>Ga0114898_1000058_pt1 | contig 121374 bp, 105 predicted proteins | sample Malvired_Geostar_FD_83496 | JGI IMG/M metagenome (GOLD analysis project Ga0114898, IMG submission 83496) | Marine viral communities from the Global Malaspina Expedition - Malaspina viral metaG DeepMed_Geostar | ecosystem: Environmental > Aquatic > Marine > Oceanic | place: Mediterranean Sea...
AGATTACAATTATAACAGACCTCATGAATCACTTGGAAACAAGACTCCCAAACAGATTTATGAGGAATTTTATTAGGTTTGAAACTCTAATTTTAAATGGATCGAAAATCGGGGAAGCTTACATCATTCCTAATTGCTATTATTCTCAAATAATTTTCGTACATCGAACGAATAAGTGCCATTGAATCCTCATTGTAATAGTTTTCAATTATGCATTGGTAAGCAAGAAAAGTTTTAAGATTTTTTGTAAGGCAGAGATATACATAATCCAACGGGTCAAATCCTGTGTCGAGGTTGATTTCCGTTTGGTCTCCGTTCCGTTTGGTTATAATAAGAGCATAAATAAATTGGACTCTTTGAAAACTACTTTCAAGCACATCAAATACAGTTAACTCATCTAGTTTACCTGTTTCCTTTAACTCCCAGTATTCATCAATAGCTTCATTCCACGACTCTAAATCTTTATCTGAGAATTTATCAAGATGATCCGAGACTATGATTAATCCAGTCTTTTTTGAAGCATAAATTTTATCTTCCTCAACTCCAATTTGGTGAAACATTTCATCCATGAGTTGATTGTGCATTTTATCAGAGACGAGCAGTTTTTGAAAGAAAATTGGTTCATGATCTCCAGGTTTTCTACCAAGGATGGCCTCAAATTCAACCATTTGATTCTCAATAATTTCTTTCGTTTGCTTATTTAGCTTAACTCTTTTTCCTATTTCCCCCTCCTCATTGATAACGAATTCAAAACCCTTTTCCCAACAGCATTTGCCATATTGTTTTCCACTTTCACATGGACAAGGAGCATTTTTCTGTAAACGTTTCGACATAACACCAATTTAACAATAATGGGGCATATAACGGACGAAGATCCGCCATCTGTCACCATGCGTTCTGAAACTACATCGAAATTCGTCCACTACTTTGCCCATTCTGAAAGTCCCAATCGAATTGGAAATCGGGGCTGAGTAGCCATTATTTCTATAACCAAGTCACCCCGATGAGATTCCCGCATACGCGGGAATGACGACCCCCGAATGACGACCATTTCGTCCATGCGAGTGCCTATCGGGGTGAAGCAATCCTCCGGCAGACCTCCTATGTGTCGGTCGTTGCTTTCATTTTATCCTTCGACACGGCAGTTTGCAACTGCGTGCTCAGGATGACAAGCGGCACGGAAGTTGGTAACTGTCTGCTCAGAGGACAATCGACCGTTCATAACCGCCTATTCGGGATATAGGCCCATAAGAGGACATACGCTGGCTTTGTCACCCTGAGCTCCGTCGAAGGGTAAGACAAAGCCCTGATCTTATGGAGATGTATCCAACAAACCCATCTGATAATTAACAGCAAATCCCTCATTTTCCGGATAACCTACCCTATAGCCAACAATGGTTTGTTCAGGACTCAAAATCTGCTAGATTTGGTATAAGGCGGTTTGCAGCCATTAGAGGTTGTTAGTCGGTTGTTGTGGCAATTACCCGAAATAAAGATGTATGACCTAACTGAAATTGAATCAACTATACTCAGAATTAAGCAGCAATTCTTTGAACGATCATGGTCACCGTCTAACTCATTCAAAGATTCAATGAATGATCGGTTCATCGACCTTTCATACAAATTGGATAGAATGAGACCTTCATATCTCGCTCCTGCATATCATTTCAACAACTACCTGACTCTAATTGACAAAGACAGCCAATCGAACAATTCAATTGATATGCTGAGCTACCAAATAGAAGCTCAGTCAACATTTATTTCTCTTAAAACTTCCTTAGACAGGTTGGTTGAAGTCTTTCGGTATTTCTACAAGGGTATTTCGCCCCATACCACCTTTGGCAGGTATAGAGAAAATGGGAAGGCTAGAGGATTTATGCAAATAGTAGATAAAGAGAAAGAATCAGACACCTTATTATCAAAAATTGAGAAGGAATATTGGGAATGGATAAAAGAGGCAGTTGAACCGAGAGATTTAATTAGCCACTATCAAGATTTAGGGCTTGTTTACGTAATAGAAGTTGATCCTGAGAACCCATTAACAAGTGGTATGAACTTCAAACCTGTCCATATTACTAAGGAAAGAAAACAAGGTTTGTTGGACGGCCCCCCAATTGATGAGGCTGGAGTTAGTCACACTGAACTACAATACCTTGTTGATCGTTGGTATTCATTCTTTGATATGACGATGGATGAACTAATGAAAAGAAACCCATTGCAGAAGAATTAAGCCACTAACAGACGCTGATCGGTTATATGTCTCCCGATAGCTCTCGGGAGTGCCTTCTGGCCGATTTCAGTGCAACTCTACTCTGCCCATTCTGGAAGTTCACCGCTCGTCTGAGGTTCTGGATCTTGACTTTCACAACACAGTATTTCAAAGAAACAGTTGTGTGGGTGGCGCAGCTTTGCTAGTTTAGTTTTCCATCAGCGGATCTCGGAACATCCACACTTTTGCTGATCGAGTTTATATGCGAATACTGCTCATTGTTCTCCTTCAGTTTACACTATGTGCGCTTGCCAATGCTCAGGAACTTCATATTATAATGTCAAAAAAGGCATTCCTTTATGACAAAAGGATTAAAAAGGGAGACGTACTTAGATACTCTGATAAAGTTTTAATTAAACGGCACGGCTTTCTCACCGTCAGTGGGGCATCCTCAAAACCAATGAAACTCGATGAGGGAATGTATGAGATAGGTGTGGAGTATCAAAAACATCTTGAAAGATATCAAGAACATGATCGCATATTGAATCAATTAAAGTCATTGGGACTTGAGGACTGCCAATTTCCCTATGAGATCGTCCCAGTAAGTCATAATGCCCATAAACTATCGGGCAGAATAGAAATTGAAAAGGATTCAACAGTTAGTGAAACGTATAACAATACATTTTCCGTTGTTAACACAAACGAACGGAAATCAGTACAGGTCAACTGGACAAATCCTGATGAGAAATACCAAGAGAAATACTATATACTGGTTGAAGATCTTTTTGGAGATTTCTATGAACTCATTGAGACTGATGAAGACAATTTTCACTTCGATTTGTCCAACTATATCTCAGAATCTATTCCAATCTTATTCTTCACAATAATTGCAGAAGATTGCCGGGAAAGTTATCCAACAGCAGTAAGGTTAAGAATGGAATAACAACCAAGTCCGGCATTTGAAAAACTCAGCTATTTTAGACAACTTTAAAAACACGACAAGTCTCACACATGAACCGCACCCCGTAACCTCCATTCAATAACATGACCTACCAGGCCAAATCCATCCGCGCTTTTATAGGGGCCCGGGTCTTTGAAGAATCCAGACAATTTTATTCCCTCCTGGGCTTTGAGGAGGTGGTGATTGATGCTAGCATGAGCCTGTTCAAAGTCAACGACAAGCTGGCATTTTACCTGCAGGACTACTATGCCAAAGAGTGGATCAACAACTCCATGCTCTTTCTGGAAGTGGACGATCTGGATCGGTGCCGGGAGACGCTCCTGAAGAAAAACCTACCTGCGAAGTTTCACTCGGTGCGGTTTTCTGAGATCAGAAATGAGGTCTGGGGCCGGGAGCTCTTTATGCATGACCCTTCAGGGGTACTCTGGCACTTTGGAGAGTTTAAGGAAGCCCCCAACTCATGATCCCCCCTTGTCGTACAAAGAGCCATGAAAGCTTTCTTCAAAGACATCTTTGAGTACCACCACCATTTTAATCAGCAACTGGTGGATCTACTCATCAGGGAGCAGGAGCGAATCAGTGCCCGAACCACCCGCCTCTTTTCGCATGTGATCAACGCCCACCAGATATGGAATGCCAGAATAGTGCCTGAAAAACCTCTGGGAGTACATGAGCTCCACTCTCTGGAAACGTGCAAGGCCTATGACCAGTCCAACCACCTGCGCACCTTGCAAATCATTGCCGATGCTGACCTGAGCAAAACCATCACTTACCGCAACTCCAGCGGCAGCGAATTTGAGAATACCATTCAGGAAATACTGTTTCACGTAAGCAATCACACCACCCATCACCGGGGGCAGATCATCTCCGACCTCCGGCAGCAAGGCATAGAACCCATCGTTACCGATTACATCTTTTACAAGCGATGATGGCTGATCATCGAAACAGGAAAACCGCACCCAAACAATCAGTGACCTGTAAATAGAGAAAAATGAAAAACCTATCTCCCTGTATGACCTCTGATAAGAGGACACTGATTCGCACCGTTCTTGGTTCATAAGTCTAAAAATTTGGAGAATGTGGAAAAAATGGCTCCCTTTAAAATAAAAAAAGATGGCCACCACAAACACTTACTTGAACTTTAACGGGACTTGCGAAGAAGCTTTTAATTTTTATAAATCAGTCTTTGGAGGAGAGTTCAACTACATAGGCCGGTTCGGGGAAATGCCCGAAAGCGATGATTACAGCGTTCCTGAGGGAGATAAAAACAAGATCATGCACGTTAGCTTGCCTATAGGCACTTCCATTCTCATGGGAAGTGACATAGGTGGGGACTGGGCACCCACGTTTATTCAGGGAAATAATTTCTCTGTCTCAATTACCCCTGAAAGTAAGCAGGAGGCTGATACTCTATTTAATGCACTCTCTAAAGGCGGGCAGGTAACTACGCCCATCCATCACTCCTTTTGGGGCGCATATTTTGGAATGTTCACGGACAAATTTGGCATCAACTGGATGATCAACTTCGAGGAAAAAAAAATAGGGGCCGCATCCCAGACGCGACCCCACCTACCTGATAAAAAACTCAACGCTAACAATTACCCTCTTTTGTGAGGTCGTCTTCTGCCCCGGGGTTCTACCTCTATGGTTTCGGTTTCACCATTGGTGGTCACCTCCGCCAGGTTATCACATTCACCATCACCATAGTCAATCACCACTGTGTTATCTCCAGACACGATCTCCAGCACACCCGCCACCGGGATGTGTACACCAGTTGCTTTGCAGCCTCTTTTGAAGATCAGGTCCTCCATGATGGTGGAACTGTAAGTATTTCCATTTTGAAGGGTACCGCTGGCACTGCCAGATAGTGAAGCGTAGTTATCTTCTCTTTCTTCGCCTACATATAGCGTTCGCAGGTGCTCCGCTTCGCGGGTGATGGTGCTCCCATCAGGAAAGGTCAGTTTACCTCCCACCAATGATGTTTCAAAAGCAATCCCTGTACCGGAAGTATCCGTCACGTTGGTAATGGTACGTGTACCCTCCACCTGCACACTGTCCAGGAAGAAGTCTTCAAAAGTGACAATTCGATAAGCGCCGGGTACATACTTCCGCTCATTGTACTCGATCACGATTTTACCACTTCTCCAGGTTCCAAATCGGTCTTCACAGCCATCCCCAAAATCTATGGTGATCACATGGCTGGCGGTATCGTGTGCTATCTCAGCACACTCCAGCAAATGATCCCTAAGTCCTCGCCCCGAAGTAGCGAACAACTCCATCCCGGCATCAGCCAGTAGATCCACATCCTCCATACTGGAGGCCACCGCAGCCTCTGAGGTTACACTCACCGAAGCAGTCTCCGAAAGGGTGCTACTTTCCATTGCCCCTGAGTCGTCCTGGCAGGCAGTAAAGAGCAGGGCTAAAAACAAGGCTGACAAAACGCTCACTAAAAATGATAACTTCTTCATGATACTATTTTTTTGATTCCTAAATTGATTTCGTACCCTTTGACAGCACATGGAGAGGATGGTTTAACGGGCTATGAAAAAAAATTAAAAAATTCTAACTTTGGCTTGCACTTTTTTAAGCCCTGGTTTAGATACATTCGTCATACAGGGTTTGCTTCGGACAGTTGTTTTTCCCACAAACAAATAAATTATGCGCCATTTCATCACCGCCTTAATCATCTTTAGCGCCTACCTCTCTCATGCCCAGGGATGCAGCGACGCGGGATTCTGTACCATGGGAGCCATGAAGCCAGATCAGGCCTATAGCAAAAAGGTCAACTTCAAACTGAGGTCGCTGGAGCTGAACTATTACCGGGGCACCTCCCTCCTCACACCCGTCATCACGGTCTTTACCTCAGACATGACCTTTGGGATCAACGACTACTACGCCATACAGGTGAAAGTGCCCTACCAGATGGTGACCGGTAGCCTGGGAGAGACTCAGGGACTAGGCGACCTCTCCATCAGCGCCTCCAGGTCCATCCGCCTGGCCAATGGCAGCACTGTGGGCATTACCCTGGGTGGGAAAATCCCCTCGGGAAAATCGGATATCGAAAACAATCATTCAGAATTTGGCAGCGGTGACCTGCCCATGTACTATCAGGTCAGTCTGGGATCATACGACGCAGTGGCAGGAGCTTCCTATATCAATGAAAAGTGGCTGTTCGCCACCGGAATCCAGCGTCCGCTCATTCATCAAAACGAAAATGACTTCAGGTGGGGGAAATGGCCGGACTATCCGGATCCTGGCTATATCCGAAAATACAACCTGGCCAACGACCTCAAAAGAGGCACCGATGTGATGCTGAGAGCCGAAAGAAACTTCAGGTTTATCAACTTCAACTTTGGAATCGGGGCATTAGCCATCTACCGGATCACCAAAGATGAGGTCTACAATTTTAATGAAGATAAGCGCGAAAAACTGGAGGGCACCACCGGTTTGGCTTTCAATATGCTGGCCAATGTTGGTTACCAGTTCAATATCAATAACAGCGTAAAATTGATCTACGGACAGAAATTCATGGATCGCGAGGTAAACCCGGATGGGCTCACCAGACACAATGTATTCAGCTTCAGCTACGTATATCGATTTTAAATGATGAAAAGAATCCTAACCGTCACTTTCCTCCTGACCACACTGCTCACTGCAGCTCAGCAAGACCTTTTTTTATCAGGAGAAAACTATTTCCAACAGGGGCAATACATCCGGGCTTTTGAAAGCTACCAGGCAGCAAGTGTTGGATTTCAGCAGCAGCAAACCCTGGACCAGTACGCCTTGTGCAACCTCAAGATGGCCGAATGTCACCTGGAAACAGGAGCGCTCAACCAATGCATGAGTCAGGCCCGAAACACACTGGAGTATATCACAGACGTATTGCCGCAGGCGAAGGTGCTTCAGCTACGGGCACAACTACTGCTGGGCGAGGCCTACCTCAAAGCTGGGCGCAATGACCTGGCCATGGAAACACTGACCGGTGCAGAACAGTCTCTGCCAGACCCTACAGACCTTTCCGCCGCAGAATGCTACAACGATCTCGGGGTAGTCTACTGGAACAATAAGAACAAGGAAACCGCCAAAAGCTACCACGAAAGGGCACTGAAGATCAGAAAAGCCCGCCTCAAGGGGGAAGATCCTCTTCTGGCTGATTCGTACCTGAATCTGGGCCTGATCTACCTCGAAGATGACTTCCTGCAAGCCGTCATCAATTTTAATAATGCCCTGAAAATCTATCAGGCAGCATACGGAAAAAATCATCCCAGCGTAGCCCTTTGTTACGGGAACCTGGCCTTTGCCAACAGTGCCCAAAACAATTTCGGGGAGGCCCTCACCTACCTGGACCTCACCATGAATATCTGGGACAGTCATTACTCCGGCGACCACCCCAATAAGGCCTTTACATTGTCCAACAGGGGTCGCATATTGGAGGCCCAGGGGGATTATCATAAAGCACTACTGACTCAGCAGGAAGCACTGCAGCAGTACATTCGCCTCTATGGAGTCAAGCATCCTGAAGTAGCCAACACCTTCTACCTGATTGGTTCTGTCCAGCTCAAACAAGAAAACTACAAAGAAGCGGTAGAGAGTTTTCAGAAATCCATCTATGCCAACCTGCAAAACCAGGAGTACACCTCCCTGTATGATTTGCCGGAGCTGCAGGACTACTTCAATGCCGACATTCTCCTCTCATCCCTGCAGTACAAAGCACAGGCCCTGGAAGCCCTTCATTTCGGAAAAACGCTCAAACCTTCGGATATCAAAAGCGCACTAAGCACCTACCTCAAATGCGATGACCTGATCAGCCAGATCAGGCAAAAGCGACTCACCGAAGGGGATAAGATCAGGATAGGGAGCATTGCGGCAGATGTGTATGATGACGGTATCCGGACGGCCCTGTATTTGAGTGACAAGACCTTTCAGAAAAAGTACTTTCGGGAGATCGCCTTTACCTTTTGTGAGCGCAGTAAATCAGCGGTGCTGCTGGAAGCCATCAATGAAACCAAAGCCAAAGCATTTGCCGGGATCCCCAACCACCTCCTTGCGCTGGAAGACAGCCTGAAAACGGAAATCAGCCTGCTGGAACAGCTGCTGGCCAACACGAAGGATGAGTCAAGACTGGGCTCTCTGCAAAATGCGCTGTTCGAAACCCGGCAATCCTACCGCACATTCATCACCAGCCTGGAGAAGGAATACCCCAACTATTTCAACCTGAAATACCGACAGGCGGATATCTCTGTCGCGGCACTTCAGGAAAAACTGACACCTACAGCGGGGGTGTTATCCTACTTCATTGGTGAGGAATCCATTTTTGTCTTCCTCATTTCCAAAAAAGACTTTGAGGTATTCAGCCTGCCAAAAGCAGACAACCTGGTGCAACTAACCAAAGGGCTTCGCAATGCCATCAAATATCACATTCCATCCACCTTCCAATCCTCGAGCATCAGTCTGTACAAGCAGCTCATTCCTGATCTGCCAGATGGCCTCCAGAGCCTTACCATCATACCTGATGGGCTACTGGGCACCATTCCATTTGAGTCTCTCCTGAGTGAGTCAAAGGATGGAGGAAACAATACCTACCTGCTGGAAAAATATGCCATATCCTATGACTATGCTGCCTCTCTCCTTCTGGAAAAACTGGACGCACCAGCGGGAACTGCCAGGGGAATTCTACTGACCGCTCCGGTTTCATTTGAGCAAAATGAACTCACCATGGCCAGCTTGCCAGGGTCCGAACAGGAAGTAAAGGAGATCAGGTACTTGTTTCTCTCTGGGGCAGACGCCCCCGAAATTCTACTGAAAGATCAAGCTTCAGAGGCGATGCTCAAATCTTCAAAATTGTCGGAATACAAGTATCTGCATTTTGCCACCCATGGCATTGTGAACGAATCCAAGCCGGCGCTTTCAAGAATCTTCCTTTCCCCCACGGAAAATGAAGATGGCAGCCTGTACTCTGGTGAGATCTATGGACTGAACATCGGCGCGGATCTGGTGACCCTCTCGGCCTGTGAGACCGGCCTTGGCAAAGTGGAAAAAGGCGAAGGAATCATCGGGCTCAGTCGTTCACTCATGTATGCCGGAGCCAAAAACCTCATCGTGTCGCTGTGGCAGGTTTCGGATGCCTCTACCGCACAGCTCATGATAGAGTTTTACAAACAGCACCTCAATCATTCTGGCAATATGATTTTTGCAGATGACCTTCGAAAAGCCAAACTCAGCCTGCTCAGGTCTGCAAGCTATAGCGATCCCTACTATTGGGCTCCCTTCATTTTGATAGGGCTGTAAAGCCAAAGGTGCTTTTAAAAGGATCAAGCAATATTTGTTTGGGGCATCACCATAGTTATATTTTGCTCAACCCAATTAATTCAGTTTTTTTTTAGAAAAATTGGGGCGTAGAGGCGGGCGGGGGCATCCAAGGCAAGTGTGAATCATTTTGACTCCAACAATTCCTAAAAAAAGCCCAAATACCTTAAGTCAAAATGATTTTTTGCGTGCGACCGGCCAGGTTGGTGCCATTTTGTGGGATCACCAATTGTTTTCTTTGCCTACGCGGCCCGGGGCAAGCAAAGAAAATGAAGGGTAAGTGGCCAATCAATTAGATTGAGGTGTATAAGGTCTCTCACCAACCATCTTTTTTAATGCGATCTCCCCAAAGGAATTCCTATTGATCACTTTAAAAGCAAAACGAGGTTCTCAAAAATTCCTAATGAGAGAACTTTCCTTCTCCTTCACCCCTTTCCAGGGAACTGAAAGCGGGATTTTATTACCTTTGCGCCTCTATGAAGCGAGTAGCCTTTTATACACTGGGATGTAAGCTAAATTTTTCTGAGACCTCCACCATTTCCCGAATGTTTGAGGACCGGGGATTCAAGAAAGTGGATTTCACAGACCAACCGGATATTTTCATCATCAACACCTGCTCGGTGACAGAGAATGCCGACAAAAAGTGTAAGAAGATCGTCAAGGAGGCTAAGAAAATCTCTCCGAAAAGCTTTGTGACCATCATCGGGTGCTACGCACAGCTGAAACCTAAAGAGATCAGTGAGATCAAAGGTGTGGATGCCGTACTGGGGGCTGCCGAGAAATTCAGGTTATTTGAATACCTCGACGAATTCATTGCGACCAATGAGCCCCAGGTATACGCCTCCGAAATACAGGAAGCGAAGCGATACAATGCCTCCTACTCCTACGGAGACCGCACGCGTACCTTTCTCAAGGTACAGGATGGCTGCAACTACGGGTGTGCATTCTGTACCATCCCACTGGCCCGGGGCAAAAGCAGAAGTGCCAGCATCGCGGAGATCGTGGAGCAGGCCAAAGAAATCGCCGCCTCAGAAGTGAAAGAAGTAGTGCTCACGGGTGTGAATATTGGTGACTTTGGCATTCAGGATGGCAAGCGCAAGGAAAAATTTATTGACCTGATCAAGGCATTGGACGAAGTGGAAGGGATAGAGCGATTCAGAATCTCCTCCATAGAGCCTAACCTGCTTTCCACAGAGGTGATCACCTTTGTGAGCCAGTCCAAAAGGTTTGTGCCTCACTTCCATGTGCCCTTGCAATCTGGCAGTGATAAGATACTCCAAAGAATGAACCGGCGCTACCTGAGCGACCTTTACAAAGAGCGGGTGCACACCATCAAGTCGCTGATGCCACACTGCGGGATCGGTGTGGATGTGATCACCGGATTTCCGGGCGAAACAGAGGAAGACTTTCTGGAAACCTATCAGTTTCTAAACGAACTGGATGTATCCTACCTCCATGTGTTTACCTACTCTGAACGTGCCAATACTCAGGCCCTGGAGATGGACGGAGTGGTCTCGCTAAAGGATCGGCAGAAAAGATCTAAAATGCTTAGAGCGCTTTCGGAGAAAAAGAAAAGATACTTCTACGAACAGCACGTCGATCAGATGCAGACGGTCCTCTTTGAGGATGATGTGGAAGATGGACATATGCATGGGTTTACCGAAAACTACATCCGCATCAAGGCCAAATATGACCCGGTACTCATCAATGAAATGAAGGTGGTAAAGATGGCCCGGGTAGATGCCAGCGGCCTGATGGAAGTAGAAGAAGTGGAAGAAATCCTCGCTCATTAATTATGAAAATCATCTGCATCGGTCGCAACTATGCCGACCACATCACCGAACTGGGAAACGAAAGACCTGAGACACCTGTCATCTTCATGAAGCCGGACACGGCCATTCTTAGAAACAATGACGCTTTCTACTACCCGGATTTCTCCAAAGACATTCACTATGAGTGTGAACTTCTGATCCGGATCAACAAAGAAGGAAAATCCGTAGAACCCCGGTTTGCGCACAAATACTATGATCAGATCGGCCTGGGCATAGACTTCACGGCCCGGGATCTACAGACAAAAGCCAAGGAAAAGGGACTACCCTGGGAAATGGCCAAAGGATTCAATGGATCAGCACCTACCTCGCCATTTATTTCAAAAGAAGGCTTCGACCTCACCAACACCCAATTTCAGCTGGAGCTCAACGGCCAGGTGGTGCAGGATGCCAACACCTCACTGATGCTCTGGCCAGTGGATGAGCTCATAGCCTATGTCTCCAAATATTTTACCCTGAAAAAAGGTGATATTCTCTTCACCGGAACCCCAAAAGGCGTGGGCCCTGTGAAGATCGGTGATCGGCTGGTAGGCAAGCTTGCCGGCAGGCAGATGTTCGATTTTGAGGTGAGGTAGGTTGCCTTTCAGTTGTTTCTAAAAATATTTATTCATAGCTTAAAACAGTTAACGCTAAAACTAACTGTCTTACTATGAAAAATTCACTCACCTACCTTACCCTATTTGTAATTGCCCTGGCTTATGCCTGCAATGGGCCAAAGCCTGCCACAGAGGAAGCATTGCCTCCTTATATCAATGTGAGCTACACCGTCCCCAAAGACCTGTCATCCGATGCCTCTCCAGAGCTTTTGGCGAAGTTTGCCTGGGAAGAACTTATTGCGCTCAACTGGAAATCATCGTACAACCTTTCACAGAAGCGGGGCAAGCCGGACACCACCTGGAACTTTAGCCAATCTGGTGCTTATCCCGACCTACTCGTCTGGGAAACCTATGCGCATCGCTCTGAACTCCGTCCGTACTATGGCCAAATTCAGCCCTTTGACAATCCGCCACATTACAGCTTTGGCAATCAGCCCGCCCCCCTTCCAGGCACCAATGCCCGCTTTGACCTATTCAATAACCTCGATGAGTCTAACGAGATTGGTTCGTGCAACCTGTATGCCTACGACACAAGCCAAATGGTGCTCTATCAGGCCAAGGTCAACCGCTATGAGTATGACTACATCCAGCAATACTACGGTGACAGTGCATCTCTTGCCCAGGCGGCCACCCGTACCCAGAACAACATCAACACTCTGAGTGCCTACTGTCCCGAATGTCCTACCAACTGCGACTGCCCTCAGGAGGCTGGAGTAATCTGTCTTCCCTGTGGTGGTGCCGAAAATGAAGGCAGCATAGAGGTGAAAACTGCCTGGCGCATGCTCACTGAACAGGATGACCATACCCGGTTTTACAAAGACTCGGTGATCTACTATGAAAAAGGAAATGATGGAGAAATCTACTATAAAAACGGTGTTTTTGGTCTGATAGGGATACACATCATTCACAAAACCGAAAACTACCCCACCTTTATTTTCGCCTCGTGGGAGCAAGTGGATGTCACGGAGGCCAAAATGGAGTTCATTTTACTGAACGGAAATGCCCAACCCACAGGTGCACCTCAAACCGTCAAAAGGCTACATGGGGTTCCTCCGGTAATCGACACAGTGAATAACAATGTGCATGCATTGCTGAAGAAGATCAACATGGAAAGTATCTGGCAATACTACCGACTCATAGGTGTACAGTCCCGCCCTGTCAACTCCATAGAAGAAGACCCGAATTACTACATGGCGAACTTCGTGATCGAGTCAGACTCCACGCTGGGTAATTTCCATGGAAGCTCTATTGGCAAACCATTTGACGGTGGAAACAACACCTTGTACAATAAAACTTTCTATAACATGGGCGGATGTATGGGCTGCCATGGAGCCACTCAGCTGAAAGGTACAGACTTTAGCTTCTTACTTGACTTTGCGGGTAAGCCGGTAAAGGATCCGGATGTCATCGATCTGATCCCCACAGAACCAAGCCCAAAAGTCAAAGCCTATATTCTGGGTATTCAATAAAATCACCTAAACAAGATAAGGTTTGGAAGCATGGAGCTTCCAGACCTTATCATTTTATTGGGGTCTGATGGCGACAGACCATAAAAAATCCACCTTAGTCATCCCCGCAAATACACTGTCCCCTATGCCAATAAATCCATCGGGTTGATAGGCAGGCGTATTGAAGTTTCCGGGAGCCCGGGCCGCCAGCCGATGACAGGTCATACAATTACTATTAACACCTGTCCATGGGATACTATCCAATACTCCATTTTTAGTCTTTATGGGAACAGTACCGAAAAGATTAGTTTCCAGATAAGGATTAAAAGACACAAACGGCTCACCTACAGCACTTCCTGCAGGGGTCACCATGAAGTAGGCCGTTCGCATATTATAGTGATCCCAGGGGGCCAATATAGATGTCGGCCTGTCTGCTCCAAAGAAGGGATGATCGTTATAAGGTGACCACCAGAAGGTCTGCCATGTCCAGTTATTAATCTCCTTGGAAGTGACATGCATTGCCATCAGCAAAGCATAGTTTCCCACCTTCACATTTTGATAGATGCTGGCGGAATCCGTCATATTTCCCTTCCCCACATCATCGCCCGAAGTGGCCGCAAAGTCACTAAATTCCTTCACATCCTCCTCCGTCAGTTCAATGGCATAAAAATCCTCCAAACTAACTACCTGCAGCCACCTGGGAGGTTCGTTATTTACCGACATCAGGGCCGAATCTCCCGGTTTCAATACACCAGTAGGATCCACAATCACTCCCTGCCTCCAGGTATGAGGTTCAGGGTTTTTCAGGTCCGTAGTGGTTTTTGGGGAAATGCCGTTCCAAAATGGAATGACCGTGGGGCCCGAACCATCTATGAACTGAAAGACCGGCTTGAGCACTATGGCCCGCTCATCAATAGAATCCGGAGTAGTTTGAATCTGACGAAGCGCAATCGGCGTTCCTGCCTGATTAAATGATTCATTAATCGAATCAAGAACCTCTGTCCGATTCAAACCAGACGAAACGATAAAATCAGCCACACTTTTAGTGTAACGATTGAAAGAGGTGATTTGCTCGGGCAAATCCTGCGGGATAGCTCCCCCAGTTACATTTTCAAAATGATGAAACTGTCTGGGTGATTGGAAATCTCTCAAGATGTTACGGGTTTTTATCCCCTTCTTCCCAGCCAGCTCAAACACTTCATAACCAGAATACCAGGTCTCCCAAACCGGCAACCCTTCCGGCCCTGGAGAGGTTATGGATCCCCACACGTCCCAGGCATGCGCTCGGATATTGGGTAAGTCCACTTCATCAATCATTTTTTGAATCTGATCTTTAGTAGCAGGATACGATCCAAAGTTGGGAGGATCTGTGTAGAGTTTATCTGTCATAAAGACGGCTTCCATACCCCGCCCCACCGATGAGGTGCAGGACGTGTGAACAAAAGCTAAAATCACAATGCCGGTAAGCAAAGCAATGAAGGCGGTGCGTAAATTTTCCATTAGCGTAGATTTGTTGTTGATCCGTTAAGTTACATTTTATATTTACAAAAAAGAAACCATATCCTCTGAGCAATTAATTGCCAAAAACACGCAACATTTCACAGAATTCATCAGTTTTGTGATAGATTAAAAAAGAACATTTCAACGGCGCTATTTAGATGAGGTTTGGACTTCCTGTTTTATTCATTTTCTTAAGTTTTCACGCATTCACCCAACCCTTCACTTCAGACAATTATTATCTCTTCCCCATCAATCCCGGTCAGCAAAATTTCCTGGCCGGCACCATGGGCGAGCTCCGCTCCAGTCACTTCCATGCGGGGTTAGACATTAAAACGGGTGGTCAGTCCGGCCTGCCGGTACATGCTACTGCAGATGGATACATCAGTCGGGTAAGGGTGAACACAGGTGGCTACGGCTACTGCCTGTATATGACCCACCCCAACGGAACCACCTCGGTCTACGCCCACCTCAGTAAGTTTGAAGGACGTATAGCCAGGTATCTACTGGACGAGCAATACAAAGCAGAAAGCTTTGAGGTTCAGCTGTTTCCAGATAAAAATCAGTTTGTGTTTAAGCGCGGTGAGATCATTGCCTACTCAGGAAATACCGGCTCCTCCAGTGGGCCGCATTTGCATTTCGAAATCCGGGATGCCAACCAACGAATACTGGATCCTTTAAAATTCAACTTCGCTGAGATCAAGGACAACATCACACCTCAGATGAAAAACATAGCCTTTGTGACCCTGGATGGTGCGGCGAGAGTGAACGAAACCTTTGGCAGGTTCGAATTTGATGCCATCAAGACCCATGACGTCTACCATACCCGGGTGCCTATCAGTCTGAAAGGCAAAATAGGCATTGAAATATATGCCTACGACCTGTTGAACGGGGTGTATAACCGCAACGGAATTCCTGAAACTACACTGGTCATCAATGGAGATACGGTATTCAGTCAGTCCAAATCGAGTCTTTCCTTTGGCAAGCAGAGAAACATTCTGGTACATATGGATTATGAAGCCTACAGAAATGGCGGCAAAAAGTACAACAAACTCTTTGTGGAAGATGGCAACACCAATGACTTTTACAATGTCTCTTCTCAGGGATTCAATTTCTCAGACTCTACCCACCTGATTCAGATCTATATGAAGGATAGCTATGGGAATATCTCCACTTTCGAGACGGAGGTCAACAACCGAAAGGTGGTCAATCTCCCGGACCCATACATCAACGAGTTCGAGATTTATCGTGATCACCTTCACTTCAAAAACATACATCAGGGGACTCCTGGAAAAATCTCTCTCTTTTTTGGCAATACCCGTAGACCCCTGGAACCTTACCGCACCGACAGAAGGGCCGCCTACTACCTGTGGAACCTACACGATGGCCTGCCTGATTCCATTGATTATGCTGGTAAAATCCTGAATACAGGCATTTATGCTGAAATTCCCTCTGGTTCTGAAATCAGTTTTTTCAACCATCACTCCGATCTGTTTTTCAAACAATACTCCCTCTTCGATACCCTCTATCTAAGGTTCGAAAAGGATTATGACGTACAGCTTGGACTGGAGCTATTCCGGTTTCCACACAATGACACCCCACTGCGGTCCACGGTCAATATCCGATTGAAACCAGAATATAGTTATCCTGAAAATACGGCTCGCGTCTACGCCGTTTATGGGAGTAATCTGAGTTATCAGGGAGGCACCTGGGAAGGCGGCAATATCTCCTTTGACACCCGCGATCTGGTCACTTTCACCATTGCTGAAGACACCATACCGCCAGTCATCACGCCACGCATCATCAACTCCAGTGAGCTTTACTTCAAAATCAATGATGAACGCTCCGGCATCAAAAGCTTCAGAGCTACTCTGAACGGCTCCTTTCTCCTGATGAATTATGAATCTAAAAAAGACCTGATCTGGGCGGTGAGAAAAGATGAAAACATCCCGCTCAAAGGAGAGTTTATACTGGAAGTGGAAGACAACACTGGAAACAAACAAATTTACCAACGAAACCTCTAAGGAAATGAAACTACAAGCCGGCGATCAAGCTCCCGATTTTACCAGCATCGATCAGGATGGTAACCCAATCAGCCTCTCCGACTTTAAGGGTAAGAAAATTGTGCTCTACTTCTACCCCAAAGACAACACCCCGGGATGCACAGCAGAATCCTGCAACCTCCGTGACAATTACGCCAACTTGCAAAAGCAGGGCTATGTGGTACTCGGAGTAAGTGGCGACAGTGCCAAATCGCATAAAAAATTCATTGAAAAATTTGACCTTCCATTTCCCCTCATTGCAGATGAAGACAAGTCTGTACATGAAGCCTATGGCACCTGGGGAGAAAAACAAATGTATGGCAGGACCTATATGGGCACACTCCGCACCACGTTTGTCATCGATGAAAAAGGCATGATAGAAGAAGTGATCGCAAAGGTGAAAACCAAAGATCATACCGCTCAGATCCTGAAGTAAATTTGTATCAAGGGCCCATGGTCGACAAACTCTTGCCAGAAGCAGGGGAAGTTTAAATCCGTTTATTCTAAATTGTTGTAATTATTTTGACGCAACACATAAGGTAAACGGATAGCACCTCTGTTTTCTGTAAGTACCAGCCAACCTATGCCACGAATACTTTTATCAGGCTTACTTCTCTTCTCACTGGGACTGCATGCGCAGAAAATTGCAGATTTCAGGTTTTCTTATGATCCTGTGGGGCAATCCCTCCCTACCCTTATCCATCAGGCCGAGAGCAACTTTCCCGTCACGGTCTTTTACAAAAAAGCCTGGATTGATAGCATTCGGGCGGTCTCAGTGCCAGATAATAAATTTCTCAGTATTCTGCAGGCCAGCCTGAGCAACTCGGGATTTCGTATCACCATCAAAGATGACTATTACCTATTCATCTATCCCGATGATGAGCTGATCACAGGTCTTGGCATCAATCCCTTTGAAGAAGCTCAGGTAAAGGAAACCTGGGTGGAAATCGGTGACCAGGCAAAAATGCAACCCGGAGTACCCACAAAGCTCACTGGCTACGTGAGTGATGCCACGGGAGAAGTGATCCCGGGGGTGACCATCAGCGTGGACGATGGCAGCAGTGGTACCATCTCCAGCCCATTGGGCTACTATCAACTAGAGCTGCTCCCCGGAAACCATGCCATCACCTACAATTACCTGGGTTTTGAGTCTGAACAGAAGAAAATCAAGCTCTACAGTCAGGGGACACTCAATATAAACCTGTATGAAGAAACCTCGGTACTCGAGGAGATTACCGTAGAGGAAGGTGGAGCCAGAGACAGGCTCACCAACACCAGCCTGGGAAAAAGTGACCTCAGTATTTATGCCATTAACAAAATGCCCGCGTTCATGGGAGAATCTGATGTAATCAAAAGCATCACCATCCTGCCCGGTGTGAGTGTGACGGGCGAAAGTAGTAGCTACATCAGCGTCCGTGGTGGCAACTACGACCAAAACCTCATTCTGATGAATGACATCCCCATTTACAACCCCTCACACCTATTGGGTTTTTTCTCTGTGTTCAATCCTGACATGGTGAGCAAAGTATCCCTCTACAAGGGCAGCGTGCCCGCGCGCTATGAGAGTCGTGCATCTTCAGTACTGGATGTGAAGCTCTCACCCCGGGCGTCCAGCCCGTTTATGGCTTATGGAGGCATCGGCATTCTTACCAGCTCACTTGGCGCAAAAGGTAAAGTACTGGACGACAAACTCACCTACACGGTAGGCTCCCGAGCCACCTATTCTGATTGGGTATTGGATGCCGTACCGGATAAGGATGCCAAAACCAGTGCAGCAAATTTTTGGGATTTCAACAGTGTGATCGAATATCAGATCAATTCAAAAAACTCAGTAAAAGGCACCTTCTACAAAGCCAAAGACAGTTTTCAGTTTAGTGAAGACACCACCTATAGTTATGACCAGGTGGGATTTAGTCTGGCCTGGAACCATCTTTTCTCCAATGATCTGCTGTACAACCTCACGGTAAGCCACAGTGATTACCAGTATGAAACCGAAGGGGACGCACAGAATTATCAGTTTTTACTGAAAAATGGGATCCAACAATCGGGAATCCAGAACAACCTTACCTTTTCGAGAGGAATGCACGCACTGGAGGCCGGTGTACACCTCAACAGGTTCATCACCAGCCCGGGCTCCATGGAGCCAAATAGTCAGAACTCACTGGTGGTACCTACCACACTAAGTGAAGAACATGCCGTCACGGTGTCCGGGTACCTGGAAGATGAAGTGAAGCTCACCGAAAGCCTTCGGGCACGAGTCGGCCTGCGATATACCAACTACCAACTGCTGGGCCCACTGACGACCTACACCTATGCTCCGGATAGTCCCAGAAATGAAACCACCACCACCGGCGAAATCTCCTATGATCAAAATGAAAAAATAGCCAACTACCTCGGAATGGAGCCGCGTGCTAGCATCAGTTATCTCTTCCCCTGGGCCACTTTGAAGCTTGGGTACAACAGACTTTACCAGTTTCAGCACCTCATCTCCAACTCCATCTCGGTAACGCCTCTGGACCAGTGGAAACTGAGCGACCAGTTTATCAAGCCGGTCATTTCAGATCAACTGGCTCTCGGAGTATTCAGAAATTTTCAGGAAAACACTCTCGAAGCTTCTGTGGAGGGCTATGTGAAACACTATCAAAACCTGATAGAGTATAAAAATGGTGCTAACATCGTGCTTAATGAATCCCTGGAACAAGTGCTCATCAGTGGCGAAGGAAAGGCATGGGGACTTGAGTTTTTGCTGGCCAAAAACAAAGGAAGAACCCAGGGCTGGTTTTCCTATGCCTACTCACGCACGTTCATCAGAACACAATCCCGACATGTAGAAGAGCGCATCAACGAGGGAGCCTGGTATCCCTATTATTCCGACAGACCACACAATATCTCATTGTCTTTGGATCACAAAATCACCAACCGCTGGTCCATGGGCATCAACTTCAAATATGCATCCGGAAGACCGGTGAGTGCCCCGGCAGCCAGATTTGTGGTGGACAATGTGACCGTGGCCTATTTTAATGAACGAAACGGGGAACGCATCCCAGACTACCACAGGGCGGATATTTCACTCACTCACGAAAACAAAGTGAAGAAGAACCAGCAGTTTCGAAGTAAATGGGTGATTTCGGTCTATAATCTATATGCTCGAAAAAACGCTTATTCCATCTTTTTCAAGAATAGTCCCGGTGCTCCAGCTCAACCATACAAATTGACCATTGCAGGCGGGATGATCCCTTCACTTACTTACAGGTTTGAGTTCAATTAAGTGTTCAAACACCTCCTATTGGTCAATTTTTAACAGTTAATGGTCTGATTGATAGTTGATTTTTTTCTGGCTTTCAATAAAGGAAAATCATACTTTTAATCCGCCACTAACCATTCCAACATGAAGACCGCTACCCTTCGGGTGTTTTTCACAAACATCCTGATCGTACTATGTTTTACCCTCTATGCCCAATCTCCTGGCAACGTCTCCTCAAATCTCAAACTCTGGCTAAAAGCCAACGCTGGTGTGACTGGTACTAGTCCAGTTACAGCTTGGGGTGATCAGAGTTCCAGCTCGCTTGATGCGACAGCTTCGGGTAGTCCGGCATTGGTTGCTGATGGTTTAAATTTCAATCCAACCATTGCTTTTGATGGCAGTGCGGATAAATTTATAACTGCCTCAACTTCATTATTTAGTTCTGGTAGTTCTCCTGCATCGTTTTTTATCGTCTTCGATACAGACAATGGTTCTAGCCAAAGATTTTTAGTCAACCAGAGATACAATAATAATTGCAACACAAACATTCAACTCGGCTATACGGCTGGAGGTTCTTCCAGAAATTATGGTCTTCATATAGGATGTGGACATGCAAGTGGAGCTCCAACAGGTACCATTCAAGATAATACCTTTTATCTGATGTCGACACTCCTACTGAATACTGGAAATGCCCCAGCAAATATTAATATATTTCAAAATGGGGCAAGCCTTACTGTGTCCAATAATTCCAATGGCTTTACGGATGCCGGATCGTACGATACGCAATCTGTTCCTATAGATATTGGGGTTAGAAACGACGCTTTTGGAGGATCAAGTTTTGATGGTTATCACGATGGAGACATTGCTGAAATTATTGTGTACACCAGTACACCGACAGCTACAGAAAGGCAACAAATAGAATCCTATCTGGCCATCAAATATGGCCTCACGCTGGATCAAACCTCCCCCACCAATTACCTGGCCTCAGACGGAGGCACCATCTGGGATGCAACCGCCAACTCGACCTACAACACAGACCTGGCAGGTATTGGAAGAGATGACAACTCCGCATTGGATCAGCCAAAATCAAAAAGCGTCAACTCAAATGCGATTTTAATCATAGCCAATGGAGGTATTTATTCCCCTTCTATTTTGGGCACCGATGACAGCTGGCTGGTGTGGGGGTCCGACAATGGAAGCCTTACCTTCTCCGAAACTGTGGACAACGTGACCTCCGGCACTTCCTCCAGAATGGGGCGAGCCTGGAGGGTACAGGAAACTGGCACTGTGGGTGAAGTAGAAGTTGCTTTTCCGGTGGCTCACGCATCTGGCACCATCTCTATGCTCATTCACCCTTCAGACCCTGCCTTTCCAAATGACGCCAATCGGGACATCTTTGAAATGGAAAATGACGGGACTTACTATCGCGTCACAGTTGACCTGAGTAGCGGGGATTACTTCTCTTTTGCGGAAGGTTCCGTGGACGCCAGCCCTGCAGTGTTGATCAATGAGATAGTGGCAACTCCCCGACAGGACTGGAGCGTGGGGAGTTTTTATAACCCCACTCCGGGCGGCGCCAATGGTTCAGACGATGAGTGGATAGAGCTTTACATTGCAGAGGATGGATTGGACCTCACCGGCTGGACCATTGAGTTTGATGATGGAGTGGAGGTCATCGGTGACCTCACTTCAAGCGGAGCATTTACCATTTCCAATTACCTATCACTACAGGGTGGATCCTTCAAAAACACCAAAAACGGGGATTTTCTGATCCTTGGTAATCCCATCGGATCAGAGCTCATCAATGCCACAGGAACCTCCCGTTTTTACCTGAGAGATGCCAGCGGCAAAATCATCGATCAGGTGACCACCTCGACGACCGAAGGCACCTTTTTCAATGCCAACTCCACAGGTACAACTGACGAATCCATTTCAAGAATTCCTAACGGAGGAGACACGAATATTGACCAGGATGACTTTTCGAAAACCAGGGCAACACTGGGCACGACCAACTCTCCGTCGGGAACGGTCAAAATCAATGAAGTAGTAACTGACCCTCAGCAGGACTGGAGTTCCATAGGGTTTAATGGCACTGCTCCCGGAGGAACGGGTGCGGATAATGACGAATACATCGAGTTGTACATCGCTTCGGCCGGACTCAACCTCACCCGATGGACGCTCGAGATGAAGGATGGAAGTGACGTCTCAGGAACTCTTTCCACTACCGGAGATGGGGTCTTCGCCACTGTCAATTACATCACTGCGGGATCCGGCTCCTTCATTGATACGGAGGTGGGTGATTACCTGATCCTGGGCAACCCCACCGGCGCTATGAACAACGATGTACTGATAATCCTAAAAGATGCCACCGGTACCGCTGTGGACAGCGTGCAACTGGGAGGAGCTACCGGAGAAGTGCCTACTGGCAACGCAGTATCCGTAAACGATGAAGCCGTATCCAGATATGCCAATGCCGTTGATACGGGCGATGATGATCTGGATTTCGTACGTACCATAGCCTCTCCAGGCAGCACCAACTCCCCTACTGGTACGGTATTGATCAATGAAATTGTCACGGACCCCCAGCAGGATTGGAGTACCAACGGGTTTGACGGCACCATAGCAGGTGGCCTGGTTTCCGACGTGGATCAATGGATAGAATTATACATCGGAACAACCGGAATCAACCTCACCGGGTGGACCATAGAACTTACGGACGGCACAGACGTAATCGGAGATCTCACCTCGTCAGGTGCCTTTGATGTCTCCAATTACATTTCCAATTCAGTTGGGAGCAGCTTTCTCAATACTGCCGAAGGTGATTATTTGATCCTGGGGAATGTGGACGGAACGGGAGCCACCAATGATGACATTCTCATCACACTCAAAGACGCTGCTGGTAACATAGTGGATCAGGTAGAACTGGGAGATGATGCCGCGGGTGACGGCACAGGAGACGGTGCGCCTGATGGTTCGTCAGTTGGCGGATATGCTACAGACCTTTCTAATGAATCCATCTCCCGCCTACCAAACGGGACAGATACCGGAAACGATGTTGCTGATTTTCAGGCCATTTCAGCCACACTCGGACGAGCTAACTCTACGTCGCCCATCCCGGTCATTGGCAACGGACTATTATTTGACGGGATTGAGGACTACGTGCTGATAGCCAATGATGCTGATTTAGACTTTAATCAGAGTGGATTTACTGTTGAGTTTTGGGGATTTATTACAAATACCAGTGCTTTCCCACTGGCCAAAGGGACGGGTGGTACTGGTAATGAATACTTCTTTGAAGTGGACGCCACCGGAAAAATACGATTTGGGGTAACCCGGGACAACGACACCCAATACACCTCCGGGTGGTCTACCACGGACATCAGAAATGAGTGGTATCATATTGTTGGGATTTTTAATGGAGGCTCGATCGATCTGCACATCAATGGGGTTATGGAAAACTCCACCAGCTGGGCAGGAAGTATGAAAACCGGACAAGGCGACTTCTTTATTGGAAAGCAGGCCACTGGTGATTTTGTGGCCGGAAAAATTGATGAGGTCAGAATCTGGAATGATGTAAGGGCTCAATCAGAGCTCTGTCAAAACATGAATAAAACCATCAATGGCAATGAAACCAACCTGGTTGCTTATTACAGATTTGATCAAGGTAGCGGACTTACCCTCCCTGACATTACTGTCAATAACAACGATGGTACTTTAAATAATATGACCAGCGCTGATTGGGTAGTGGCAGAATGGAATGCATTTTCGGATATGGGACTCATCCTTGATGGCGGGGGTTCCGATATATCTCCTGGTACATCCGCCAATCTTACCATCACCGATGTTGATTTCTTGCAAAACTTTAATGACTACCTCATTTTTGGCCATGAAAACAGTGACTTCAGTGAAATCACCAGTGACCTTCCCTCTGGTACATTAGTGTCAGCACGATATGATCGAAACTGGCACATAGCAAAAAGTGATGTGGTAGGCACTGCAGGTGGAGATGTAACCCTCTCGTTTGATTTGGGAGCTACACCTAATTCAGACTACACTTATTATCTTTTGGAGCGTGCAGGCACTTCAGGAGATTTTTCAATAGTTCCTGTAGACGGCACCAATCCAAGTGGCACGAGTATCGCGTTTACCATCAATGCCTCTCAAATAAACGATGACTCCTACTACACCCTTGGAAGGTCAGATGCTGGCGTAGGAAATGCACTGGATTTTGATGGAGTGGATGATTTTGTGACCATCGGGAATACGACTGATTTCGATTGGATGCATGGAGCCAACAACGCCTCAGCCTTCCAGCTAACTTTTTCTTTTTGGATAAAAATGGAAGATCCAGAGTTCAATAACCTGACTTATCTGATCAATACGGCCTTACTTTCCTCAGCCAATACTGGAGCGGGCTTACTTTATGATGACAGATCAGCGTTTGGTTTTGATAGAAATCTAAGATTTTATGTTGTTAACGGCTCTGGGACAGCCACCATTGATGACTCAGGAGTCAATTTTATGTATCCGAACGACACAGAGTGGCATCACTTGGCGGTAACTTACGACCAAAGCCTCTCTGCAGATAACGCCACCTACTATCTCGACGGGGTACTCATTCGTGTGGATACCAAAGATGCTGGAACACCAGCCACGGGAGCCTCGGACTACCCTTTGACGATAGGTGCCGGAGCGAACTCATCAGCACACTTTGAAGGTATTATTGATGAAGTACAAATTTGGTCTGATGTCCGAACCCAGCAAGAAATTGTTTCCAATATGTTCTCAAATCTAGGTGGTGATGAAGCTAACCTGGTAGCCTACTACAGAATGAACGATGGCATCGGGGATAGCAATGCAAGCTTGCCAGATCTTAGTGGAAACGGAAACAGTGGTTCATTGACCAATTTTGATAACCTCAATGCCGCCACAGCGTCTTCCAACTACCTCACATCGACCAGAACAACATTTCAAAACTCATCATTGATTGTCAATGGTGGTGCACCTACCGCCTCATCAGACGAGTTGACTTTAACGAGCACACAAACCGCAGGAGATTTTCTACAAAACGCTGGCGATCAGATCATTTGGGGAAATGATGGCGGCGATTTTTCAGAAGTAGCCACAGACCTCCCCTCTGGAACCCTGCTCTCTAATAGAATAGACAAGACCTGGTATTTAGATAAAAATGATGCCATAGGTACCGCCAATGGAAACCTCACTTTTTCATTTGACTTAGGCGCAGCGCCTAATCCTGATTATACCTATTACCTGCTCACCCGAGCAGGGACATCAGGGGATTTCTCCATCGTAGAGATCATTGGTTCTGTACCCAACGCCAACAGCATCGAATTCACCGTGGATGGAGCTCAGGTAGTTGATGGAAATTATTTCACATTAGGACGTTCCGATTCTGGAGCAGGGAATGCTTTGGATTTTGATGGAACTGATGATTACGTGGATCTTGATAATTTGGGGTTAACATCCGGAACCATTGAAATGTGGATTTATGCCAATGATGTAATTGACAATAGAAGAATCTACAGTCAACTAACTGGAGCGACTAGTCAGGCGGGATCAATCGGTATTGATCCAAACAATACTGACGATTTCGGAATTTTTACTTGGACAGGAGCGGCCTGGCTGGAGTTAGTTGACGTTGGATCTGACTGGTCAGGAGTATGGCATCATTTTGCAGTAGTGTACTCTGGTGGCGTAGCAACTGCCTATTGGGATGGCGTTCCGCAATTGACCCAAACTACAAATTTGGACTTTAGTGGTGTGAGTATGGGTGTTGGCGCACAATATACTGGTGGAAATGGAACTACGTTCAATGGGAAAATCGATGAATTAAGGATTTGGGATGATGCTCGCTCACAGTCAGAAATTCAGCAAAACATGTACCGATCCCTGGATGTGGCGAATGAATCAAACCTGATCGCTTACTACAAATTCGATCAGGGTATTGCCGATGGTACCAATACAGGAATAAATCTCCTTACAGATCACAGTGGAAATGACAACTCCGGGGATCTTACCAACTTCGCCCTATCATCTACTACCTCCAACTGGGTAGGTTCCAGCGCATTGGTGGTAGACGAAAGTTCATCACAAGCCTTAGTCGGGCCGGGAAATGCGCTGGACTTTGATGGTACGGATGACTATGTAATGGTCTCGTCGCCATATACAGGGTTTACTAACGCTCTATCCGTAGAGTTTTGGGTAAACGCCACTGCAATGCCCCCTGGTTCTATATTGGGTCAAAGCACTTCCGACGTAAATGCCGCAGCAACCAATGTTTTCTTAATTGGAAATGATGGATCAGGAGGAGACATCACCTTTTATGTGGCGGATGGGTCAGGGTTTCCGGGGGTTGTAACCACCACTACGAATTTTCTGGGTACCGGCTGGCATCATGTAGCCTGTGTAAGTGATGGTGCAGCCACCAAAATCTATGTTGATGGTATTCTTGAAGGAACTGGAGGAGGTGTTCCTTCCATTAATTCAAACCTATCCGCAGCATTGCACATTGGTAAGGATTCGAGGTATTCAACCACTCGGTTTTTTGACGGAATTATAGACGAAGTTCGTATCTGGAATACCGCCCGAACGGCTACTCAAATCCAAAACAATATGTTTGAGGAATTGACCGGATCAGAAACGGGTCTCGTGGCCTACTACCGTTTTGATGAAGCTACTGGCTCCACTACCCTTCCGGATGAATCTACCAATAGCAATACCGGCACGCTGACCAGCATGGATGCCGCCACTGATTGGGTGACGGCTGCTGCGCGTGAGCCTTTCAAAACCCTCAATGGCGGAAACTGGAACAGTACCTCAACCTGGAAATCAGGAGCGGTACCCAATGCATCCACTGCCGTGTTGAACATCAAACATGACATCACACTGGATGCCAGTGTGAGTGCAGATATGATTAATATCAACGATGGAGTGACCCTGACCCTGGCCTCAGGGCAAACCCTATCGATTTCCCGCAATATCATTGACAATGGAACAATCACCGGAGACGGCTCCATCCTGCTCTCCTCTGGTACTCCAATGCTCGGAGGTACCTTTGGCAACCTGACTGTGAACGGTGCGTCCCCTACACTAACAGCCAACACTACATTATCAGGCACTTTAACCCTGACCAGTGGCAACATCACTCTTGGAGACTACAACCTGACCATCAATAGTGGCGGGTCGATCGCAGGCGGAAGTAGCTCCAGCTATGTGCAAACACTGAACCAAAACACCGGTGGCGGAGCACTGCAACTGGAAGTAGCCAATGGATCCGGGCCTGTCATTTTCCCTGTCGGCACATCCACCTATACCCCATTCACCATGGTCAACCTGGGCGCCACCGCAGACTTTCAGGTACGGGTATTTGACGGTACCTTTAGTAGAGGTACCTATGGTACCGCTCATGTTACTGACCTGGAAATCAACCGGACATGGGATATCAACTCGGACGACAGTGGCTACAACACCACCATTACCATACAATGGAATGCGTCAGAGGAGGATGCTTCCTTTAACAGAGCGGATATGTTTATCTCAAAAAATCGTTCAGACGGATACTGGCGAATCATAGCTGACAACCTCAGCGCTGCAGGTGCCAACCCATACACTGCCTCTGCCTCCGGGGTTACTTCATTTAGTCAGATAGGTGCTGGCAGTGATGGCTCACCTCTACCGGTTTCACTCGTTCACTTCAGTGGGCAAGTTCTGGAGACTGATGTATTGATCCAATGGAAAACTGCTACTGAAAGCAATAATGATTACTTCATCCTGGAAAGGGCTTCCTCTTCCCGAGAGTTTGAGCCCATCCACAAAGTAGAGGGTGCCGGAGACAGCGACCTGCTTTTGGAGTATGACTTTATGGATAGAAATCCTTTCGCAGGACATAATTATTACCGACTAAAGCAGGTGGATTTTGATGGAGCACATGAGTACTCCAGTACCATTCTCATCAATAATGAGTCCCTACCGAAATCCTGGTCAGTCTATCCAAATCCTTTTGTGGACGACATCACCTTCATTTTCGGAGGCGATCAGGAGGGTGAGGCCGAGCTGATTTTCTATAATTTGGCTGGCAAGAAAATCGATTCTTATCATTTGAATATGGTAAATGGCAGACTCAACATAAACCATCTACAGCTGCCAGATGGCGTGTATACGATGAAGTTGTTTTATAACGGTCAGGAGTTTACACAAAAGGTGATCAAAGAATAGAATATTCAGGTTCATTGATAGTGGAATTCGCATCAAGGGGTGTTCTTCTCCAAACAGGACATTTATTTACCTGTTTATCCTAAATTACGTGTTACAAAACACCTTGATTTGAGCCGGCTTATTTTACAGGTCTTTTTGATTGTTACACTCATGCTCTCTGCCGGGTGCGAGTCTCCCTATGATTTTGATAGTGAGTACACCGAATACCTGATCGTGGATGGGAAAGTCACCAATATAGGTTCGGAAGTAATTCTCAGTTATTCAGGTAAGTTTGATGCGAACAATTCTACCCTGAAACCCCTCACTGGGGCTGAGGTTTTATTGGAAGATGATGCCGGAGCCAGCTATAAGTTCATAGCAAACGCCAATGTGTACACCCCCCCTCAGGGATTTTCACCAAAAGTAGATGAAACGTACACTCTGAAAGTACTGGCGGCAGGTCAAAGCATTATTTCGGAACCGGAAACCATCCATCCCGGATTTTCCTTTCACCTGGAAGCAGAAGAAGTAACCCGCGAGGTTTTTAGCCCCTCTAAGGTGACTAAAACGATAAATGGTCTTGATATCATCGCACATATTGACAGTACCATCCCGGACAACACTTACGTAAAATGGGATTATATGGTCCTTTGGACGCATCCCTATACCGGCCAGCTGATGCGCGAATCAGGAGCCAGCCAGTTTAAAGTGATGTCCTCTGCTGACTTGAAAAGCAGTGGCTCTTCTTCCTTTGTGGTCCTCTTTTGGGAGGACATTCAGCGGTATTTTTACGCTGAAGGCGTGGCAGGCCTCGAGCCTGCTGCCAACTTCCAGTACCACATCTTTGTCACAGAAACCACACTCTCTAAGCGGGCTTATCAGTACTGGCAACAGATTCACACCCAGCTAAAAAACACAGGCGGTATTTTTGATGCCATACCCGGCACCATCGATGGCAACCTATCTATTCATGGGGCGGATCTCCCGGTTTTGGGATATTTCTCTGCTGGAACCGCCATCAGGCAGGAAATCGTACTCGATGACGTAATGATTCTCGTACCATGAGTCGCTCAGTCAACAACCATAAAGCTTTCCCGTTCCTCCTGGTTTTGTTAACCATCACCCTCCTTACTCCCGGCTGTGAAGAGCCCTATCAGTTTGACAAAGAGTATTCCCGCTTCATTCTCATAGATGGGCGTGTAACCACCAATGGATCTCGTGTGATCGTGAGCTATTCGGGTGGGTATAATTCTGACAGCACCATTCTCACGCCGATCACTGACGCCACCGTGATCGTAGAGAGTTTCAGCGGCCAGTACTACGTCTTTGAGAGTCTCCTCAATAATGTCTATAACCCACCAGAAGACTTTGACCCTGTGGCAGGAGAAACTTACTTGCTTACCGTGCAGGTGGGTGATAAGACCATTCTTTCAAGACCGGAAACAATGGTGCCTGCCCTACCCTTTGACCTCACCGCAACTTACGCGGAACGAACCGTATTCACGGCTAATAATGAAGCTGAAATCAGATATGGACATGACGTGACTGCCTCATTCGTGCGGTCCATTCCCGAAACCACTTTCTTGAAATGGAAATACGAGGGAGATTGGGAGCACCCCTATACCTATGTAGATTATCATGAAGTGACCGGCTCCCAGTTCAATCTGATGTCCGGATCTGAGCTCAACGCCGCTGGAATCTCCGGCTTTGATGTGCTCTGGTTTCCTAATCAAAACGATACCTACTCAGAGGCTCTGGATTTTGCCATTCAGGTAGAAGACCTGGAAGAAGACGATTATATTGGAACCCTCACACCCGAAAACCAACAGGAAATCCTGGATTCACTCACCCTTGTTAATGACACCACACCTGCCAAGCAATATACTTACACCTTGAGGGTTATCCAATCCACCCTATCCGAAAGAGCATACACCTACTGGGATCAGATACTCACTCAGCAGAGAAATACCGGTACCATTTTCGATGCACTGCCCGCAGAGTTTGAAGGGAACCTTTTCGTGCCCAACACCAATGAAGTTGTATTGGGTTATTTTTCTGCAGAAGATGTTGAAATGCGTGAATATGAGCTTTTTTATATAATGGATCGAGTCAAATGATGAAGCAAGAAGTTAAATTCAAGTCCATGTATTCCTTTATCAGAAATCCCCGGATGAAAGGCCTCATCTTCTTGTTACTGACGTTGCTGATTTGTGGTGCAAAAGCTCAGTCAATCAGTGAGGATCTGGAGGGAAAATTCATGCGATTCATTGAAAATCATCCAATTGAAACGCCCGTTCTGCAGTTTGGTTCCCGTGTAGTTTTCACGGGAGATACCTTGAGAGTTTCGGGGATGGTTACCGATCTGTTTTTTAGGCCCACGGATGCTATCAGTCAGGTGATGAAGGTTTCGCTCGTAGATACCACAGGCCGTACTTTAAGAACGCTGAACTTCAAGAATCAGGCAGGTACTTTTTATGGATCCTGGTACATTCCTCACACCACTCCCACGGGAAGCTATTTTCTGGTGGCTCATTCAGCTTACATGCAAAACTTTGAGGAAGACCTGAGGGCCATCACTCCTGTCTATATTAAGAATATCTGGGATCCCGGAACCACCCAAAAGTTTACCAACATACAAGCCAAAAGGACTTTTTCAGTGTATCCCGAAGGTGGTAAACTGATCCCCGGACACAATCAAAAGGTTCTTATCTCAGCGCCTCAGGCAGATGCCACAAGCGGTAAGATCATGAGCAAATCAGGAAAGGTGATCTCCGAGTTTCTATTCAATGAGGGCTTTGGAGTGACTTTTTTTACTCCTGACCGAAAAGAGGACTACTTCATTCAGGTATCCACATTGTCGGGAAAAACTCACCGACAGGCAATGGAAATTGAGCGATCAGGAGCCACGTTCAAGGTATCTAAAGTTGGCAGTCGGTATTTCGTCAATGTTCTCACTACGGAGGCATCAAACCAGTCCCTCTCGATGGTTTTGGAGTCTGGAAATCGCCTCCAGTCTATCCTTCCGGTCACCTTCAACGACCAGGGCACTGCTACCTTTGTATTACCCTCCTCAGCGCTTCAGGGACATCTTCATACTGCCACACTCATGGATGATCAATGGAATGTACTGGCTATTCGTCCCTTCCACACGCTGCCAAAAACAATGGCTCTTTCTGGGCCTGATACGGTGAAAACGGATACCCAAATTTCCTATGAATTTCCGGCCGCTTCCGGTGCTGCATCCACTTTCTCCATGAGCATACCTGACGCGTTTAGCTCCAACACTTCTTTACTCACAGACATGGCTCTGCACTATGCCTTCGCCCCGGTCAGTGCCCGAGTATCTGCCATGGGAGGCAACTTAAGTATCGACGATTTGCTGATTTATACCACTTCTTGGTTTGATCAGAAGTGGAACAACATCCTTTCGGGATCTAAGCCCTTGTCAATGACCACACCCCCTGAATTGGGAATAGATCTCAGAGGCGAAACCGAAACCGTTTTGCCAGAAGGTTCATGGATTCATTTCCATCAATGGAAAAACAAAATGAGCTATTCGCTTGAAATTATGGACGGCCGGTTCAACCTGCCATTGACGGATTTCTACGACCAGCAAACCTTTACTTATGCAGTAAAGGACTCTACAGGAGGACCCATTAAGACGCAGGTGAAGTTTGAAAACCTGATTATTGACCTCCCGGAGATTGAATACATCGAAGAGTCAGCCACAGACTCACTGATCAACAAGGCAGTCGGACTGAAACGGGTAATGGCCCAATACCAGTCAGAAACCCTGCTTAACCAGCCAAGTTTATACGACCAATTGACATCCGATCGGGTATATGACATGACTGACTATGTCATCCTGAAGTCGTTTCAGGAGGTGGTGGTAGACATTCTGGTGGGCATAGGTATCCGGTCTGTTAAGGGTGAGAAGGAGCTCAGAATCAATGATCCTGTTTCAGGTGAAACTTTCGATTATAAACCGACCATTATCATTAACGATCATCAGGTGGCCAATGATGATATGATCTGGACCATTCCGCCCATCTACATTGATGAAATTAAAGTGATCAGCAGCAAAGAACACCTTGGTGTTTTTGAGGGATTAGGTGTGCATGGAGGTATACTCGGCATTCAGCTTCAGGATGATGCACCCGATGCGTTAATCAAAAATATTATTGATCAAAAAATAGAAGTGACGGGTTTTCTACACTCGCAAAAAAGCCCGGCTTCAGACCTACCTGATTTCAGAAACGAACTCATCAATACAGCTGGTAAACAGAATGATTGGACCGTGAAATCCTCCGACGAAACGGGAGTTTATCGCGCCCTTATCCAATCTCTCTCTACGGATGGCGCAGTGTCCATCGCAGAGAAAAAAACGGTGGTTATACTCCCGCCAAAGTGAGGTAAAGATATCTTCCGATACTGCGCTTTGAATCCTTTGTTACCTTTGCGGCATGATAAGCAACCGACAGCTCTTCCTTAGCCATCTGGCTCAAACCACGGATTTCCCACTGCTCGTAGAAATAGAAAGAGCCGAAGGCATTTACATGTACAGTCCCGAAGGCAAAGCCTACATTGATCTGATCTCCGGCATAGGTGTGAGCAATGTAGGGCACTGCCACCCCCATGTAGTGAAAGCTGCCAAAGACCAGATGGACCGATACATGCACCTGATGGTCTACGGGGAGTATGTGCAGACCCCGCAGGTCAAACTTGCTGAGGCTCTTGTCCGGACACTCCCGGCACCATTGACATCAGTCTATCTGGTAAACTCAGGCAGTGAGGCCATAGAGGGCGCCATGAAGCTAGCTAAGCGATTCACCGGGAGGCCTCACATCATTTCCTGCAAAGATGCTTATCACGGGTCATCACAAGGGGCATTGTCCGCTGGAGGCAATGAGTTTTTCAAGCAAAACTACCGTCCACTGATTCCCGGTCACCTGCACATGCCGTTCAACAGCTTGCCAGCGCTAGACCTGATAGATCATCAGACGGCTGCCGTACTGGTGGAGACTGTGCAGGGTGAAGCGGGAGTACGCATAGCCTCTGCTGAGTACTTCGCAGCGCTGAGGGCTAGATGTACCGAGGTTGGCGCCTTATTGATTCTCGACGAAATCCAGGCTGGCTTTGGTCGTACAGGCAAATTCTGGGCTTTTGAACATTACAACATAGTACCGGATATCCTCGTCAGCGCCAAGGGTATGGGCGGAGGTATGCCCATCGGTGCCTTCATCAGTAGCAAGGAAATCATGGACGTGCTCAAAGACAATCCCATCCTGGGGCACATTACCACTTTCGGAGGACACCCGGTAAGTGCAGCTGCCTCTTTGGCTACTATTGAGACCATATTGGGTGAAAATCTACTGGCCGAAGTGGAGGCTAAGGCCGACTATTTCAGGTCGCTACTGGTGCACCCCAAGATCATCAACATCAGAAACAAGGGACTTATGATGGCCGTAGAACTGGAGTCATTTGAGCTCCTGAAGCCAGTCATAGACAAGGCCATCGAATTGGGGGTAGTCACGGACTGGTTCTTGTTTTGTGACAATTCTATGAGGATAGCCCCTCCGCTTATCATCACCTTTGATGAAATAAAAAAAGCCTGCAATATCATTTTGCAGGCCCTTGATTCGGTTTAAGTAAAATCTATACTTTCTTCTAAAGCAGCGGCTCAAGATTGAGTGATGCTTCTGAGGTGACCCCCTCCTGGCGATATTCCAGAGTGACTGTTTTATTGTCTATGTCTTTGAGCATCTTCCTGATCTCTGGAAGCGTATAAGTGCTGATATCCGTGCCGTTAATTGAGATAATCTCAGCATTCTCTTTTATCCCCGCAGCTTCTGCCGGACTCCCCTCAAACACCCGGTGAACAAGCAACTTCTGGAGATCCTCTCCATACTGAAGGTTCAGCCCACTGGCATTCACCAAAAATGGCTGCTTATTGAAGTCATTGGCTTCAAAATAGGCGGTGCTGGTGCTGTAATTAAATGTGATATTAAAACGCTGCAGCAGGTTATTACCCAAAATACCCGCCACTTTTTTGTTATGCTGGATGCCATGCTTGGCCTGACTAATGCCCACTGGCATTTCATCAAACTCAAAACTACCAACGCTAAATTTCTTTACTCGCCCTTCGTAGTGCATGGTCTCCTGATCTGCCAGACCCGCCACAGGATACGAATAGTGATTTCCGGTCTTAGAAATCACGTCGTGCTTGGTCGCAAAAAAGGTGTTGAAATCCATGCTGGTACCGGCTCCGGTATTGATGAAAAAGTAATCCTTGTATGACTCTCCATTATTCAATGTTACACTGGCCTCTATCGTCGGGATATAATTCACCAGTTTAAACTTGAAGGCTTCTCCCGCTCCCTGATAAGCAAACCCATCAGGCTGATACAGGTTCATGACCATCTCATCATAATTCAATTCAACCACATAATTCTTAAGGAGGTCATAGCCTATAATTCCATCGATATTCCTACCGATGGTACGTTCCAAATGACGCAAATTGGTGGTATAGAGCTCAATATCATTCACCTTCACGTCGCCTATCTCCACCTTATTGTGGGCGATCAGTGCACCACTGACAGTACCCTGAGCACTGGTCTTGGACTTTTGATGATCTGTCTTCAGATTCAACTTCTTTGCCAAATCGATATCAATCACTGCCAGTCCATCTCCGGTATCGAAAATGAAATCTACCGGCTCAGAGTCATCCACACTCAGAGAAATAAACAAATGATTTCCGAATAACTCAAAGGGCGTAGAGGTGATCAGTTTCTGAGCAGACAGCCCAAAAGAGCCAAAAATGGTAAGTAGCAGAAAAATCCTTTTCATGTTTTGTAGGAATGATTGATTTGGTCGGTCAATTTAAAAACAGATTTCCGTCTTTGCTATAAAAAGTCTTTAATTTTCAACCCAAATCCGGTGACTATGAACTCAACCAAAACGCGAGACTTCTGTGCTGTAACACTCATCATTGCCCTTTTTGGATGTGCGACTCAGGAAGACCCCAGACAAACCCTCTTTACAAAAGTAAGTCCCGCCGAATCAGGAGTGGATTTCATCAATGACCTCAACGAGCGTAAAGACTTCAACCTGTTCACCTGGAAATACATCTACAACGGAGGGGGCGTCGCCATTGGTGACATCAACAATGATGGTTTGGCTGACCTCTACTTCTCCGGAAATGCCAATGCCAACAAGCTTTACCTGAATAAAGGAAACTTCAAATTTGAAGACATTACGCTCAGTTCGGGAACCAAAGCTGCACAGGGTTACAAAACAGGTATTTCCATGGTCGATATCAATGGAGACGGTTGGCTGGATATATATGTATGCAGGGACGCCCACCCTAACGAAAACATTCGAAACAACCTGGTTTTTATCAATAACAAAGACCTGACCTTTACTGAACAAGGTAAAAATATTGGCCTTCAGGATAAGGCCTACAGTACACAAAGCGTATTTTTTGACATGGACAGAGATGGTGATCTGGATCTCTTCCTGGTGAATCACCCTGCTGATTTCGACAAGGCCATACAGATGCGGGTATCTAGTGAAAATGGAGAATCTCGGCGCATCACAACTCCCGAAAGCAAAGACCAATCCTATCACCTCTATGTAAACAACCAGGGGCACTTTGAAGACATCACCTTACAATCAGGCCTCGCCTACCATGGATTCGCCCTCAGTGCCCTGGCTGCAGATTTCAATGATGACGGGTGGCTCGACCTGTTTGTGGCCAATGATTTCATAGAACCAGATGTAGTCTTCCTCAACAACGGAGATCAGACCTTTACACCATCATATTCAGGCTTTGATCATATGAGTCAAAACAGCATGGGCTCAGACCTGGGGGACATGAACAATGATGGAGAGTTGGACCTCATCGTGCTAGACATGCTCGCTGCTACCAACGAGCGACAGAAAATATTCGCCACCAATATGACCCAAAATCGATATGAAAGACTAGCGGATATGGGTTACGGAAAACAGCTCATGCGCAATGTCTTACAACTTAAAACTGGCCCTAATGCATTCTCTGAAATTGGTTGTCTCTCGGGCATCGAAAAAACAGACTGGAGTTGGTCGGCACTCTTTGCAGACCTCAACCTGGATGGTCATCAGGACCTTTTCATTACCAATGGCATCAAGCGCGATATGTCCAACAAAGACTTTATTGATTTCAATTCTGACTCCATACAGCGCGCCAGGCAGCAAGGCGTCGATGTTTTCAACAGAGAAACCGTACTCGACTGGATAGACCTGATTCCATCCACGCCCCTCCCCAATTACCTTTACCTCAATAATCACGATTTTACATTTACGAATATCGCGCAACAAGCCGGCCTTTCGGAAGCCACCTTTAGCCATGGTGCGGCCTATGGGGACCTGGACAATGATGGAGATCTGGATTTGGTGGTCAATAATATGGACCTGCCAGCTTCTATCTACCAAAATAATAGCATCCAACAACAGCCTGGCAGTCACTTCCTAAAAGTGAAATTGCATGGCCCTGAAGGCAATCCTTTTGGACTGGGCGCTCGGGTTATATTCCGATATGACGAAGTGCGGCAAACGATCATTCTGCAATCCTCAAGGGGTTACCTCTCCAGCAGTGAGCCCGTCGCACATTTTGGACTGTCCACCGAACCGAAAGTGAAATCCATTGAAGTCATCTGGCCAGACCAAACCGTCCAGACCGTAACCTATTTTGCCCTTGACCAAACCCTGGAGATCGGGTATCAACCAAAAGAAATACCTCAGACATCAGTCAAAAAGCTCTTTGAGGAATCTAAAACAACACTTTTCACCCATCAAGACGGCACTTTTAACGACTTCAAACAAGAGCCACTCCTATTCAAACCACAATCCCGCAAAGGGCCATATTTGACCATTGGAGATCTCAATGGGGATGAACTGGAGGATGTATTCGTGGGAGGCGGAAGCGGCCAATCAGGAGCCATATTGCTTCAAAAGAAGGATGGAGCATTCCAGAGAATAGAAGAAAAAACATTGACCCTGGATCTGGAACCTGAAGACCTGGGGGCAGTGCTGGTGGATCTGGACCTGGATGGAGATCTTGATCTGTACGTGGTTTCCGGAGGGAGCTCATTCCCGAAAGGCGACCCAATCTACCAGGACCGTTTATACCTAAATGATGGTAAAGGCCGTTTTCAAAAAGGCACCTTACCCAAAATATCTCACTCAGGCACCGTGGTAAAGGTTTCCGATTTTGATCAGGACGGAGACCCTGACCTCTTCATCGGGGGTGGCGCGGTACCTGGGCAATACCCGAGTAGTGAACCTTCAATACTTCTCGAAAACAAAAACGGTCAACTGGTCCGGAGTACCCTGCTGCCTGCTGTAGAGGGGATCGTCAATGATGCCCTCTGGTGGGATTATAATGAAGATGGATACGATGACCTGATCCTGGCAGGAGAATGGATGCCCATAACCATCCTCAAAAACCAATCAGGCAAGTCCTTTGAAAACGTAACAGAAAAAATGGGACTGTCAAAAACACACGGATTATGGAATTCCCTGGTCGTGTTGGATATCGATGGCGATGGGAAAAATGAACTCGTGGCCGGAAATCTTGGGCTCAACCACCTTTTCGAAGTTTCCTCATCGGAGCCCATCACCGCCTATCAATCTGATTTTGATCAGAATGGTCAGAAGGAAACCATCATCACTCATTACCTGAATGGTGAAAGATGGCCACTCCCAAGGAAAGAAACGATCACCGGGGTATTACCCCATCTCAAAAAGAAGTTCATCAACAACCAGACCTACGCAGAAGCCAGGTTAGAAGATATTTTCTCCTCTGATCAGCTGGCACAAGCCACAACTTATAACCTCTATGAACTAAGGTCTGGATACTTCACCCTTAGGGAAGATTCCATGATGTTCTCCCCCTTCTCCACCATTGCGCAATCTTTTCCCATTTACGACATGGTCTTTCTGGACCTCAATGGGGATCAGGTCAAAGACCTGCTCCTTGGTGGTAATATGAGCTACTCGGAAGTAGAACAGGGACCATATGATGCCGGAGGAGGGCTTATTTTGTGGGGTACTGAAAGGGCTCTGACATTTGATGCAAACAACTTTCAATTCCTGAACTGGACGGGCGATATTCGTAAAATGAGTATTCAGCACGTCAATGAAACCCGAATGCTCTGGGTGGTTCAAAACAATGGCCCACTTAAAAGCTATAACCTTGTCAAGTAAATGATTGAAAAAGTAAAAGAAACGGTTGCTTTCCTTCGCGAAAATGGATTTGATCATCCTGAATTGGGTATCATCCTGGGTACCGGACTCGGAGCACTCACCGCACACATAGAGGTCATCAAAGAAATCAGCTATGACGAAATTCCTCACTTCCCCATTGCCACAGTGGAGTTTCATAAAGGAAAGCTGATCTACGGTAAGCTCGAAGGCAAATGGGTGATCGCCATGAGCGGCAGGTTTCACTACTATGAAGGATACAGCATGACAGAAGTTGTTTTTCCGGTTCGTGTGATGAAATTTCTCGGGATTCATAAACTTTTGGTGAGTAATGCAGCAGGGTGTATGAACCTCTCCTGGAAAAAAGGCGAGCTCATGCTCATAGATGACCACATCAACCTGCAGCCCGACAACCCACTGCGAGGGAAACAGGCCGCTGATTTTGGCCCTATCTTTACGGACCTCAGTGCACCGTATGATCCAGAAATGAACAAGCTTATGAAGAATCTGGCCACGAAAGAAAACATCCCGCTTCATGAGGGGGTCTACGTGGCAGTATCAGGGCCGCATCTGGAAACGAGGGCTGAGTATCGATACCTGAGAAATATTGGAGCTGATGTGGTGGGCATGTCCACCGTACCAGAGGTCATTGCCGCCAATCAAATGGGCCTTCCGGTGAGTGCCGTATCAGTGCTTACAGATGAATGCGATCCTGACAATCTTCATCCGGTGGACATCAACGACATCATTAGCACCGCTCAGAAAGCTGAAAAACACCTGGTGGCGCTATTCAAAGAAGTAATTAAAAACCTATAAACACCCCCAATGGAAACGAAAGTAATAAACGGCTATACCCATCTCAAATACCATAGCATCAACCTGGAAGAATCTGAAATGCTCCGCCGGGCAGAAGAATTTCACCAATACATGGAGCTTAGAAGGAGCGTAAGGGACATTAGCGACAAACCCGTCCCTCAGGCACTGATCGAGCACATCATTATGACTGCCTCCACTGCGCCTTCCGGTGCCCACAAGCAACCGTGGACATTCTGTGTGGTGTCCAATCCCGAACTGAAGTCAGAAATCAGAAAAGCCGCAGAACGCGAAGAGTATGAAAGCTACAACGGCAGAATGAGTGAGCGGTGGCTGAAAGACCTGGAGCCTATAGGTACAGACTGGCACAAGCCCTTTCTTGAAAAAGCCCCGTGGCTCATCGTTGTATTTAAGAAAGCTTATGCGGAGTTAGATGGAGAGAAATCCAACTACTACTATGTGAATGAATCTGTGGGCATCGCCTGTGGAATGCTCATCACTGCTATCCATCAAGCCGGGCTTGTCACCCTTACCCATACCCCTTCACCCATGAACTTTCTCATACAGGTACTCCAAAGACCTGCCAATGAACGCCCTTTTCTACTGCTACCTGTGGGTTATCCTGACTCAGATGCCTATGTACCAGACCTGAAAAGGAAACCGCTGAATGAAGTAGCGGCTTTCTACTCATAAGTTAACAAACAGCGTTTGAGCCCTTTAAAAGCACCATCAAACCGCAATTTGGCAGTCTCGTAAAGCTTTTTGGCAGAATTCAGATATAAAAAAGCTGCATCTTAGCAATATTATAATTCACGAAACAACTCCTGTTATACAGGATCTTGTCTATAGCTGGTTGGAACCCTGGAGATTAAATTTCCAGGGTTTTCTTTTTTAATAAATCTTCCCACCTTTACTGTAACCAACGCCCTTAGTCATGAAACCCCTCATGTACGTGATATTTATCATCCCAATGGTCTGCTGGTCACAACTGCCCGGCAACTCTGAAAGCATCAACAAAAAAACTCCTGCCAAATATCCTGTTCAAAGTGGCATCATCTCCTATACTGTCAGTGGTGGAGCCACAGGCACAGCCACGCTATACTTTGACAGAAATGGATGGAGAGCCCTGGAACACCGCACGATTCAAATCAATCGCTATAGCACAGTGAGTACTGAGGATAGAAAAGAACTGACGGATGGAGATTATATCTACAAAATCAACCTCACCTCCGGCTCGGGCGAAAAAGCCAAAGATGAACGGTGGAGTGGTCTGATGACCTACAAATCAAATGCTCAGGCGTTTGAGGCCATCATGGTGAGCAGAGGCGGAAGTAAAGTGGGTACGGATACCTTACTCGGAAAACCATGCAACAAATGGGCGTTTGACAAGGGGCCGGTTTCTCATCTTTGGGTATGGCAGGGCATCCCCTTGAAAGTCATCAAAAAACTGCCTGGTCTGTCTTATGAACAGACGGCCGTTTCATTCACTGAAAATCCGCAAATAGAGGAAGCGACATTTACACTCCCTGAGGAGATTACCTGGAAATAATAAGGGAGGAGCCTCTTAAACAACAATCAAATCCTTGTACTTACCTTTTTCATAAGTCTTGCAGACCATGGCATGTCTCAATACCGCAGGCTTCAGCATAGACTTCCCAAGTAGCATACGACCACATTCCTGAATGCCCTCTATGATCGACGGGTGAGGGTGAATCAATTCGGCAAGCTCACGTATGCCCCGATCCATGGAAATCAGTAATGCTACCGCCTGTATAGCGCTGGAAGCATGCTCACCAACCACACGCATCCCGAGAATTTTCTGATGCTCATCGTCCGTCACCATGATTTTGATAAAGCCCTGGGTGTTACGCATGGCAATGGCCCTGGGGATGCAGGAGTAATCTATACTCACCACCTTATAACCCAGCCCGTTATTTTGAGCCTGAATTTCATTCATGCCCACTCCTGCTACTTCCGGAGACAGGAACATAATGGTAGAAATATTTTCATAAATCAGTGGCCGCTCCGGTTTGCCGAAAATTCGCTCTACGGCAAACCTTCCTTCCAACTCTCCTACATTTACCAGTGAAATATCCGCTGTGATGTCCCCTACTGCATAGATATTTGGAATGCTCGTCTGAGTGAGATCATCTATAATCCCTCGGCCATCTATTTTGATGTCCATATTACTTTCAAAGAGGTTCTCGTATCGGGGCACTCTACCTACAGAGACTAAAGCTTTCTCTACACGAAAGACCTCCTTGGAGCCGTCTGTATACTCCAGCGTATAGGCCACCATTTCACCCTCTTTACGCATATCTATTAATCTGGAGTTTCTGTGAATCAGCACATTCTTCGCCTCCAGGTTTTTCTCAATTACCTTCACCACATCTTCATCTTCGAAAGGCAGTATCCGGTCACCTTTATCAATCAAGTGCACCTTGGTATGGCCAAAATTGGAGAAGATGGTTGCAAACTCGCAACCAATCACCCCGGCCCCAACGATCACCATGCTTTTCGGAAACTCCTCTAACTTATCCAGACCATCGCTGGTAAAAATACACTCCTCGTCAATGGGAATTTCGGGTAACAACCTCGGGCGGCTGCCAGTAGCAACAATGATATAGTCTGCGGATATTTGAGTGGTTTCCTCAAACCTTTGAATTTCGATCGTGTTGGGATCTTTCACTTTGGCATTGCCCTGGATGTACTCAAAGAGTCCTTCCTCTATTGATACATTGATATTGTGCATGTGGTGCTCAAGCTGATCCATGCGCTCCTGTACAGCTTTCTGCACTTCAGACTTCAGCTTTTTATAATTAAACTGTACACCACCAGTATTGAGGGCTTCGCCGTGTTTACGCAGAGAAAAGGCTTCTCTGCTCAGCTCCCACCATGTTTTACTCCAGAGGGCTCCGTGGTGTATACCTGCACCACCTAATTGTTTCTTTTCTATGAGGGCTACTTTCTTCTTGAAATCTACTGCGCGCATGGCGGCTGCATAGCCTGCAGGGCCAGCACCAATGATCACAACATCGTATTTTTTCATTACAGGTCGGCTTGATTGACCTTAATCTATGAAAAAATTAAGCAATCACGAAGCCTGGTGCCTTGTTTTCAGTATTTTCACCACATCGTCTAAGGAAAAATCCTTATACGAAAGCAAAGTCATCAGATGAAAGAGCAAATCTGCTGATTCATTCAGAAAAAGCTCCGCATTATCATCCTTCGCTTCAATCACAACTTCCACTGCTTCTTCTCCGACTTTCTGCGCTACTTTATTGATCCCTTCTTTGAACAGGCTGGCAGTGTACGACGTATCCGAAGGGTTTTTCTTCCGGTCTTCTATAATGTCACGTAAGTGATTAAGAAAAGTGATTGGATTACTGTTCACTTCATCGAAGCAAGTGTCGCTCCCCGTGTGGCAGACTGGTCCTTTGGGGAGTGCCTTAATCAGCAGTGTGTCTCCGTCACAGTCTTCCAGGATTTCCCTTACCTCCAGAAAATTTCCGGAAGTTTCTCCTTTCACCCATAACCTTCCTTTGGATCTGCTGAAAAAAGTCACCTGTCCGGTTTGTCTGGTTTGTGCGAGCGCCTCTTCATTCATGTACCCAAGCATCAGTACTTTGCCCGTCTGATCATCCTGAATCACTGCCGGAATGAGTCCGTCTCCTTTTTGAAAATCCAATGCCATTACTTTCTTATTGGTAGGTTATTTTTAATCAATTCATCCTTCAAATGCATGATTTCCACTTCCTGATAGTGAAAAATGCTGGCCGCCAAAGCAGCATCGGCCTCCCCTGCTCCAAAGATCTCCACAAAATGGGACTCGTCCCCCCCTCCGCCGGAAGCAATCACTGGGATGTTCACCGCCTGGCTCACCCTCTGGGTCAGATCCACAGCAAAACCGGCTTTGGTACCGTCATGATCCATGGAAGTCAGTAGAAGCTCCCCGGCTCCCCTTCTGGCCACTTCCTTTGCCCAGGCAATCGTCTCCAGCTCAGTAGGCCGGGTGCCTCCATGGGTATGTACCCAATCAATTCCATCCACATTGCGGCTGTCTATGGCCACTACAATGCACTGGCTACCAAACTCGGCGGCCAGTTCATCTATGAGGTCTGGGTTCTTCACCGCTGATGAGTTGATGGATATCTTATCAGCACCTTCATTGAGCAACGCCCGCACATCCGCAACGGAACTGATGCCACCCCCTACGGTGAAAGGAATATGAATGGCTTCAGCCACCTTTCGCACAAGCTCCAAGAGCGTCTTTCGCTTCTCCAAAGTGGCAGAAATATCCAAAAACACCAGCTCATCGGCACCCTCACGCGTATATCTTTCTGCCAGTTCCACAGGGTCACCCGCATCCCGCAGGTCTACAAAGTTCACGCCTTTGACGGTGCGTCCGTCCTTTATATCGAGGCAAGGTATGATTCTTTTTGTGAGCATCAGATGGTTGTCAGTTCTTCCAAAGTTAATCTTCCTTCATAAAAAGCCTTCCCTACAATAGCACCATAGAGGCCTTGTCTTTTCAATCTTATGAGGTCATCCTTTCCGGAAACACCCCCACTGGCAATCAGGTGAAGCGTTGGGAATCGCAGCTGTATGGCTTCATACAGCTCAAACGACGGCCCGGCCAATACTCCATCTTTGCTGATATCGGTACAGATGACGTATTGAATCCCCAACTGCACATAATAGTCCAGAAAGTCCATCAGCTCCTCTCCGGAGGATTCCTGCCAGCCCGAAACCATTACCTTTCCATCCAGCACATCCGCACCAAGGATTATTTTATCCGGGCCAAATTCTTCAATCCACTTTTTGACTTCCGCCTTATCACTCACCGCAATACTTCCGGCAGTCACCTGCTTCGCACCTGCAGCCAGCACCAGTTCCAGGTCTTCCCTGGTCTTCACTCCCCCGCCAAAATCGACGGAAAGCCCAGTGGCCGAAGTGATGTTTCTAAGGGTATCAATATTCACCACATGCCGGGCTTTGGCTCCATCCAGGTCCACCACATGAAGTCTGGAAATTCCCGCCAGTTCAAAATCGCGGGCTACCTGTGCCGGATCATCCGAATATCTGGTGACCTGACCGTAATCCCCTTTGGTAAGGCGGACACACTGCCCGTCAATGATGTCAATAGCCGGAATAATTTCCATCCTTATAATTTCAAAAAGTTATCCAATAGTTTCATACCTGCATCAGCGCTCTTTTCGGGGTGTGGCTGAATGGCGTAATAATTATCTTTATGGAGCGCAGCGCTAAAAGGCAGTGGATAAGCACAGGTAGCAATGGTATACTCACTCAGTGGCACGTAATAACTGTGCACAAAATAGAGGTAACTATGCTCATCTATCCCCTGCGTCAGAGGTGACTTCAAGTCGGTAATGTCATTCCATCCCATATGAGGCACCTTCACCGAAGGATCGGCAAAACGAAGAACCTTCTCGGGTATTATGCCCAATCCCTGCGTATCATTCTCCTCAGAGGAAGTACACATCAGCTGCATCCCCAGGCAAACACCCAAAAAGGGTTGCTTGAGCTGTCTGAGTACCTGATCCAGCCCGGCCGCCCTCAGGCTCCTCATGGCCGAACTAGCCTCTCCCTGCCCCGGGAATATTACCTTATCGGCAGTGAGGAGTATTTGCGGGTCATCAGACAGCACCGGAGTAATCCCCAGCCGGTTCAGGGCAAAGGTCAGGGACTGGATGTTTCCAGCGTTGTATTTTACAATGGCTACTTTCATGCTATGAACAAAAAGAAACCGTCCCAAAAGATTTTCATGATCAATTGAGACGGTCTTTTATGAAAACAAATTTATATCCTAAATGCTAAGCAAGCACACTTTCTTCCTTTCTTTTCTCCACCATTTCAGCCAAAACTTCTTTGATCTCCGGTAGACTCTGGTACAATTGCTCAAAGGATTTGATTACAAAATATTGTTCCTGAAACACATCCTTCCTGTAATCTGTCTGCGCGATAGTTCGCACATCAAAATCATGTTTCGGAGGCTTGTCCGACAGGCAAAATTTAGTCTCCCCTGCTGAGGACAATATGCCCGCACCATATATCCTCAATCCCTGTTGCTCCTGAATCAAACCAAACTCTACAGTAAACCAATAGATTCTGGACAGGATTTCGATGGCATAGTCATTTCCTACATAGCCAAGACCAATCTTACTCAGCTCCTGCAAGAAGTCCACAAAGGCCTGATTGGTAAGCAATGGGACATGAGCAAAGACGTCATGAAACATATCCGGCTCCTCCAAATAATCCAGCTCTTCCATCTTCCTGAGCCATGTGGTAGCCGGAAACCGTCTGTTAGACATCAGTTCAAAGAAGGTGTAATCAGGGACGATACCCGGTACTACAGCGAGTCTCCAACCAGTGAGCTTTTCCAAAATTTCATTGGTACCGTCAAAATGGGGTATTTCTGAAGGTACGAAAATTACTTTCTCCAAACCTTCCATGTGCGCATCACAAGCCGCCTCCGGAAGGTTTTTGATCTGACGCTCGTATAAAATCTTCCATACCTGGAAATCCTCGTCAGTGTAATGTCCATAAATCTGTTTCATACAATACAAACTTGGGGTTTTGGGTTATTGTTCCCTACAAAGATAACAATAAGCCAGGGATCGGATAAAAGAACCTTCATACCATCAATTCGTTATATGAAAATATATCATATCAAATGACTGTCGAAAGATGGGTTTGGATAAAGTACTGTCTTACGACTAATGGCAATGATCTCCCTTTGAATAACCCATTTCTGACGATCAAATCCCCTCACTCAACGAGTTTTCATTAATAAGGCTTTTTTAAATAGTTGATTTGCTTGAGATTAATTCAAGTGCCTATGCATGATATTATCAAATCCGAAGGAAACCATCCATTGATAAAAAATGGGATTTTGTCTGTCTTCCTGATTGACTCCAATGGAAGTATCCTTGAAGCCAATGAAAGGGCACATCAGTTAACTGGTTTTAAGTCATTATGTGACACTCCAATTCAAACCATACTCAGAACTTCATCGCTGGATATCTCTAAGGAAAGCGAAGGGGTAACCTTCGTATCCACTGCACAAGGAGAAATGGTTCCTTGTGAGTATTCTTTTACACACGAAGGTGAACCCTATACAGAAACTTTTGTGGGATGCCTGATCGCTATAAAAATGCCTGATCTGATAGGTCAACTATCTGAAGATTCCTTATTTCATAAAACCTTTCACTCCAACGTGATAGGAATGGCTATTTTGGACGATCAGCATAAAATCATTGACATCAATGAATCCCTTTGTCAGATCGTAGGCTACGAAAAGCTGGAGCTCATTGGGAAAACCGCTCTCGAGATTGGACTTGTGACAGAAGAAAATGCGGAAAACCGAGAAGAGATCCTCAGGCATCTGGCCAAAGGCAACAGCATTCGTGATTTGGAGAGAAGAGTACTAAGCAAAACGGGATCTTATATTACCTTTTTACTTTCTATAGAAATCTTTGACCTCAATGGCACACCTCATCACCTGGTCACCGCGAATGACATCACCAAGACCAAAACTGCTGAGAAAGAGCTCAAGGGTGCTTATGAACAGCTGGCTGGCCACCTCAGCAATAGCCCACTGGGTATAGTAGAATATGATCAATCTCTAACAGTAACCCAATGGTCCTCCAGGTGTGAGGAGATCTTTGAATGGTCAAGTGAGGAAATTCTCAGCAACGACATCACTGCTTTCAATCTCATCTATGAAGAGGACCTGGAAAAAACCAGCAAAGTAGCAGTTGATTTGATGTCCGGAAAAGTAAGTGGAAACGTCTCCATCAACCGAAATTACACCAAATCCGGCAAGATCATAGACTGTGTTTGGTATAACTCTACTGTAAAAAACGAACGAGGAGAAGTAACCTCCGTGATGTCATTGGTCCAAGACATCACGGAGAACAAGAGGGTGCAAAATGACTTGCTAGAAAGCAAGAAGGAACTTGACCTCTTCTTCAACAACTCCCTATCCGGATTTTTCTTTATGATGCTGGAGGAGCCCATAGAATGGAATGATCAAACTGACAAGGGTACCGTCATGGAATATATCTTTGACCACCAGCGGATCACCAACATCAATCAGGCCATGCTGGATCAGTATGGTGCCCAAAAGGAGGATTTCATCGGCCTTACTCCACGAGATTTTTTCGAGCACGACCTGGAAAACAGCAAAAAGATTTGGATTGACTTTTTTGACAAGGGTAAACTGAGAGTGGATACCGATGAGCGGAGAATGGATGGTTCTAAATTCTGGGTAGAGGGTGATTATACTGTACTTTATGATGAGGAAGGAAGAATCATAGGACATTTCGGTGTGCAGCATGACGTGACCGCCAGACGAGACGCCCGGAAAAATATAGAAAAGAGTGAACAAAAGTTTAGATCTCTATTTGAACACGCATCTGATGGTATTTTCATTACTGATACCAAGGCAAGGATTATCGACGTGAACCAAAGTGGCTTAAGGATGACGGGATATACTGCCGAGGAGGTAAAGAAACTCGGTATCCTGGATTTGATAGAGGCAGATGACTTACCCGAGATGATGCAAGACCTGCTCTCAGGTACCCATCGGATGGTGGAGCGCGTAGCGATGAGAAAGAATGGAGAGAAGTTTCAGGTAGAAATCAGCTCTAAGCTCACAGAAGATGGAAACATCCAGGCGATCGTTAGAGACATCACTGAAAGAAAAGAAGCTGAAAAAGCGCTGAGGGAAGGGGAGCAAATCCTCCGGGAAGTTGGTCGCATTGCAAAGATCGGCGCCTGGGAGTTTGAAATTAATTCAGCGGCCAAGGGGATATGGAGCCCAGAGTTTCTTGAAATACATAACCTAAAAGAGAATATACCTTCAGATCAAGAGTCCTGGATCAACCTCTACTCATCAGACTCACAAAAGAAGATTCAAAATGCCATTTATGATGCCATCAAAACCAAGAAGCCCTATGATCTGGAAGTCCAGCTTCTGGACTCTGACAAATGGCTAAGGGTGATCGGACAGCCGGTGGTTGAGGGTGGAAAAGTTATCAAACTCAAGGGAGCTACACAGGACATCACTGCTCAAAAGCTCTCCGAGAAAAAAATTATTGACGAAAAAGAGCTCTCTGACAACATTATCAATAGTCTGCCTGGTGTATTTTACCTGTATGATCAGAAAGGGAAATTCCTAAGATGGAACCATAATTTTGAAACGGTAACAGGTTACTCCGGTGATGAAATTAGCAATATGCATCCCATCCAATTTTTCCCAGAGGATCAACAGGAATTACTCGCAGAAAAAATTGGGAATGTATTCGTTTCCGGTGAGGATAATGTGGAAGCAGACTTTTTGCTGAAAAATGGTCAAAGAATACCCTTTTACTTTACGGGAATCGCCATTCAGTATAATGATGAAACATGCCTGATAGGTGTGGGAATAGACATTAGTGAGAAGGTGAATGCCGAGAAATCTCTCCAGAAGTCTCACAAACAACTCACTACTGCTCAGGAAATAGCCAAGTTGGGATACTGGGAATGGAACTGGGACACCAACGAGACCTACTGGTCAGATGAAATGTACAAAATCTGCGGATCGAATAAATCGGATGGCCCTATACCTGAGGAAACCTTCAAAATGATGATCCACCCTGATGACCGACAAAAAGTATCGGCAGACCGACAAGCCATGGCCAAAGACGGAATGGGGCGAGAAACTGAATTCCGATTCATTACAAGTAATGGAGACGTGTGCTACATACAAGCCGTAAGTAGTATTAGTTTTGATAAAAACGGAAAATTGATTCGTGTAGAAGGAACGCTACAGGATATTACAGAATCCAAAAAAAGAGATTTGAAGTTGCAGCAATCCTATGAGCGCTTCGACCTCATAGCCAAAGCCACCAACGATGCACTGTTTGAATGGTGTCCGTCCAGCAACAAAGCCTGGTGGAGCGATAGTCACTATCTCCTTTTCGGTTTCGATCGTGCCAATGGCCTCCCCTCTTTTGACGAATGGCTGGAGAAAATCCACCCTGAAGATCAAGGGAAAATCCTGGAAAAATTAGAACAAATTCAAAACAGAAAAGCCACAGGCTGGACAGATGAAATTCGCTATGAAATTGCTTCAAACAAGTACGGAACGCTTCTGATCAGATGTTTCGCCTTTATGGCTGCACCCGACGAGCAACTCAAAATTCTGGGCTCATTCCTGGATCTCACAGAGAGCAAAAAAGCCGAAGAAGCTATTCGGAAATCTAACGAACGCTATGAACTGATAGCCAAAGCCACAAATGATGCTGTCTGGGATTGGGACATTGTAAACAACACATTAATTGGGAATGATCAGCTCTATTCTTTCTATGGAAAGAACAGAACCACGGACTTCCTAAGTGATGAATCATTCTTCTCCAGAGTGCATCCAGATGATATAGACAAACTGAAAAAATCGATGAGTGATGCGTTGCGCCATGGAAAGACTTCTATTATTGAAGAGTACCGCTTCAAAGACCCCGATGGTTCATACCGCTCTATCCTGGACAGATCATATGTCATGTTCGATGACAATGGAATCCCAGTGAGGATGCTGGGAGCCATGCAGGATGTCACGGACCAGAAAAAGGCTGAAAAAGAGCTCCAAGAACTTTCCAATCGACTCATTTTAGCCACTACCTCTGCTCACATGGGCATTTTCGATTGGGACATCCCAGATAACAAAATGGTCTGGAACGAATACATGTTTGGCATGTATGAGGTTGGCTTTGATGATTTTGATCACAAATATGAAGACTGGACTAAGTGCATACATCCACGGGATGTGGCCAGCTTTGAAACCAAGGTGAAAGAAGCCATGAAAACGGGCCACTTCAATGAGAAATTCAGAGTGGTCTGGACCAACAACGACATTCGTCACATCGAAGCTCACGCAATAGTAACTAAGAATGAAGATGGAGAACCCCTATCAATGATTGGGGTGTGTAGAGACATTACTGAAAGAGTCACTGCTGAACAGAAGATCGCCAAGGCCATTATCAATACCCAAGAGGAAGAACGTTATGAACTCGGGCGGGAACTTCATGACAACATCATTCAGCTATTGGTGGCATCCGTCATGAACCTTAACCATCTTCAGTCGATTCCTGGATATGATCACCAGAGTATAGCCAAAGCCCACTCCTATACGGACAGTGCGATCAATGACATCCGAAAGCTCTCTCACCGTCTGGCTCCCTCCAACATGGAAGAGACTCCACTGGAAGATGCCATGCATAAGCTCCTACAAAGCATTAATACGAATGATCAGTATGAGATTAATTTTGACACTCAAATCTGCCCTGAGGTGGAGTTAAGTGCTGTAATCAAGCTGAATATTTACAGAATTCTACAAGAGCAACTGAATAATATTCTTAAGCATTCACAGGCCACAAAACTTGACTTCTGGTTTCAAGTCAACGAGTTTAAACTACAAATGATCCTGCAGGACGATGGAAAGGGATTCAATCCTAAACATGATGGCGAGGGGATCGGCCTCAATAATATAAGGAGAAGAGTAGAGATGTTTAATGGAAACATGGAAATCCATACTGCGCCGGAAGAAGGATGTCAGATCATCATTGAAATTCCGATGACTGACCACTAGTGATGAAGTAATCAGGGGATGTTTTGATTAAACACCCCCTGATGTTTCAATCCAGCTCTTTCAAAGCTCGCATCTTTCTGATCAACTTGGCGGACTCTTCAAAGTCGAGGGTTTGCTGACCATCAGAAAAAGCCTTTTCGGGTTTCTCATGGATCTCAAAAATCACCCCATCGGCACCAGCCACAGTAGCAGCAAGCGCCACTGGCTCCACATAATCTCTGATGCCAACCCCGTGAGATGGGTCTGCAATCACCGGCAAATGGGTTTTCTCCTTCAGGATAGGAATGGCGTTGATATCGAAGGTATTTCGTGAGGCTTTCTCGTAGGTCCTGATGCCTCTTTCACACAAGAGGAGTCGCTCATTACCTCCCGCAAAAACATATTCCGCACTGTACAGCAGTTCATCAATAGTGCCCGAAATTCCTCTCTTGATCATCACAGGTTTATCCACTTTGCCAAGCTCATCCAGCAGGTTAAAGTTTTGAGTATTTCTGGCACCCACCTGATAGATATCTACATAATCATACATCTCAGCTATCTGCGACACCTGCATCACCTCAGTCACGATTTTGATACCATTCTCTCGGGCAGCTTTGTACCAAAGTTTCAAGCCATCAATGCCCATACCCCGAAAAGAGTATGGTGAGCTCCTTGGCTTATATACCCCTCCTCGCATGATTTTAATGTCATTCTCCTTCAGGTGCTGGATGGTCTTTTCGATGTTTTCCTCTCCCTCAATACTGCAGGGTCCGGCCATCATGGCAAAGTGCCCATCCCCTATCAGCACGCCATCGCCCAGGTCTATGGGCGTTCGGTTCACCTTCCATTTGCGCGAGACCAGTTTGTAGTCATCAGATACTATATGAATGTCCTTGATGCCAGGCAGGTGTCCAATGTTCCGCACATCAAACTTTTCCTTACCAATACCAATGATATACTCCCCCATTTGGGTTTTCACATCATTTGTTTTGTATTTCAACGAAGCTATCTGGGCTTTCAGCCCTTCCTTCTGTTCGGCAGTAATATTTGGTTCTAGCTGTATGATCATGACTGGGGATTTTTGAGTTGATGAATGTAGTTGCTAATAGATGCAGCAGATTTATCCTCTGCCAACAATTTAATAAATGCACTGCCTACGATGGCCCCATCGGCATATGCACAGGCCTTACTGAAAGAAGCATAATCGGAAATCCCAAAACCAATGAGTTTCCTGTTCTTCAAATTTAGGGCTTTGATTCGCTCAAAATAGGCGATCTGCTCTTCGCTAATACCGGATTTGGCTCCTGTGGTACTGGAAGATGAAACCATGTAAATAAACCCTTTGCTTAGCTCATCTATTTTGCTGATCCTGTCGCCCAAAGTTTGAGGGGTAATCAGAAAAACGTTGTAAAGGCCATATTGATCCAGCATCTCTTTGTAGGTCTCTTCATACTCATACATAGGCAGATCCGGCAGGATCAAACCATCCACACCCACTTCCTGGCATTTTTTGCAAAACGCCTCAAAACCAAACTGAAGAATTGGGTTGATATAGCCCATGAGTAACACCGGCACCTGTACAGTTTTCCGAAGGTCTTTAAGCTGCTCAAAGAGTAAAGCGAGTGTCATTCCATTCTCCAATGCCACGTGCGAACTCTCCTGTATGGTCGGGCCGTCCGCTATGGGATCAGAAAAGGGCAAACCTATTTCTATGAGATCCGCCCCACCATCATTGAGGTGCCTGGCAATCTCAAGTGTATCATTAAGTTCGGGATACCCGGCAGTGAAATACACATTCAGCAGGTGATCCTTTTTATCTATAAATGCCTGATCTATTCGATTCATCATTGAACTAGTGTTTGTAAATGGTTAGTGATTGCACAAGAAGCCTGAACTGACTCAATACTTTCCCCATTTGATATAAGTCTCTAAATCCTTGTCGCCTCTACCCGAGAGGTTCACCACCACTATATCTTGTGGATCCAAGGTCATTTTATGTAGTGCACCCAGTGCATGAGCACTCTCTACGGCTGGGATAATCCCTTCCATTCGGCTCAGGAGTACGCCTCCAGTCATGGCTTCCTCATCGGTAATACCATAGAACGTAGCTCTCCCTGAATCAAATAAGTGGGCGTGGAATGGTCCAATCCCCGGATAATCCAGACCAGCGGAAATGCTGTAGGGTTCTATCACCTGACCATCATCTGTCTGCATGAGGATGGTCTTGCTACCATGCAATACGCCTTCTCTGCCCAGTGCTGTAGTGGCCGCCGATTTACCAGTGTGGTCACCCAGTCCGGAAGCCTCAGCCGCTACCAGTTTCACCTCTGGAGTATCCAGGTAGTGATAAAATGCTCCGGCGGCATTGCTCCCACCCCCTACGCATGCCACCACATAGTCGGGATGGTCACGGCCTTCCTTTTCAGATAGTTGCCATTTGATTTCTTCACTGATCACACTCTGGAAGCGAGCCACCAGGTCCGGGTATGGGTGTGGCCCCACCACAGAACCAATGATGTAGTGAGTATCCTGTGGATTGTTGATCCAATGACGCATCGCCTCATTGGTCGCATCCTTCAGGGTCTTACTACCACTCTTCGCAGGTCTCACTTCGGCACCCAGGATCTTCATGCGCTCCACATTGGGCCGCTGACGAGCCATATCGACATCCCCCATGTACACGATGCAACCAATGCCCATCAATGCACATACGGTGGCCGTAGCCACGCCATGTTGGCCAGCTCCTGTCTCTGCGATGATTCGCTTTTTGCCCAGGGCTTTAGCCAGCAGGATCTGCCCCACGGTATTGTTCACCTTGTGGGCACCTGTATGGCAAAGGTCTTCACGTTTCAGATAAATCTTCGCCTTCAGCAGTTCGGACAATCGTGAGGCATAATAAAGCGGAGTAGGCCTCCCTACAAAATCCCTTAGCAACTGCTGAAATTCCTTCTGAAAAGAAGGGGAATTCATGATTTCCAGATAGTTGATGCGGAGCTCCTCTACATTTGGATACAGCATCTCAGGAATATATGCTCCTCCAAACTTGCCAAAATACCCGCGCTCATCTACTAAATATTTAGATTTCACTTCGCTCATAACTTGTCTTTTAACGCTTTAATCTTTTTGATATCCTTTACCGCAGGGGCCAACTCAAACCTGCTGTTCACATCTATGGCATACAATTGTTTCACCCCCAGTTGCCTGATCGCATCCAGGTCATCCAGCTCAATCCCACCACTCAAGAAGAAAGGCTTCTCCAGATCATAATCCTTCAAAATACCCCAGTCAAACTTTTGACCGCTACCACCATAAGCAGGAGTCTTAGTATCGAAAAGAAAATAATCCACATAGGGTGAATAGGCCTGCATCGACGCAATCGGCAACTCATCCGCTACACTAAAAACCTTGATCAATTTGAACCCGTGCTCCTTAAGACGCTTCACCTGATCCACGGGCTCTTCACCATGCAACTGCAGCAAGTCAAGCCCGTAAGTTTGAGCCTTTTCTTTCATCTCTTCATCAGAAGCATTCACAAACACTCCCACTTTTTCAACTCCTGAAAGGTCGGCCTTTGGCATTTCCAGGACACACCTGGGGCTTTTCTCGTAAAAGATCATACCCATATAATCCGGCTCCAGCTCCAACAAATCCCGGATATTGTCCGCCTCACGCATGCCACAGACTTTCAGTTTCATCTGCTAGTGTTTGAATTCTTTGATTCGCTTTATAAAATCACTACACGCTTTCTCAGGGCTGCCTTTTTGCATAAAATACTCCCCGATCAGAAATCCTTCATATCCGTGACTCATGAGGTCCACTACAACAGCAGGGTCATTGATTCCGCTCTCTGACACCTTCACAAAGTCATTGGGGATCTTGGCTGCAAGGGCACGTGAGGTATCCACATCAGTCACAAAAGTTCCCAGATTCCGGTTGTTGACACCCAGGAGGTCTACGTGCTCATTGATGGAATCATTGAGCTCTTTTTCGTTGTGTACTTCCAATAGTACCTCCAGTCCCAGTGATTTGGCAAATGCCCCCAATGACTTTACTTCCTCCGGTTTCAGACATGCAGCAATAAGCAGGATCACATCGGCACCTATTGACTTAGCCTCAATGATCTGGTACTCATCGATGATGAAGTCCTTTCTCAGAATAGGACAAAAATTGAAACTCCTGGCGATGGTGAGGTCTTCATTTTTACCTCCGAAATACTTGGTATCCGTGAGAATAGATAACCCTGAAGCACCAGCCTGCATATAGCCAATGGATGTTCGCTCCACTTTAGCTCCATCATTGATGACCCCTTTAGACGGTGACTTACGCTTAAACTCTGCGATAATTCCTACTTTATCCGGTCTTCGGATGTATTTTTTCAAAGAAACAGGCTGAGCGCCGAAGTAAGTACTCTGCTCAAGGAGCTTCACCGGATAAAGGCTTTTCTTCTGTGCTACTTCTTCCTTTTTATCTGCTACGATCTGATCGAGTATATTCATGAGTTGTTCACTGCTAAAAACTTCCTGAAGGACTGTAAAGCCTTCCCTGATTTAATTGATTCACGAGCGGCCTCTATGCCTTCGCTTATACTTATTTGTTTTCCTACGGAGATCGCCAGGCCGGCATTGGCCAGTATAGCCTCTACCTGTGGCTCTGTACCCTCATTATTGAGGATGCTCTTGAAAATAGCCACTGCTTCCTCCACGGTCTCTCCACCATAAAGGTCTTCTGCCCTTAATTTTTTGAGGCCGATATCTTCTGGCTGAAAAACCTCTTCATGGTCATTCATTATCGCCTTGAATCCACCGGTGAGAGACACCTCATCATAACCATCTAAAGCATGAAGGATCACAAAGTGTTTGTCTGTCTTCTGATAGAGATAGCCATAGAGTCGGGCCAGCTCCAGACTAAATACACCCACCAGTTGGTTTTTAGGCATGGCAGGGTTCACCATGGGGCCAAGCATATTAAAGAATGTCTTGATCCCTAACTCCCGGCGAACGGGGCCCACATTTTTCATGGCCGGGTGAAACAGCGGCGCATGCAAAAAGCAAATACCTGCCTCATCCAGACTCTTTTTGATGGTGCCAATGTCGTTGGTGAATTTGGCCCCCATGCTTTCCAACACATTGGATGACCCACTCACGGAAGACACGCCATAGTTGCCGTGCTTCACCACATTCTGCCCCGCACCGGCCACTACAAAAGACGAGATGGTAGAGATATTGAAGGTGTTTTTGCCATCTCCCCCTGTTCCACACAGATCGATTCCATTATACTCAGCCACGGGTACTTTCACACAGAGCTCCAGCATGGCATCTCTAAAGCCCTCCAGCTCCTCCACGGTGATGCTGCGCATCAGATAGACAGTCATAAAGGCCGCCATCTGGCTGTTGTTATACTTTCCTGTGGTCAGGTTAGAGAGGATTTGAAATGCTTCCTCCCGTGAAAGCGATTGATATTTAAACAGTTTGTCCAGTACTTGCTTCATAGTTCTACAGATAACCAGTTTTGCATCATTTTCTTTCCGTGCTCGGTCATGATAGATTCAGGGTGAAACTGAACACCCCGCACGTTGAATTCCTTGTGTTTGATTGCCATGACATTTCCAGACTCATCCACAGCAGTCACCTCCAGTGTATCCGGTATAGAATCAGGCTTTATGGCCCAGCTGTGATACCGGCACACTTTAAATACATTCGGTAAGTCGCTAAAAAGGACGTCCTTTTTGTCCGTGAGCTCCACATCTGTAGCCACGCCATGAAAAACGGTAGGCAAATTAAACAGCTCTGCACCAAAGGCCTCTCCTATTCCCTGATGACCGAGACAAACCCCGAGTATATTTTTGGAGGAACCATATTTGCTGATTACTTCAGGCATCACGCCTGCATCTTTGGGTAGACCAGGACCCGGCGAAAGCAAGATGTGATCAAAACCGGCTGCATAGTCTACAGCAATCTTATCATTTCTATGTACCTCCATCCGGTTCTCTGCTCCCAGCTCACGTAAAATGTGTACCAAGTTGTAGGTAAATGAGTCGTAATTATCGATTACTAATATCTTCTTCATCAGTTATTGATCGTTTCAGCCATTTTCATTGCCGACTCCAACGCCGCCAGTTTGTTATATACCTCCTGCACCTCACTTTGAGGATCAGACTTGGAAACAATACCCGCTCCTGCCTGGAAGTAGAGTTGGTTTCCTCTGCTCAAAAATGTCCGGATCATAATGGCGTGGTTGAAGTTTCCGTTGAAGTCCATAAAACCGATTGCTCCACCATAAAACCCACGAGCAATATTCTCATTTTCATCGATCAACTCCATCGCCCGGTATTTGGGCGCTCCTGACAGGGTCCCTGCCGGGAAAGTACTGGCCACAATATCGAGGGGATCAGCATCCTTTCGCAGTTTTCCGGTCACTTTAGACACCAAATGGATCACATGCGAATAGTATTGTACTTCTTTATATGTCTCCACTTTCACCTCATCGGAGCTTTTACTCAGATCGTTTCTGGCCAGATCCACCAGCATGATGTGTTCCGAATTCTCCTTTGGATCTTCCAGGAGTTTTTTGGCCAATTCAGCATCTGCTGCATCATCACCGGTTCGCTTGAATGTGCCTGCAATCGGATAAATAACGGCCTCCTCTTTGTTGACCACAATCTGGGCTTCTGGTGAGGAGCCAAATATCTTGTACCCACCGTAATCAAAGTAAAAGAGGTAGGGAGAAGGATTGATAGACCGCAAGGCCCTGTAGACCTGAAACTCGTCTCCCTTGAAATGAGTGCTGAATTGACGGGAGAATACCACCTGAAAAACATCACCCAGGTCGCAATGTTTGATCCCCTTATTCACACGCTCCAAGAAGGTGTTGTCATCAAAATTTGAATTGGTTTCAGATGACTTTTCAAACGAATAAGACGGGATATTCTTTTGAGAAATCACATTGAGCAAATCTTCAAAACCTGAATCCTGAGGCTCATCCAGATAACACTCTATCAGGTAACACTCATTTTTGAAGTGATCAAGAGCAATAATGTATCGGAATACACTGTAATGAATCTGCGGTATCTCAGAGGAAGGTGTTTTAGGATTGGACAAGGTAATGTCCTCAAAGTACTGCACGGCATCATACGACATATAGCCAAATAGTCCGGTACGGATGAACTTATCATCCTGGCTGGGGATATCGAACCGTCCGAGAAAATCTCGCAAAAATGGAAGCACTTCACGCTTCTCAGAGGCCGACCCATGCTCCACGATCCCATCCGGAAAAGACATTTCCACCTGATCGTTCTCTACTTTGAATGAGGCAATGGGATCACAGCAGATATAGCTAAAACTATTTTCAGAACCATGATAATCCGAACTTTCCAATAAGAAGGACTTGGCGTACTTATCACGAATTTTTAAATACAATCCCACCGGCGTGACCATGTCTGCCAGGAGGTTTTTTTGTCTGATCTTGAGTTGGTACTTTTTTTCCATCTGATTTTTATTGTCCAAAAAAAAACCCGCTGTGAACAGCGGGTTTTACAAGATATATTCTTCTACATACCACTTCTGTTCATAAACCTAAAAGGAGTATGTGCCACCAGTAGTATGTGTTTGTTCTAATCATGCCGCTAATGTACAACAGGCATAAAATCAATTCCAAGTACTTCGTTTAAAAAAATTCCAACGAGTAAAACGTATCACTGAACGTTTTTACTCCATCAGGTCCTATCCACCTAGGTATCATTGTGTTGAGATCAAATTACCGCATAAAATGACTCTACTTAAAACCAAAACAATTCTACTGATGCTGCTGGCATTCTATTCCAGCAGTGCTCAATTAAGCATCAATTCACTTGATACAGACCACACCATCGACTTTGACAATACCCTCCTCGGGGTGAATCTGGGACCCCTGCAAGGACTTGGGTTAGTGAATCTTCCGGTCACTCTGGGTCAGCTTGATTCTCGGGCATGGGCCATATATGGTATGAGTGATGGTGATGTCCCTTTCGACGGAACAGGGCTCCTGGGAGACTTCACCGGAGGTATTTCGCAGGGTGGTGTTGCCTTAAGTGCGCTCTATGCCTTCAATACTGCCACCATTCTATCGCCTGACTATGCGCTCGGATTCCAAGCCAATGACACAGATATGACACCTGGCAGTTTGCGACTGAAGCTCCAAAACGACATTGTCGCTACGACCATCCGAACAGTCACTGTCTCTTATGATGTATATGTATATAATGATCAAAATGCTTCTAGTGCGATTGATCTGGCTTTCAGCTCGGACAATACCATCTACGAAACGGTGGACTCCAAAGAGGTCACAACTCCAACAACTGCGGATGGTAGCCCAGAATGGGTAAAGTACTCCGTCAGTAAGACGATCTATGGTCTGTCTTGGGATAGCGGAACTAATTTTTATCTTTCCTGGCAATTTGACGATGCGTCTGGCAGTGGTGCCCGAGATGAATTTTCCATCGACAATATCGTGGTAAACGTTGGCAATAGTCATCCTGATATTTTGATCACAGAGATCATGTATGACCCTAACAGCGCTGAACCTGACTATGAGTGGGTGGAAGTCTATAATAACTCAATTGTTCCAATAGATCTGGAAGGTTTTATATTGTACGATAACTCAGGAAGTGCTGGCGAGACCCCGATAACAGAAAGCTACACCCTGGCTCCAAATGAAGGCGTCATACTCATAGATCAGAACATTACAGATGCAGATTTTCAAGCGGCGTGGGCAACGGGGAATACCATACCGACACTCACCGTTAACCTGCCAGACCTCTCCAATACAGGAATGTCACTAGGTTTGTGGGGCAATAGTGCCTATTATGATAGTGGCAACCTTACCAATGCCCTGGATGAAGTGACCTATCAGAATGGAAGTGGCAGCTGGCCTGCCGTGGGATCATCAGACGGTAAAAGCATCTATCTCCAATCACTGGCATCAGACAACAACACTGGCTCCAGCTGGGCCCAAAGCAATGACGCCATTAGCACGCCTACAGGATATGCCCATACCATCCCGGCACAGGGCGGCGGCTCTGGCAGCGATGTGGGATCTCCATACGCCGGAGAAGGTGCACTACCCGTAACCTGGCTTTCCGTAGATGTGTCACTGGTCAATAATCAACGACCAAAAATCACCTGGTCAACAGCTCAGGAAATTAACAACGAGTGGTTTCATGTGGAAAAATCATACAATGGTGAAAACTGGAGCGTAATCGGGCAACTGAAAGGAAAGGGTAATTACAAGGGAGTATCCGTGTATACTTACGAAGATTTACCGCTCACCAGAAGTTGCTATTATCGCATTCGCCAAATAGACTATGATGGTAAATGGGAGCATTCTGAGGTTCGCTACATAGTGCCTAGTCACACTGGTGAAACAGAAATTTACCCCACACTACTGGAAAATGGAAACCGGACTCTGAATATTAAAAACCTGCTTTCTGGTGTTTCTGTAGACATTATCATGTACACCCCGGAAGGTAAATTAGCCTTTCAGACACACCTGATTCCCGAAAGCACGGGTGCCGATCTGATGATTCCGGAATACATTATCAATGGCACTCACATCATCAATATCATTTCTCCTACAGGGGTCCTGCATAAATCAAGAATAGTTTTAAGATAGGTTTTCATTTTTTGAATTATCTTCACACTATGTTATCCAATGAAGAACAACTGAGCATTCTGGTTCACCTTTCGATGGCTGATAAATTTCTAGCCGAAGAAGAGAGTAAACTGATTCATAAAATAGGAGAGCGTTGTGGACTTTCCAGGGAAGAGGTGGAGTTGATCATAGACAACCCCAGACCCATTCCTAACCTTAAGAATTTACCGCCAGATGAAAAATTCACTTACCTGTTTGATGTCATTCAACTCATGAAAGTAGATGGAAAAATCTATCAGAGTGAAATACAGTTTTGTGAACGTCTTGCTTTGGCCCTGGGCTACAAGCCCGGTGTGGTTGCGGATCTTTCGGCATATATTTATTCAGACCCCAGTATTAGCACCAAGAGAAGCTACCTGAGGTCAATAGCTGATCAACACCTGATCCCAAAAAAATAAAACTTCTGTTTAGAGCATAAAAAAGGCTATCTCTTCCTCTTCTCGAGACAGAGATAGCCTTTTTTAATATCACTTAAATTTCTCTTACTTGGATTTGATCGCCTTCTCCAGATCATCCAATAACTTCTTCGATACCTTCCGGGCATTCGTTTTCTTAAACTTTTCAAGAGCTGTGTATGCCTCTGCCCCTTTAACATAAAGACCTTCGGCATTTTGGTCATGAGCGTAGCTCCCCAAACACCATTCGATTTCCGAAACCAGCTGCTCCTCAATGCCTAGTTGAGAAAGCTTGTCCTTAGCTTCTACCAGTGCTTTTTCAATTTTTTCTGCTGCCATTTTGATTACTTTTAAACGGTTTTAATGATTTCATACAAAATTAGAAATATTATTGAACTAAATTCAAATAATATTCACTATTTTTAATGATTTAATAATATTATCAATCAATCATTGCGATACCCCCCTATTCGACTATCCATCACGTAAAACCACAATGGAGGCACTGTGGCCATCAACATCATACCCGGATACCCCGTTGGCATTTGGGGACTATCATTCATATGTCTCAGCACCTGGTATTTTCTGCTGGCTATGTAATGATGATCAGAGTGCCGTGAAAGCTCAAACAGCATAATTCGACCCACCAGATGGTCAGAATTCCATGAATGAGCAGGCATCACACGTTCATAGCCTCGCTCGGTTCTATTCCTGGACAGTCCGTAATGTTCAATGTAATTGACAGTCTCCAACAATAGAAACCCCATGATGGCTGCCAGAACATAGTACAGCATTACTGTCCATCCATATACATAACCAATTACAAACAGAAATGTTAGTTGGATCACCTGAAATTGGAGCATTTCGTTATGTATCGAAAAGGTACGCTGACCTTTCTTTCTCAGCCTGCCAGCTTCCAACTTCCATGCGGAGAGGTAGGATAGCACCACCGATCGGATCCAAAAAGCATATAAAGACTCTCCCAATCGCGCAGACGATGGGTCTTCAGCAGTAGACACATGCTTGTGATGACCTCTGTTGTGTTCAATGAAAAAATGCATGTACAGTGAGGTCAGCAGCAACAGTTTAGACATTTGTTGCTCATACTTTCGCTTCCTGTGTCCCAATTCATGGGCCACATTGATCCCCATCACCCCACAGAGCATCCCCATGGCGGTGATCCTCCCTACCCTGGTCAATAGCTCTACCGATTGAGTCATGGACTCAAGAAACCACCACACGCAGACTAGTTGTATTGGCACCACCAGATAAACTAAAAGATCATAAATAGGATTTTCCAATCGCTTCTGTTCCTCTACCTCCGAGAAATTATCAGGGTCTGACTTAAAAAAAAGTTCAAGGATCGGAATGATCATAAAAGCCTCCAGCAAGGGCAAAAAGGTCAGCCACCCCGTACTATGAAATGAGAAATAAGCCAGAACAGGCAAGGAAAGTACACTGAGGTACTTGAGGGCTCCGAGGTTCATGAGAATGATGGGTTTGGGTACAGAAAGTTACCCTAAAAATCCATCTTCCCGAAAGGAATCATGTAGGCAACGGTAAATCCTGCCAGATAATGATTACTGAGATCCGGAAGGCGGTTATCTAAATCCTCCGTTTTCATAAGACTGCTCACACTATAGGAGATAAACCCATCCAGGTGAATGGCACCAAAAGGAAATTCATGTTGCACACCCAGAGATAACCTCACTCCATATCCAAAGGTTCGGTCGCGGCTCTCCTCATAGGTATAAAACTCCACACCAGTCCCCATGTTGTCAGGATTGGGATCAGGATCTTTCTCCACATTGACGAGCCACTCGGTAAACATCCCTAATGTAAAGAAAAACTTTGTGTTGCCTTTTCCCGCATAGGCCATGGCTTCCACCGGAAAATTGAGGTAAGACATCTTGATATGGTAAGTGGGTTCATCTGTAGCAAAAGTTTGCTTCCACCCCTTCTGCTCATAAGCCAGGCCAGATTGCAGTCCGGCATTGAGAAATGAGGTACTGGACCTATTCGTGAATAATTTAAGCATCAATCCACCCTGATAACCGGGAATGAACCCGGTATTCATAAAGGTGTTATAGATCGTATGTTCGATATACGCGGTACTCAGATGTCCTCCACCTTTCAGCCCCACAAACCCCTTCACCTGGGCATACGCTCCCTGTCCGGCAGTTACTATTAACAGAATGATCAGAATTTTTCTCATAAAATATACCACCTCGCAGGGCCCCAACAATGTTTCTGGAATAATCCGTGGAAATGCCGGGGTTAATGCCCAATCACACTTAAACGGCCTGTGTTACTTTTTCTTGCCTTTTTTTGGTGCTTCAGCTTTCCCGGTTGTGTTCTTGGGTCTTCTGACACCATAGGTTCCTTTGGCTATTTTACCTCTGCGTGTTTTTCTATCTCCTTTTCCCATATTCTTATTGAGTTTGAAGTATAAAACTTCACAAAAATACACCCCTTACGCGTAGTAATACAAACATTATCCACGCATTTGAGAAGGTTACATCTGAAATCCTATTCGGAAAGTTTTAACATAACAATCTTCTAAACAAGAGATAACCTACCCAGTGATTTCTTTAAGCGTGCTTCAGGATAATTTAGCCAGTGAATCAAATGAGATTTAACATGAGAGAAAATGACATAGATGCTCAGGACTATATGGAGTACGATGACGTGCCGGATAGCTATTTCTCTGATTTGGAGGAGGATAATGAAAGCCTGGATAATGATGCTGAGCCAGATAGAGCAGGTGGAGACTATCATAGCGAAGAATATCGATCTATTTCTGAATTATAATTTCATCTTAAGGGCATTTCTTTGTTACCTTTGCAACCTGGCAAACGGATGCGACCAGCTCCTGCTGAATCCCCCAGGACCGGAAGGTAGCAAGGGTAGGCGGTTGTAGCGGTGCGACATTTCGTTTGCCTTTTTTGTTTCCCCACATTGTCCTAATTTTAAGTCATATTTTTTAATTATACAAACAGAAAAGAACACATGAAATTTTTCATAGACACAGCAAACCTTGATGAGATTCAGGAAGCCTATGACCTGGGCGTATTGGATGGTGTGACCACCAATCCATCTTTGATGGCCAAGGAAGGAATCACAGGTAAGGACAATATATTGAAACACTACAAAGACATCTGCAACATAGTAGATGACAATGTAAGCGCTGAAGTGATCTCTACTGAGTATGAAGCCATGCTCAAAGAAGGTAAAGAGCTGGCCAAAATTGATGATAAGATCGTGGTGAAAATCCCGATGATCAAAGACGGAGTAAAAGCGATCAAGGCCCTTACAGATGAAGGAATCCGAACCAATTGCACCTTGATTTTCAGTGCAGGTCAGGCCATATTAGCAGCCAAAGCCGGTGCCAGCTATATCTCTCCTTTCATCGGCAGGTTGGACGATATTGGGTTTGATGGCCTCACATTGATTGAGCAGATCGTTCAGATCTTTGACAATTACGAATTTGAAACTGAGGTGCTTGCTGCATCTGTAAGACATAACATGCACCTGATCCAATGTGCCGAAATCGGTGCGGATGTAGTGACTTGTCCCCTATCTGTCATCACCGGCTTGCTAAAGCATCCTTTGACTGACAGTGGCCTGGAAAAATTCCTCGCAGATTACAAAAAAGGCAACAAGTAAGCACATCTGATAGTTTGGATGATGAACGTTTGTGCTGCTACCATGTATATCATTAAAGTAAAGGGGAAGGCCAAGATTCCGGACTACATCCAACTACGAGATGACAAATTTGTACTTATTGCCTATTTCAGGGCTGACAGACCCCTTCAGAAACTGGAGAAATTTGGACTGGAGGGGAAAGAAGCGGAGCTCAAAGCGGTAATCGATGAGCTCCCTTTCGGAAAGCTTCAAAAATTGGAAATCTAACATTATGTCCTTCTCAGACGAACCCATTGTTTCCATCAGGAATGCCAACATCTTTCAGGATCATGCCACGGTACTGAGTGAGATCACGTTTGATATTGGCAAGGGTGAGTTTTTATATCTGGTAGGAAGAACGGGCAGTGGTAAATCTTCACTCCTGAAAACGCTGTACGGCGATCTGCCACTCAGATTGGGAGATATTAAAGTAGTGGGATATGACATCAGAGGAATCAAATCCTCTGATGTCCCCTATCTACGAAGGAAAATAGGCATTATTTTTCAGGACTTTGAGCTCTTTTATGACCGGAGCGTGGCAGAGAATCTGTACTTTGTCATGAAAGCTACAGGGTGGAAAGAAAAGTCGAAAATGAAGAGCCGGCTGGCCGAGGTGCTCATGCGCGTAGGACTGGGCTCTGTATCTTCCAAAATGCCCCATCAGCTGAGTGGTGGTGAACAGCAGCGTGTGGTAATCGCCCGTGCGCTGATCAATGAGCCCCAGATCCTATTTGCTGATGAGCCCACAGGAAATCTCGACCCAGAGGTCTCTGACGGCATCATGAAGCTCTTCCTCGAGATCAACAAAAGCGGCACCTCAGTGGTGATGGCCACGCACAACCATCACCTTCTTCAAAAATTTCCTGCGCGTGTGATTAAATGTGAGGGTGGCAAAATCAAAGACTCTACCAAAGAGAACTTCGAGCTCACAGGCCTGTTCTGAGGAATCACCTGAGCCGCAGGTCCCCATAGCTCGACTTCACAATGATCTTTTTATTAGGATCACCCCCACCTATTCTCGCTTTGTATTCACTTCTGTGATCTTCTTTTACCCTGTAATAGGTTTCCATGTTTGAAATACTGGAATTCATATTGGAAAAACTAAACTCAGCCTCCAGGTCAGCTTTCAATCCTTCTTCCAGACGGATGTTGATCGTACTAAACTTTCCAAAAAAAGACACTTTTGTGAAATCCTTACTCAGACTCTTGATTTCGAACTCCGACACGTAGTTGGCTTCCATATACAGACTCTTGAGCAATCGTTCTATTTTGAATCCGGAGAACTGCACATCAGAGTCCACTACCCCTACAGTGCCCAGGGTCACAGCACCATACTTACTCTCAATCTCCAATCCATCTACATCACCGATCTCCACATCCGAAAATTGTTGTTCCATCTCTATGCTAGTGGCATTCCCCATATCCAGCTCAGAATATTTCACCTCTATGTGAGACTTGCCCGTGTTACCAAGAAATCCCTTCCCAAACGAGAGCTCAAGTTCCAGATACCCTTGAATGTCCTCCGCCTTCAGGTTTCCATAGCTCAGGTCCAGGTCGACATCACCGGTCCGGTTATCCAGATAAATATCTCCAAATTTATTGGTCACAGCCACTTTATTGCCAGCCGGGAGGTTTACAGTGTAGTCTATCCTGAATGACTCATCCCCTTTGGCATTCATATTGCCATCCATGGCCGTGACAAAAGAGATAAGACTTCCCTTGGTCACAATCTGAATACTGATCCTGTCCAGCATCTTCTGTGCACGTTCCTCACTTTTCCCATTGGCAGTGATCTCCACCACCACTTTGAGTTTCTTCTGGTCCCAGGTGTTCACATGCACATCTCCGAATTGATTGGTCGCTTCAAAAGCGGTCTTCTCGGTGACGTCATATGACTTCTCTATCACTTGCTTCTTCTCCTCCAGCACACCTGAATACCCGTAATAGGTGCACAGTAGTAACAACGCCATTAGCTTAAATTTCAATTTGGGATACATTCTCATTTTCTTGGTCTTTTAGTTCTTTCAAAATTCTTAGTTGCTGATCCAGAATATCTATTCTCAGCTTCAGGTTGTTAATCATGGCATCTGACAGCATCACACTGGCATTCTGAGCGGTATAGGTTTCTTTCAATTCAGCATACTGTTCATCCAACCGCTGTATTTCCAGAAGGAAATTTCTACGCAGTTCGGAATCGGATAATTCGGCAAGCTGGGATTTTCGCTGGGCAATCATGGAGGTATAATAGTCCTCCACCATAGCAAATTCAGCAAGCTCATCCCCAGGCTCCAGTATAGCACCTCCATCAGACTGATGCCGGTCTACAATCAGGTAAACTGTGGAAATAAGAAAGCAGATCGCTGCCACCTTCCACCATCCCACCCAGATACCGGGGCGCCGTTGTTTTCTGGAGATTTCGCTCCACACCTGGGGTGAGGGTTCCTCCTGATCAAAAGCGGCCCTGTTTTCTGAAATGAATCTTTCTAACTGATCATCCATGGCTTACCTCCTTTTCTAATAGTGATCTCAATTTATCTTTCGCTCTTTTATATTGGGTTTTGGATGTAGACTCGGAAATCCCCAATATCTCACTAATCTCCTTGTGGTCGTACCCTTCGAATAAATAGAGCGACAACACACTTCTGAATCCTGTGGGCAGCTCCATCACTGCCATTCTTACCCGATCCACGTCGATGGTCGCGGGTGTATCGTTGTACTGAACTTCATACTGGTGCTCATCCACTACCTCCTCCATCATCAGGGCCTCTCTTGCATTTTTCTTCAGGGCCGAGAGGGCCTTGTTCACCACTATTCTCTTCAGCCAGGCTCCGAATGAAGCTTCGGCTCTGTAAGAAGCAATGTGTTTAAATGCACTCAAAAAGGACTCCTGCAGCACATCCTCAGCTTCCTCTCTGGCCCCACATATTCTAAATGCAGTATTAAACATCGCCTTTGAGTAGAGCCTGTACAGTTCATACTGCGCAGCCTCATCTCCATGGCGGCATCTCTCTATGATCTCAAAATGTAGGTTGACGGTTGAAGCTTCCAATCCCATTAAACAATTTTCGTACAAAGGACTTGAGTAAATTAATAAGGTTGCATCGCTACAAAAAAATATTCAAAAAGGTAAGTTTACGGTACGCTAAGCCGCCAGCTTCATAGTATATGCGAATAGTCTTTATCATCCTCCTTACATGTACCATGGCCAGGCTATTTGCCCAGGAAAGAAGTCTGGATACCCTGAATACTGCGGACACTGCCAGATACCATGATCAGGCACTTTATCAATATGGCCTTTATTTGGAACCGCTGATAGAAGTTACCCCGGGGCCCGGCGGGCCGTACGCCTGTGATCAAATCGGATTTGGGCTCTCCTATCGCAGGGTTTCCGGAGGTGTATTCCTCAGTACTTTCAAGGGGAATTATGAAAAGACCCTTGTTTTCCCCAACAGCTTTAAACTTGAATATATGTTTGGCGGAGGCTATCTCGGCATGCAGGTTTTACGTATAAATCAGTTCGAACTTGATATAAGACTCAACTATGGACATGGAGACATGATCTGGGAACGTACAGACTCCCGGGCTGATTTTTCCAGAGATGAGTTTGATTTGATCAAACCCGAAATCCAGATAAGTGGGGTACCTTTCAGGTATCTCAAACTTTTTATAACTTCTGGCTATCGGAAAATCTACAATCTTTCTCTGACTGGCACAGACTCAGGGGAATTTTCGGGGTTCACCGCTGGTTTCGGTTTAAAGGCAGGATACTTCAAATGAATAAATTCTACGTCTTAGGTATTTTTCTTGCACTTTCTGGATGCTATCTGGGAGATGACCTACCTAAGGATCAAAACATCTGGAAGTATAGCCAGCCGGCTGAGGTAGGCCTTGATGCTGATGCCTTGTATGCCCTCAATGAAGCATTGATAGCAGGAGACCACAACCTGGTCACCGGGCTGATCATCCTCAAAAATGATCAACTGGTTTTTGAAAATTACTACAACTTCTCTGCCCGTAATCAACTCAAGCCGATAGGTAAGTCTGCGTTCTCAATCATCGTATTGCTTTTGGATCAAATCCTTAAAGACGGATATATTCAAAGTCTGGATGATCCGATCTACTCATACCTGCCAGAATATGAAGCGATCTTCTCTAACAGTCCCAAGAAGCGTGAAATCACGATCAGGCACCTCCTGACACATAAATCAGGCATCAGCTGGAATGAGCCTCATGTCAACATCCAAAGAGGCGATAGTGATTTTCAAAAAATGCGTAGTACAAGTGACTGGCCCGCATACATTCTTGGTAAATCACTGGAGGCAGACCCTGGTCTGAGATTTGTTATCAACACGGGCATGGGACTGGTCATTGCTAGAATTATTCAAAATGTACTGCCCACCGGCCAACTGGAAGAGTACATTAATACCCATCTGTTAGAGCCACTTAATATCACCGGCTACCAGTGGGAAACCTCCCCTGACGGCACCCTCAACTGCGCCAACGGACTCAAAATGACCACTCTGGATTTTGCGAAGATCGGCTACCTGGTCCTACAGGAGGGGCGCTGGGTGAATAAGCAGCGGCTGATAGATCGTGATTGGATATTAGAGGTCACCACCACCAAAGTCCAAACCTCATTGGACTACAGTGTGGGATATGGCTGGTGGATATTTACAGAAGATTTCCTTAGCAGATACCTGTCTCAGGTCCGAAACACCTACTTTCTCTCCGGTGAAGCAGGCCAAAACCTGTACATCATACCCGACCAGCAAATGGTGGTCTGCGTGATGGCCGAAAATTATTATTACGGGTCGATATTTAATCCATCCCTTATTGTTTTACTCAAGTCCCTGGAGGCTGCCCAGCACTCCTCTATCAACTAAATGAGCACTGAACCAAACGATCATCAGCTGTTTCTGGAAATAAAGGGCGGTAACCTCAAATCATACGAGGTAATCTTCAGGAGGTATTATGCCCCATTGGCCAGATTTGCAACCAGCATGGTCAGAAACGCTGACATTGGTGAAGAAATGGCTCAGGAGGTCTTTATGTACATCTGGGAAAAGCGCCAACAAATAGAGCTCAGAGGGGAGTTAAAATCTTACCTGTTCTCATCGGTCAAGAACAAGTGTTTGAATTACATCAAACTGGAGCTCCCCAGACAACAATCGATGACAGATCTGTCAGGAATTTCTGAAGCAAGTGAGTCAGTAATGTTTGTAGACGACACCCTACTCCTGAAAAAGAAAATCCAGTATGCGATAGATCAGCTTCCTGAGAAATGCAGAAACATATTTGTGCTGAGTCGGTATGGCGGACTCACCTATCCTGAAATAGCCGAAGACCTGGAGATTTCAGTAAAAACCGTGGAAAATCAAATGAGCATTGCACTAAAAAAATTAAAGGAAACACTGAGTGACGAATTGAAAAATCACCGAATAAAATAAATATATTTCGCAACCTTAGGGGTGTACCCCCTATTCATTGCCTTACAACCAAATGTCCAACTGGATCCAAAAATATAATCAGGGAACCCCTTCCAAAGCTCAGAATTTGGAAGAGCAGGATGATTTCGATTTGTTCATGGAAATGAGTGAATTTGATCAACCTGTGGATGTGGATGCGGCATGGAACAAGCTTCATACCCAACTCGTACCCAAAAGGTCCGTTACCCCATGGCTATTGAGAATCGCCGCGGTTCTTGTTGTGCTGTTCGGATTGGGCTATGCAGTTACTCAAAATATTGACACCAAGGCCCCGGCAACTCTCTCGGAGGTAATTTCCTCGGACCAACTACAAGAAGTAGTGCTCCCAGACGGATCGGTTATCACATTGGCCAAAAACAGTCAAATTCGATATGAAGAGACCAGCTTTCCTGAAAAAAGAGCTGTAAACCTTAAAGGTGAAGCCTATTTTGAAGTCACCAAAGGAAACGTTCCTTTTATCATCACCTCAGCATCCGGCAAAGTGACCGTACTGGGCACTTCATTTAACCTGAACACTCGAAAAGGTCTGCAACTACTGGTGACCTCCGGCACCGTGAGAGTAGAAACCGAGCAAGACAAGAGAATGGTGTACAAAGGTCAGCAGGCCAGCGCTAACAATCAGGGAAGTATACGAGTGGCTACTGCCCCCAACATGAATCACTTAGGCTGGAAAACCGGTCAGTTCAAGTTTGAAAACGAGCCACTTGACCAGGTGCTCCCGCTACTCGAACGCTACTATCAGGTGAAAATAAGTACCAACAAATCCATCAGACAATGCAGAATAACTGCCGAGTTTGATGAAACTCCCCTTGAAAATGTGGTGGACATCATTTCCACCATCCTCAACGCTAAAAGTCACATCTCCGGAGATAACATCAAATTTTCCGGTAAGGGTTGTAATTAAGCTTTATTTTTGCGGCATTAAAGTCAATCGATCTTCGTAAAGATTCGTTTCAGAAATTAATGCCAAAATTTCTCCTAGCCTTTTTCGTTTTGATTTTTTCCCTGTTTTGCACGACAGGCACGGCTCAGGAAATCCTGAAGAGGCCCATCACATTAGCTACCTACACCTATACCCTGGATTCTGCACTGCAAACCGCCAAAGCCCAGGGATTTCCCATTGCCTATAGTAGTAGCAAGCTCCCAAATGCTCGATGCAATTTCAAAAGCAGCCAACTTCTTTTTGAAGACTTCCTGAAAGCACTGAAAACTCAAACAGGAATTAATTATACCGTCAACGGCAATATTGTGGCTATTAGCTACGAAAAGCCAACAGTGGAACTGCAAACCATCCGAGGGACCGTGCGTGACCTGGAGAGTGGCGAGGCGCTGATAGGCGCTGCTGTATACGAACCCGGTAGCCTGAACGGTGTGATTACCAATAGCTACGGCTACTTCTCGCTTTCACTTTCCGCAGGTGAGCATGTGGTTAGAGTCAGCTTTATTGGATACGAAGACATTCTGGACACCATTGATCTGAGCAAAGGGCACATCCGAAATTTCATGCTGGCTCAAAAGGTGAATGAGCTCAATGAAATAACCATTTCTGCAATTGAGCCGGATTTTAATGTATCCAGCCTGATCCCGGGCATCAATACCCTCAACCTGAGCACAGAAGGGCAAATCCCCTACTTCCTGGGCGAAGTAGACGTACTGCAGGGCGCCACGCTGCTCCCCGGCATCAAAACGCTGGGGGAAGATGCCAATGGCCTGAACATACGTGGGGGCAGTACGGATCAAAACCTCATTCTCCTGGATGAAGCGACTGTCTACAACCCCAACCACCTTTATGGGCTGATCTCGGTCTTCAATCCGGAAGCTGTGAACAATGTGGAGATCATGAAAGGGTTCATCCCGCCGAGCTATGGAGGCCGGGCATCATCAGTGATCTCAGTTCATCAAAAAGAAGGAGACGATCAAAATTATCACTTCACTGGGGGCATCGGCTTAGTATCTGCCCGCTTCATCGCTGAGGGGCCCATCAAGAAAAAGCAAAGCTCATTTATCCTTTCGGGCAGGCAATCCATTTTCGATTTATCCCTGGATAATAATACAAGCACCAGCTTTCAGGATCTGAATGCCAAGATCAACCTCAAGTACAACAAAAAGAATACCTTCTACTTTTCGGGGTATTTCGGCAATGACCGGAATACCAACACTTTTGAGACGGTGAGAAACTGGGGCAACCGCAATTTCTCTCTCAGGTGGAATCATCTCTTTGGCCGTAGGGTATTTGCGAATTTTTCGGCCATTCTGAGTGAATACAATTACAAAATCACCCAGCCAAGAGAAGCTGCCAGTTTTATAGGGAAGTCCAGGATCATTGACTACACGGCTAAGTCCGATTGGGGGTATGTGATTACCCCAAAACATGAACTCAAATTTGGCGGCAGCACCATATTTCATAGACTCAAACCAGGGGACCGAATTCCCTTTGATGAGCAAACCTCTTCATCCAATCCCCTTTATCTGGATTCAGAACATGGCGTGGAAAGTGCTATCTACCTGAGTCATGAAGCCACATTGGGGAAAAAGTTTTCTGCCCTCTATGGTTTCAGGATTTCCTCCCTCCATTATCTGGGTGCTGGTACCATCTACCAATATGACCCGGAGCTTCCCAGAAGCAATGAGAGCATTACGGATACACTGACCTTCGGCGCTCTGGAAATCATGAAGTCCTACTACGGATGGGAGCCGCGGGCGTCAGTATCTTATCGCCTCAGTGAGCAAGCCAGCATCAAGGCCAGCTACACCAAATCTCTGCAATACCTCCACCTGATCTCCAGCACCATCACTCCCGCCCCAACGGATATCTGGAAACTAAGCGACTCTCACATCGCACCTACCACTTCCCATCACTATTCTCTAGGTATCTATCAGAACTTTAAAGACAATAAGTGGGAAACCTATGTGGATGGCTATTTCAAGCGGCTGGTCAATATGGTGCAATACAAGGATGGAGCAGACCTCCTCTTCAATCCCAATCCTGAAACCGAGCTGCTTACCGGAATGGGTAGAGCATATGGTATGGAATTTTTCCTTAAAAAGAATGAGGGCAAATTTACCGGATGGCTGAGCTACACCCTCTCCCGAAGTGAAATCAAAGTGGCTGGGCAATTTGATGAGGAAACCATCAACAACGGTCGATACTTTCCTTCCAACTATGATAAAAAACACGATATATCGCTGGTAGGTATCTATAAGTTTCTCCCCAGGCTCAGCGGATCTTTCAGCTTCAAATACAATTCTGGCAGACCTTTTACACTGCCATTGGGCAAATACATTTATGAAGGCAACCTGATTCCGCATTTCGGCAATCGAAATCAAAGTCGTCTGCCAGACTATCACCGGCTGGACTTATCTGTAAAATGGCAGGGAAAACAATTCAAAGCAGACGGTACCCCAAAACGTTTCGAAGATTACTGGACCCTGGTGGTTTACAATGCTTATGGCAGGAACAATGTGTACTCCTATTTCTTTAAGGAAGATAAACAGTCGGGGGTGACCACCATTGAGCCTTACACCATTTTCGATTCGGTAATCCCGGCCATCACTTACAACTTTAAGTTTTGAAGTACATTCTCACCATATCGCTCGCAATTATTCTACTGGCATGTGGCACAGATGACCTCCCTACTGCCTCGTCTTCTTTTCTGGTGGTGGAGGGCTGGCTGACAGACCAGGATACCCAACAATATGTCAGGCTCTCCAGGTCCCAGGAATTCCTAAGCAGTGAAGCCAATCGTTTTGTTTCGGATGCCGAAATACAGGTCAGAAGCAGCCGCAACGAACAGTTTACCTTTTCTCATCAATCGAATGGGCTATACCTCTCTGATATTCCGTTTGCGGGTCAGCCCAATAGCTCCTATTGGATACGGATCAGTATGCCCAATGGCAGCATTGTTGAGTCAAACATGGAAATGATTCCACCCGCCTCAGAGATCGACAGTCTCGCTTTCGACTTTTACCTGCGGCCGTCTGAAGAAGATCCTCAAATAGATGAGAAAGTGTACTATCCTATTGCGTTTGCGAAAGATGAAGGAAGCGCGAGAAATTATTACCGATGGAAATTGTATAAAAATGACACGCTTTTCTCCGATCCCGAATATTTAGTCCTCCTCAGTGACCGATTTTTTGATGGTAATGCTTACCAAAATGACTTCACCAATTTTGAATATCAGCTGGGTGATAAAATCACAGTGGAAAAACTGGAAATATCACAAAAAGCTTACGAATACCTGAGTCTTCTCAAGTCACAGACCACCACGTTGGGCACAGTATCCTCAGTGTCTCCAGCTCCCGTGAAGGGCAATCTGCACTATCTGAGTAGCACCACTCAGGTACTTGGCTACTATGGTGTGGCCTCGGTGAGACAGGACTCCTTAAGAATTAATTAATTTTTTTACACATTCTTTAGGGGTGGTCTATCAAATCATTGCCTTTCCTGTAATATGTTCAACAAATTGATCATTTTCTGTGCTACGCTAATACTCATGATAATGGGCATTACGCTTGTCAATAAGGCCAAAGAAGCCTCCAATGACCAATTTATTTATTACTGAGAAAACATGGGTGATAGAAAAAATAAAATTTCCAGAGGACTAAACAAGCTTCTTAATAGTAAAAAAACCAATGAGTTTTTTCAAAATGATGATGTATTCGTAGGGAATCCAAGCATGCGAAATAGTTATTTTGACTCATTTTATCAGGCACAACTTACCGAAATCGCTTATTCAGGCCAGTCTTCAAACTGAAGACTAGCCTTTAATAGCTTCTGAAGGCTTTACTCCAAATTTTTTCTCATACTGCTTGCCAAAGGCGGTTACGTTCTTCAGTCCAATGCTTCTCGCTGCTTCGGAGGCATTCTTCACTTTTCCTTTCCTGATCAAATATTCAGCGTATTTAAGCCTTACCTCTGAGACATATTCGAAAGGCGTAAGACCTGTAATCTTCTTCACCAGTCGGTACACCTGACGCTCACTTGCAGCCATGGCATCTGCCAGGTCGTAGACCGATAGGTTCTCGTCATCAATTTTCTCCATTACGATCTGCTCCAGCCGAGACAGGATATCTTTTTCTACAGTGTCCAGGTTTTGCTTGTCGGCCAGTCTGCCAAAAACATCCCCTTCTGAGTCCTCATAATTCTTCTTCTGTTGCAACAGGTTACCAATTCTGAGCATTAACTCCTTCTTTTGAAAGGGTTTTTGCAGGTAATCATTAATGCCCTGATAGAGCACCTTCTCCTGATCGGAGTCCGAAATACGCGCAGAGACTACCAGAATGGGTATTTTGCTTAGCTCAGGGTTGGATTTAATGGACTCTATCAACTCAAAGCCATCCATCCAGGGCATCATCAGGTCTGAGATCATCAGATCCACTTCATTATGTTTGAGCAGCTCAAGTGCCTCTATGCCATGGGCCGCCTCTATGATGTGGTAATCGTCTTCAAGAATTTGCCTGATGTGGTACCTGATTTCCGGGTGGTCATCCACAATAAGTATGGTTTCCATTTCCTCGGTCTTGGGCACACTGGCTCCGGCTCGTTCTTCTCTATCCAGATCGTCATAGAGGTGCTTGCGCTCAGACACGTAAGTAAATGTATGTGGAACCGTAAGGTGCTCAGACTCTGATACCACTTTGGGGAAACTCAACTTGAAGGACGTACCCAGCCCAAGGGTGCTCTCCACAGTGATTTTACCATTATGTAACTCTACCAGCTCTTTCACAAGTGCGAGACCTATCCCCAGCCCTTCCCTACTCCTGTATTCGTTATTTTTTGACTGATAAAACCGATCAAAAACATAAGGCAAACTCTCCTGGGCGATACCCTCACCGGTATCGGTGATGTGAAGCAGGATGTTGTCCTGCTCCATAAAGGTCTCAATGGTAATCTTATCTCCACGTGAAGTATGTCTCACTGCATTGGAGACCAGGTTATAAAATATCTTCTCGAACTGTCGTGGGTCAATGAAGACCGTTTCTTCCTTTCGAATATTGTTCTTACAGGTGAGCTTTACGCCTTTGTATTCGGCTGTCCCCACAAACATTTCGGCCAACATCTCCAGGTAAGAACCAAACCGAACCACTTCTTTCTTCAGGTTGATTTTACCCTCCTCCAGCTTGGTCAGGTCATTGATCTCATCGGTGAGGTAGAGAAGTCTCTTACAGTTTTTATAGCCTGTTTCAAGATTTTTGATGGCTCTGGAGCTGAGTACGACATCCTCGTCTTCACGCAGCATCTCCAGGTTGCCAATGATCAAACTCAATGGTGAGCGTAAGTCATGGGATACGTTCGCGAAAAATCGTGACTTAGCCTTGTCCAGTTCCATTAGTTTATCTGATTGCTGCTGTATGAGCTCCTTGTCGCGGCTAATCTCATCCCGCTGCTTACTGATCTCGGTGGATAACTTCTTTTTCACCAGGTATCCCCTTACGGAAATGATGGTCATGGTGAGGAACAGGAAAATACCGATCACCGAAACAGTGATCATGATGCGTTGGGTGCGGATGACCTGTTCGTTAAGTTCGCTTTGTTTTCTTAAAAACTCATTTTCCACCTCCTGCTGCTCCATTTCATACTGTCCCTTGAGTTGTTCGATCTTTCGAATATTCTCTTCACTGAACAGCTGCTGATTGAGCTCTGCATATTTCACATGACTTTCAAAGGCTCTTTCAAAATTATCCCCATTGGCATAAATCTTACTGAGGTTCTCCCAAACATTCTTCTCTTCAAACCTGGAGTTAATATCTCGTGTACTCTCAATAGCCTTGTAAGCATACCCTTCTGCTTTTTTTAATTCATTTCTCGAGAGATAAATCTTGGCAATGTTATTATAGACCACTGCCAGCATCCGTGGATTGTCCATTTGCTCCAGTCGCTGGATGAGGCTCAGATGATACTGCTCAGACTTGCGCAGGTCGCCTTGCAGCAAATAAACCTCAGCCAGATCTATCTCTGACGCCAGTTGTCCATAAAGGTCTCCCTGCTCCTTTCTGATTTCAATGGCCTGCTTAAAATAGAGCTCAGCCTGTCCATACTCCGCTATCCCTTTATAAGACCTGCCGAGGTTCAGAAAACAATAAGCCACCATACGCTTATCTGCGAGGCTCTGAGCCTGGTCAAGTGCCTGAATGAAGTACTTAATGGCTCCATGAAAGTTGGTTTGATACAGGTAAAGATTACCCAAATTAATCAGTGAATAGCCCCGCTGCTCACCGTTCCCTGCCTCTTCCGACAGCTTGAGTGCCTCCAGGTATTTTTCAAAGGCCTTTGAAAAATTACTGAGGTTTCGGTATGCCACGCCCACATAATTGATGGACTGTATCTCCTGATCCACATACCCATTTCTTCGAGCCAGCTTCAGTGCACTGTTGGCATGATAGAGTGCTGAATCCGGCCTGATATCTCTGTAACTCCAGGCCAGGGCATTATGAGCTTCTATTAGTTTCTCTGGTTCGGTTTCGTCTAGTTGATGGAGCAGGTGCCTCAGACTATCCTGCTCTCTTTCCTGAGAAAAGGTGCTCGTAAGTGTCAAAAAAGACAGCAGCAAAAAGCATAAATAATAACGGTATTTCATCATCTGGCCGGAGATTTATACCAAAATAAGTAAACTAGGTGACAGCTTCCTTATCTCCAGGACATTTTCGATGTAAGGATCCTCCGATCCCAATAGGTGCGTGCTGAATCAGACCGGAACTTGCTTTGCGTAAGTCACAAAGAAATCCAATGATTCCGGGTTGCGCATGGCCCCAAGGTTGGCAGCCTTCTCCACCGGTTTACCCATCAGGATCTTTTTGACTGGGGCCTCCATTTTTTTACCACTGATGGTATACGGCAGGTCTCGCACCAAAACCACTGTGTCAGGAATGTGTCTGGGTGAGAAATCCGTTTTTAATTGATGGCCGATCTGTTTGATCAATTGATCATCCAACGCTTGTCCCTCCTTCAGCACCACAAACAAGGGCATGAAATGCCTGCCTCCATCCAACTCCAGATTGACAACCAGACTATCCACGATTGTTTCAATCTTGCTCACTGACTGATAAATCTCCGCGGTACCAATACGTACGCCGTGCCTGTTGAGTGTGGCATCGGATCTTCCGTGAATTACCAGGGTATTGCGCTCTGTGATAGACAGCCAATCCCCATGTCGCCAAATACCAGGAAACATTTCGAAATAGCTTTCTCGATAACGAATCTTGTCCGGATCATTCCAGAAGTAAATAGGCATAGAAGGCATCGGGCTGGTAACCACCATTTCGCCAACCTCTCCCACCAAGGGCTTGCCTTCGTCATCAAAAGCATACATCGCACATCCCAATGCCCGACGCTGTATCTCACCTTCGTACACGGGCTCAAGCGGACACCCTCCCACGAAAGCAGAGCAAACATCCGTGCCTCCGCTCATCGAGCAGAGCCACAGATCCTTCTTTACCGCTTCGTAGACCCAATCGAAACCCTCGGGAGGCAGTGGAGATCCCGTGCTGCTAATTGAGCGAAGGGTTTTCAGGTCAAAATCCCTCCCCGGAGCAAGGCCAGCTTTCATACAGGCTACAATATAGGGTGCGCTGGTGCCAAAATGCTGAATCTGATGATCTTGCGCCATCTGCCACAACATGCCGAGATCGGGGTATCCCGGACTTCCATCATACAGCACGATGGTAGCCCCCACAAGCAGCGTAGCCTGCACAAAATTCCACATCATCCAACCTGTGGTGGTAAACCAGAAATACCGCTCACCAGGCTTCACATCATTGTGAAAACTCACATACTTCAGGTGTTCCAGCAAGGTGCCCCCATGAGAATGAGTAATCGCCTTGGGCTGGCCAGTGGTTCCCGAAGAATAAAGCACCCAAATAGGATCAGAAAAGTCCACAGGAGTGAAATCAAGTCCTTCAAACGGTGTGCGCACCACCTCAGCCCAGGAGACAGACTTTGTTAATAATTTTTCATTTTGCAGGTACGGAATCTCAACAATGGTTTCGAGGGTGGGTAACCTGTCTACGATTTCGCGCACCACGGCGCTCTTATCAAACTCCTTCCCGCCATACCGGTAGCCGTCCACGGTAATCAGTACTTTCGGAGTAATCTGCTGAAACCGATCCACCACGCTGCTAGGACCAAAGTCCGGTGAACAGCTGGACCAAATTACCCCCAGGGAACAAGCCGCCAAAAAGCCCACTGTTGCCTCCGGGCAATTAGGCAAAAAAGCCACTACCCGATCACCTTTCTCCACGCCCCTCGCCTTAAGGAATGAAGCCATTGCTGCCACCTGATCACGCAGTTCTCTCCATGAAATCTCCACCGTATCCCGACCCTCGGCTCTGAAAATGATGGCCGGATGCTGCTCATTTTGATTTCTAAAAATATGCTCGGCATAGTTCAACGTGGCTCCATCAAACCATCGGGTATTTGGCATGAGGTCATCCGAGTGTACCGCTGTGTAAGGATGGTGACTGATCACCTTAAAATACTCATAGATCGATTGCCAAAACGCCTGTGTATCCGACACTGACCACTCCCAAAGTGCATCGTAGTTTGAAAAGGTTAATCCACGCTCATCATGTAGCCAGCTCATATAAGCAGCCAGATTACTATCAGCTTTTAAGCTATCTGATGGACTCCAGAGGATTTTGGGGTGTTTTGGGGTCATAATTAGGGTTATTTGGGGTTTTCTGAAGTCTCAAATTTACCTTTTAAAAAAGGTCTTGCCCAATTTATATAGCGTTAACCTATGGTTGCTTTATGAAATTTTCCTATTGGATTTAGTCTGTGAAAAAAGAATTCCAATTGATCGCGGATTAGGTTTTCTGATCCTGATCATCGGCATATATTTGCAGCCCTATTTAAAAAATAACCTCAAAAGAAATGAAGATCTGGTATTCGTGTAAAGTGAAACACAATAAGGAATTGGATGATGGAATGCTCAAGCAGGTGACTGATGCTTATCTGATGGATGCAGTTTCCTATACTGATGCCGAAAGTCGTATGTACGAAATATGCGAACGGGATATTTCAGGAGAATTCACAGTGACACAAATCACGAAAACCAACATAGCAGAGGTGATTCATCATGAGGACTCTGAAAAATGGTTCAAAAGCAAAGTAGTCTATGCCACGGTAGATGGAGATAGCGACAAAGAGGTGAAAATCAACACCTACCTGCTGGTGAGCGCAGATCATGTGAAGCAAGCATATGAGCGTATTGAAGATCACCTGAACTCAATGCTGGTCCCCTATGACATTCCTTCTATTACCTTAACAAACATATTGGAAGTATACCCATACGATCCAGACGAAGAGAAAATCCCTTCCAACCTCAAGCCATTGTCTGAGGTGGAGTCTGACGAAGACTAACGTGATCTGAATTTTCTTTCCCAAAACTGAGCCTCTTGCTGATCGCTGATCTGCTTTTTGGTATCTGCTTTTTTCAGCAAGTCGCTCACTGTTCCTTTGGAGGTAAAGTGCCAATATCCACAGTCATCGCACTGATAAACACCTATTGGCCCGCTCCCCTCTCTAAAAACGAATCTGCCGCGCGTTTCTATCAGTGCTTCTTCAGCCTGACTTTGGGTGTCGTATTGTCTTTTTCCAGTGACACACCCCATGGCTCTATAATTTATTCTTCTTCAAAATGATGGCGTGTGAAAACGTTGCTTGGGGTAATCCTGTACTCTGTGGAACCGCGATCTGTATAATGGATGATGCTCATGTCATCATGACCAAAAATATAAATATTCATCTCCACGCTGAGCTCCAGGTTATGGGTGAGCAGTCTTTTGAAAAGACCCCATGATTTCATGATTTTTTCACGTTCCTCTTTGTCTAGTTCGTGCGTATTGAGCAGAATGCTATTGGTAGAGATATAGCTTTCATGAAGTTTCACTTCCACCTCTGCACTGGACTGCTTTCGCTCTGCCATCACCTGCTCATACATGTGCCTTGTTAGCAAGTCATGATTTTCTGTTGCCAACAAACTGGCTTTTACGGAATCATCGGATATATCGTGGTAATAGTACTTCTCTTTGAGCCAGGTATCGCTCACTTCCAATACAGAAAATAGCAAGGTATCATAAATCATCAATGGATAAATATCCACCGGCACCATCAGCATGGTGAAATTCTGATGATCAGAAAAGTGTTTTACAAAGACATCAATGTCATGCCCGATGCTGATATCCTTACGCCGAAGCTTTACCGAATCAGAATTGATGTGATGCCCTTGCTCGAGCAGGTATTTCAAAAAGACCCTTGATTCAGTGAACTTATGGACAATATCTTCAATGTCATCTACATGGTTTTCCTTGATGTATTCCTCCATAGACTCACCTACTTCTATTACATCCTGAGACTGACCAAACCGCTGGGCCATGGAGCTTACAGAGAAGAAAAGACCTATAGTTATCAGGCAAAGCCGAAACTTCATCATATTGTATCTGTTTGTCTGGAAATCAGCCTTGAAGTTAATTAAATAAGTTTAATTCTATAAAATCTTATAAAAGTTAAACTTCTAGCAATCAGTAAGTTAACCCAATACACTTTTTTTTGGTGATCGAAAAGAAATTTCCGCATGACTGATACAGGCTGCCTGCCCCAAGCTATTGGGAAACAGGAAAACCTGCTTGCTGCCAGCCCCTGTAGCCACCTTTTAGGTCATATATTTTTTGAAACCCCAATTCCTTGAGTTTCATACTGGCTTTGGCGCTTCTGCCACCTGCCGCACAATAGACCGCTACGGGCCTGGTCTTATCCAGTTGGCTTAGTTTGTTGTCAAACTCAGGATCGTAGATATCAATGTGGCCTGCACCGGCAATCACTCCCTGAGCAACCTCCTCTGGCGTACGCACATCCAAAAGCTGTACACTTTCATCTTTTAGCAGTGTCACAAGTTCTTCATTGGTTACTGTACGATACTCAGGGCTTTGAGCAGAGCTCTGGCAAGAGCTTAGTAAGGCGATCAATAACAGGCTGGTGCCCAAATAAAACGCGAATTTGATTTTTACCGGGGCTGTTTGGCTTATCGTTAAATTTTTCATTGTTGTATGGTTATTTTAAAAAAAAGGTAATGTGTTAATAAGGATTAAACGCAGCCCATCGATCATTTTTCTTTAAAAAAGGAGAAATCATCTCACCGTCACTCATTCCTCCAGAATAAATACAGATTCTATCCCCAAGTTTGGATCTCGAATCTTGAATCATCTGGCACGAACATTTTAAGCGGTGTTCTGCCAAGTGCAGGATGGTTATCAATCAAGTTTTCCTCCTCAATAAGGGCCGAAAGTATTTCTTTCGGCTCTTTATTTCATTAGTGAGGCAACTTATTTCTCACCAAACCATACGTGTAAGTGCCCAGAAGCGCAGAAGCGATGACCACCAGAATGACGCCTACTCCATTGCCCAACAGAATAAACATAGGCCCGGGGCAGGCCCCTGTCATGGCCCAACCCAACCCAAATATGATACCTCCAAAGAGATAACGGGAAACACTCATCTGCTTGGGGTTGATTACTATGGGCAATCCATCAATGGTTTTGATGTTGAACCGCTTGATCATCTGGACAGAGATAATTCCCAAAATAACGGCTGAGCCAATCACTCCATACATGTGAAATGACTGGAATTTGAACATCTCATAAATCCTGTACCAGGAAATTACCTCTGATTTGGCCAGGGTGATCCCAAAGATGATGCCTACTATGATGTATCTGAATATTTTCATTTTCTACGATTATAAAGTGAATAGATAAGGGAGAACCAGGTAGGTCATAAAAAGCCCTCCGATGAAAAACCCTACCACAGCGATCAAAGACGGAAGTTGCAGATCGCTGAGGCCGCTAATGGCATGCCCCGAAGTACAGCCACCTGCATACCTGGTACCAAAACCGATGAGGAATCCACCAACCACCAGAATAATAAACCCCCTCACTGTAGCCAGCGACTCCCAGCTAAAAATACTCAAGGGCACCAGTTGATCGCGGGGTGCCTCTATACCTAGCTCAGCCAGGTCAGCAAGTGTGGCAGCAGAGAGGGTGACCTCATCCGGAGTAGTGAGATACTGATGCGTGATCAGCCCGCCAAGTACCAACCCAAAAGCAAAGACCAGGTTCCACAACTGACTTTTCCAGTTAAAGTCGAAAAATTCGCAGTTCTTCCCTGCACCCACAATGGAGCAAACTGTTCTCAGGTTGGCTGAAATCCCAAAATTGTTTCCAAAAATGATCAACGTAAACATAACCAGCGCTATCAGAGGACCGGCCACATACCAGGGCCAGGGTTGACTAACGAAATCCAATATTTCTTTCATAAAATTCTATATTTCAATCACTCAGATTCCCACAAAACTATCTTAACCAGCTGCCCCTAAGGGTAACATTTGTTACATAGGCACCGAGATTTGCCCTCATACCAAATGCATCGACCTCCTCGATATTTCAAGGTCTTTCCATAGAGGTTTATCTCGTTGGTCACTACCTTTGAATCAAAAAATGGATGTAGAAATTCTCTCCCGCATTCAGTTTGCGCTTACCATTTCCTTTCACTACATCTACCCTCCGGTGAGCATCGGGCTTGGCCTGATCATGGTCATCATGGAAGGCCTCTACCTCCGCACTAAGGATCCCGCTTATGAACAACTGGCCAGGTTTTGGACCAAGATCTTCGCACTTACTTTTGGCATTGGGGTAGCCACAGGCATCGTTATGGAGTTTGAGTTTGGCACTAACTGGGCTACCTACTCACGCTATGTGGGCGATATATTTGGCAGCGCACTGGCCGCTGAAGGCATCTTTGCTTTTGCGCTCGAAAGCGGCTTTCTTGGGATTCTCTTGTTCGGATGGAACAGGGTAAGTCCCGTCGTTCACTTCACAGCCACACTTGGCGTATGGCTGGGCTCAATGTTTTCGGCAGTATGGATCGTGGTGGCCAACTCGTGGCAGCAGACGCCGGCAGGGTACCACATCGTAGGCGAAGGCATGAAAGCCAGAGCTGAGATCACCGATTTTTGGGCCATGGTCTTCAATCCATCCAGTGTAGACCGGCTATCTCACGTATGGATCGGTTCATTTTTGGCTGGGGCATTTCTGGTCATGAGCGTACATGCCTACTATCTTCTAAAAAACAGACACATAGAAGTGTCCAAAAAAGCTTTCAAAATTGCACTTGCAGTGGGGGTTATCGCCTCCTTATCACAGCTTTTCACCGGGCACAGGTCTGCAGATGGAGTGGCCGTGAATCAACCTGTGAAGCTGGCCGCCATGGAGGGCCACTTTGATAGTCTGGCTCCTGCGGATATGTACCTCCTCGGGTGGGTGGATAAGGAGAAACAGGAGGTTTCGGGAATCAAAATCCCCAATGGTCTTTCATTTTTGATTCACCAGGATTTCAATGCCAAAGTAAAGGGGATAAATGCTTTTCCTGAAGATGAAAGACCTGGACAAATCAACGCCGTATTTCAGTTTTATCACCTGATGGTGGGGATCGGAATGGTGCTCATCGGGCTTTCCCTGCTAGGTTGCTTTCTTTGGTGGCGCGGAAAATTATTCGATCACCGATGGGTGCTCAAAGCCTTTGTGGTGGCCGTGCTCCTGCCTCAAATAGCCAATCAGGCGGGCTGGTTTGCTGCTGAGATGGGACGTCAACCGTGGGTAGTCTATGGCTTGCTTCGTACATCCGATGCGCTCTCGAAGGTGGTCACGGCTAACCAGGTGATCTTTTCACTGGTGCTGTTCTCATTGGTCTATTCACTGCTCTTTGCGCTTTTCATCTACCTGCTCAATAAAAAGATTCAACATGGGCCTCAGGATGGAGAAATGATCGATCAGCGGCCGCATCAGCGCGAAATCGTAGATGCGATTCAATCTTAAAATCACACATTATGGCAACTTTCATAGGCATAGAATATACAACGTGGTGGTTTCTGGTAGTAGGAGCTGTTTTCTCAGGATATGCCATTCTGGATGGCTTTGACCTGGGTGCCGGTGCCTGGCATCTCTTTTTTAAGGATGACAAGAGCCGAAGAACAGCGCTCAATGCCATCGGCCCGGTATGGGATGGCAACGAAGTGTGGCTGGTGATTGGTGGAGGTGCCTTGTTTGCCGGATTCCCGATCGTTTATGCCACCCTGCTTTCTGCCATGTACATTCCCTTTATGCTCTTTTTGGTACTGATTATTTTCAGGGCCATTTCCATTGAGTTTCGAAGCAAAGAGCCGATGAAATGGTGGCAAAGCATGTGGGATGGTGCTTACAGTTTTTCCAGCATCATGCTGGCCGTGCTTCTGGGTGTGGTATTGGGCAATGTGCTTCAGGGAATGCCAATAGGTCCCGATCTGGAATTTGATGGCGACTGGATTGCTTTTTTTAACCCATACGCGGTGATGGTGGGCATCTGCACCCTGGCCCTCTTTATGATGCATGGAGCGATCTACCTCATCATGAAAACGGAAGGCAAACAATTTATCAAAATGACCCTGCATGTAAAGCAGGCTATTATTTTCTTTCTGGTGAGCTTCGGTATCACTACTCTCTATACCCTCATCTACTTTCCCCACCTTTCTGATCGGTTCAAAGGCGAACCAGCACTATTCATCGTGCCCTTGATTGCCTTCCTGAGTATTGCCAATATTCCGAGACTGATCAGCAAAAAACGCTATGGCAATGCATTCGCCTTTTCCTGCATCTCCATTGCTACGCTGCTCATTGTGGTAGCCATTGAGCTGTTTCCTGTGATTATTCTTTCCAATGAGGATCCTGCCAACAGTCTGACCATTCATAATGCCAGTGCTTCCGAAAAATCACTGGGAACCCTTCTAATCATAGCAGCCATAGGCACGCCATTGGTTGTGGCCTACACCACCTTCGTTTTTTGGACCTTCCGGGGAAAAGTGAAAATGGATGAGTTGAGTTATTAGGCTCATTTATGCCCTCGAGTTTTCCATTCTTATGGCAATGAATACCGCTGAAAAAAGTGTGAGTACTCCTATGAACATCACAGCCCAATCCAAACTTATAAGGTCTGCCACCAACCCGGTGAAGATAGCCCCGGCTGCATAACCCAGATCGCGCCACATCCTAAAAACCCCTACACTGGCCGCTCGCTGAGAAGGGTGCGTATAGGAAGAAATAGAGGCAAGAAATGTGGGGTAAACAATGGCTGTGCCCACCCCCAGGAAGACAGAAAGAGTAGCGAACGCCAAGTAAGAATCCGAAAAGGCTATCAATACAATGGCTAGCCCCTGAAAGGCCATGCCATAAACAAGCATTGTCTTTTTGGATAGCATATCTGCGAGTTTACCCGTAATAAGCTGTCCCAGGCCCCACACCACCGGATAAATCGCCACTATTTGCCCGATGGATTTCAATTCAAATCCTTTCAATGCTAAAAAAATCGGTAGCACACCCCACATCATGCCGTCGTTCAGGTTATTGATCAGGCCTGCCTGAGTGATGGCTCCCAGGCTACGGTCTCTCCAGGTGGTGTCTATGAATACATTCCTTAGGTGATGAGTATTATTATTTTCACTCTCCTGCTCCACCAGATACACGGTATCCTTTACCAGTACCCAGCTCAGGATAAGGCCAATCAACGCAAAACCGACACCCATATAGAAAGGATAGGGCCTGATCCCATACTCATCGGCAATCAGGCCGGTGAAATAAGCCACCACTCCTATCGCCAGATAGCCGGCAGATTCATTGAGCCCCATGGCCAAACCTCTGTTTTTGGGTCCTACAAGGTCAATTTTCATCACCACGGTGCTGGACCAGGTGAGCCCCTGACTGATACCCAACAGGATGTTTGCACTTACCACCCATGACCAGAATGGAGCGTAAATAAGTATAACAGGTACTGGCAAAGCAATCAACCAACCGATCACCAGCAGATTTTTGCGCCCCACAAGGTTGGCCAGTGCGCCGGCCAGGTAATTGGTGACAGCCTTGGATACCCCAAAAACCACGATAAAGGAGAGGATAACTGAAGTTGAGCTGATCAAGAAAGTCTCCTGGGCGAGATCAGGGAGAATGGTGCGTTCCAGCCCTACCATGCCGCCTACAAACATGTTGATGATCACCAGAATGGTGAACTGCTGCCAATTTTCTTTTAAGCCTTGCTTCATATAAAATCAAAAAAGGTGTTGGACAACTGACCAACACCTCTTCTATCAAACTATCTGTTAGAACAATCAATCACTTCAAAGTAGAAGGGCATACATAATTGGTAGTAGGTATATCCGTTTCGGAGATGGCCTTGAAACCTCCGGCCACATCCACAATATTGTCAAATCCCCGGGATTTCAATATCGAAGCTGCAATCATAGAGCGATAACCTCCCGCACAATGAATGTGGTATTGCTTTTTCTTGTCCACCTGATCCATGTTTTCACTGATAAAATCCAGTGGCAAGTTCATCGCGTCTTCCACATGCTCAGCTTCAAATTCTGATGGTTTTCGCACATCCATCACATTCAGGCCACCTTCCTTATAAGCACCTGCGAATTGATGCGCAGGAATAGTAGTGACCTGTTCGGTATCTTTTCCAGCAGCTTTCCATGAGGCTATCCCTCCGCTCAGATAACCCAGGGTATTGTCATACCCCACTCTGGAAAGTCGTGTTACAATCTCCTCCTCACGGCCTTCAGGCGCTATAAACACAATGGGTTGTTCTAAATCAGGGATCAATGCTCCTACCCACGGTGCAAAACTGCCATCAATGCCAATAAAGATGGAGTTGGGTACATGGTCAGCAGCAAACTCTCCGGGAGAGCGGGTATCCAACACCAAAGCTCCTTCGTGATTAGCTACTGCCTCAAACGTCTCTACATCCAATGGCACATTTCCTTTTTCAAGGATCTCATCCATTCCTTTGGCACCAGACTTATTCATGGCCACGTTTTGCGCAAAGTACTGTGGTGGCGGCAGCAAACCATCGGTCACTTCTTTTATAAATTCCTCTTTGGTCATATCCGCCCTAAGTGCATAGTTGGTTTTCTTCTGATTGCCCAGAAGGTCGGTCGTTTCCTTGCTCATGTTTTTGCCACATGCCGAGCCCGCACCATGTGCCGGGTACACGATCACCTCATCAGGTAAGGTCATGATCTTGGTTCGCAGGCTATCGTATAAATAACCCGCCAGGTCATCCTGAGTCAGTGTGCCTTTCTGAGCCAGATCGGGCCGTCCCACATCGCCAATGAAAAGTGTATCTCCACTGAAAATAGCATGTTCCATCCCGGCCTCATCTATCAGTAGATAGGTGGTACTCTCCATGGTATGTCCTGGAGTGTGCAATACTTTTATCTTGACTTTTCCAATCTGAAACAGCTCACCGTCAGTAGCTTCGTGAATGTCATATTCGGTTTTGGCATTGGGACCATACACAATGGTAGCACCGGTCTTAGCAGCCAGATCCACATGTCCCGACACAAAGTCGGCATGAAAGTGGGTTTCAAAAATGTATTTGATTTTAGCTCCTTCCTTCTCGGCTTTGAGGATATAAGGCTCCGACTCTCTCAACGGATCGATGATCGCCGCTTCTCCATTACTTTCTATATAATAAGCTCCCTGAGCGAGACATCCTGTATAAATCTGTTCTACCTTCATTCTTATTTTTAGGTTTTAATGCGAATTCTTTTACAAACTTACGAACTACCCCACGATCCTGATGTAACAATGGTTACACACCAAAGTAGCTCTGTATACAACTCATTCCTGATGATATTGATTCATCATCTTTTTCCTGAAATAGAAATAGTTCCAAACTCCCAGGATCAATACAATCAGGCTAATTCCTACAAGGATAAAGCCCAAAAAGCGGATTTTCTCCAAAAAATCAACCTTGATCACGGCAATCCCCGATACCACCAGATAAAGGCTGGTCCTTACGAAAGCCAATAACGTCCGTTGATTGGCCAGTTTGGTTCGATCCAGGGCCAGGTGATCTCTGAGTATCATTTCCCGTTCCTTCATGTCTTAGTCTTTTAAGTCCGACTGCAGCGCATAATCTTTGTAGTCCCCCTGCTTGTGGGTAGTGGCAAATTTCACTGCCTCGTTCAGATCAAAAAACACATTTTCCTTATGTAGAACCTCATTCAAGCCTGTCCTTTTCATGGTATCCCTCACTGGGCCAATCAGGTCACAAATCAGAAACTCTATCTTTTTTTCATGCAAAAAGTCCAACAAATCCTTCAGCCCGCTGGTGGCCGTGGCGTCCAGATAGCTGAGCGGGCCAGCATCTAATATAAGCGTTTCTATCCGACCCTGGGCATCGTCTACGGCATTCTCAATATACTCCTTAAAATACTGAATATTGATGAAAGTAAGCGGCGCATCCAGGCGCAAAATGAGGACGTGCTCCCACTGCTCCAGGTCCTTGAATCGTTTGATATTCCTAAACTCGTGATGTCCCCGCACCCTGCCCAGTCTGGCGATATGCGGATATGCCGACCTGTACAGAAGCACCAGGATAGACAATACGATACCGCTGACGATGCCAGGCACCATACTAAAATTGAGGGTGATCAAAAAGGTAGCAATCAGGAGGGCGAATTCTACCCGACTGTCTTTCCACAGTCGCCGGGCATAGGCCCAATCGATCAATCCGGCTACCGCCACCATAATCACAGAAGCAAGAATGGCTTTGGGCAGGAAATAAAACAGTGGTGTGAGAAAGATGAGGGTAAGAGAAACCACTACTGCACTGATCACAGACGAAAGTGGTGTATGTGCCCCGGACTGGTAGTTGACTGCTGATCGGGAAAAACCACCAGTCACCGGAAAAGACTGAAACAGCGACCCTATTAAGTTAGCCGCACCAAGCGCCACCAGTTCCTGATTGGGTTGTACTTTATAATTTCGTTTCTTGGCTTCTATGGCCTTGGCCACAGAAAAGGCCTCCATAAAGGCTACCACGGAGATGGTGAGTGCCAGCGGAATGAGTTCACCCAGCTGACCCAAAGAGAGGTCTGGTAGTTTGAAGGAGGGCAAACCATCGGGTATGGTTTTTACTATGCTCACACCGGCAGACTCCAGCTGCATAAAATAGACCAAGGCCGTACCGAATATCACCGCAATCAAGGCTCCGGGAATACTGGAATGAATCCGCTTCATTCCTTTGATGATGACAATCCCCACAATCCCTATGGCCAGCGTCATCAAATGTGTCTTGTTGATACTTTGCACAGCATCCCAGAGGATTTCATGTACCTTATTACTTTTCACCAGATCTACCCCCATGAGGTATTTCAGCTGGTTGAGGCCGATAATGAGCGCCGCAGCGGAGGTAAACCCACTGATCACTGGCTTTGAAAGCAGGTTGGTGATGAATCCCAGGCGCAGCACACCCAACAATAACTGGAAGGCCCCCATAAAAAACGCCAAAAGAATGGCAAACCCAATGTAGGCATCGGTACCCTCGGTGGCCAGCACTGATACCCCGGCAGCTACCAGCAGAGAGTCCATGGCCACAGGAGCCACGGAAAGCTGCCGCGAAGTACCAAACAAAGCATAGATGAGCTGCGGAACGATGGAGGCATACAAGCCATAAACAGGGGGCAGTCCCGCAATCAGCGCATAAGCCATCCCCTGGGGAATCAGCATAATCCCAACGGTGAGACCAGCAAATAAGTCGCCGTTCAGCTGAGTCTTTTTGTACTGAGGCAGCCAGCTCGTGATGGGCAGTATCTGGTGTATCAATTTCATTACTTACCTTTTTGAAGCCCCAAAAGTATCAAACTCCCAAACCCTCCGGTGTAACAATTGTCACACTCCAAGTTACATGATTTCTATACGGTTGCGGTATTGCTCTATCTTCCCTTCGCGCTCCAGCTGCTTCAAGAGCCGCGAGACCACCACCCGGGAAGTATTCAGTTCATTGGCGATTTGCTCATGGGTCTTGTTGATCACAAAGGTTCCTGAAGCCTGTTTCTTGTCAAGTAGGTATTTATAAAGTCTTTGATCCATTTTCAGAAAGACCACACTGTCGATGGTGTTCAGCATCTCATCGAAACGGGTTTGATATGCATCGAAGACAAACTTCCTGAATGACTTGTACTTCACCACCCAGCTGTCTATGTACGTCATAGGGATCATCCAAAGCACAGAATCCTCCTCTGCCACCACATGAAAGGCCTTCTTTTTGCCTTCTATACAGCAGGTAATGGACATGGCGCAGGTCTCCCCACCCTCCAGGAAGTAGAGAAAAACTTCGCCGCCCGTCTGGTCCTGACGCATTACCTTCAGCAAACCTTCCAGTACGATGGGCATTTCATTGCCTGTACTATCAGGGCCTATGACCACCCCACCTGCCTTCACTTTCTTCAATCGACCAATCGATAAAATCTCTTCGGCCAATTGAGGCTCTATCTCTGATCTGCCAAGAATCTGATGTACCAGATCTTCTGTCTCGTTGCTCATTGTGATTTCACTTATTTATTCTCGAGGGCTTTCAACCGCTTTTCTATTTCCATCAGCTTGTGTATGATGATGATATGGGTCTTTTTGGCATCTATTCCCACCACGCTCTCAGCACTGGTGATCATTTGCTCTATTTCGGCGTAGGCCTCCTTCGGAATCAGTTCGTTTTCCATTGTCTTTAGTGTTTCCCTAAAGGTAAAAAATCTACCGGGGATCAGTCAGGCTTTTTATCGCCCGGACTGGTCACCTTACCAGAAAATCCATGGGTATTTTGCCCTATAAAGTCGGCAGGAAACTCCTCCACACCAGGAAAGCCCAGCTGGATATCGCGCCCATCGTGGGGAATGTAGTCGGTACCAAAGAGATAATCCCAAACACTCAGCGTCAATCCAAAATTAACGCCTAATCGACGTTCTGCAGGCAGGTGGTAAGCATGGTGCCAGATGTGCATCTGTGGATTATTGAAAATATACTTCAAAGGTCCGAGGTTCAGTTTGAAATTGGAATGATTGAAATGACCAACGGCCAGGGTGAAAATGTGGATGATAAAAAAATCGCGTAAACCAATCCCGATAAGTGCCAACGGGATGTACTCAATGGTGCGATACACCACGTTTTCCATCCAGTGATATCGCAGGTGGGCAGCAAAACCCATCTCAGCCACACTATGGTGCACCTTGTGAAACTCCCACAGCCTTGGGCTCGCATGCAGCAAACGGTGGATCCACCACTGCACAAAATCGCGTACCACAAAGCCGAGTAGCAGATGGCCCCATACGGGCCAGCTCATCACTTCAAAAGCCACCAGATTGGTAATACCCAGCAGTCCCAGCAGGTCATTGAAGAGGTGTACCACCACATTGGAGGCGGCATTGTAGATGATGAGGGAAAACAGAAAGAAATTGAAAAACATGTAGAAGAAGTCCAACCAGAAATCCTTCCGAAACTTTGCCTGATCTACACGCCAGGGCTTCAAGAATTCCAGTGCAAAGAAAAATGCAGACACTCCCAGCAACCAGTAGAAGTAATTGTGCCAGGTGGGGTGTGTGATTTCTTGCCAGAGGTAGCCGGCATAACCCGCATAGCCGTTTCGTATTTCTGTAATGATTGATTCCATTGATGCTTATGACTTCTTTGACTGATCGATAAAGATACGCAAACCCACCACCCGAGGATGGTAACAAAAGTTACAAAGGCTGTACTTCTGAAGCTACATGTCCCCTATTTATCAAAAGCGAATTGTCTGTTTCTCGCTTGGAACTAATGTTGAATCCGAAACTAGCATGGAACATTCACACCTTCAGTGAGTGTTGATGCATTGCCTTCAAGACGGAAATTCTATAACTTTACTTTTATGGCCACTAAGGAGAAACTCAGAAATATCATTCTTAATAAGATCAAGAATCTTTCGGATGAAAAACTCCGAAACGTGGACCTGTTTCTTAACGATCTGGACTCACAATTCACAACAGACAAATCCAGCTTATCATTTGGTGGAATTTTTCAAGATTTGGAATTAGAAGATCTAACCTGTGATCTCCATAAAAACCGGGAGGACAATAACGAGAGAATTCCAAAATTTTGAACCGATCACTCATTGATACGGATATCCTCTCCTATTTTCTGAAAGGGGACAACAAGCGGGTAACTAAGAACTTTGAACAATACCTCAAAGAATATCCTAAAATCTTGATCTCGGAGATTACGTATTTTGAGATTTTGGTAGGCTTCTTTCAAAAAGGCTTCCAAACAAAAGGAGGAATTCGAGATATTTATTTCGACATGTGACATTCTGAAACTCTCAACACGCTCTCTCAGAACTTCTGCGAATATCTATGCATCACTTAGAGAAAAAGGGATTACCATTGGTACCCCAGACTTATTGATCGCTGGAGTGGCCATAGTGAACCAACTCACCCTGGTCACAAATAATCGCAAACACTATGAGCCAATTGAGGAGCTCCTCACATCGAACTGGAACGAATAGAGCGAATGCCAAGGATGGGCCAACAGCCCATTACTACTCAACCTATTGCTAATTCACTCTGGTTGATCTAAATTCATCACATGAGGCGATTTCATTTGTATCAGCTTTGGTTTCTGGTGCCGGGCCTGGGACTGGTCTGGTTGGGCTACTACCTACCCGCCAGCTATATTTATCAACAGCTTTATTGGGTGGAGACAGAGGCGGTCATCACTGGCTACCGGCTGGATACCACCGCCACTCCTATCAATTATTACCTCATGGACTATACCGACTCGCTAGGCACTGTCTACCATGTAGAAGTGGATGTGGAAAACACGATCACCGAAGGCCGCGATGCAGACCATGCTCGCCTTTATTACGACCCTGCCGATCCGGCTAACTTTGCGCTCGTCAATCATGCTCGTTACCTGGTGGTCCTTTTTTTACCGCTTGGCTTGCTGAGCCTCTATTTTGGGTGGCCCAAGCGAGAGTAGTTGGGCTGTTTTGTTGGTTTGTTATGCAGAACAGAAAAGTTCATAAACCCAAACCTCTGGCTGGATGACACCATCAAAAGAACTGATAACCCTACCTACAAATATCTTCACAGGAAATTTCAATGAAGTTTGACTTCTATGTTTATTCCCCTATTTTGGGGATCATCTTGGCGCCTACTTGTATCAGGAGCCAAATCCAGAAAAACCTAGAGAGGTTATCTCAAAACTTGCACGAAAAAATGAATTCAAAAACACCCATATTCCTGACATTAGCGGCCACATTTTTGTCCTTCACAACCAGCTTTGGTCAAAAGAACTCACAGTCGGGAGAATTCAATCCAAAAAATGACCTGCTTTTAGTTCAATTTGATTGTAAAACGGATGTAGATGACCTCCACACGGTGGCGGCCCTTGCCACTTTACTGACAGACAGCAATTTCTCCACCTTAAATTATCATGCCATTGCTGGCACATATGGTATTCAGGAGGGGTTGTATGTCCCACCAAATGACTTATTTCAGCTGGCTTTTGGAAACAATTGGACAGACGCGCACAATAAAAGTGAAGCTGCAGTAGAAAAAGTGAAGCTCATCGTGCAAGCAACACTCAATCGGCAGGGCGATATATGGATTGCAGAGGCAGGTCAATCGGATTTCACCGCGCTACTTATCAAAGCCATTCAAAAGGATTTACCTCAAATAAAGACAGCACAGCGTATCCATGTGGTTCAGCATAGCGATTGGAATGAAAACTCCACCAGTCCAGAGCGTCTTCAATTTGTCAAGGAAAACGCTCATTATCAGAAAATACCAGATGGTAATGCTGTAGGTAATGGCACACCCGGGTTTCGTGATCCTGAGTTTACCAGCTGGAAGGAAGAAATCAAAGATCCTGACCTGTTTAAAATATGGCAGCTTTCCACAGACTTGTCAAATCAATACAATGGAAAGGAAGGGAGATACAATAATGAGGCAGTTGCTGCTGGTGGATTGGACTTCTCTGACCTCTCTGAGGTCTGTTGGATTTTGGGGCTGCAAGACATCAGAGATACTGAGCAATTTTTCAGGTTGTATGCCGATTAGATTTGATCGATGCTAACACTTCGTAATGATGCTGGAATAGCTCTCCTGTTGTTACCATCTTATAAACACCTGCCTGACCTTTATCACCCTTCATTTGATCAAGGTTTTATAACTTTCCATTTCAGATAAACAACCTGGAAGAAATATGAAACAAGTATCCCGATTTTTAGTCGTTGCTTTGGCGATCAGCCTATTCGGCTGTGGACCCCAAAAACAAGCGCAAAGCACCGACGAAGCACCCAATGACATTATGAAAGCCAAACTAGAGGACTATAAGAAAGTCCGGCTCACGGCTGACCTCACATCGCTGAGCGAAAAGGAAAAAAAGATGATCCCCAAGCTGATAGAAGCGGCCCAGATCATGGATGGCCTCTTTTGGTATGAAGCCTATGGTCAGAAGGATTCTCTCCTCAGCACCATTGAGGATGAAGTCACTAGAGCTTATGTAAAGATCAACTACGGCCCCTGGGATCGACTGGACAACAACAAGCCATTCATCGACGGGGTGGGCACCAAACCTCCGGGAGCCAACTTCTACCCTACTGACATGACCAAAGAGGAGTTTGAAGCCGCAGACCTGGAAGGTAAAGCCAGCCTTTACACCTTTATCAGAAGAGATGAAAACGGGCAACTTATTGCCATCCCGTACTACGAAATGTTTAGCGAGGAAGTACAGCGAGTGTCTGCTCTGCTGCTGGAATGTGCTGACCTGGCAGAGGATTCCGGCCTTAAGGCCTACCTCAAACACCGGGCAGAAGCGTTGCTTACTGATGACTATCAGCCATCAGATATGGCCTGGATGGACATGAAAAACAACGGCATTGATATAGTGATTGGCCCCATCGAAAACTATGAGGATGCCCTGTACAATTATAAAGCTGCCCACGAGGCTTACGTACTCATCAAAGACAGGACGTGGAGCGACCGACTCTCAAAATATGCGGCGTTTCTGCCAGAGCTTCAGCGCGGACTTCCGGTACCGGATGCATACAAAGCTGAAGAACCAGGCAGTGATGCAGACCTCAATGCTTATGATGTGGTCTACTACGCCGGTGACTGTAACTCCGGCTCTAAGACCATCGCTATCAACCTCCCCAACGATGAGCAGGTACAACTGGCCAAAGGCTCCAGAAGGCTCCAACTCAAAAACGCCATGCGTGCCAAATTCGACGAGATCCTGCTACCCATTTCTAAAGTGTTGATCACACCAGATCAGCAGCAATACATCACGTTCGATGCCTTCTTTGCCAACACCATGTTTCATGAAGTGGCACACGGGCTGGGCATCAAAAACACCATCAATGGAAAAGGTACAGTGCGCGCGGCTTTGCAGGAGCACGGATCAGCACTGGAAGAGGGTAAAGCAGATATACTCGGCCTTTACATGATCACCCAACTTCACGAGAAAGGCGAGTTGGAAGGACAGATAGAAGATTACTACACCACTTTCATGGCCGGGATTTTCCGTTCGGTGAGATTTGGAGCGGCCAGTGCTCATGGCAAAGCCAACATGATCCGTTTCAATTTCTTCAATGAATATGGTGCATTCGCCCAAAATGAAGACGGCACCTATCGTGTGGATTTCGCCAAAATGAAGGAAGCGATGGATGCACTCTCTGAGCTTATTCTCACCCTGCAGGGTAATGGAGATTATGCGGGAGTAGATGCCCTTGTGAAAGAAAAAGGAACCATCGGTGCTGCGTTGCAGGCCGACCTTTCCAAACTGGAAGCTCAGGACATTCCCGTGGACATTGTTTTTGAACAGGGTGTAGAGGTATTAGGACTCTAAAAATTCAGTAAAAAAAAAGAGGGGTTGAAAAATGAGGTAATCCTCCATTTTTCAACCCCTTTTTATTTGGTAATAGTAAAGATTGCTACTTCATAAACTTTTGTTTCGTCCAAAAGCCATTCGCTTTCAGCTCCAAAAGATATATGCCCCCCGAAAGCTGACTTATATCTATCGAATGCTCAAAAGAAGCCTGATGAATCAAATGGCGTCCGGCCATATCGGTGATGGTAGCCGACACCAACCCCTCCACTGCTGGCAAATCAACGAAAAGCACATCGGTAGCCGGATTTGGGTAAACCCTCAATTCCAAACCGGTAGACGGTCCTTCAGGAGCCAGCCTTGCAGACCCACTGGTACAAGTCACGGTGTTATCTCCAGAAGCATATGGTAAAGATGCCGAAACATTATCGACACACACATTGATCGTTAACCCTCCTTTGGCTGATCCGGCCGTTTGCAGCGTTACCTGTCCCGAAGCATTGGTAGTTCCGCTGATCGTTTCATTGAAAGTACCAGAAAAGGTGGCGGTCACATTCGCATTGCTTACAAGACCGCCCACGTTGTCCTGAATAGTGATGGTGGCTGTCCCATGCTTATTCCCTTTTCCGGCAGAGGCACTACCTATTGCGATGGCCTCTACATGAACCGAGGTGGGACTTCCTCCTGTGTTACCAGTGACCGATACCACAGATGAAGTAGTGGATGCTCCTTCATTGTCCGTGGCCCTGGCGGTAAGGTCAGTGGAACCAGCAGCCACGGCCCAGCTCATTGAATACGGCGAACTGTTATCTACTCCAAGTGAAACACCATTCGCGAAAAACTCAACTCCGGTGACACTTCCATCCGCATCGCCAGCACTGGCCGAGATGGTAATCTGCGTGCCCTGAGTAAACGACGAACCGTTGGCTGGAGAAGTGATGCCCACCGTTGGCGCCTGATTGGTACCTCCCCCCGTGTCCGCATCATAGTTGTCCAGGTTGTCAAAATAGTAAGTATGTCCCGTAAGGGAGTTGGAATTGAAAAGCAGGATCATGGTACCTACATCCGTGCCTGCCGCAGATGGATCTGGTCTGTCCAGCAATGAAAAAATCATCCGCTGCCAGCTATTATTTTGAGCCACGATGGCCTCATACCTACTATGGCGTCCTGTCGGGTAATTCGTAGGCGTAGCATTTGGCGTTTCTAACTGTAAGATGATTTTGGTTCCTATTGGAGCAGAAGTATAGACATCCATGTAAAACTTCTTATCCTTATTGGCATATGAATCGGCGTTGGAAATGGCCGAGGTATTATAAACCAGCACATCATATTGCTCGCCAGAGTTTCGTACATATTTTCCTGAAAGGGCGCTGGAATTAACCGCATTTGCCCCTGGATTAGCTACTTCTGTCAGCGTACCGGTGGCTTGCGAGAAAGTGACATTGGCTGCCTCATCAAAATTCTCAAAGGCGAAACTACGTACGTAGGGTGGCTCTACCTCCACTCCCATCGACAGGGTCTGATTTCCACATCCAGCGTTGAAGGTAGCCGTCACATAGCCACTAGCATCTCCAAAATTGACAATCACGTCCTTAGTCCCCTGACCAGAGACAATGGTCGCCCCTGCAGGTACTGTCCAGTTAACACTGGTACCATTGGAAACATTGGCAATGGAATAGGCTTCACCCGAAGCCCGATTGGGCACAACAAGGCTTCCGCCAAGAGAGGGCCTAAACCCATTATAGACACGAACATAATCTACCTCCATGGTGGCAGGAAGCATGCCATTATTCACCGGCCCACCCAGGTTACCACCTACAGCTACATTCAGCAGGAAATGAAAGTCCTGATCAAAAGGCCAGGCATAAGGAGACACATCGGCGGAGGTTTTAGTAGAGTACAAAATACCATCTATGTACCAACGGATTTCATTGGGTTCCCACTCTATTGCAAACTCATGAAAGGCATCCGGGAAAGCCCCTTCAAAAATATCAAAATCATTACCCTGGTATTGATTGTTGGGATATGGATCACCGTAATGAATGGTTCCATAGATATTGGTCGGATTGGATGCTGTAAACTCCATGATATCAATCTCACCACTCTGCGGCCAGCCCCCATAAGGTTCATTGGTGGAAAGCATCCAGAATGCCGGCCATAAGCCATCTCCATAAGGTAGTTTCACCGAGGCTTCAAATCGGCCGTAAGTAAAGTCCCCTTTCCCTTTGGAGTTGATTCGTCCAGAGGTGTATTGGCTGCCTTTGATTCGCTCTTTCTTTGCCGTAATCTTGAGTGTGCCATTACTCACACTCACATTACCTTCCTGATAAGACTGCAACTCGTTATTCCCCCAACCACAGATTCCTATCGCACAGCCATCACCGATCTGATAGTTCCATTTAGTGAGGTCCAGGGAACTCCCGGAAAACTCGTCTGCCCATACCACATTTGGACACTGAGCCCAACTAAAGCATGTCATTAATACCAGCAATGTGAAAATTGCTAATTTTGAATTTTTCATAATTTTCATCTGTTTATATGGTTGATAGATACCATCAATGTAAAATGTGAGCTTGTTTATTAAAATTTTAGCACCACATCAATACTACATCACCACATCAATCGGGTAGGAAATAAACTTCACATTCATCATCACAATCTGGGTCAGGGTCGCTTAGATGCTATTTCATATACATCAGTCACCCACTGTGAAACAACCAATGGAAATGCAGCCAAACAGGAGTCTGTTAATACCATTTAATTGCTTTATCTTCGTCGAATAATTAAATAATACATCATTTTGAAATTTTCAGAATTAAATCTGGATCCAAAACTCCTCGAAGGAATTGAGGCCATTGGATTTGAAAACACCACTCCTGTTCAGGAGGCTACCATCCCCAAAATATTAGAAGGAAAAGACCTCATTGCCGCGGCGCAGACCGGGACGGGAAAAACCGCTGCCTTCCTCCTACCTATCATTCACAAGATCCTTACAGAGGCCAAAGACGATGGGCACATCAAAGCACTCGTGATCGTTCCTACGCGTGAGCTTGCCGTGCAGATAGATCAGCAACTGGAAGGACTCTCCTACTACACTTCTGTGAGTTCACTCGCTGTGTATGGTGGTGGTGACGGTCAGTCTTTTGATCGGGAAAAGAAAGCACTTTCGGAGGGTGCCGATATCATCATTGGTACACCGGGAAGGCTGATTGCGCACCTGAACATGAACTATGTGAAGGTATCACAGCTGGACTACCTCATCCTGGATGAGGCCGACCGGATGCTGGATATGGGGTTCAACGAGGACATCACCAAGATCATCGGTTACCTGCCTAAAGAAAGGCAGACCCTGCTGTTTTCTGCTACCATGCCTACGAAGATCAGACAGCTGGCCAAAAATATCCTCAAAGACCCTGAAGAAATAAGCATTGCCATCTCGAAGCCCAATGAGAAGATTGTGCAGGCGGCATTCATCGTTTACGATGGTCAGAAAATAGAATTGGTCAAGCACATCTTAAAACCAGACTGGCTCAGAAGTGTAATCGTATTTTGCTCTACCAAAGACAACACCAAGAGACTCACCAAAGAACTCAAAAAAGCCAACCTTTCAGTGGAGGAAATCCACTCGGACCTGGAGCAGAAATCCCGTGAGCAGGTACTCAACCAGTTCAAAAGCCGAAAACTCAAAATACTGGTCGCCACGGACATCCTTTCAAGGGGTATCGATGTAGAGGACATAGACATAGTGATCAACTATGACGTGCCCAACGACGGTGAGGACTACATCCACCGCATAGGACGGACAGCCAGGGCTGCATCCACGGGTGCAGCATTCACTTTTGTGAATGAAAAAGAGCAGTCCAAATTCCAATCCATCGAACAGCTATTGGGCAAACCTGTGCCTAAGGCCAAAATCCCGCCGCACATTGGCGAAGGACCATCCTATAGCCCAAAACCTTACCGGGGCGGTGGTGGACGTGGAGGCGGCGGCCGAAAAGGTGGCGGGAAAAAGAGATAATTCCAACTTCACTTTATGGAGGATTCTAACGGAGCTTTGTTACTTTTAATTGGAAATTCCATTGAACTTAACAGCGCTCCGAAATGATCTTTAATACGTCCATGCCCACGCCGTTGAGGCCCTATTTTGCCGCGGAACTGGAGGCTTATCACGAGCAACACCAAATGAAGAACCTTCAGAGTGCCTGGAGACACCTCGAACGGGCTCATGTCATTGGGCAGGCCTACCCCTATGCGCATAGTCTGGTTCACTGGAAAATGCTGTTATTTGGTATCCAGATCAAAAGCACCAAAGAGGTCATCGGGCAAATTCCACGCCTGCTGATAGGTGGAGTCAAATCTTTTGTTGGTAAAATCCCCGTAGGCAACACGGGTGGATCAAATATTCCTCCGCTTCGCTCCCTTCCTATTGAGCCGGAAATTCAGGATATCTTCGCTCAGTGTGGCCTTCCTACCCCCTCCTGATGAAAGACCTTTTTTCATCCGGTTCAGATCGCTATGCAAAGTTTCGCCCGACTTATCCTGATAGTCTGTTTGAATTCATCAGCACTCAGGCGGCACGTCATAACTGTGCATGGGACTGTGCTACCGGTAATGGTCAGGTGGCCCGACACCTGTCGAGGCACTTTGGTGAAGTACAAGCTACCGACATCAGCGCTGCTCAGCTGTCCGAAGCGTATCCGCATCCAAATATTCACTACTCCGCCCAGCCTGCAGAGCAAACGACCTTTCCTGATCAGCATTTTGACCTGATCACCATAGGCCAGGCCATTCACTGGTTTGACTTTGATCGTTTCTATCTGGAGGCGAACAGGACTTTAAAAACCAACGGTATCATTGCCGTAATTGGGTATGGCCTACACTCCGTTTCGCCGGATATCGACCCGATCATCCGCCAGTTCTACTATGAGGTGATTGGACCTTACTGGGATCCGGAGCGGAAATACCTCGACGAAAAGTACCAGACCATTCCATTTCCATTTAAAGAAATAGCCACACCAGCCTTCGAGTGTGTATTCACCTGGTCCCGAGCCCATTTTCTGGGTTACCTCCGAACCTGGTCTGCAGTGAAAAAATTCATTGATCAAAATGGATCTGATCCGGTAAATGATCTGGACAGGGCCATTGAGCCTCTCTGGGGAACAGAGCAAAAGATCACCTTCCCTATATTCCTGCGGCTGGGTCGGAAGATGGTTTGATTTTCAATACAGCGCTTCCCCGAAAAGATCCATCCTTCAGGGAAAGCACTTGATGTCATTACTGCACGTAGGCATCGATGGTTTGAATAGTACCATCTTCGTTGTAAGTAAGCTCGGTCATTTTGATGCTTCTCAGGAAAGTACGGCCACCTGAAAGGCTACTATCATGATAAAAAAGGTACCACTTACCCTGAAACTCCACGATAGAATGGTGGTTAGTCCAGCCCAGCACAGGCTTGAGCACCAAACCCTGATAGGTGAACGGCCCATAGGGATTATCTCCAATGGCATATGCAATATTGTGGGTATCTCCGGTGGAGTAGGAAAAGTAATACTTACCGTTATACTTGTGTACCCAGGCCGCTTCAAAAAACCTTTGCTCATTATTGCCTTCTAAAAACAGATTTCCCTGTGCATCCAGAATTTGCACATCCCGTGGGGCTTCCGCAAAGCTCTTCATATCATCAGCCAGCCTGGCAATCTTTGGCAATAGCGCCGGCTCATCCTTGCCGGGAAGTTCCCCCTCAGGGTCGTAAGTACCAGTGCGCCATTTTTGAAGCTGACCTCCCCAGATTCCTCCAAAGTACATATAAAAAGCCCCATCTTCATCCTGAAATACCGCAGGATCTATACTAAAGCTACCCTCAATTGGAGCAGGCTCTGCCTGAAATGGCCCCGTTGGCGTGTCACTCACAGCAACACCAATCCCGAATACATCATTCTTATCTTTCACGGGAAAGTACAGATAATACTTACCGTCCTTAGAGGCAGCATCCGGCGCCCACATTTGCCTGCCAGCCCAGGGTACATCCTTGATATCCAGCGCCACACCATTATCTATTACAGGGCCATCCACAGACTCCATGGAGTACACATGATAATCTTTCATATCAAAGTGACTTCCCAAGTCGTCTTCCGGAATTCCGGATTCGATATCGTGCGATGGGTAAATGTAGATTTTGCCATCAAATACATGGGCCGAAGGGTCAGCGGTATAAAGGTCGGTGACCAATGGCTCAGAAATACCTACTGGCAAAGCAGTTGTGTCGGAAAGCGCAGCATCACTGGTGGTATTTTTTTCCTTTACCGGCTGACAGCCCATCACCAAAAGGGTTCCTCCAAGGATATAAATGGCAGAATTCAAAGTACTATTCAACATGATTTTTTAATTACTCGTTAACGTTGACGGTAAGTTTAGGTAATCAACCCGATACCTGTTATCATCGCCAGTCATTCATAGCCAAAAGGGCCCCTATCCTGAACAAAACGTACCCCTTCAGCGTGGTTGCAGATGAATTAAACGTTATCTTAGAGCAATTTTAAGCGACTGCATTATGACTCGTGTATCGTCGGTTTTGCAAAGGCATCAATTGCCTGTACTGCTCTTTCTTACCGCTCTTTGTTTTCCCTGGTGGGTAACGGCCCAGAAAAAAGAACCTGCCCCAAGATCACTTGCTGTGATCAGAACCGATGGAAAGCAGCAACGACTGGTGTTGATTCCAAAGTCAATGAAAGTAGGCCTCACTTCCGGGAAAAAGTATCGGGAGGTTTCCCCGGTTATTCTCAGCGACAGCAGTCTGATCATAGAAAAGGATACGATATTAATTCATGAAATACTTTTTATTACCGCCTCGGTGAAAAGGCCCTGGCCTGTGAAAGCCGCGGGAATACTCATATCAGGCGCTGGAGCCCTACCTGCTACCGCCGGATTAATCTACCTTCCTTTTGCCGTCACTTATCAGGAATACCTTTCCCCGTCCTCAGCCTACGCCATGATGGCCGTGGGCATGGGCATGGGTGTGACAGGATACCTGGTGGGTGGTCTCAAAAGAAAATTTCCTTTGCAAAAAAAATGGACACTGGAGGTTATCAATGAATGAAAAGGGAAGCGATCGTTTTTTGTCACGAGCAAATTTTCCGAACTTCGTCCCGGGTTAACCAGTTCATTCAATATGCCAAAAGAAAGAATCGTCAATATTGGGCTCGTACAAAACGCCTGTAGCGGAGATCGGGATCAAAATCTCCAAAAAGCCATCAAGGGAATAGAAGATGCGGCTGCCAAAGGAGCACAGATCGTGTGCCTGCAGGAACTCTTCGGGTCACTCTATTTCTGCGATGTGGAAGACTATGACAACTTCAACCTGGCAGAAGCCATACCTGGCCCCACCACGGATATCTTTTGTACCCTCGCCAAGCGCCTGGGTGTGGTCATTGTAGCCTCTCTTTTTGAGAAAAGAGCACAAGGCCTTTATCACAACACAGCTGCCGTCATCGACGCAGATGGCACCTTTCTGGGCAAGTACAGGAAAATGCACATTCCAGATGATCCGGGTTATTTTGAAAAATTCTATTTCACCCCCGGCGACCTGGGGTTCAAGGTGTTTGAAACCAAATTTGCCAAAATAGGTGTACTGATCTGCTGGGACCAGTGGTACCCGGAAGCCGCCCGAATCACGGCGCTCATGGGTGCTGAAATGCTCTTCTACCCTACGGCTATCGGCTGGCATAACAGCCAGGATGAGCGCACCAATCAGGAGCAGCACAATGCCTGGCAGACCATCCAGCAGTCGCATGCGGTGGCCAATGGCATCCCGGTGATCGGGGTGAACCGCACCGGTGTGGAGGGCGACATGCAGTTCTGGGGTGGATCTTATGTGACCAACGCCTTTGGCTGGCTGGAATACAAAGCCCCACATCTGGAAGAAGTCACAGAAGTGGTTCCCATAGACATGAACCGCTCTGATAGCTATCGCATTCATTGGCCATTCCTGAGGGATCGCCGGATCGATGCTTACTCTCCTATTGAAAAGCGATTTATAGACGAATGATGGCATCAACTCCCCGCGAACAGGGATTCCGCTTTCCGGCAGAGTGGTACCCACACCGAGCTACCTGGCTGAGCTGGCCGCACAACGAAAACTCATGGCCCGGCAAGATCAAAACGATCTACCAGCCTTACTGTGAGTTTATTAAAGCAGTAGCCACTGGCGAACAGGTGTGTATCAATGTGGCAAATGATAAAATGGAAAAACAAGCGCGTACATACCTCACTGAGGTGGGCGCTGACCTGAGCAACATCGCTTTCTACCACCACCCGACCAATGACGCCTGGTGTCGTGATCATGGGCCGGCTTTCGTCATCAAAGAAGTTGAAAAAGCGGTGATCAACTGGGGGTACAACGCCTGGGGCGAAAAATACCCTCCTTATGATCTGGACAATCAAATTCCCGGATTGGTAGCCGGAAAGCTGGGACTCGAAACTTTTAACCCGGGCATTGTCATGGAAGGTGGCTCTGTAGATTTTAACAATCAGGGTATCATCCTCACCACTACTGCTTGTCTGCTCAACCAAAACAGAAACCCCCACCTGAATCAAGGTCAAATAGAGACTTATCTGAAGGATTACTACGGAGCTCATGAAATCTGGTGGATTGGTGACGGCATAGTAGGTGATGATACCGATGGCCATGTGGACGATATCACACGGTTTGTCAATGACAACACTGTGGTAACTGTGGTAGAGCCCAACACGGCAGATGAGAACCATACACCTCTTCAGGAAAACCTGGAGCTACTCAAAACTTTCAAAATGCCGGATGGCTCCCCTCTCAACGTGGTGGAACTGCCCATGCCTAAACCGGTGGTTTATGAAGATCAGCGTTTGCCGGCCTCTTACGCCAACTTCTACATTGCCAATAGTTGTGTAGTGGTGCCCACCTATCGTGATCAGAAGAATGATCCTTTGGCACTTGAAATTCTGAAGACCGTCTTTACCGATCGGGAAGTGATCGGCATAGACTCCACTGATATCGTTTGGGGCTTAGGGAGCTTCCATTGCCTGAGTCAGCAGGAGCCTTTGGTTTAACTAGTCACTGTAAATACCCGCTTGTCAGTTTTTCAGGTGGCTATTTCACCTTTTTTGACCTTCAACCCTTCATGGGCGTATAACAGAAAATTCATTATCCAAACCTGGAGGTGAATTGCTTTACCAACGAGAAGACCATGAGAGTAATTATCCTTTTCCTAGCCATTCACACACTGGTGGCCTGCAGCAATCCCAAGAAAGCAGGACCTCAAACCGCTGAAGCAGACACCGCCGCTCCGGCGATTAGCTGGCTTGAAGACTGGCTGTCGGCCTGGGAGCTCATCTCCACAGAGGTACTCCAATTACCAGAGGCTGCCGCCCCCGCCATGCTTTTCTACGATCAAAAGTATGTTTACACCACCTCTCAGGTAAGCGCTCCAGATGGAGTACCATTTAATGGACCCTCTTTTTTTGGGACGAAGCTGGATTGGTGGATGCAGGAACACTATGACACCCTGACCATTCCCGATGGCCAGCACGTACCTGTCCAACTCATGACTTTTGCCGCCCCATCTTCTTCCCCCGGCTCGGCACCCTTTTTCGTGATGGCCGCACCCGATTTCTGGAAAACTGCAGGTATAGACAGTGAGGAGGTTGGGTTAGAAAAAATGCTGACAGGTGTATTTCTACATGAATTTTCTCACGCCAGGCAAATGAATGGTTTGGGTGAACGGGTCTCCTTTCTGGAGCAAAATGGCAACTTCCGATATGAGGTGAGCGATGATCTCATTCAGGAGTATTTTTCTGGTGACTCCAGCTATGTGAGTGCCTTCAAAAAGGAAGTGGAGCTTTTCTATCAAGCGGCAATTGCCAGAAATACGGCAGATAGATTGAAATTATCAAGGCAGGCTTTGGCCATGTACGACCAACGCCAGAAGTTCATGAGTTCGTTAGATTCCACATTGGTGGAGCTGGATGATATTTTTCTCACCATGGAAGGTACAGGACAATACATGATTGTGAGCTGGCTCACACATCCCCGCTGTAAAGGAGGGAGTGTGGACCTAAAAACGGCTATCAAAGCCACCAGAAGACAGAAAACCTGGTGGTCACAAGATGAAGGCCTGGCACTTTCTCTGCTCTACCAGCAGTTAAGTACGCAGCCTGATTGGGCTCCGTTTTACACTTCACATCCGGTCACCCTTATCGAATCAATAAGAAATGAGCTAGACCAAATTGCGGTAGAATAATCTTAAATTTCATTTCTGTAAATCAATATTAAAGAGCACATTCTTATCTTTGCTCCGTATAATCCTAAACCTGGACCTTAATAGTGTGATTAACTAATTTCTTTCAACTGTAAAACAGCCTGCCACCAAGTGGCACCGGGCTGATTTTTCCATTTTTTACCGAAAGAAATCATGCTTGTCTTACAAAACATCTCCTATTCACACCCGAACAATGATCTGCTATTTGATGGCATCCATCTTGCCGTTAACCGACAGGAAAAAGTAGCTTTAATCGGTAACAATGGTGCCGGAAAATCAACCCTTCTGAAACTCATCGCACATGAACTGGAGCCATCGGAAGGGCAGCTCAAAACAGAAGCACCTCCTTACTATGTTCCACAGATTTTTGGCCAGTACAACCATCTAACCATCGCCGAAGCCTTGCGGGTAGATGAAAAGCTCAAGGCCCTACATGAAATTCTGAATGGCAACACCGCAGATTCCCATTTTGAAAAACTTGCTGACGACTGGACCCTGGAAGACCGATGTATGGAAGCCCTCAGTCATTGGCAACTTCCACACCTGGATTTGACACAAAAGATGGAGACTTTAAGTGGTGGACAAAAAACCAAAGTCCTGCTGGCCGGAATCTCCATTCATCAACCAGAACTCGTGCTCCTGGATGAGCCCAGCAATCACCTGGACATGTCCGGGCGGAAATTGCTCTATGAATTTATTGAATCCACTAACTGCACGCTGGTGGTGGTGAGTCACGACCGGACGTTATTGAACCTTTTGGATGCTACCTACGAGCTCAACGCACGTGGAATAATAGTCTATGGTGGAAATTATGACTTCTATGCCAAGCAAAAACAGATAGAACGTGATGCCCTCGATCAGGACATTCACGGGAAAGAAAAGGCTTTGCGCAAAGCCAAAGAGAAAGAGCGTGAAACCCTGGAACGCAAGGAGAAATCTGATGCCAGAGGAAAAAAGAAGCAAGAAAAGGCCGGAGTTGCACGCATCATGATGAATACCATGAAAAATAATGCGGAGAAAAGTACTTCCAAGGCAAAGAGTATCCACGCAGAAAAAATTGGTGGAATAGCTGAGCAACTCCATGAACTGCGCTCGCAGCAGTTTGACATAGGTCAGATGAAATTCGGGTTGAATGATTCGGCCCTGCACATCGGAAAAGTCTTACTCACGGCTGAAAACATCAATTTTAGTTACCAAGCTCAATGGCTTTGGAGTGAAAACCTGAGTATTCAGATCACCAGCGGTGAACGAATAGCACTGAAAGGTGCCAATGGCTCAGGGAAAACCACTTTAATCAAACTCATTTTGGGATGGCTGGCCCCGCAGCAGGGAACGATCCGAATAGCTCGAAATCATTCTGTTTACATTGATCAGGACTACTCGCTGATAGACAATACGCTGAGTGTGTACGAGCAGGCTCAGCAATCAAACACCTCGGCCCTACTGGAACACGAAATTAAGATCAGACTCAACAGGTTTCTGTTCACCCGTGAAGACTGGGACAAGCCGTGCATAGCGCTCAGCGGCGGAGAACGCATGCGACTGATGCTTTGCTGCATGACTATCAACAGTCAGTCACCAGATCTCATCATCCTGGATGAGCCCACCAACAACCTGGACATTCAAAACATAGAAATATTAACGGCTGCCATCAATGTGTATCAGGGGACACTGATCGTAGTGTCTCATGATGAAAGTTTCTTAACCCAAATCAACGTGGAGAGAACAATACATCTGTGATAACAATCGAGGTTTGGCATCAGTAGGTGTTTGGATTGCGAGATACTATCTATATCTTCAACCCTTAGACTTAGAGTAAAAAAAATGGCCAATAAAAAAGTTTCAGTTACCTATGTTATAGCTACACTGATCGCTGTTATTTTCACCTGGATACTTCATGAATTTGCACATTGGCTAACCAGCGAGTCCTTCGGTCACGAAACCATCATGAGACTAAATGGAACGTCTCCTATAGATGGCAAAAGCGTAACGGATTGGCAAAAAATACTCATTTCAGCTTCCGGTCCACTCATCACCTTGATACAAGCACTGACCATCTTCGTAGTGCTCAAACCTGATAATTGGAACAAAAACCTGTATCCATTTTTGTTCACTGCCTTTTATATGCGCCTGATGGCTGGGATCATGAATTTCATCAACCCCAACGACGAGGGCCGAATCAGTGCCTTCCTCGGAATAGGAACGTTCACACTACCTATCATCATAACCGGGATTCTCTTTTTTCTGGTCTATAAAATCTCAAAAAAACATCACCTTGGTTGGAAATTCCAGCTTGCCACTACTTTAATTGTGATGATTTTCAGCTCGATTTTGATCCTTTCCGATCAGTTTTTTGGCATAAGAATACTGTAAATCCTGAGGTCATATCCGTGTAAGCTTCCGGGTCTGAAGTTCAAGCTCAGGACATTTTCGCATTGGCTTTATGGTCACTTTTGTCATAACTTGCATGCCGTGACAAAACCCTAACTATCGAGTGGAGTATCTCATTGTAGCAGGCATAGTGCTCTCGGTACTTCTCCTGACCGTAACCCTTAGCAAGAAAAACAAACAGGCACCTGACAAGCACCTGATCCTCTATCTTGGTTTTGCTACTTTCTGGCAGGCATACTTCTATCTGGAGACCTTAAGCTTTCTCCAGGCCAGCCCTTTCATGCTACTGGGCAAAGGACTCTACCTGCTCAATGCCCCGTTGTTTTTTGCTTATGTATACGTGCTTACCACCTCCAGGAGGTTAACGCCGAAACTAAGTGCTATACTCTTTTCGCCATTTGCAGCTTACGTCATTCACTTCATGTATTTCCATTTCCTCGTGTTTGATCAGGCTGACTTGTCCATCAAAAGTGGGCTATTGTTCATCGACGGGCAGCTGGCCTTATCGTGGCTGTTTTTTGTCATTCTTTTCCTGCTCATCGAGCCTGTGTTCCTTGTCTGGTTTTACTTCTTACTGAAAAAATACAAACAAAGGCTCCTGCAATCGGAGTCCGATCTGAGCCGCATTCGGTTGAGGTGGCTTTACCTACTCTTCTACCTTTGTCTGATCATTTCACTCTTTCTCATTCCCGCCAGCATGCTTTCGCTCGGAGGTGGGTGGATCTCTACTGACCTGCTACCAATCATGATGCAAGGCGCCACGGTGCTATTCCTATTCATAGTAGGGTACTATGGCTTCCGACAAACTACTGTTTTTGCTAATCCGGCATTGGACCTGACAACTGAGGGTCAAATGAAAAACGGCTCTTACCAACGATCGGGGTTATCTGACGCTCAGGCTGCCATCTACCACGCTCAACTCCTCACGCTGATGGAAGAAAAGAAGCCCTATCTGAATGGTGAATTGAAAGCTTCCGAACTCGCACAAATGCTGGACATCTCTGTTAATCACCTTTCTCAGGTGCTCAATAACATTCAGCAGCAAAATTTTTTCGACTTTGTGAATGGCTACAGAATAAAAGAGGTCATCAAAAAGATGGAAGCCCCAAAAAACAGCCACCTCACCTTACTGGCTATGGCATTGGATTCAGGATTCAACTCCAAGACCTCATTTAATACGGTATTCAAAAGAATGACCCACCAAACTCCTTCGGCCTTTTACAAATCCCTCGCTTCCGGCCTTCAGGAAAAAGGATAAAAGAGGTTCGAACCTATAGGTTGGGGCGCTGACGACCCCTTCACTCCTTATGCTTGCATCATTTTTCACTCAAAAATGACAATGATGAAAGTAGTAAGTATCTTCTTTTCCTTGGTGCTCCTAATGGCTTGTAATGGTGGCACCACTGACCGCTCCGGGGTAGACACCCAGCTTTATTTAGGTGATGGCGATCGTCAACCGCTGATCGTTGCCTTTGGTGGTGGTGATGGGGGCAACGGGTGGACGAGCGACCGGGTAAAGGATAAACGTGAGCAGCTCATTGCTAAAGGATACGCCTTTTTGGCTGTTGGTTACTTTGGCACCGCCAAGTCACCCGGTACACTGGAGCGGATCTCCCTGGATGCCATCCATGACGCCATCCTCTCAGCCGCTAACCACCCCAAAATAGATGGGAAGAAAATTGCCCTGCTGGGTGTATCCAAAGGGGCAGAATTGGCGCTGATTCTGGCCAGCCATTTCGAGGATATCTCATGTGTGGTGGCTATGGCTCCCAGTCACTGTGTATTTCCGGCGCATACATTTATGGCGTCCACTTCTTCATGGACCTATCAGGGCGAGGAAGTTCCCTTTGTCCCTATGACCTGGGGAGCGGTCCCAGCAGCGATACAACATGACCTTTTATCTGCTTTCAGCATTATGCTGAAGGATACAGAGGCCGTTGAAAACGCCGCGATCAGTGTCGAGGATATCAAAGGCTCCATTTTATTACTCTCTGCCAAAAATGATGAACAGTGGCCCTCTACTCCGATGAGCCTTGCCGCTATGGAGCGACTGGCCAAAAACAACTTTTCCTACCCCTACCATCACATAGCCATTGATGGTGGACACTTCGAGGTGTTTGACCATTTTGATAGCGTCTATCATTTTCTGGATCAGAATTTTCCAGCCAATTTATAAGGGGTCAAACGGACTTCCTGTGGGGAGATTGTGTTAAAGATTGATAGTGTTCTGTTATCTGACCTCATACGACTCAATCCAACTGATTGGCTACTTACCCTTCATTTTCTTTGCTTGCCCCGGGCCGCGTAGGCAAAGAAAACATTGGTAGTCCTACAGAAAGGCACCAACCTGGCCGGTCGCACGCAAAAAATCATTTTGACTTATCGCGTTTAGGCTTCTTTTAGGATTACTGGAGTCAAAATGATTCACACTTGTCCCGGCCGGGCAAGGCTTGGATGCCCCACCCTCCTTTTACGTCTTTACTTTTCTGAATTCAAAGTGGATTAATTCAGTTTTTGCAAAAAAACCATGTAGTAAACATTGCTTGATTCTTTATTAGGGCTATCCTTTCAGATTAAAGCTATTTCATCCTGAATGAACTATCTGCACCTGCTATTTGTAGTTTTCACTGATATGAAAAAAACGTTTGGCAATATTCCCCTTTCGGTACTCGATTTAGCGGTGATTTTGGAAGGAAATACTCCGGCAGATTCTTTTAGATACAGCATGCGCCTGGCGCAAAAGACCGAAGCCCTTGGCTATCTCAGGTATTGGTTTGCAGAGCATCACAACATGGCCAGTATAGCCAGTGCGGCCACCTCCGTACTCATTGGCCATATTGCGGGAGGTACCTCTACCATTCGTGTAGGGTCCGGAGGAATCATGCTGCCCAATCACGCGCCGCTCGTTATTGCCGAGCAGTTTGGCACCCTGGCATCTCTTTATCCCGATAGAATAGACCTGGGCCTGGGAAGAGCTCCTGGCTCAGATCAGGCCACAGCCCGGGCGTTGCAGCGGGATCCCACAGCTGCCTATCGGTTTCCTGATACCGTACAGGAGTTGCAGCAGTACCTTTCTGCGGACAACAAAAACGCTGCTGTCAGAGCCATTCCCGGCGAAGGCATTGACATTCCCATCTGGATTCTCGGCTCGAGTACAGACAGTGCCCACCTTGCGGCCAAACTCGGATTACCTTATGCTTTTGCCAGTCATTTTGCGCCTCAGCAACTTCATGATGCTTTTAGAATTTATCATCAGGAGTTTACCCCTTCTGCTCAGCTCAGCGCACCCTACACCATGGCCTGTGTGAATGTGACCGCCGCAGATACCCTGAAAGAAGCCCAACTGATTGCCTCCTCCATGCAGAAAATCTTTTTGGGTATCCTCACCAACGACCGAAAGCCCCTTCAGCCACCGGATGCAGCTTTTGTGCTAAGCCCGGAAATCGCCCAGGTGATAAAACAGTTTCTGACTTATTCATTTGTGGGTGGCCCGGAAGAAATTCGTACTGGCATCAGCAAGTTTGTGGACGACACACAAGTGGATGAGCTGATGGTGGTCTCACATATCTATGACCTGGAAGCCAGGCTTCGGTCTTATGAAATCCTAAAGGAATTACATCTGGCCGCAAATTGAGTAAAACGCTGATAATCGGTTAAATTTGTCAGCCTATATGAACAACAACGACATTTTAAGACGGATCCGGTTTACTTTCGATTTTAGTGATTCGCAGATGATCTCCATTTTTGCAGCTGCAGATACGGAAGTGACCCGTGCTCAGATCAGTGATTGGTTGAAAAAAGAGGACGATCCCGATTTTAAGCAGCTTTATGATAAAGAACTGGCCATTTTCCTGAATGGGTTCATCAATAAAAAGCGTGGCAAAAAAGAAGGCGAGCAACCAAAACCCGAGAAAAGCCTGAATAACAACATGATCTTCAGGAAGCTGAAGATCGCTCTCAACATGAAAGATGAAGACATCCTGGAGGTCTTCTCGCTGGCAGAGCTTAAAGTCAGTAAGCACGAAATCAGTGCCATTTTCAGAAAACCAACGCAAAGTCAGTACCGCCTCTGCAAAGATCAGTTTCTTAGAAATTTTCTTCATGGCCTTCAGATCAAGCACAGACCGCAGGACACCAAAGCTTCCTGATTACCAGTGTTGCTGATCTGATTATCGGAGAATCATTACATAATCCACATTATCGGGTTATTATATGATATTTGTAAATATCGGGTTTATAAACGATATTACATCTTCAACACATTAGCCATGATCACTGGAGTTATTACAGGGGACATCATCAACTCACGCAAAGCCGAAAGCACCGAATGGCTCACGGCCCTCAAAAGCGCCCTGAATCGATATGGCACCACGCCAAAAACATGGGAAATCTACAGAGGAGACAGTTTTCAGCTGGAAGTGCCAGCCGAGGAAGCACTCTTTGCCGCCCTGTACATCAAAGCATGTCTCAGACAATACAAGGACCTGGATGCCCGTATGGCGATCGGATTAGGTGAGAAAACACATTCGGCCGGTAGGCTCTCAGAGTCCAATGGCAGTGCCTTCCGTCACTCAGGGGAGTGTTTTGACTCATTGAAGAAAAGCACACTGGCCCTCAGAAGTGAATGGCCGGAACTTGATCAGGAAGTGAATGCCTACCTTAGTCTGGCCCTCCTCACTGTAGAACGATGGCCTGCCAACGCTTCCTCCATCATCAAAATAGCCATGGAGAATCCGCAACTCACTCAAACCGAGCTTGCCAAAAAGCTGGGCAAGAGCCAAAGCACCATCAGTGAAAGCCTCAAAAGAGCGGGGTTTGATGAAATTATGCAAATGGAAAAGCAATACCGAAACCTGATCGCCAACCGATGATTACACTCACTCTACAACTCCTGCTTGCCCATATCATTGGGGACTTTCTACTCCAACCAGCCAGCTGGGTGGCACATAAAACACAATGGAAACACCGCTCACCATACCTCTACTGGCACACGCTTGTACATGCTGTGGTGCTCGCCGTTCTTCTCCGGTTTGACCATCAATACCTCCTGGGATTTCTCACGATTGTATGCTCCCATCTGGCCATTGACCTCATCAAGCTCAGTCTCCACCAGCGCTTCAATGAAAGAATACTATTCTTCGCTGATCAAATAGCCCACGTGACGGTCATTATGTTGGTGGTGAATTACTATGAACCACTCAATATTCCCGCTGAAGTGGTTTTCCAACCAAAAGTGCTTCTGCTTATCACCGGGGTTCTCATCGTGACGGTAGTTTCTTCCATCATCATGCGGGTGATCATCACCAAGTGGGCGCTGGAAGAAGATGCCTATGAAGACTCGCTGCCCCATGCCGGTCAATACATCGGAATGCTGGAGCGGCTATTTGTGTTTGGTTTCATCATCCTCCAGCAATGGGAAGTCATCGGTTTTTTGCTTGCCGCAAAGTCTGTATTCCGCTTTGGCGACCTCTCCAAATCAAAGGACCGGAAGCTCACAGAATACATCCTCATCGGTACCCTGCTGAGCTTCGGGCTCGCCATTGTCACAGGGTTGGCCTACAATCACCTGATTTCACTCATTGTGTAATCATTCCTGACCTTGAGATTTGGTGAAATTTTGAAGTACAAACCGCACGCGCACATGGTGAGTCCTCTGAGATTGCCGGACCACATCAACAGGAAGTATTCTAACAAATCACCGGATTTATTAACAAATACTCCTAAAACATGAGATATCTTTGCTGAAATCCCAATCAAGTGGAGCTAAAAGTAAAACAGCGAATAGCACTCAGTACATATTTCTTTCTTTCAGGATTCGGCTTTGCCACCTGGACCTCTCGCATACCCACCATCAAAGAAGCCCTGGGGCTCAATGAAGCAGAGCTGGGCTCTATACTACTGGTGATGCCCTTAAGTTCATTGCTCGGACTGCCCCTTTCCGGATTTCTGGTATCGAGATACGCTACCAGAGGGCCCATGTTTGCGGCTTTCCTCTGCTATGCAGTCTCGCTGTTCTCCATCAGTTTTGTGGACAGTACGGCCTATCTGGTGGTGACGATATTTCTGGTGGCTTTCTTTATGCGGATCATCAATGTCTCCATGAATACTCAGGCCATCACCCTTCAGAAGTCTTACGACAAAAAAATCAACGGGTCTTTCCATGCCCTCTGGAGCATGGGGGGAATCACCGGGGTAGGCTTCACTACACTCATGATCTATGGAGATGTGAGTATGCCCATTCATTTTCTTGTTTTCACACTCATAGCCATCCCGGCAGGATATGTGGCGTTTCGTCATGTGCTCAGAAATGACCGGGCCACCACCGGCAATAAGCTCATTCTGCGTAATCCAGATCCTTATATCATGGCCTTGGGCGTGCTCATCCTTTTTGCGGCCATCTGCGAAGGAGGCATGTTTGACTGGAGTGGCATCTACTTCCGTGAAGTGGTGCATGCAGAGGTCTTCACTTTTGGCTTCCTCCTCTTTATGATCTGTATGACCATCTCCCGATTCACTTCCGACTGGGTAATCCATCGGATCGGTATCCAAAAAACCTTTGTCGTTTGTGCGCTATTCATTGCCAGTGGTATTGGTGTAGCCGTGGTGTTCCCCAGCTTTTATCCGGCGCTGATTGGTTTTTCACTGATTGGCTTTGGAGCTGCCCCCATCATCCCGATGGCTTTGCTCCAAGCCGGAGAATCCAAAAAATATTCCCCCGGCATTGCCGTGGCCATCATCTCCACTTATTCCACCTCAGGTATGCTCATAGGGCCGCCCATCATTGGTTACCTGGCACATGCCTTCACCCTGCGGTACGCCTTCCTCTTCCTGCTCGTCATGGGGCTGGGGATGATCCCCGTCTCCCGGTTTTTCTTTAAAATCAAGGCTAAGGGATCTGGGGTGGTTGGTTGATCTCTGGGGGCCAGGGTGATTCTTATTTGGTTTGAGAAAATGGCAGTTTTCACTATCAGAAGAATCAAAAATCAACATTTCGTTCTCAGATTTTTTTTCCACAAACGGCTAAAAAATAGCTCAACGAAAATAATTCTGCAACATAAGGCTCTTCATGACATCATTGGCGAGTCAAAGACATTTACTTTTACCCCAACTCCATAATATACAAACGATACAATGAATAGAACAATCATAACCTTCCTGACATTAGCAATACTCTCCTGTAAAACGAAGGAAACAACTGAAATCATCGTTATTGGTACTCTACATCAACCTGAAGCCAATTTTAACTCAGAAATCCTCTTCAAGATACTGGAAGAAGTAAAGCCCGACTTCATATTGTTAGAATTAGATTCTAACAAATTCACTGCTGATTTCAGGCTGAAGGAAGCGAAAGAAAATGAGCTTTTAGCATCCAAAAAGTACCAGGAGTATTACCCTGACACACAGTTGAGACCGTACGAATTTGAAGACCGAAATCAGTATAGAATAGACAAAGGAATGCGGCCTACAGATGGCTTGACCCTCCGATTGGTCGACAGCTTATATCACGTAGGTTTATTAACCACAGCAGAAACTGAAATTTTCAAAACTTACAAGGAGACTTTGGAACCGTTAAAAATCCTAGCCGCTAAATCTCCTGAAAATTTCAACAACCCAACCACAGACAGTCTTTGCGAAAGACGCCAATATTACCAATATGAGATGATTCCAAAAATCACTAATGTACGAGACGAGTTTGACAGCAGGTTTTTGATAAAACCAAATGGTGAAAGAATCAGCTACCGCGATGGTTATCAGCTTTGGGCTGATTTTTGGGATTTAAGAAACCAGACCATGGCAAAAAACATTATGGTCATTTCTGAGCAGAGTGAAGGAAAAAAGATCGTTGTACTGTGTGGATTTATGCACAGATACTATATTCTTAGTGAATTAAAGCAGCTCACTCAAGGAACCGACATTACCTTAAATGAGTATTACGAATTATAAAAATGATTCGCAGGTGCTGTGAACCAGAGGCGTACATTGCCTATGAACCTTCAAAAAAGAAGAGTCACTATCTTGCCTGAGTTAACAACAGACTGAAATGGTATCACCTGAAGATTTTCAGAAAATGGCACTGGAATTTCCCGAAGCAGAAGAGCTCCCGCATTTCGAAAAGACCTCCTTTCGGGTGAATAAGAAAATATTCGCTACCCTGGACCTCACACACCTGCAAGCCAGCCTCAAACTCTCCATTGCTGAGCAGGACATTTTTTCGCTCGGTCAGGCTGGGGTCATTTATCCTGTGCCGAACAAATGGGGCAAACAGGGTTGGACGATCGTAGTGCTCAGAAAAATAGACAAGACCCTCCTGCGGGCCGTTTTGACCTCCGCCTACTGCCAGGTAGCTCCGGCACGGCTTTCAAAGGGCATTACCCGCCCATGACCAGTGGGATCACTTTTTTCTACCCCACTTGCTGCGCCTCCATGCTGCTACCAGAAAGGCTACACCAGCGATGGTGATTCCGTAAAAAATCAGTTTTTGTGAAAGCGAAGGCTCAGCAGTACCTGCTGTTTCCTGCGCCCAGGCCGGCAACGTCAATGCAATAACGCTCATCAGTGAAAGTAGGAATTTTTTCATGTCTCTAAGGTAATGGAGTGATTAGAATCGATCAAGGGCCACTTTGTAAGTAGGATCCTCCATCACATTCACATCGATGAGGTCATCGGCATTTTGCAATAGCCGCCTGCAATCGGGGCTAAGGTGCTTCAAATGCACCTTCTTCCCTACTTTCAGGTATCGCTCAGTGAGCTTATTCAGTGCCTCTATGGCCGACATGTCCACAACGCGGCTTTCCTGAAAATCAATAATCACCTCATCCGGGTCATTCTGGATGTCAAATTTTTCATTGAAAGCGATCACGGATCCAAAAAAGAGCGGTCCATAAATCTCATAGTGTTTCACTCCATTTTCGTCAATGCTTTTCCTCGCTCTAATGCGCTTGGCATTGTCCCAGGCAAAAACAAGCGCTGAAATGATCACACCTACGATCACCGCCAAAGCCAGGTTGTGAAGGAAAACAGTGACCAAAGTCACCATCACCATCACGAAAATATCGGACTTGGGCATCTTATTAAAGGTCCGCAGACTGGCCCACTCAAACGTACCAATAGAGACCATGATCATCAGGCCGGTAAGCGCCGCGATCGGCAACTGCTCGATAAGACCAGCCCCAAACATGATAAACACCAACAGCAACACAGAGGCCACGATTCCGGAGAGTCTGGCCCTTGCTCCATTGGAGATGTTGATCAGACTCTGACCAATCATGGCACATCCGCCCATTCCCGAAAACACGCCTGAGAGGATATTGGCGGTACCCTGAGCCACCGCTTCTTTATTGCCCCTACCCCGGGTGTCAGTGATTTCATCCACTATATTCAGCGTAAGCAAACTCTCGATCAAACCCACTCCGGCTACAATGGCCGCATAGGGAAAGATGACCACAAGGGTCTCCCAGGTAAACGGCACTGCCGGTAAATGAAACGGTGGAAATCCACCCGAAATGGAAGCAATATCACCCACTGTTTTGGTATCCACGCCAAAGGCCACCACGATCCCAAACACACTTAAAATAGCCACCAGAGAAGCAGGCAGGGCTTTGCTGAGTTTGGGCAATCCCCAAATGATCACCATGGTTAACAAGACCAAACCGAGCATCATATACAATTGCTCACCACCAAACCAATTCCCTGAAGAGTCTTTGAAAGAGTCCAGCTGCGACATGAAGATGATGACCGCCAGCCCATTCACAAAGCCGAAAATCACGGGATGCGGCACCAGCCTCATGAGCTTACCAAGTCTGAGCACCCCTGCAGTTACCTGAATAAGGCCCGCTAATATGACTGTAGCAAAAACATACTCCACCCCATGGGATTGCACCAAAGCCACAATAACCACTGCCACCGCACCGGTGGCGCCGGAGATCATTCCGGGTCGTCCGCCGAGAATGGACGTGATCAATCCCATCACAAAAGCCGCATAGAGGCCCGTGAGCGGCGATAACCCTGCGATCAGTGCAAAGGCCACTGCCTCAGGCACCAGGGCCAGTGCTACCGTAAGTCCAGATAGGATTTCCGTGCGATAGTTGACTTTCTGGCTCAGGTCAAAAAGGTTGAAATACTTTTTCATCGTCTGAATGGTGTAGTTTAGTGATAGCTGATACAGCTACCCATGGAATTTAAACAAGTAATTGCAAAATAGCTTCCTGTGGGGTGTTTGGCCTGATTTGGCCGGCAGATGCCTTCTGTCTTTTGCGGGTGCAAAAAGAATGCTTTTTTTCATGAAAACATACCAAAGCCGGGATTAAAACCGATCAGGCTCCCCTTCTGGTAATGCAGGCCAAGTATTGATCATTTTCGTCTGTCATCAGAATTTCAAGCTCCATTCCCACAGCGGCTACCTTTTCGGCGAGCGTCTGCTGATCCACATAGAGCCAATCAAACCAATCACCCTTGGTTTCCTGAAATTCATACCGGTATCGCACCTCTCCATAATAGCCAGCGGGCTTGGGTGTACCGTCCTCATACAAATAGCTGATATCAGAAGAGTCTACGAGTATCTGACCACCGGGACTCAGCAGTTTTTCACAGGTTTGCAGAAATACCTCCACCCGCCCCAAAGTACCGGCCAGGCCCAGGCCATTCATCAGGATCAGCACGGTATCATATTGGCCCTGGTGCCTCCTGAAGTCCTCAAACAGGACATTCCGAACCCCGGAACGGCGCATCACGTCCACGCACCCGGGAGAGTTTTCAAGAGCAAACACCTCAAAGCCCCGGGACTGAAGTACCAGCGAATGAGCCCCTGCACCTGCTCCCAGATCGAGCACACGCCCTCTACTTTCTATCAGGGCCAGGTGCTCAACGGTAGTGAAATCTTCTTCTTCTCTAAAAAATACTTCTACCGGCATTTCATCCGGGTCACCGTATGAATTGTGAAGGATAAGTGTGGCTTCATCGTTTCCTTTGTAATAGTCCAGGATCGCCTTTCCGTGAAGATCTTTCAAGTGCTACGGGGTTTGTGTACTCCGCGAAGTTAGGTAGTCTTCTTTTGAAATGTCTACATAGCTGTGATGGTAAACTCCACCCTCCTGTTTCGCTGGCGGCCTTCTTCCGTGTCGTTGGTAGCCAGAGGTTTCGCTTCTCCATAGCCTTTGGAGATCAAACGACCACCCGCGATACTTTTTCCACTCAGATAATCCAGCACAGCCTGGGCCCTGCTTTGGGACAGTGCCTGATTGGCGGCATCTGACCCTACATCATCAGTATGTCCTGAGATTTCTATCTTCATTCCTTCATACTTTTCCAGCAGGGTCACCAGACGATCCAGGTCTGGAAATGAAGTTTCCCGCAAGGTGGCCTTACCAAAATCGAAGAAAATGTTGTTGATCAAAACCGTCTGTCCTACCTCGATGGGTGCCAGGTATAGGTTTCTCTCAATCTCCTGATACTCCTCAGACTGCTCAATGTTGATGTTGTCACTCACGGTGACGAAGTTTTGTTTGGAAGCCAGAAAGCTATAGGACTTACCAGAAGTCAATACGATTTTATAGGAGCCATCAGCGGCCAGAGAAGTGGCCCGCCCTATCTCCTTATTGGTTCCCAGATCTCCGTACTGAATCTCCGCAGCCAGAGGCTCGTTGGTTTTAGCATTGAGCACTTTACCATAGACCAGTGTCACAGCCTTGGGCTTGGCTGCCTCTGGTA
>Ga0114898_1000065_pt1 | contig 113825 bp, 107 predicted proteins | sample Malvired_Geostar_FD_83496 | JGI IMG/M metagenome (GOLD analysis project Ga0114898, IMG submission 83496) | Marine viral communities from the Global Malaspina Expedition - Malaspina viral metaG DeepMed_Geostar | ecosystem: Environmental > Aquatic > Marine > Oceanic | place: Mediterranean Sea...
CCCTTCCACCAGCAGCCCGCCCAGCTTGCGCAGCCCGTCCGCGCCGGCGACAACAAGGTCGTTGGGCCACTTGAGCCGCACCATCGGGTAGCCCAGCGCATGCAGGGCCTCCGCGGTCGCGATGCCGACCACCAGGCTCAGGCCGCCCAGTCGCGCCAGGCCACCGTCGAAGCTGCGCGACAGGGACAGATAGAGGTGCGCGGCCAACGGCGAACACCATTCCCGCCCCTGCCGGCCGCGGCCCCCGGTCTGCCGCTCCGCCAGCAGCACGGTCGACAGGCCGGTGCGATCAGCGGGCGCTGGCCGGCGCAGCAGTTCGCTGTTGGTCGAATCCAGCGTCCAGGCGATCTCCAGCGATGCCAGGCGGGCCCGCGTGTGGGGCTGGAGCGAGTCGATGATGGCTTCGTGGTCGAGCAGGTCGAAGGGCTGCTCGAGCTCATAGCCGCGGCCCGGCACCGCGGCGATCGGCACGCCCGCCTGCCGCAATGCTTCCATGCGCTTCCAGACCGAAGCGCGCGTCTGGCCCTGCTCCCGTGCGAGCGCGTCGCCGGAAACCGGGCCCTGGATCAACCGCGACAGGATTTCCCGCTCGTCCATGCCGGCGATTATGCGTGAGCCGGCGTTGCGGCGGTGCAGCAGCGCCTCGGTGCGCGAGGCGCTATAGTCAGGGATTCGCCGGTGTCGACCCGGTAGAGGGATCCTGTCCATGCCCCGCATCGTCCTTTGCCTGCTGCTTGCCGTGCTGAGCACTTCCGTTGCCGCGCGCGAAGTGAAGATGAGCTCGCCGGACGGGGGTGGCTGCGCGGATGCCGAACCTGTGGCGACGGCCACCAGTGCGGCCGCGCCGGCATCCGGCAAGGTGGCCGCGCCCGCAAGCGAGTCGAAGCACGGGCTGCGCCCCGACGTCGAGCCGCATCGCGTGCCCGGCGTGCGCTGGCACAGCTTCCTGCCGGGCATGTTCCGCTGATACCACGGTGCTGACCGGTCCGGGACCGGGGCACTGCCGACACGGCTGCTGATCTCCCTTGTTCAACCTGCTCCGCCGGTTCCGGCCCCTGCCCGCTCCAATCGATCCCGCGCTCTGGCGCGACACCCGCTCTTCATTGCCGTGGGTGCAGGCGCTCGACGGGGACCGGGCTACCCGGCTGCAGACACTGGCGACGCTGTTCCTGCGCGACAAGACCATCACTCCGATCGGCGACCTCCAGCTCGATCCGCTTCGGCGCTGCCAGCTCGCTGCCCTGTGCTGCCTGCCCCTGCTCGAGTTCGGGGAGGAAGGCCTGCACGGATGGTCACAGCTGATCGTCTACCCGGATGCATTCCGGGTGCAGCGTACCCATGTCGATGCGGCCGGCGTGCTGCACGAATGGCAGGACGAACTGATCGGCGAAGCCTGGGACGCGGGCCCGCTGGTGCTGTCCTGGGCCGACGTCGAGAATGATTGCGCGCACCCGCGCGAAGGCTTCTGCGTGGCCACCCACGAGATGGCACACAAGCTCGACGTGCTCGACGGGCTGCTCGACGGCACGCCGCCGCTCCCGCGTCCCTGGCAGCGGCAGTGGGCGAAGGACTTCCAGGCCGCTTACGACGCGCTGGTGGCCGAGGTCGAAGCGGGCCGCGAACCGGAGATCGATGCCTACGCCGCCGAGTCCCCGGAGGAGTTCTTCGCGGTGGCGACCGAGTACCACTTCAGCGATCCGGCGACGTTGCGGGCGGGGATGCCGGCGGTGGCGGAACACCTCGAGCGCCTCTACGGCCCTGCACCGTTCGCAACCACCGGGGCCCATGTAGGAGCGCGACGTCAGTCGCGACCGCGGGATCCCATACCAGGTACAGGTCGCGACTGACGTCCCTCCTACAGGCGCGGGGGCAGCCGCACTTCGAAACGGGCGCCGCCGAGCTCCTCGGATGCCTTCACGTCGAGGGTGCCGCGATAGGCGCGCACGATGTCCTGCACGATTGCCAGCCCGATGCCGTGCCCGTGCACGCGCTCGTCTCCGCGCACGCCGCGCTGCAGTACCAGTGCGACCTTCTCCGGCGGTATGCCCGGGCCATCGTCGTCGACCGCGATCACCAGCCCCGGCCGCCGGTTGGGGGCGGTGTCGCCGGGTTGCACGGTCAACAGCACCCGCGAACGGGCCCACTTGAAAGCGTTCTCCAGCAGGTTGCCAAGCAGCTCCTGCAGGTCGCCGGGCTCGCCCTGGAACTGCACCCCCTCGCCCAGGTCGAACTCGCAGAGCACGCCCTTCGCGGCGTAGACCTTCTCCAGGCCACGCACCAGTTGTTCGGCATGCGGCTCGATGTCGACCGGCGCGGAGAACAGCGCATGGCCTCCGGAGGCGGCCCGCGCCAGCTGGTAGGACACCAGGTCGTTCATCCGTCGCAGCTGCATGTCGACGTCCTCGCGCAACTCGTTCTCGGGTGCGTTGTCGTCAAGCCGCGCGCGCAGCACCGCCAGCGGCGTCTTCAGGCTGTGGGCAAGGTCGGCGAGCGTATTGCGCTGCTGCTCCAGGTTCTCGCGCTCGCTCTCGATGAAGGCATTGATGCTTTCGGCCAACGGCTCAAGCTCGCGCGGATGGCGCTCGCTCATGCGCGAGGCCAGGCCGCGCTGCACCCGCTTGAGCTCTTCGATCACCCGCCGCAGTGGCCGCAGGCTCCAGCGCAGGATCAGCGCCTGCAACAGCAGCAGGATCAGGCCGGCGCCACCGAGATAGCGCCACAGCGCCTCCCGGAACACCTCGACCTGGCGGCTCAGCGCCGTCGTGTCTTCAAGGATGTAGATGGTGTACGGGCGCTCCGCCTCGGGATCATCGCCCCCGGCGTAGATCAGGCCGCGCCCGTAGCGGTACGCCTGGCCCACTTCGCCATTGATCTCGGTGATCGGCAGCGGGCCCTCGAAGGTCTCCGCGCGGGAGCCGAGCATCGACGCCTCGGGCAGGATCGGCCCCATCGACGAGGGCGAATCCCAGTGCCCATCCGCGAAGACGACTTCCGCATACAGCCCGCTGCCGGGACGCTCGAAGCGCGGATCCGGCGGGGTGTAGGGGGGAATGAAGGTGCCGTCGCGGGCGAAGTCGCTGTCGGCATAGGCCAACGCGTAGCTGCGCAGGCGCTGGTAAAGATTGCTTTCCGCAGTCTCGAGGAACGCGCGATCGAGCGCGTACCCGGCCAACGCCAGGAAGGCAACGAGGCCGAGGCTGGCCGCCAGCAACTGGCGCGCCTGCAGCGAACGGGGCTGGCCCCAGTTCATGCCGGGCAGGCGCAGGCGTGGCGGCCGTTGCCGCCGCCCGTCACCGGATGCAGGGAATCACTCTCCGCTGCGCGGAATGGCAAAGCGGTAGCCGCGACCACGCACCGTCTCGATCGGCTTGAGCGTGCCGTCGGGATCCAGCTTCTTACGCAGGCGGCCAATGAAGACTTCCAGCACGTTGGAATCACGATCGAAATCCTGCTGATAGATGTGCTCGGTCAGGTCGGCCTTCGAGACCAGTTCCCCAGCATGCATCATCAGGTATTCGAGCACCTTGTACTCGTAGCTGGTCAGGTCGACGTTGCTGTCGTGCACGCTGACCGTCTGCGCGGCCAGGTCCAGCATCACCGGCCCGCATTCCAGGGTCGGCTTGCTCCAGCCGGCGGCGCGGCGCACCAGCGCGTTGAGCCGGGCGAGCAGTTCCTCGACGTGGAATGGCTTGACCAGGTAATCGTCGGCACCCTGCTTCAGGCCCTCGACCTTGTCCTGCCAGCTCGAGCGCGCGGTCAGGATCAGCACCGGGAACTTCTTGCCTTCCTCGCGCAGCGCCTTGATCAGTTCCATCCCGGACATCTTGGGCAGGCCCAGGTCGATGATGCCGAGGTCGAACGGCACTTCGCGGCCCATGTAGAGGCCTTCCTCGCCGTCCTGCGCGGCATCGACGGCGAAGCCCTCCCGCTTGAGCCGCGCAGCGAGGGTTTCGCGCAACGGGGCTTCGTCTTCCACCAGCAGGATTCGCATGAGTGCTCCTTGTACGGTCGGTCAGGGTCCCTGAACAGGAACCATGAACGAAGGGTGGCGGTTCAGTTGTCTTTGTCGCGTGTAGGGACGGGACGCACCGGTCGACGCGCAGCGGGATCGTCGACATAGACGCGGACGCGACCACTGGCGTCCACCACCTTGACCCGGTTGATGTTCCTGCCGTCATACGGCACTCGCTCCGCACTGAGCACCTGGCCGCCACTCCGGCGCTCCACCCGACGCACCGCATCCGACAGCGCCCGATGGTCGGAGCCCCTCTTGGCGTGCCGCGATTCGTCGCGCTCCACCAGGTCCCGCTGCGACTGGCGCGCCGGTTCCCGGCTGGCCTGCGCCGCCCAGGCATCGCCACCCATGGACAGGGTCACGACGATTGCGGCGACAGACAACGCGACGGGGACAGCCTGGATCTGCATGGCACTCACGAAAGGTCGGAAGGAGCGTGGCGTGGGCCACGGACATCATTCTTGGAACGCTGCAGTGAATCCGGTATGAACTTTTCCTTCACACCAACAGCCCCATTCAGCCTTGCCTCTGCAGCGTTGGCAAGCCCTCGGTGAGCTGCCGTTCATGGTCGGTGTCATGCCCGGCCTGGAATGACCCGGTCACCGCCAGCGCACGCTCCACCAGCGACCAGTCGGCGCCGGGCTTGTGGGCACCTTCGCTCAGCACCTGCCGGAACGCGCGGCCGCCCCGCTGCTGGGCGAACAGGCCCAACAGGTGCCGGGTGATGTGCTTGAGGAAGACCCCGCGCTCGAGCTGCGCTTCCACGTAAGGCTCCAGGGCGCGCAGCAGCTCGGCCCGGGTCCGCAGGGTGCCACCGAACCACGCCACGTCCAGCCGGTGCAGCAGGTAGGGATCATGGTAGGCCGCCCGTCCCAGCATCGCGCCGTCCACGTGGCGCAGATGGCCGCTGGCCTCGTCCGCATCGGCGATGCCGCCGTTCACCAGCACCTGCAGGTCCGGGCGCTCGGCCTTCAAGCGGTAGGCCCAGTCGTAGCGCAAGGGCGGCACTTCCCGGTTTTCTTTCGGGCTCAGCCCCTGCAGCCAGGCATTGCGCGCGTGCACCACGAACATCCGGCAACCGGCGTCCGCGACCTCGTCGATGAAGGCCCGGAAACGGTCGTAGTCGTGATCGTCGTCGACGCCGAGCCGGCACTTCACCGTGACCGGCACCGGGCAGGCCGCGACCATCGCCGCCACCGATTCCGCGACCAATGTGGGCTCGCGCATCAGGCAGGCACCAAAGCGGCCGGCCTGCACCCGGTCCGAGGGGCAGCCGCAGTTGAGGTTGATCTCGTCGAAACCGGTATCGGCGCCGATCCTGGCCGCCTGCGCGAGCAGCGCGGGCTCGCTGCCGCCGAGCTGCAGCGCGACCGGATGCTCCACCGGGTCCATCGCCAGCAGGCGCGAGCGGTCGCCGTGGATCACGGCGTTGGCATGCACCATCTCGGTGTACAGGCGCGCATGCGGCGCCAGCAGCCGGTGGAACACCCGGCAGTGAGTGTCGGTCCAGTCCATCATCGGCGCGACGGACAGCCGGATCTGCCGGGGGTCGATGGACGGGGCGGGGGAGTCGGTCAAGAAGGGATCCTGTGCTGACGAGACGCGTCGGGCAGAGTCGCCATTGTCGGCCGGAATCGCGCCGGCCCCAAGCACCGGAGGGCCTCAGGCCGCGTCGCAGGACTCCAGCGCTTCGCGGGTGCCGGTCTCGGACCCTGCTTCGGCAATCTTCGGAAGCGCGCAGATGGCCTGCCTGCGCTGCTGCGCATCGGTACCGGGATCGAACAGGTCCCTGCAGGCGCCGGCCGCCCAGCGTGCGCCGCTTTCGTCGCCCGACGGCACCACGAAGCGCTCGATGCACTCCGCCTCGTCGGATACGCCAAGCTCACCGTCGACCCTGTTGCAGCCCGGGACGATGAGCAGCAAGGCCAGCGGCAACGACAGTGCCGACGCGGTGCTACGGGGGTCGGGGAAGTCAGCCATCGGAACCCTCCAGGGATATGGGCCGACGTTAGAAGCGCCGTCGTGATGCCGGTGTCACCCGGCGGCCGCGCCTTCCCAGACCATGTAGACGTCGGCCCGTGCGTAATGGGAGCCGGGCCGCGGCGCGGGGCGGTGCACGAAGCCCGCGCTCTCGTAGAGCCGCAGCGCCGGCAGCAACTTGCTGCTGGACTCGAGGAACAGCTCACGCCCGCCCAGCCCGGTGAATACCCCGACCGCCGCACGCAGCAGCTGGCGGCCGATGCCGTGTCCACGTGCATCCGGCGCCACGGCCATCTTGGTCAGCTCGTACACGCCGGCGCCTTCGTGCAGCAGCGCCACCGTGCCCACCACCCGCTCACCCTGCGAATCCGACAGGAGCGCGAACAGCACATGCCCGCCGCCTTCCAGGATGTTTTTCTCCGGATTTTCCAGCACCTGGCGATCGATCGGCTCGACCACGAACCAGCGCTCGAGCCACTCGAGATTGAGACGTGCGAAATCGCCCCGCAGGTGCGGTGCGAAATCAACGATGCGGACATCGGGAGGCTGCGACATGGCGGCATGATAAGGCCCCGCCGATTCAGTCGTCCTGCGCTGCGCCCTCTTCCGCGGGCACGATTTCCTCGATACGCAAAGGACGGCCCCAGCGCCGGTAGCTGTCGGCGAGTCCCTGCTGGAGCCGGTCGAACTGCGCGGAGCCGGGCTCAACGCCCAGACCTGCTGCGAAAGCATCCCATCCACCCGCCTTGGCGCCGGGCAAGCGGTTGGCGACGAAGCGACACGGCCGCCCGACAAGCTGCGCGATGGCGCACGCGTAATAGACATCCGCCGGCGCCCAGCCGCCGGTATCCAGCAGCTCGACCACCAGCGCCCGTGGCGCACCGTGGTAGCGCACGACCTCGTCGACGAACGGCTGCCGGTAACGCGTGCCGTAGCGGTCGATGTCGGCGACCGTGGCCGCGATCCACCCCGCCGTGTCCTCGCCCTCAGCCACTGTCCCGGGCGCTGCATCGGGGGCCTGCTGCGCACGCGCCGCGCCCATCACCAGCAGCATCGCCAGCGCAGTGGCAGCCACCGCTGTCTGCAGGATCAGTTTCATGCGCCGGCCACTTTCCTGGCGCTCAGCGGGAAATCACGAACTTGCCGAAGGCGACGCCCAGGCTCCAGCCTTCGCCCTTGCCCGCCAGCGCGAGCGAGACGTCGCCCTTGGTCATCACCTGGGCACCACTGGCCTTGCCGGCGCTGGCGTGGGCCTCGGCCGTGGCATACGTGCCAAGCACGTCATCGATGCCGGTGATGCCGGAGAACTCGCCCCGGCCGTCCCGGATCGTGGTTTTGCCGATGCTGGCACCGCCACCCTTGGTCCGGATCTGCACCGCCATGCTCTGGCCGTTGTCGCAGGTGACCGTACCGCTGCCCTTGCCGGTCTTGTAGAAGATCGACCACCCGGACAGATCGTACCGGAGCTCGCAGTCAATGCTGCCCTGGGCCGCCGCGGGAGCGGCGGTGATCGCCAGCAGCAGGCTGGCGAGCAGCGGAACAGCGCGTGGCAAACGGATGCGGCGTGCGTTCATGGCGATCTCCTGTCCGCGCCCCCGGCGGGACGTCTGTCCCGGCAAGGCTAACCCAACACCGTTATCGGCACGTGCCCCCTGCGCGGGGGCCGGGCCAGCACCGCCTTACCAGCCGCGGCGGCGGTCGTCGCGCACGTAGCGGCGGTCACGATGGTCGCGGTCATAGCGGCCATGGCTGTAGCGGTCGCGGCGGTCATGGCGGCCGCGGTCGTGGCGCGGGTCGTAGTACGTGGCCTGGCACCTGCCGTGGCTGTTGCACTTCACCCTGTTGCTGCCGGGGCCGTTGCGGTAATACCCGTGGGCGACACCGCGGGGCTGGTTGACCCGGTAGCCGCGGGGAACCTGCCGGTAATAGCTGGGGCGGCCGTAGCGGTCGCGCACCACGATCAGGCGGTCCCGATGGCCGTAGTTGCCGTGGCGGTAATACGGCTGACCGCTGCGGTGGATGACATCGGCGACATCGACGATGACGCGCACCAGGTCGTCCGCGCTCTGCGCGTGGGCAGGAGCCGGCGCCAGGGCTGCGAAGCCCATGCCGGCGGCGAACACGATAGGGGCGAACCAGCGGGACAGGGTGGACATGGGTTTTCTCCTGGGCCTCCCGCGGCAGCGGGCACGGTTCGACCATGCCCTGCCCCGCATGAACGGCTTTTTAATATTGCCGTGATGCGGCGATTACGCTCAGGAACGGTTCTGCCGCGCCCCCGGGACCACTTGAGGGCATGCCGCGGCAATCGAAGCGACGGCCGCAGGCACGCCCGCGGCATCCCGGACGGTGCGCAACCGTGTGGTGTCACCTGCCGCGGCCGTGTCCTCGTGGATCCAGGTGGTGTGGTAAGGCACGTGGACGGCCCAGCCCCCCAGCGCCAGCACCGGCGCGATGTCGGAACGCATCGAGTTGCCGACCATGATGAAGCCGCCCGCGGGAAGCTCGAACTCCTCCAGCAGGCGGGCGTAGGTGGCGGGGTCCTTCTCGCTTACGACCTCGATCCGCCGGAACACGTCGGCAAGCCCGCTCTGGCGCACCTTCGCTTCCTGGTGGAACAGATCGCCCTTGGTAATCAGCACCACGTCGAAGTCCCGCGCGACCTCCTGCACCGCCTCGCGTATGCCGGGCAACAGCTCGACCGGATGCCGCAGCAGCTCTTTCCCGAGCTCGACGATCCGGTGGATGTCGTTCGACGGGATCCGGCCGCCGGTGAGCTGCACCGCCGCCTCGATCATCGACAACACCATGCCCTTCACGCCGTAGCCGAAGACACCGATGTTGCGGCTCTCGATCTGGTAGAGCCGCTGGCGGGTGCCCGGCGCCTCGAGATCCACGTGGGGCGCGATCAACCGTTCGAATTCAAGCTGTGCCGCGTCGAAGTAGTCCTGGCTGCGCCAGAGGGTGTCGTCGGCGTCGAAGCCGACCATGCGGATGGGTTCCATCCCGACAGTATGAAACCCGGCGGCGTCCTTACCTAGAGCGGGAGGAACGACCGCTACGACAACCGGCGCGATCCCTCACGGATGCATGACCCCGCTGGCGCGAAGCTTCAAGGCATCGCGGTCGACGCCCCGCCGACCATCCTCGCCCGCCCATCCACCTGACCATCCACCTGACCATCCACCTGACCATCCCACCTGACCATCCCACCCGACCCAGGGAGTGACCATGAAGATTCGACACGTTTTTTCCGCACCGGACATGGAGACTGCACGCCAAGCGATCGAGGCGGCAAAGTCCGCCGGCGTCGACGACCAGGACGTGCTGCTGGTCGCCCGGTCGGACATCGAGTCGCGCGAGGTGCCCGACAAGCGCAAGGAAGTCGACACCGACCTCTTGCCGGCAGCGGCGCGCGGCGCCGGCTATGGCGCGGGTGCCGGACTGCTCGCCGGCCTGGCGGCGGTCGCCATTCCCCCGCTCGGTATCACCATGGCGGGCGCCGCGGCGGCCACCATCGCCGGCGCGGTGGTGGGAAGCTGGTCGGCGGCGCTGATGGGTTCCGCGCTGCCGGACCCGGTGCGACAGCAGTTCGACGACGAGATCAGCGCCGGCAGGATCCTGGTCGTCGTCGACGGCTCGCAGGAGGTGCAGGAGATCGCTGAACCCGCGATTGTCAGGGCGGGCGCCAAGCGGCTACCGTTCGAGTCCCCCAAGGCAATGACCTGAGGCTTGACCCATGCGCGCACGTCCCGCGGATCCGCGAAGCTTCCCCAGGCACCTGCTCGCCGCCACGTGCCTGGCCTTTCTCGCCGCCTGCAGCAGCGGCGACGGCAACAGCACGCCGATGGCGCAGGCCTCGGCCGGGGCGGTGCCAGCCGACGGCCGTCCGTTCGTGGTGGACGAGGTCGCGCAGTTCAACGAACCGTGGGCGATGGAGTTCCTGCCCGACGGCCGCTTGCTCGTCACCGAGAAACCGGGCGCACTGAAGCTGGTGGAGAAGGATGGCACCACCACCGGGATCGAAGGCGTGCCCGAAGTCGACCACGGTGGCCAGGGTGGGCTGGGCGACGTCGCCCTGCACCCGGAGTTCGAGCGCAACGGCTGGATCTACCTGAGCTATGCGGAGGCGGGTGATGGCGACAGCCGGGGCGCCGCGGTCGCGCGGGCGAAGCTGGAGCTGGGGGCCGACGGGGGCGGATCGCTTTCCGATGTCGAGGTGATCTGGCGCCAGGTGCCCAAGGTGGCCGGGCGTGGGCACTACGCGCATCGCCTGGCGTTTGGTCCTGACGGGCACCTCTGGATCAGCTCCGGGGACCGGCAGAAGTTCGACCCCGCCCAGGACATGGAGTCCAACCTGGGCAAGGTCCTTCGGCTGAATCCCGATGGCAGCGTACCGGATGACAACCCGTTCGCGGACCAGGGCGAGGTGGCCGCCGAAGTGTGGTCGCTGGGCCACAGGAATCCGCTGGGCATGGCCTTCGACGCGCAGGATCGCCTCTGGGTAATCGAGATGGGACCCAAGGGCGGCGACGAGCTCAACCTGGTCGAGCGCGGCGGCAACTACGGCTATCCGATCGTGTCCGATGGCGACCATTACGACGGCCGCCCGATCCCGGATCACGACACCCAACCCCAGTTCAATGCGCCGGTCGTGACCTGGACGCCGGTGATCTCACCATCGAGCCTGGTCTTCTATAGCGGTGACCAGTTCCCGCAGTGGCAGGGCGATGCCTTCACGGGGGCCTTGTCGGGACAGGCACTGGTGCGCCTGGAGTTCGAGGGCGAGAACGCCAGCGAAGCCGAACGCTTCGGCATGGACGCGCGCATCCGCGCAGTCGAACAGGGGCCGGAAGGTGATCTCTGGCTACTGGAGGACGGCGACGGCGGAGCGCTCCTGCGCCTGTCCGCGCCGCCGGTCGCCAGCCCGCCGGCGGCCGATTAGCCGCCAGCGAGAACGGGCAGTCCTCCGCTAGCGGTCCTCCTCTTCTTCTTCGGGTTCGACACCTGAGCCACGCGAGTGCGTGGTGAACTCGGCATCGCTCACGAAGCCGTCGCCGTTGCTGTCCATCATCGAGAAGTTGGTGGTGAAGTCCGCGTCCATCGCACCTTCTTCGCTGCTGACGCGGCCGTCGCCATCGGTATCCAGGTCCGACCAGCGGCTGCGGTCGGGAATAGCCGCGTCGTCGACCAGGTCATCGGTATCGCGCGGGTCCAGGTCGGACTCGATCGGCGAAGGCGGGGGTACGTCGGTCATCGGATTGTCGGTGGCCTCGGTCTCGGGGATACGAGGGTCGGCCTGGTCGACGAGCTCGTTGGCGCGCGGCGGCAGCTCCGTGTCGACCTGGTCGCTGTTGGTATCGACGCCGGTGGTAGCCCGGGTCGTGGTCTCCATGTCCTGCGCCAACACGAGTGGCGCAGCCAGGGCGCCGGCCAGGGCGACTGCGAGCAGTGTGCGGTTGCGAGTGTCCATGTCGTCTCTCCTGCGGGTAGCGTGCGCTTCCCGTCGGTGGATTCCGGCGGGCATCGCAAGGATTACCGGGACTCGCATGTACGGAGAGTGAGCCGGACGGGCCGGTTCCATCGAATAACGGGGTCTTCATCCAGCCTGCGCGGCGCCTTATCGAACGGGCTCGGACAGGCGCGCTACAAGGGCCTTCGGACGGCTTTCGTGCTGCCCTGCAGAACCACGATGCGCCGCCTTCCGCCCTCGCTTTACTGCATCTGCAGCATTTGCTGTTGCAGGTCGTACAGGATGGCGTCATCTCCCGGCAGCCATGTGCGTTCGTCGCGTCCGCGGTAGCGCCTGTGGAATGCAGCCAATGCCGCCGACCGGTCACGCAGGTCGTAACCCAGCAGGCGCATCGCCAGCCATGGATCGAACCCGGCCGGCGGTGCGGAGAGGTGTTCGCGCGGCCATAGGCCAAACCCGGCATCGGCCAGCCGCTGCCATGGGAACAGGGTGCTTGGATCATCCTTCTTGGTCGGCGCCACGTCGCCATGGGCCAGCACCATGTGGCGCTGGATGCCGAGGCGTCCGGTGATGTCCTCCAGCAGGACCAGCAGGGTCCGGATCTGCGCCTCGCTGAAGGGCTCGGCGCCGTCGTTATCCAGTTCGATGCCGATCGACCATGAGTTGAGGTCGCTGATACCGGCCCAGCGGCTGCCTCCCGCGTGCCACGCCCGCTGCTGCTCGGACACCAGCTGGTAGACGCGGCCGTCGTCACCGATCAGGTAGTGGGCGCTGACCGGTCCGCCGGAGTTTTCGGTCTGGAGGGTGTGCAGGGCGCCTTCCGCACTGTCCATCGCAGTGTGGTGGAGCACGATCGCCCGCGCCCGGCGCGGTTCGTGGTTGGGCGAGGGCTGCCAGTCCGCCAGCGGATTGCGCGGCAGCCCGGTCGCGCAACCGGCCATCACGATGGCGAACAGCAGGATGAAGGTCACGCGCAGTACTGGATGGCTCATGGTGCCGGGCCCGGTGGAAGCAGGTGGATACCGTAGGACAAGCCGGCGCACCTGTCGCCAGGGGCGGCTCCACCGCCTTGCGGCTGGATGGACGCTGCTCCCCCGATCATGCAATCTGCCAGGCAACCAGTCGCAGGGGATCCTCTTGAGTACTCCGATACCACCCGGGAGCACCCCGGCGCCCCAAAGCGCCGTCGATCCACTGGCCGCCGCGGAGAGCCCAGGCGTGATCCGCGCGGTGAGCCGTTGGCAGCTGTTCGGCCTTTCGATCAATGACGTCATCGGCAGCGGGATCTACCTGCTGCCGGCCGCCGCGGCTGCGCTGCTGGGTCCAGCCAGCCTGTGGGCGGTGCTGATCGCGGGCGGCGCGGTGGCCCTGCTGGTGCTGTGCTATGCGCAGGCATCCAGCTACTTCGACCAGCCGGGCGGCGGCTACCTCTACGCACGCGAGGCCTTCGGCCCCTTCATCGGGTTCGAGGTCGGCTGGATGCTGTTCCTGACCCGCATCGCCAGCGCAGCGGCGCTGAGCAACGGACTGGCGGAAGCGGTAACACATTTCTGGCCCGGCGCCGCGAGTGGCGCGGTTCGGGTCTCGATCGTGGTCGGCTCGCTAGCGTTCCTGGTGTGGGTGAACGTGGTGGGCGTGCGCGCCGCCGCCCGCACCGGCGTGTTCCTGGCCATCGCCAAGGTCCTGCCGCTGCTGATGTTCATCGGCATCGGCGCGATGTATGTCGACACCTCGCTGGCCGTACCACTGGGGCGCGACATCCCGCTGGCCGACCTGGGTGAGGCGGCGCTGTTGCTGTTGTTCGCCTATGCCGGTTTCGAGAACCTGCCGGCCGCGGCGGGCGAGTACCGCAACCCGCGCCGGGACGTGCCGTTCGCGTTGCTGGCGATGATCGCCACCGTCACCGCCATCTACTTCGCGGTGCAGTGGGTGGCGTTGGGCACCCTGCCCGGCCTGGCCGGATCGGCCACGCCGCTGGCGGAGTCGGCCGCCCTGTTCGGGGGCGGCTGGCTCGCACTGGTGCTGACCGTGGGCGCGACCGTGTCGATCCTGGGCACCAACAGCAACACCATCATGCTCGGGCCCCGTTACCTGCATGCGCTGGCGCTGGATGGTTACGGCCCGCGCGCGCTTGCCAGGGTCCATCCGCGTTTCCGGACCCCGGCCGTCGCCATCATCACCCTCGGCGTGCTGTCGCTGGTGCTGGCGCTGTCGGGCTCGTTCGTGCAGTTGGCATTGCTGTCGGTGGTCGCGCGGCTGTTCACCTACATCGGCACCGCGGTCTCGGTACTGGTGTTGCGCAAGCGGCATGGCGACCAGCCCGGGGCGATGCAGCTCCCCGGCGGGCCGCTGATCCCGATCGCGGCCCTGCTGCTGTCGCTGGGCCTGCTGGCCAGTGCGAAGGTGGAGAACCTGATCGCGGGAGCGATCGCACTGGTGCTCGGGGCGGTCGTCTATCGCATGCGACGCAAGGTCAGCTGATATTGAACGGCGATTCATGCTCGCCGCGGAATCTTCACGGCGCCAAGACCACGGGTCGGGCGTCATTGCGGCTCCCCCGCGAATGGAGTCCGCAAGATGTACAGGTACCTGCCCCTCAAGCTCGCCGCGATCGCCGCCGGCACCTGCCTCGCACTGCCCGCGCACGCCCTGGACGATGACCGCTTCACCCTGCGCCTTGGCGCGATGCACGTCGATGCCCAGAGCGAACTGCGCGGCAGCACGGAATTCGCAGGCGAGCCGATCGAGTTCAGCGAGGACTTCGACTTCGGCGGCAAGGAAACAGTGCCGCGCCTGGAAGGCCAGTTCCGCTTCGGCGAGCGCAACCGCCTGCTGTTCAACTACTTCAGCTACGACAAGGACCAGCGCGCGACACTGGGAGAGGACATCTCCTACGACGACGTCACCATCCCGGCGGGCAGTTTCGCCGAGGCGGAGGCCGACTTCGAAGTCGCGAGCCTGGTCTATGACTTCGCGGTGGTCGAGACCGACACCTTCAGCTGGGGCCTGCAGGCCGGCGTGGAATACGCCAGCCTCGAGGGCCGCGTCTATGCCGAGGCGGGCGACGACAGTTACGAAGCGCGCGACGTCTCCGATGGATACGCCCCGGTGATCGGCACGCGCCTGGCGTTCGCGCCGGCGGAGCGCGTCCGCATCGTCGCCCAGGGCCAGTACCTGGACGCCGACTGGGGCGACTTCGGCGACTACGACGGCGACCTCAGTCGCGCCAACGCGCTGGTGGAGTACCGCTTCACCGAAACCTTCGGTGCCTACGTCGGCTACGACTGGTTCAAGCTGGACGTGGAGCGCAGCGGCAGCGACGGCGTGCTCGGGCTGGACCAGGAGTTCAAGGGACCGATCGCCGGCGTCACGCTGGCGTTCTGACGCCGCGTCTCCGCTCTTCAGCCAGCCGCATCGGCGGCGGGATCGAGCCGTGCCAGCGCACGCTCGATCTCGTCGCGTCCGGCGGGGCGCACGAGCCGGTCGACTTCCTCGCCATCGCGGAGTAACACCAGCGTCGGCCACAGTTTGACCCTGAACGACCGCCCCAGCGGCCTCCCCTTGCCGTCCTCGACCTTGATATGGCGCACCTGCTCGTGGCCGCGCAAAGCGTCCTCCAGCAGCGGTTGTGCAGCAATGCAGTGGCCGCACCAGGCGGTACCGAATTCGAGTACTGCCGGTCCGGCCAGCGCATCAATCTCACTGCGGGCGGGTTCGACGGCAGCGTGGGTACGGGTGAATGGCATGGGACCTCCGGGATTCTCGAATAGCCAAGGGAAGCGGCGTGGCAGTCAATCCGTCGACCGCAGCCTGACACGTTCGACCTTCAGGCCCTGCACGTCCTCGGCCAGCAGGCGGTAGCCCCCGGCATCGATGGTCGTGCCGGCCTCCGGCACCTGCCCCGTCCGCGCCAGGAACAACCCGGCCACCGTCTCCACGTGGTCGTGGCTCAGGTCGATGTCGTGATCCTCCCGCAGCTCGGCCAGCGTCACCTCGCCGTCCACCAGCAGGCTGCCGTCGGGTTCACGCCTGATCCGGCGGCCGCCGTCGCTGCCGTTCTCCATCACGTTCGAAATCAGGTCTTCCATGGTGACGAAACCCGCCGTGCCGCCGAACTCGTCGACCACCAGCGCGGCGTGGACCCGGCTCTTCTTGAACAGTGCCAGCAGTTCGTCGGCAGGCGTGGATGCGATAACACCCGGCAATTTGCGCATCAGCGAGCCGACTGCCACGTCGCCGCCGCGGGTGCGCGCACGGATGAAATCCTTGACGTGCAGCAGTCCCACCACCCGGTCCAGCGAGCCGTCCACCACCGGATAACGGCTCAGCACGCTTTCTGCCACCACCCGGGCCACTTCCTGTTCGCTGGCACCGAGTGCCACGGTGTGCATGTGCCCCCGCGACGTCATCAGTTGCGCGGCGGTGCGATCCTCCAGCTCGAAGATGTTGTTGATCAATCGCCCCTGCACCGACCTCAGGTGTCCACCGGAGGCCGCTTCCTCGGTCACGATCATCAACTCATGGCTGGTATGCAACGAGGCGTTGCGGTCCGGCTCTGGGATGCCGAGCGCCCGCATCAGGCCCAACGCAACACGGTTGAGCAGCCACACCAGCGGCCGGAATATCCACCCGGACACGCGCATCAGGCCGCTGACGCGGGTGCTCACCGCCTCCGGCGCCTGCAGGGCCAATGCCTTCGGAATCATCTCGCCGAACACCACGTGCAGGAACGTGATGAAGCCCAGGGCGATTGCGAATCCCGCGGCGTGGGCGGCATCGACGCCAAGGCCGGCGGATTCGAAGGGACCGTAGAGCCACCGCGCGACCGCCGGCTCTCCATACATGCCCAGCCCGATACTGGCCAGGGTGATGCCCAGCTGCGCGATGGCGATGTAGCTGTCCTTGCCGGTCGGGCGATCGAACAGTCGCACCAGCCACCGGGCCGCACCACTACCACCCTCGGCCAACGCTTCGAGGCGGCTCCGGCGCGCGCCGACCAGCGCGAACTCCGCAGCCACGAAGACGCCGTTGATGGCCACCAGCAGCATGATCGCCACGATCGGGAGCACGACATCAATCATCGCCGGTCCCGTTGACCACGAAACTCACCCGCCGGACGGCGTTGCGCTCCATCCGCTCGATCCGGAACTCGATCCGGTCAGGTGCGAAACCGACCGTCTCGCCCTCCACCGGCAGCCGCCCCAGCAGGTGCCACATCAGCCCACCTACCGTGTCGACCTCATCCTCTGGCAGGTGGAGCTGGTGGCGGTCGTTCAGCGCTTCCACCAGCACATCCCCGCGCACCTGGATGCGACCATTGGATTCGGAGAAAGGCTCCTCCTCCTGGTCGAATTCGTCCTGGACCTCGCCAAACACCTCTTCCAGGGCGTCCTCCAGAGTGACCATGCCCGCGACGTTGCCGTACTCGTCTACAACGATGGCGGTATGGCGGCGGGCGTCGCGCAGCGCCCGCCAGAGGTTCGGCACCGTCATGACATCGGCCACCACCAGCGGAGGCCTCATCAGTCCGGCGACAGCGGCATCCTCCCCCCGCTCAACCGCCTCGAACAGCGCCCGCAGGTGAATGACGCCGACGATGCCGTCGATGCCACCCTCCGCCACCGGAAAACGCGAATAGGGAGTGTCCACCAGGCGGTGCAGCGCAGTGGCCGCCTTCTCACCCGCATCCACCCACGTCAGGCGCGTACGCGGTGTCATGATCTCCCGCACCAGGCGCGCTTCCACGTTGAGTACGCCGGCAAGCATGTCGCGCTCTGCCGCGTCGATCAGTCCGCCGGCGGCGCTCTCGCGGTAGAGACCCTCGAGTTCTTCGGGGGAATGCACGTGCGCGTGGCCGCGCGGTGCGTGCAAGCCGAGCCGACGCATCACCAGGAACGCCGTGCCGTTGAAGAAGTGGACGAGCGGCTTGAACAGCAGCAGGCTCGCCTGCATCGGGCGCAGGGTCGCCAGCGCCAGCCGCTCCGGGTAGCGCAACGCAATGGTCTTGGGCAGCAGCTCGCCCAGCACCACCTGCAGCGCAGTGATCAGCACCAGCACCACCACGATCGACGCGGCCTCACCGCCGACCGGGCCCAATACGGGTGCAAGCATCGGGGCGATCCTCGCCTGCCCATACGCCCCTGCGACCAGGCTGCTGAGGGTGATGCCGATCTGGCAAGCCGCTACATAGGTGTCCAGCCGCTTCCCGTCCTTGAGGATCGCCAACAGGCTTCTTGCGCCGCCATTGCCGGACTCGGCGGCCTCCTGCACCCGCGATCTACGCGAGCCCACCGCGGCGAACTCCGCGGCTACGTAAAGGGCATTGGCGCCGACCATCAGCGCAACCACCAATGCGGTGACCAGCAGTTCCGGCATCGCGGGCTTCCATCCTCCTCGGCAGTGCGCGCGAGTGTACCGGCCTCCAACCTGCGGCCCGACCACGCCGCCTGCACAGGCTGGCGAAGGCGACGCCTGCTACCCCTGTATCGCCGCCGCTTCCACGGTTTGGTGGGCCGGCCCTGCATCGACGATCAGCCCCGCGGCTGCGGATGCCGCTTTCTCCGGCGACTGCCTCTCCACTGCCACGTTCCATGCCCCCGGACCGGCCACACCCCACTCTTCAGGCCGGGTGCCTTCGAACAGGCCGATCGTCACCGGTGCGCTTGCGTTCGCCAGGTGCATCACGCCGCAGTCGGCGCTGACGTAGGCCGACAGCGCGGAGAGGACGGTGGCCAGCCGGCGTATGTCGCTCGAGTAGTACACGGGATAGCGGTCACCCAGCATCGACCGGCCCGATGCGGGTGCGATCTCCACGAAGTCATGTCCCGGACACCGTGCTTCAAGTTCGTCGAGGAACCGCGTCCACCACTCCCGCGGCAGCAGCTTGTGCCCGGTCGCATTGGCGAAGATGCCGATGACCGGCCGGCGGGGGGCGGGAGAATCCGGCAGCAGGCCTGCCAGCAACGCACGCCCCTGTGCCCACTCGCTGTCCGACAGGCGCAGGGCCGGCGTGGGCCATGGACCCGCCGTGGCCGCGCCCGAGGCCTGCCGCAGCAGATACACCGGCAGCTGGCTCTGGCGCCGCAGGTCCGCAGGCAGGGTAACCGCCACACCGATGCCGCCGTGCTGGCCCGGCCCGACAAAGCCGATGCGGTACCGCGCATCGGCCAGGTTGACCAGCAGCCGCCCGGTCTGTGATCGCGGGTCCGCATCGATCGCCAGGTCGTAGCCGCCGCGCTTCAACCGACGGATGATCCCCAGCCAGCGCAGGGGATGGCGGAAGCCGTGGGCCGGCAGTTGCATCACCCGCCCCAGCCGCGGATAACCTTCAAGTAGCGCCGCCGCCACTGGGCTGCGCGTGACCACGTCGACCTCGGCACCCGGATAGCGCCGCTCCAGCTCCTGCATCAGGGGCGTGAGGAGCAGGGTGTTGCCCAAGGTGTGGCTGACCTTGCAGACCAGCACCCGCAGGATCCCCGTTGGCGGCAACGGCCCCTCGGCAGACCCGCCACGAGAAGGGAAAAGGCGGCCGACCAGCCAGCGCGAAATGCGCCTGCGCGTCGGATGGGTGCCTCGGAGTACCGTGCGATGCAGGCCACTGCTCATCGATGGGTCCTTGATTCCCCGGGGGGGGGGGCTCGGATGCCGCCCTGGGTTCTTACCTGATTGCCGCGGAGCGGATCGTAGTCAGCCGCACTTGCTGTAGCCGCAGTTCAGGCATGTCGCGCATCCGTCCATGATGACGACGGCCTTGGTCGAACACTTGTGGCACATCGTCGCGCTGGGCGGGAACACGACGCCGCCGTCGCCGGTGACCTCGACATCCTCGCTGCGCGGCGTATCGGCCACCCGCGGCTCGGGGAACAGCTCGCCGCTGCGATCGTCGCGGGCTACGGATCCGTCACTGTTTTTTTTTGAGTCGAGCGCGGCATATGCGGCGCGCTTTTCGGCGATCAGCGCACGCTGTGCGTCGCTCATCTCCGGATCCTGCAACATACCGATCGCCTTGAGGTGGTCCTCGACGATGCTGCCCAGCTCGGCCACCAGCGACGGCATGTACACGCCGCCGGCCTTGAAGTAACCGCCGCGCGGATCGAACACGGCCTTCATCTCCTCCACCAGGAAGGTCACGTCGCCGCCCTTGCGGAACACGGCGGACATGATGCGTGTGAGCGCCACGATCCACTGGAAGTGGTCCATGTTCTTGGAGTTGATGAAGATCTCGAACGGCCGGCGGTGCTCGTGCTCGCTGCCGGCGTTGAGCACGATGTCGTTGATGGTCACGTACAGGGCGTGCTCGAACAGCGGCGTCTTCAGCTTGTAGGTCGATCCGATCAGGGTTTCCGGGCGCTCGATCTTCTCGTGCATCTGGATGACCTTGGCGCCGGGCTGCGCGGCCTCGGCGGCGTCGCGCGCGACGGCTTCGGCCTTGCGGGCCTCCTTCGCCTGGTCTTCCTGGGTCACGACGCTGTAACCCTTGATTTTCTTGTCGATCTTGACGGCCATCGGCCACTCCTGTCGCAGTGCTGCGTGTCGGGGGGAACACCCGGCGGTCCTGCCCTCCGGCGGCCGGAGGGCAGGATGCGCGGGCTTGTTACTTGCGGCCCGTGCCCTTGGTGGCGGACTTGCGGGTAGCGGTCTTCTTCGCCGTGGCGCGCTTCAGCGGTGCCTTGCTGGCGGCGGACTTCTTCACTGGCGCCTTGCCGGTGGCAGCCTTGCTGGCCGTCGACTTCTTCGCGGCCGCCTTCTTCGCCGGTGCCTTGGCGGCTGTCTTCCTAGAGACGGCCTTCTTCGTGGTGGCCTTGCTGGCTGCCGCGGTCCGGGCCGGCGCACGCTTGGTGGCGGTGGTCTTGCCCGCCTTCTTCACGGTCGCCTTCTTTGCCGCCGGGCTGGCGGCCTTGCCCACACCTGCCTTCCTGGCGGGTGACTTCTTCGTCGCGGCAGTCCTGCCGGCGGCGGCCTTCTTCGCCGTCTTGCGACCGCTCTTCCGGCTCAGCTCCTCGGCTTCCCGGCGGCCGTCGGCGCTGGCCTTCTGCAGCCGGGACTTGGTGTCCGCGACCCGCTTGCCGGCGGCCTTGCGGACGCGGGTCGCGCTGGTACGGACGGTGGCGGCGGCGTTTCCGGCGCTGGTGGCGATGCTGCCGCCGATGCTGCTGGCGGTTTCCTTGACGCTCTCGGCGGCCTGCGAAATGGTCGCCGTCACTCCATTACCGTTGCTCATGTGCCCTCCTGACGGGCTCTTGTCTGCCTTGGCGGGTAACGCGTTTTTCAGCGGTGTTGCCGGAGCGATGCTATACCCGGCCGCGACGCAATACACCATGCGCAACCGCGGCCGGACACGGGCGGGAAAAGCCGCCTCAGAACTTGCCGTAATAGCCTTCCTTGAGGGCGTCGAACAGGTTGGCGGCGGTGTGCATCTCGCCGTCGTATTCGATCTGCTCGTTGCCCTTCACCTCGACCACCTGCCCGTCCTCCAGCTCGAAGCGGTAGGTCGTGTTCTCCAGGTCAGTTTCCTTCACCAGCACGCCCTGGAAGGCAGCCGGGTTGAAGCGGAAGGTGGTGCAGCCCTTCAGGCCACGGGAATGGGCGTAGGTGTAGATGTCCTTGAAGTCCTCGTACGGGTAGTCCGTGGGGACGTTCGCGGTCTTGGAGATCGAGCTGTCGACCCACTTCTGCGCCGCGGCCTGGACGTCTACGTGCTGCCTGGGGCTCACGTCGTCGGCGGCGATGAAGTACTCGGGCAGCTTCTCGGCCGGGTCCTCGGAGAACGGCATCGCCCGCGGGTTGACCAGCACCCGGTAGGCCAGCAGCTCGAAGGAGAACACGTCGACCTTCTCCTTGGACTTGCGGCCTTCGCGGATCACGTTGCGGCTGTAGTGGTGCGCGAACGAGGGTTCGATGCCGTTGGACGCGTTGTTGGCCAGCGACAGCGAGATGGTGCCGGTCGGCGCGATCGAGCTGTGGTGGGTGAAGCGGGCGCCGGTCTCGGCGAGCTCGGCCACCAGTTCCGGGGCGACCTCGGCGATGCGCTGCATGTAGCGCGAGTACTTCGCGTGCAGCACGCGGCCCTCGACCTTCTGGCCGATCTTCCAGCCGTCCTTCACCATCTCCGGGCGCTTGCGCAGCATCTCGGCGTCGACCTCGAAGGTCTCGGCCATGATCGGCGCCGCGCCCTTCTCCTTCGCCAGCTCCAGGCCCATCTCCCAACCGGCCACGGCCATCTCGCGGGCGACGCGCTCGGTGAACTCGCAGGAGGCCTCGCTGCCGTACTTCATGCGCAGCATGGTCACGGTGCTGCCCAGGCCGAGGAAGCCCATGCCGTGGCGGCGCTTGCGCATGATCTCGTTGCGCTGCTGCTCCAGCGGCAGACCGTTCACTTCGACCACGTTGTCGAGCATGCGGGTGAACACGCGCACCACCTCGCGGTACTCGTCCCAGTCGAACTCGGCCTTGTCGGTGAACGGATTGCGCACGAACTTGGTCAGGTTGACCGAGCCCAGCAGGCAGGCGCCGTAGGCCGGCAGCGGCTGCTCGCCGCAGGGGTTGGTTGCGCGGATGTTCTCGCACCACCAGTTGTTGTTCATCTCGTTGACGCGGTCGATCAGGATGAAGCCCGGCTCGGCGTAGTCGTACGTCGAGACCATGATCATGTCCCACAGGTGCCGTGCACGGATGTGGCCGTAGATCTTGCAGGCGACCAGGCCGTCCTCTCGCACGATGTAGTTGCGGTGCGTCGGCCACTCGCGCCACACGACCTGCGAGGCGTCGTCGAGGTCGACGTCGCCCTTTTCCTTGATGTTGACCGGGAACACCAGCGGCCAGTCGCTGTCGTCGGCGACGGCTTCCATGAAGCCGTCGGTGATCAGCAGCGACAGGTTGAACTGGCGCAGGCGGCCGTCTTCGCGCTTGGCGCGGATGAAGTCCTTCACGTCCGGGTGCGACACGTCGAAGGTGCCCATCTGCGCACCGCGGCGGCCACCGGCCGAGGACACGGTGAAGCACATCTTGTCGTAGATATCCATGAAGGACATCGGGCCGGAGGTATACGCCCCGGCACCGGCGACGAACGCGCCGCGCGGGCGCAGGGTGCTGAACTCGTAGCCGATGCCGCAGCCCGCCTTCAGGGTCAGGCCGGCCTCGTGGACCTTCTCCAGGATGCCGTCCATCGAGTCCTCGATGGTGCCGGACACCGTGCAGTTGATGGTCGATGTGGCGGGCTTGTGCTCAAGCGCGCCGGCATTGGAGGTGATGCGGCCGGCGGGGATCGCCCCGCGGCGCAGCGCCCAGGTGAAGCGCTCGTTCCAGTACTGGCGCAGCTCGGGCGTGGGCTCGGCTTCGGCCAGCGCATGCGCCACCCGTCGGTAGGTGGCATCGATGTCGGCATCGACGGCATCGCCGTTCTTGGTCTTCAGCCGGTACTTCTTGTCCCAGATGTCCTGGGACGCGGGCTGCATCGGGATGTCCATGCTCGACGTCATCGTCTTCACCGCCTCGAGGCGCACCGTGCTCATGCCTGTCCTGTCTCCTCGTCATGGCCGCGCCGGGCGCGGCTCGTGTTGCTGTCGGGTTCCGGAAACGGCTCCGGCACCGGTTGTACTGGTTGTTCCCATCCGCGCACGCCGGCGACGGCGATGCCGGCGGCTGCGTCCTGCGCACCGCGCGGAAGTGCTTTCATCCGTTGCTGTTCCGGGCCATCGCCAAGCGCCGCTCCGTCAGCAGTCTCCGGGCCCGTCATCCTTCGGTCCCCGGGACGTCATCTCTGGCCAAGCAACCCCTGCGCTTGGGCTATGCCGCATCGATGACCACAAGATGTTGTGTGCGATGCAGGCGGTCAAGCTACGCCCGGCCCGGGTCGAAGTCAACGCTACCGGTGCAGCCAAATGACGTGTAAAGGGACCCGATCGGATGGCCGGAAATCGCGTCGGACCACGTTGCACACCCTCCTTTTGAACGACTGCATCCGAGGAAACCGGCGGTTTCATGGAAAGTTAAATGGGCGGCCCCCACACTGGACCGCGGCAGGCGCCGCCAAGCGCCGAGAGGAACCCCGATGCACAAGATCCCCCATCCGACCAAGACCCTGCTCGTGCTCGCGCTGGCCGCCTGCTTTGGCGGCTTCACCGCCACGGCGCTGCGCGAGGCACTGCAGCAGCCCGCCGCGGCCACGCCGGCCAGCGCGGCGGTCGCACCCACCGTCGCGCAGCTTCCAACGGCCGTCGCCGGGCAACCGCTTCCGTCACTCGCCCCGATGCTGGCGCGCGTCACCCCGGCGGTGGTGAGCGTGCAGACCCGGCAGCGGGTGCGCATCAACAACCCGTTCGTCAACGACCCGCTGTTCCGCAGGATGTTCCCCCATGTGCCCCAGGAGCGCATCGAGCAGTCGCTTGGCTCCGGCGTGATCGTGGATGCGGACCAGGGCCTGGTGCTGACCAACCACCACGTCATCGAAGGCGCGGACGAAGTGACCGTGACGCTCGCCGACGGCCGCACGCTGGAAGCGGAATTCATCGGCTCCGATCCCGACACCGACGTCGCCGTCATGCGCATCGATGCCGACAACCTGGCCGAGGTGCGCCTGGCGGATTCGGCTTCACTGCAGGTCGGGGACTTCGTGGTGGCGGTCGGCAATCCGTTCGGCATCGGCCAGACGGTCACCTCCGGCATCGTGTCGGCGGTCGGGCGCAGCGGCCTGCGCGGACTGGGCTTCCAGAACTTCATCCAGACCGATGCATCGATCAACCCCGGCAATTCCGGTGGTGCGCTGGTGAACCTCAACGGCGAGCTGGTCGGCGTGAACACGGCCAGCTTCAACCCCCGCGGCAGCATGGCCGGCAACATCGGCCTGGGGTTCGCCATCCCGGCGAACCTGGCGCGCGACGTGATGGAACAGCTGGTCGCCACCGGCGAGGTCCGGCGCGGCACCCTCGGGCTGGATGCCCAAGTGGTCGACGACCGTCTGGCGGCCGCGCTGGGCCTGGAGACGCCGCGGGGCGCGCTGGTGACCCGGGTGCTGGAGGATTCCGCCGCGGCCGATGCCGGCTTGCAACCCGGCGATGTCGTGCTGACGGCCAACGGTCAGCGCATAGACAACCCGGCCGCGCTGCGCAACTTCGAAGGCCTGCAGGCGATCGGCAGCCAGGTAGCGCTGGAAGTGAGCCGCGACGGCCGGACGCTGGAGCTGGCCACGACGCTGCGCGAGCAGCCGCGGGCGATCGCGGGCGGCCAGATGGATCCTCGGCTGAGTGGCGCGGTGTTTGCCGAGGTACCGGAACGGCTGCGGCAGTCCGGGATTGGCGGCGTGGTGGTCGAGTCGGTGGAAAGCGGCAGCCGGGCCTACCGGAACGGCCTGCGGCAGGGTGACCGGGTGGTGGCGGCGAGCGCCGGCGCCTTCGACGACCTCGCGGGCTTCCGCGCCGGCTTCACACAGCCTCCTGCACAGTTGGTCCTGCGTATCGTGCGCGGCAACCGGCAAGGCGTCTTCCCGATGCAATGACCGCAGTGCCGGACACCCCCTTTTCCTACGTTCCCCAGGAGCACCACCGATGAGCACGACCAACCCCACCGGCACCACTGGCACCACCGGCACCGCAGGCGTCACCGGCACCACCACTGGCCCTTCCGCCAGCATCGGGGCAACCGGCGGTACCTCCGCCAGCGGCGAAAGCGCATCGCGCAACGTCAAGGACCAGCTGGGCGAAGCCGGCAGCCACCTCAAGCGTGCCGCGCAGGATGCCGGCAGTGCGGTCCGCGGTGCCGCCGGCGCCGCCGGTGAAGAGCTGAAGATCGGCCGCGCCCACGTCAAGGCCGACCTGGCCGACGGCGCGTTGGCCGGCATGTCCGCGGCCGAGCAGGCCAGTGCCGCAGCCCGCGAGCAGGCCGATGTCCTGATGGAAAAGGGCCGGGACTTGGTCGACAGCGCCGCCGCCATGATCCGCGAGCGCCCGATCGCCGCCTTCGGTACCGCCTTCGCCACCGGCTGGATCATCGCCAAGCTCGCCCGCGGCAACAACCGGTAAGCCGGCGACATGAGCGATACCGGCGAAGAGAAGACCCCCCCGCCGGACCTCATCGAGTCCATGCGCCAGGTCGGCGCCAGCGGCCGCGCCAGTGTTGGCGCGGCCGTCGGCATTGCCAAGGCGCTGCGCAAGCTCGTCGCTGCCGATGTCTCGCTGGCCCGCAGCGCGATGGGCCGGACGATGGTGGTCGGCGGTCTGGCGGGTGCTTTCGGGGTCACCAGCTGGCTGCTGGTGACTTCCGCGATCGTATTGTTCCTGCACGGGCAGGCCGGGTTTTCATGGGTGCTGTCGCTGCTGCTGCCGGCAGTGGTGAACCTCGTGCTGGCCGGCATCGCCGGCTGGATCGCGATGAAATATTTCGAGCACACGCGGCTGAAGGCGACCCGTCGGCAGCTTGCCCGGCTCGGCATCGGCGAACTGGCTGACTTCATGCCCGACGCGGCGTCCAGCCAATCCACGCGCGAGGCCGTCAAATCGCATCCGGGCGAGGATGGCAACGGCCGTCCCATCAAGGATGAGCAGGGCATCGATGTCACGCCCCCGTAGCCTGCTGGGGCGATGCCGACCGCACCGGGCCGGTCCCGTTGCGGTCGCGGGACGTCAGACACCATGAGGTTCGAAAGACCATGAGTTTCGAGAAACTGATCGCCAAGGTGACGCAGGCGGAGAACGCCCTGGAGGCGCGTGAGCGCCAGCTTGGCGCGGACTTGCGCCAGACCCGGGAGGCGTGGCTGTCGGCCTGGACGCCGCCGCGCATCATCGTCGCCGGCGTCATCGGCGGTTTCCTCACGGGCCGCACCAGTCCGCTGCGGGCAGCCACCAGCGGCGGCGGGCTGCTGCGAATGGTGTCGTTGATGAGCAGCCTGTTCGCGACCACCAGCGCGGCCCACGCCGCCGAGGAGGCGGGACAGGCGGCGGAAGACGCGGAGCAGGTGGCGGAACAGGCCACCACTGCGGAGGATGCCACTCTCGCCGCCGAGCAGTTCGCCCATGAGCAGCTCCTGCGCGAGGCCAGTGCCGCTCGTGGGATCTACCACGGGTCCGCGCAACCGTGACCACGGACGCCGCGGCGCCGGGGACGCCCCCGGCGCCCGCCGACGGACCGGCCACCGACCCCGCCGATGCTGATCCGCCACTCTCTTCGGTCCGTCCGCGTGCGTCCACTCCGCTGCTTGTCCTGACCGTATTGGCGGTGGGCGCAACTTTGTGGGCGGCCCAGTCGGTCATCCTGCCGATATTGCTGGCGGTGTTCTTCGCGTTGATCGGCAATCCCCTCCTGCGCGGGCTGCAGCGGCTGCGACTGCCGCGCATGCTGGGGGCGGCACTGGTACTGCTGACGGGCATGGCGATGGCGGGCCTGCTGGCGAACCAGTTGGTGGAGCCGGCGGCCGAATGGGCGCGACAGGTCCCCCGGGAACTGGCGCAGCTGGGCCCGCAATTGCAGGAAATGACCAAGCCGGTCAAGGCGGCCAATGAAGCGGCGGAGAACATCGCCCGGGCCGCCGACGGTGAAGACGGACGGAAGGTGGAGGTCGTCCGGACCGAAGTGAACGATCCCTACAAGTCGCTCACCGCGACACCGATGATGCTTGCCTCGGTGCTGGCCGTCCTCCTGCTGACGTTCTTCTTCATGGTCTACGGCGAATCGATGCAACGCCACGCACTGGCGCTATTGCCGACCCGCCAGCAGAAAAAGGTCACCACCACGATCCTGCAGTCGATCGAGCGGGAAATCTCCCGCTACGTGCTCACCATCAGCGTCATCAACGCCACCGTCGGCCTGGCTTTCGCCGGCTGCCTGTACCTGCTGGGCGTGCCGCTGGACGAGGCGCTGCTGTGGGGGACGATGGCGGCGGTGCTCAATTACGCGCCCTACGTGGGCCCGCTGATCGGGATGCTGATCATGCTGCTGATGGGGTTCGTCGCCTTCGACGAACTGTGGCCGGCACTGCTTCCCGCCGGCATCTACCTCGGGCTGCACACGCTGGAGGGCCAGATCCTCACGCCGATCATCCTGGGCCGGCAGATGCGCCTGTCCCCGCTGGTGCTGATCCTGGCGCTGATGGTATTCGGCTGGATGTGGGGCATCATCGGCCTGCTGTTGGCGGTGCCGTTGCTGGTCTGCGTCAAGATCGTGCTGTCGGGCATCGAAGGCGGCGACGGCTGGGCTCGGCTCCTCGAATAGCAGTGGCGTCGCCTGCCATGACGGCATTGGCAGCCGGGTTCGGCAGTAGAATCGGGACGTGACCTTTACCGTCCGCGCCATCACCCTCGATCTCGACGACACCGTCTGGCCGATCGCACCGGCCATCGACCGTGCCGAGGCAGCCCTGGATGCGTGGCTGCAGCGCCACGTGCCGGGGGCCGCAGCCCGCTGGCCACTGGAGGCGCGGCAACGGCTGCGCAGCCAGGTCGACCTCGACCGGCCGCACCTGGCCCACGACATGACCACTCAGCGCAGGTGGATGCTCGAGCGCATGCTGGAGGAGGCGGGGGAGGACCCGGCCCTGGCTGAAGACGCCTACGAGGCCTACTTCGCAGCGCGCTGCGAGGTCGAACACTATGTCGACAGCGTCCCCGCACTCGATCGGCTCGCCGCACGCGTGCCGCTGGCCGCGCTGAGCAACGGCAACGCCTGCCTGCGCCGCATCGGCCTGATCCATCTGTTCCGCTTCCAGCTGGGTGCGGGTGAGCACGGCGCGCCGAAACCCGACCCTGGCATCTTCCATGCCGCCTGCGAGCAGCTTGGCTGCCCACCGGCGCAGGTGCTGCACGTGGGCGACGACCTCGAGACGGATATCGCCGGTGCCCACCGCGCCGGATTGCGGACCTGCTGGATCAACCGCAACGGCGACGGTCCGCATGGTCGCCATCCCGCCGGCCTGCCCGGGCCCGACCTCGAATTCCCCACCCTCGCAGCGCTGGCCGACTGGCTGGACGCTGCGCATCCACAGGAGTCCCCACGCCCATGAGCCTGCCGCACGGTCTCGTCAACGCTTCGCCCAATGCCCTGCCCCTGCATCTGGTCGATCGATCCGGCATGGCGGCATGGCGTGATGCCCAGCCGGAAGCGGTGCGCACATGGATCGAGGCCAATGGCTTCGAGGGCGCTCCTGGCAGCGTGTTGTTGCTGCCCGGCGACGACGGTATCCGCGGCGCGGTGGTCGGCACGGCCGATCCGCTAGACCCCTACAGCTATGGGCAGGCCCCGTATGCGCTGCCCCCGCTCGCCTTCAAGCTGACGGGCGTAAAGGATCCCGCGGTGGCCGCCGCCGCACGCCTGGGGTGGGGCCTTGGGGCGTATCGGTTCGATCGCTACAAGCAGCCCCCGCGCCAGCCGGCCATGCTGCAGGTGGATGCGGCGGACGAGGCAGTGGATGCCGCGATTTCCGCCTGCACCCGCGTGCGCGACCTGGTGAACACCCCGACCGAGCACATGGGTCCGGACCAGCTCGAGCAGATCGCCTGCGAGATCGCCGAGCGCCACGGCGCCCGCATCGAAGTCATCGGCGGCGAAGACCTGCTGGCGCAGAACTTCCCGGCCATCCATGCGGTGGGCCGCGCCAGCCATCGCGCGCCCCGGTTGATCAGCCTGCAGTGGGGCGACACGTCCCACCCGCACGTGGCCATCGTCGGCAAGGGCGTGTGCTTCGACACCGGCGGCCTGGACCTCAAGGCAGCCGCCGGCATGCGCAACATGAAGAAGGACATGGGCGGCGCCGCGCACGCCATCGCACTGGCCGAATGGGTGATGGCACGTCGCCTGCCGCTGCGCATCACCCTGCTGGTACCGGCGGTGGAGAACGCCGTGGGTCCGGACGCGTTCCGCCCCGGGGAAGTGATCCAGACCCGCGCCGGGATCAGCGTGGAGATCGACAACACCGACGCCGAAGGCCGGCTGGTGCTGTGCGACGCCCTCGCCTACGCCGGTGAGCAGTCGCCGGAACTGCTGCTCGACTTCGCCACCCTGACCGGCGCCGCGCGGGTGGCGCTGGGTCCCGACCTGCCGGCTCTTTACAGCAACGACGATGCGGTGGCGGCGCAGTGGATCGAGTGCGGCGTGCAGCAGCGCGACCCGCTGTGGCGCATGCCGCTGTGGCGGCCGTACTGGCGCTACCTCACCAGCTCCATTGCCGACATCGCCAACGGCGGGCCGTCGAAGATGGCCGGCAGCGTGACCGCTGCGCTGTACCTGGAGCGCTTCGTGCCGGCGGGGCAGAAGTGGGCGCACCTGGACGTGTACAGCTGGAACGACTCCGATGCCCCGGGGCGCCAGGCCGGTGGCGAGGCGCAGGGGCTGCGTGCGGCCTTCGCCATGCTGGAGGCGCGCACCAGGCCCTGAGCAGCGCCCGATCTAGAGCCATCCCTTCTGCCGAGCCATCCGGTACGCCTCGATCCGGTTGCCGACGCCGAGCTTGCCGATCGCCTCGGAGAGATAGTTGCGGACGGTACCCTGCGAAAGGCTCAAGGACCGTGCAATTTCGGCCGCCGAACGCCCCTCGCCGGCCAGCCGCAGGACCTGCCGCTCACGGTCATTGAGGGGGTCGGGCTCCGACCAGGCTTCTACCGCGAGCGCGGGATCGATCGCGCGGGCGCCGTCCCGTACCCGGCGCAATGCCGCCGCCAGCTGGTCCGCCGGCGCGTCCTTGAGCAGGTAGCCCGCCACTCCAGCCTCGAGCGCGCGCCGAAGGAAGCCGCCACGGGCAAAGGTGGTGACGATGACCACCCGCACCGGCAACGCCAGCCGCTGGATGCGCTGGGCCAGCTCCAGCCCCGTCAGCCCGGGCATCTCGATGTCGGTGACCAGCAAGTCCGGTTGCAGTCGCTGCAGCTGGCGCCAGGCGTCCTCCCCGTCGGCAGCCTGGCCGACGACCTCGATATCCGGCTCGAGGTCGAGCAGGGCGGACAGGGCGCCACGCACCATGGCCTGGTCTTCGGCCAGCAGCACCCTGATCACCGGATTGCAACCTCCGCAGGCTGTTCCGTTGACGCGGCCGCAGCCCCGGCCGACAACGGCAGCCGTGCTTCGAGGGCCACGCCTCCGCCCTGCCTGCCGGACACCTGCATGCGTCCTCCCAGTGACTCGATTCGCTCGCGCATCCCCGTCAGCCCGTTGCCGGGCTGCAGGTCACCGCCGCGCCCATCGTCGCTGACGCGCAGCACGGCTTCGCCGGCATCGGCGCTGAGGGAGGCGGCCGCGCTGCGCGCGCCAGCGTGCCGCTGGATGTTGGTGATCGCCTCGCGCAGCGTGAGTGCCAGCGCTGCTTCCTGTGCCGGGGCCAGGGCCAGCTCCGCCCGCTCGTAGCGGAACTTGACGCCATCGCATTCCAGCAACAGCCGGGCCGCTGCCAGTTCGGCGGCCAGTCCGCTGGACCTGATCCCGCTGACCGCACTTCGGACCTGCCCGAGTGCCTCGCGGGCGACCCGCGCCACTTCATCGATCTCGCGCCGGGCAGCTGCCGGGTCGTGCGCCACCAACTTGCCGGCGAGCTCGGACTTGAGCGCGACCATCGACAAGGTGTGCCCGAGCAGGTCGTGCAGGTCCCGCCCGATGCGCTCGCGTTCGGCCAGCGCGGCCAGCCGGCGCACCTCCTCGTGCGAGAGCTTGAGCTCGGCCTGCCTGCGGCCGGACTCGGCCTGGAAGTGGTTGCCGACAAAGACGGCCACCGACAGGATCAACGTCAGCGCGAAACCGAACAGCGGGTAGCCGAGCAGGCGGATTTCCAGCAGGAACAGCGCCAGCATCACCGCCATCCATCCCACGCGTCGCCACAAGCCCTGCCGCAGGAACGCCGCCATGGCCGCCGCGTAGATCAGGTAGGTATTGGCGAACGGGTTGTACGGCAGCAAGGCGTAGCCCAGCGCGGCGGTCCCCAGCATGCACAGCAACTGGCCGGTGCGGCCGACCCGGTAGAAGGCGAAGTACAGCGGCAGGAACACCACCACCGACACCAGCGTGAGTGCGAGCCCGCCGGATCCGTGACCGAACCACCACAGCCCCCCGCCCTCGCCGCCACCAAACAGCAGCGGCAGGAACAGGAAGACCAGGTACCCCAGCACCAGTATCGGCATCCAGCCAAAGCCCAGCTCTTCGGGCACCAGCCAGTCACGAGCCCGGCGCAAGCGCGGTTTCAGTACGGCGATCATCGGCGCAACTCTAACCGGATCACCGGACTTCCACCTGGTCAAGCCGGAACTCGAAGGTGCCGGCCGGATGCCCGGCGGTGAAGGCCAGGCCACGCAGCCGAGTGAAGTCGGCACCCCCGAAATCGTCGAGCGGCAAGCGCACCTCCGTCCAGGATTCGCCCGCGAAAAACGTCTGGGTACTTGGCATGCCGTGGGCCGAGGCTCCGGAGAACACCATCGCGTTGTAGGTGCGGCCGTCGCCACGAACGTGGAATACCAGTTCCGTGCGATCGGAAAAATCCACTGGCTGCATCGGCTTCCCGGCCGGGAAGAAGATCACGCCCGACCAGGGGAACGGCGCGCCCGCCTTGACCTCGCCGCTGACCTGCAGCGCCCCGGCGGAGCCATCGGCACCGTTGGCCACGAGTGCGTGCGCGACCGTCGATGTGCCGCTCACCATCTGGTCTGTCGTCGGCGCCCAGCCTGCGCCGAAGCGTGCATCGATGGTGCCGCCATCGAAATCGCTGACCAGCGTACCGGCCGGCGACGGCGCCGCGGCTTCGGATGGCGCCGCGGCGGGCCGCACTATTGCCACGGCATGGCCGTTCTTCCATACCGAGCGGATGCGCCGGGTCGCGTGGATGTCTTGCGCCGGATTCCCTTCCACCAGGACGAGATCGGCACGCAGACCGGGCGCTATGCGGCCACGGTCGCCGATGCCGAAGCGGCGAGCCGGTACCGAGGTGGCCGCCGCCAGCGCCTCGACCGGATCCAGCCCTGCCCGGACCAGCAACTCCAGTTCGCCGTGGATACTAGCCCCGTGGGCGGTCCCCGGGTTGCCCGCGTCGGTACCCGCCAGGATGTCGACACCGGCCGCATGCAACTTTCGCACGCCAGCAAGTGCGCGCTCCAACACCCGGGCATCGGCCGTCCTCCCGAAGTTGCTGCCGAGCGCCGCCTTCTGCTCATCGGTCAGCAGTGGCCCGAGCCGCGGGTCGGCTGCCAGCGTGGCGCCTTGGTTCTGCCCGGCGACGCTGGCCAGCACCGACAGGGTCGGCACGACGAAAGCATCACGCTCAAGGGCTGCCCGCACGAACCTGTCGCCCGTCGAGATATCGGCAAACAGGTGGACCAGTCCGTCGGCACCCGCCTCTATCGCGTCCAGGCCCGCCTCCCCGGCGGATACATGGACCAGTGCCAGCTTTCCGGCCTGGTGTGCGGCGGCGATGCCATCGGACAGCTGTTCCGGTGACAGGGTCGGCAGGCGGAGCTCGATGCCATACGCAGCCATGTCCTCCACGATCAGCTTGATGTAGTCCGACCCCTCCTGCACACGCGCCGCGACGAAGGCGCCGGCGTCATCACCCGCGGCGAGCGTTGGCACCTCCATGCCGTACTGCGTGCCATGGCCACCCGGTGCGGTGACCGCGGCACCGGCGGACCACAGATCCGCTTCACTGGTGGCGTCGAGCGACTCGCGCTGCTGCTTGATCGCCGGCAGCCGCCTCCAGTCGCCGAGCATGTCGAGCTCGGTGGTGACACCGAGCCGCAGCGCATCGGCGCGTGCGGTATCCCAGCTGTGGGTATGGGCATCGATGAAACCCGGCAACAGCGTCTGGCCATTGCCGTCGATGACATCGATGCCCTCGGGAATGGCCGCCCCGGGGCCCACCGCGTGGATCAGGCCGTCGCGAACCACCACGTTGGCGCCCTCAAGAATCGACGTGCCATCGAATACCCGCACGTCGCGAACAGCGAAGCCGACGTCACCCGGCGGCATGGTTTCGGGCTCGGGTGCACCGGTGTGGCGGTCCTGTGCCAGCACGGCGGTCGCGAGTACGGCGACAAGCACGGCGATGGCGGTGGTCTCGGGCCAGCGTTTCATGGGCAACTCCTCGATCAGGAAAGGAAAGGGCGACGGATGGGCCGACGCCACTACCACAACAGACGCCGGCAGGCGGCCGACGTGACCGGCCGGTTCAGTCGCAGCGCGCCAGCCGGGCCCGGGCAAGGACGAAGAACCCGCCGGTAAAGACCATCAGCACGCCAAGGTGCATCCATGCCGGGCTACCGGCGCCACCGCCGACCACCTTCTGTGCGAGCTCGCCCAGGTGGTACGACGGCCATACCGGCGCCAGCCACCCGATGGCGTCGGGCAGCAACTGCAGCGGCAACCACAATCCCGACAGGAAGCCCATCGGCAGGTACAGCAGGTTCACCACCGCAGGCGCAGCGGAAGCGTTGACCCGGCTGCCGATGTACAGGCCCAGCGCACAGAACGGCAGCACACCGGCCACGTTCACGAGCAGCAACAGCATCCACTGTCGCGGCGACAGGGCGATGTCGGCGAAGGCCACCGCAAGCGCGGCGAGGATCAGCGAGATCAGCACCGCGAACACCATCGCCGTGACCATCTTGGCCAGCAGGTACGCGCCCTGCGGCATCGGCAGCGCGCGCTTGAGCCGCAGCAGGCCGCGCTCCCGTTCGCTGGCCACGGTAACGCCGAAACCGAACAGCGCCGCCCCCATGATCCCGAACACGCCGTAGCCGGCGAGCAGGTAGTGGGCGGCGCCCTTGCCCGAGCTCCCGGCCAGCAGCACCGCGAACAAGAGGTAGAAGACCGCCGGGAACAGCAGCGTCGGCAGCACGAACGATGGCGTGCGCATCAGCCGCAGCAACTCGTGCTTGGCCTCCAGCCAGTAGCAGCGCAGCGGCGACCATGCCTGGGCGGCCATCACGCGGCCTCCCGGGTTGCGGTCGCGCGGAGGGGAAGTTCATCGATCCTGGCGGCGCCTGCACTCCGCGATTCACGCGTGAGTTCGATGAACGCGTCCGCGAGTCCGGCGCGGCTGACCTCCAGCTCACCTGCATCGGGATCCATGTCGAGCAACTGCCGCACCACCGGCTCGGCCGCGTCCGCGGTGATCTCGAGCCGGCTGCCGTCGCGGGATGCGGCAAGCACGTGTGGCCAGAGCGCCACGCTGGCGGGATCCAGCGCGGACACGCACCGGACGTGCCGGCGCGATACCCGCGCACGGATCGCCTCCATGCTCCCATCCGCCACGACCAGACCATCCTGGAGCACGCACACCCGGTCGGCGAGTGCCTCGGCTTCCTCCAGGTAATGCGTGGTCAACAACACCGCGCAGCCGCGGCCCACCAGTTCGCGGATCGCCCGCCACAGTCCTTGGCGGGCTTCGATATCGAGGCCGGTAGTGGGCTCATCCAGGAACAGCACTCGTGGCCGCCCGCACAGCGCCAGCGCGAACTGGACCCGCCGTTGCTGGCCGCCTGACAACTTGCCATAGGGCCGCTGCAGCAGCCCGTCCAGGCCAGCGAGCGAGACGCACTCCTCAACCGGACAAGGGTCCGGGTAGTAGCTGCGGGTCAATTCGAGCAGCTCGCCGACCCGGGCCGCTTCAGGCAACTCCGCCGACTGCAGCATCACGCCGATCCGCCGCCGCGCCGCCAGCGATCGCGGGGCCATGCCGAACAGTCCGGCTTCGCCGCGGTCCGCCTCCACCAGTCCGAGCAGCACGCCGATCGCGGTGGTCTTGCCCGCGCCATTCGCACCCAGCAAGGCCAGCACCTGCCCTCCGCGCAACTGCAGGTCGACGCCGGCCAGGGCCGAACGCGCGCCGTAGATCTTGCGCACACCGCCCAGGTGGGCGAGGACGTTGTTGTCGATTTCCATGTCGTGCATCCGTCGATGAAGTGGATGCGACACATCCTCTCCCCGCCCCACGACCGCCGGCAGTCGCGTCCGTCACCCGGGAGGCATGACACCTGTCAGGTGACTCCAGCGGCCCGCCGGTGGATGATCGATCCGCGTCGAGTGGCGGGGCAGCACGATGGAGAAACTGACCTCTGGCAGGTTGGAAGTGTCCTCGTGCAGGGTCACACTCGGCGCGATCAACCGTCAGGGATGCACATGAACGATTCGGCCGACCTCCTGAAAGAACTCAAGATCGACCGCAGTGCGCCACCCCCGCGCGAGTCGCGGCGCGCGTGGCTGTATGGCATCGGCGTGGCAGCGGTGGTGCTGTTGGCCAGTTTCGTGGCCTGGTTCGTGGTGTCGCGCGGCGATGCGATCGAAGTCCGCACCGCACGCGTGGTCGCGATCGGCAACGGCAATGCCAGCACCTCGGTACTCGATGCGACCGGCTACGTGGTGGCGCGGCGCATGGCCACCGTGTCGGCCAAGGTGACCGGCAAGGTGCGCGAGGTGCTGATCGAGGAAGGCCAGCGGGTGGAAGCCGGCGAAGTCATGGCAACCCTGGACCCGGTGGATGCGGATGCCCAGCGCACCCTCGCCGCCGACCAGCTCGGCGCGGCGCGCAGCCAGGTCGAGTTCGCCCGGGCGCAACTGCGCGAGGCCGAGGCCACGGTCGGACGCCTGTCGCAACTGGTTGACCAGCAACTGGTGTCGCGCGCGCAGTACGACCAGGCCGTTGCCGAGCGCGACGCGTTGCGTGCGCAGGTCGCCACTACGGACCGGCAGGCCCGCGTGGCCCAGGACCAGCTGGCGATCGCGGCGCTGGGCGTCGACAACACCGTCGTCCGCGCGCCGTTCGCCGGCGTGGTCATCGCCAAGGCCGCCCAGCCCGGCGAGATGATCTCGCCACTGTCGGCCGGCGGCGGATTCACCCGCACGGGCATCGGCACGATCGTCGACATGGATTCGCTGGAAGTGGAAGTCGACGTCGGCGAGTCCTACATCGGCCGGGTCACGCCCGGCATGCCGGTGGAGGCTACGCTCAATGCCTACCCTGACTGGAGAATCCCGGCCGAGGTCACCGCGATCATCCCCACCGCCGATCGCGGCAAGGCGACGGTGAAGGTGCGCATCGCACTGCACGAGCAGGACCAGCGCATCGTGCCGGACATGGGCGTCCGGGTGAGTTTCCTGGAGCAGGCGCGCCCAGAGGGCGAGGAGCGCCCGGCGGGCGTGCTGGTGCCCGCCGCGGCCATCGTCGAGCGCGACGGCCGCAGCGTGGCCTACGCACTGGCCGAACCGGGGACGGCCGAAAGCGAGGTCGAACTGCGTACGCTCGAACTGGGGCGGACGCTGGGCGACGACCGCGAGGTGCTCGCCGGCCTGGCCGGAGGCGATGAAGTCGTGATCGATCCCCCGGCCGGACTGGAAGACGGCGCGCAGGTGCGCGTCGCCGAAGATGACGGGGACGCCTGAGTCCCATGGATACCGACAACAACAGCAGCACTCCATCCACCATCAAGGACGCCACGATGTCACTGGTCTCGATCCGCAACCTCACCAAGAGCTACCAGCGCGGCCCGGAGAAGGTCGAAGTGCTGCACGGCATCGACCTGGAAATCCCTGAAGGCGATTTCGTCGCGCTGATGGGCCCTTCCGGCTCCGGCAAGACCACGTTGCTCAACCTGATCGGTGGGCTGGACTCGCCCAGCGGCGGGCAGATCGAGATCAACGGCAAGCGCATCGACACCATGAGCGCGGGGCAGCTGTCGAACTGGCGCAGTGACCACGTCGGCTTCGTGTTCCAGTTCTACAACCTGATGCCTACGCTCAACGCGCAGAAGAACGTCGAGCTGCCGCTGCTGCTGACCCGGCTGTCGGCCGCCCAGCGCAAGCGCAATGCCGAGATCGCATTGAAACTGGTTGGCCTGGAAGAGCGTGGCAGGCACCGTCCCAACGAGCTCTCGGGCGGCCAGCAGCAACGCGTCGCCATCGCCCGCGCCATCGTGTCCGACCCGACCCTGCTGATCTGCGACGAGCCGACCGGCGACCTCGACAGGCAATCGGCCGAAGAGATCCTGGCCCTGCTGCAGTCGCTCAATCGCGACCACGGCAAGACCATCGTGATGGTCACCCACGACCCCAAGGCCGCCGACCACGCACGCCGCACCATCCACCTCGACAAGGGCTCGCTGGTCGGCGACGCGCTCGCGGCCGCCCTTTGATCCGCACCCGTCCCGCCTGCGGAGACATCTCATGAAATACCTGCACCTGATCTGGGCCGCGTTGTTCCGCAGCAAGACGCGCACGCTGCTCACGCTGCTGTCGGTGGTGGCGGCCTTCCTGCTGTTCGGCATGCTCGACTCGGTCCGCGTCGCGTTCAACTCCGGCGGCGGCGTGGCCGGTGCCGACCGGCTGGTGGTGGCCTCGCGGCTGTCGATCACCCAGACCCTGCCGGCCCGGCTGACCTCGCAGATCGCTGCGGTGCCCGGGGTCGAGAAGGTGGTGTATGCCAACTGGTTCGGCGGCATCTACCGGGACCCGAAGAACTTCTTCCCGAACTTCGCGATCGGCCCGGACTACTTCGAGCTGTACCCGGAGTACCGCATCGCACCCGAGCAGCTAGAAGCCTTCGGGAACGACCGCACCGGTGCCATCGTCGGCGCCTCGCTGGCGGAGCGCCATGGCTGGAAGATCGGCGACACGATCCCGCTGCAGGCGACCATCTTCCCCAAGGACGGCAGCAACGACTGGAGCTTCACCCTGCGGGGCATCTTCGAACTGGACGATCCCCAGCGCGGCGGCGAGGAAAACCAGCTGATGTTCCACTGGGACTACTTCAACGAGTCCAACGATTACATCAGGGACGAGATCGGCTGGTACATGGTCAAGCTGTCCAACATCGACCAGGCCACCCAGGTGGCGCGCGCGATCGATGCGATCTCGGCCAACTCCGACCACGAGACCAAGACCCAGACCGAGCAGGCGTTCAACCAGGCCTTCATCAAGCAGTTCGCCGATATCGGAATGATCGTCAGCGCGATCATGGGTGCGGTGTTCTTCACCCTGCTGCTGCTGACCGGCAACACGATGGCGCAGGCGGTGCGCGAGCGGATCCCGGAGTTGGCGGTGCTGAAGACGATCGGGTTCACCAGCCGCAGCGTGCTGATGCTGGTGCTGTCGGAGTCGGTCCTGCTGGTGGTGCTGGGAGGCCTGATCGGCCTGGGTATCGCAGCACTTCTGATTCCGATGGTCAGTGCGCTGAGTGGTGGCGCAATCCCATTGGGTAGCGTGCCGCGGCAGACCTGGTTCGTCGGCCTGGCGCTGATGCTGGCCATCGGCCTGGTGGTGGGCGCGCTGCCGGCGCTGCGGGCGATGCGACTGAACATCGTGGATGCACTGGCCGGGCGCTGAGCGCCGCCATTCCCAATACGTAGAGGGATACCGATCATGAAGAAGGCAAGGAAGTGGCTGGCGAACATCGGCATCGTGCTCGCGCTCGCCGTCGCACTGGCGGGCTGGATCATGTTGCCGTGGCAGGGCGCACTGGCGCTGGTGGTGCTGGTGGCCCTGTGGCTCACGCTGACCCGCAGCGGACGTCTGGCGATGGCGGCCACCCGGGTCGGGGTGGCCAGCCTGCCGCAACGCTGGGGCGCCTCCTCGGTGATCATCGTCGGGATCGCCGGCGTGGTTGGCGTGCTGGTGGCGATGCTGGCGATGGGCGAGGGCTTCGCCGAGACGCTGGGGCGCACCGGGAGCGATGACAGCGCGATCATATTGCGCGGTGGCGCCCAGGCCGAGACCAACTCGGTGATCAGCCGTGACCAGGTGCCATTGATCTCCGCACTGCCAGGTATCGCCCGTGGCAGCGACAACCGCGCACTGCTGTCGCCCGAACTGTCCCAGGTGGTGAACCTGACCGGCAAGGCCGACGGCACCGACGTCAACGCGCAGCTGCGCGGCGTCGGGCCGATGGCCTGGGAGGTCCGCCCGCAGGTCGAGCTGGTGGAGGGTCGACGCTTCGAGCCGGGCCTTCGCGAGTTGATCGTGGGCTCCGGCGCGCACCAGCAGTTCCAGGGGCTGGAGGTGGGCAGCACCATCGACATCGGCAACCAGCAGTGGGCGGTGGTGGGCCGGTTCGAAAGCGGCGACTCGCACGATTCCGAACTGTGGGCCGATGCGGAGGTCGTCGCCAACACCTACAACCGCTCGGCCTACCAGTCGGTGACCGCCCGCCTCGCACCCGACGGGCTGCAACAGCTCAAGGCGGCAATGGCGGCCGACCCGCGGCTGAAGCTCGACGTCGAGACCACTCGCTCCTACTACTCCAAGCAGTCCGAAGGGCTGACCAAGCTGATCAAGGTCCTTGGGACCGTGATCGGCGCGATCATGGCGATCGGTGCGGTCTTCGGGGCCCTCAACACCATGTATGCCGCCGTGGCCGGCCGGGCCGGCGAGATCGCGACCATGCGGGCGATCGGCTTCCGTGGGCTGCCGGTGGTCGTGGCGGTCATGCTGGAAACGATGCTGCTGGCGCTGCTCGGCGGGATCCTCGGCGCCACCGTCGCCTGGCTGGGGTTCAACGGTTACACCGTATCGACCCTGGGCAGCAATTTCAGCCAGGTGGTGTTCTCGTTCCGGGTCTCGCCCGAGCTGTTGTGGAGCGGCCTGAAGTGGGCCCTGGGCATCGGCCTGGTCGGCGGCCTGTTCCCCGCGCTGCGGGCGGCGCGCATGCCGGTGACGGACGCGTTGCGGGGCGCCTGAAGCCGGAAGGTACGGACCGCAGGCTCGTTTGCTGCGGCCGGTATTGTAGGAGCGACGTCAGTCGCGACCACGCCGTAGCACGATCCAACGCAGGTCGCGACTGACGTCGCTCCTACAGGGCTGTACCGGGCCGGACGGCCAAAAAAAGGGCGCCTTTCGGCGCCCTTTTCCGTCTGTGCCGGAACTCAGTCCGCCCAGTGCCCCGCCCGCGTCGAAGCCGGCAGCACCTGCGCCGACAGCGCGCGGTCGTCATCGAGCAGCCGTACCGCGTCGGCCAGGATCGCGGCGGACTCGCGCAGCAGCGGGTCCGGCCGGTCTTCGGCGGCTTTCTCGCGGGCGGTGTCTTCCAGAATGTCGCGCTCGTTGGCGGTCAGCCCGTCGTCCGACATCGCCAGGGCCAGCGGATCCGGGGCCAGCCCGAGCTTCTCGCGGATCTCCTGTCGCTGCTTGCGACGCGCCTCGTTGGCTTCCCGCTCACTACGCCGTTCGGCCTCGTTGAGCGACACCCACTCGCGGTCTGCTTCCTCGCGGAAACGCGCGACGTCCTCCTTCCACCACTGGAACTCCAGGTCGTCGGCGATGCGACGGTCATGCCGGCTCTCCAGCTTGGGCAGGAGTGGCGCGAAGTTGCCGTAGCGGATGTGCGGAACCTCGGCGATCTTGGTCCAGGGCAGGGCGTTGTCGTAGGTGCTCTCGCCGAACTCGGTGGCATCCACCGAAGCCGGGAAGCTGATGTCCGGCACGACGCCCTTGTTCTGGGTCGACCCACCACTGACCCGGAAGAACTGCGCGACGGTCAGCTTCACCTGGCCGAAGCGCTCCTCCTCGTTGGCCGGCCAGCGATCCAGGTCCACCAGGTTCTGCACGGTGCCCTTGCCGAAGGTGTTCTCGCCGATGACCAGGCCACGCCCGTAATCCTGGATCGCGCCGGCGAAGATCTCCGATGCCGAGGCCGAGCCACGGTTCACCAGGACCGCCAGCGGACCATCCCAGGCCACGCCGGTATCGGCATCACCCTCGACGCTCACGCGCCCGCCGGACTCACGGACCTGCACCACCGGCCCCTGGTCCACGAACAGGCCGGTGAGTTCGATCGCCTCGTTGAGCGAGCCGCCACCGTTGTTGCGCAGGTCCAGCACCACGCCGTCGACGTCCTGCTCGCGCAGCTCGCCAAGCAGCCGCGCTACATCGCGCGTCGCCGATGCGTAGTCCGGCCGGTTCTGCCGCCGGCCTTCGAAATCCAGGTAGAACCCCGGCAGCTCGATCACGCCGATACGCTTTTCAGCCTCGCCGGCACCGGGGATGGTCATGATCTCCGACTTGGCGGCCTGGTCCTCCAGCCGCACCTTGTCGCGCGTGATCACCACCCGGACCGGCTCGCTGTCCAGCCCGGCTTCCGCCGGCACGACATCGAGCCGCACCTTGGAACCCTTCGGCCCGCGGATCTTCTCGACCACGTTGTCGATGCGCCAGCCGATCACGTCCTCCATCGGGCCGCTGGTGTCCTGGCCCACGGCCACGACGCGGTCACCCGGCGCCAGGATCATGGTCTTGTCGGCCGGGCCGCCCGGCACGATCTCGCGGATGGCCACCATGTCGTCCTGCTTCTGCAGCACGGCACCGATGCCCTCGAGCGACAGCGACATCGACAGGTTGAAGTTCTCGGCCGAACGTGGGGTGAAGTAGCTGGTGTGCGGATCGATCACGCCCGCGTAGCTGTTGAGGAAGGTCTGGAACACGTCCTGGCCTTCCAGCTCGGCCACGTTCTCGGAAAGGTTGGCGTAGCGCTTGTCCAGCGTCTCGCGGATCTTGTCCGGGTTCTTGCCGGCCAGCTTCAGCCGCAGCCAGTCGTTGCGTACCGACTGGGTCCACAGCTCGTCCAGCTCCGCGGTGTCCGCGGGCCACGGGGCGTCTTCACGATCGTAGTGGTAGCGCCCGTCGCCGGTGAAATCGAAGATGTCCTGCTTCAGCAGCGCGCGGGCATGTTCCACCCGCTCGTTCACGCGCTGCCGGTAGGTGGCGAACATGGCGTAGGCCGGCTCCAGCTCACCGCTGCGGATCGCATCGTCGAGCAGGAGCTCGTAACGATCGAAGCGCGCGATGTCGGAAGCGGTGAAGAACTGCTTGCCTCCGTCCAGCGCCTCCAGGTACCGCTCGTACATCTGGGCGGAAAGTGCGTCATCCAGCGGTTGCGGGCGATACGCGTAGCGGCTGTCGGAGAGCAGGCCGTAGACCAGCTTCGCAGCGGTGGTCTGGTCTTCGGTCGGGCCGGACGGCAGCTCGGCGACCGTGCGCTCGACCGGTGCCTCCTGCGACGTCTCGATGGTGGCGGACGCACCGCCGCCGACCGACGGGGGCAACCCGTTGTCGGCCCGCGCAAGCAGTGCCAGCGGGGCGGTCAGCAGGAACGCAAGCAGGGGGGTCTTGGCATTCATAGGAGATTCTTGGCAGGGGGATGCGCGCAGGCACTCGCGCAGGGTTACAGCAGGATTGGACAATCGACAGTGCCTAAAGTTGCGGCGCATGTCACCTTCGCCGGCCGCGCAACGCCGCCTCCCCGGCCTTTCCAGAGCCGTTTTCGGGGTAACGGTTCAGCTTGGAGCGTCGATCACGAAACTGATCCCACCACGCGCGGCGCGAAGGGGGCGCCAAGACGACACGGATACACCGGCGTCGGTCACGCCTCCGCGACCACCCCGGCTTCTGCCGCCGAGCGATCGGCGTGGTAGGACGACCGCACCAACGGCCCCGACGCGACATGGGTGAAGCCAAGCCCCATTCCGAAGACCTCGAAATGCTTGTACTCCTCCGGCGTCCAGTAGCGCATCACCGGGTGGTGGTGCGGGCTGGGCTGCAGGTACTGGCCGATGGTGATCATGTCGACGTCGTGCTCGCGCAGGTCGCGCAGGGTCTGCTCCACCTGCTCCTGCGTCTCGCCCAGGCCCAGCATGATGCCGGACTTGGTCGCCACCTCCGGGTGCTGCGCCTTGAACTTGCGCAGCAGCGTCAGCGACCACTGGTAGTCGGCGCCGGGCCGCACGTTGCGGTACAGGTGCGGCACGGTTTCCAGGTTGTGGTTGAACACGTCCGGCGGATCGGTGGCGAGGATGTCCAGCGCGCGTTCCATCCGTCCCTTGCCGCGGAAGTCCGGCGTCAGGATCTCGATGCGGGTGCCGGGACTGTGTTGGCGGATGGCGGCGATGCAGTCCACGAAGTGCTGGGCACCGCCGTCGCGCAGGTCGTCGCGGTCGACACTGGTGACCACCACGTACCTCAGGCCCATATCGGCGACGGTCTCGGCCAGCCGCCGCGGCTCATCCGGATCGGGCGGCCTGGGCCGGCCGTGGGCCACGTCGCAGAAACTGCAGCGGCGGGTGCAGACCTCGCCCAGGATCATGAAGGTGGCGGTGCCGTGGCCGAAACACTCATGGATGTTCGGGCAACTGGCGTCTTCGCACACCGTCACCAGCCGGTTTTCGCGCAGCTTCGCCTTGAGCTTCTGCACCGCATTGCCGGACGGAATGCGCACGCGGATCCACGAGGGCTTCCGCAGCACCGGCGCCTCGGCGAACTCCACCGGCGAGCGGCCGATCTTGTCGCCGGCCACCTGCTTCACGCCCGGCTGGAGGCTGGCGGGGGCCTGCGCGTCGCCACTGACGACCGCGAGCGGTATGGATTTGGTGGCGGGTTCGGTCATGGGATGCGTCGCGTGGGAAAAGCTCAAGGGCGCGCGGACAGGTCCGGCGGCGGGGCCTGCTCGACCGCCAGGCCGAACTGGGAAGCGAGGTGTCCGACCAGTGCCGGCTTGACCGCATCCAGGCCCGACGGACCGCCCAAGTCTACCATCGAGGTCACCTGCAACCCCGCGAAACCACAGGGATTGATGCGCTGGAAGGGCGACAGGTCCATGTCGATGTTGAACGCCAGGCCGTGGAACGTGCAGCCGCGGCGGACCCGGATACCGAGGGCGGCGATCTTGGCACCGGCGACGTAAACCCCGGGGGCACCCTCCCGGCGCACCGCCTCGATGTTCCAGTCGCCCAGCGTGTCGATGATCGACTGCTCGATCCTGCAGACGTACTCGCGCACGCCCACCTTCAGCCGGCGCAGGTCCAGCAGCGGATACAGAACCAACTGTCCCGGGCCGTGGTAGGTGACCTGCCCGCCGCGGTCCACGTTGATCACGGGGATATCCCCCGGCATCAGCACGTGTTCCGGCTTGCCGGCCTGGCCAAGGGTGAACACCGGGTCGTGCTCGACCAGCCAGAGCTCGTCGGCAGTGGTTTCGTCGCGCGCGTCGGTGAAGGCCTGCATCGCACGCCAGACCGGCTCGTAGGGCTGGCGCCCGAGGTCGCGCAGGCGCGCCGCCGGCAACACGGGAGCCGGCCGGGACGGCGCCGCGGCCGTGTCGGCGCGGGCTACAGCGTCCACTTCACTTCCGGATGCCCGCGCAGCGCTTCGTGCGCCTGGTCGTACTGCTCGCGTGACTGCGCGCGGAAGGAGATGCGGACCGAAACGTACCGGCCGTTGGAGGATGGCCTGACGCTCATCCTGTCGCCCAGCACCTCGATGCCGGCATCACGCAGCAAGGCCGCCAGTTCGTTTTCGAGGTCTTTCCCGGCCGCCCCCATCGCCGACACCTCGAAGGTACCGGGGAACTGGAAGCCGTGTTCAGGATTGTCGGAAGTGATGTCCATCCGCCAATTATGGGACCGCCGCCGGTGCAACCCAAGCGGCGTCCCACTGCATCAGCGGCGGCTCAGACCGATTCCCACCACATCCAGAACGCGTCCCAGAGCTGCTTGAAGAAACCGCCTTCGTCGACCGCTTCCAGCGCCACCAGCGGGCGCTGCGCGACCACCTCGTCGCCCAGCATCACCTTGACGGTGCCGATCTCCTGGCCCTGTGCGATCGGCGCGACCAGCGTCTGCGGCACGTCCATCATCGGCTTCAGGCGCTCATAGCGGCCACGCGGGACGGTGACCAGCAGCGGTTCGGCGACGCCCAGGCGGACCACGTCGGCCTCGCCCTTCCAGACCTTGTGTTCGGCGACCACGGCATCGGCGCCGTACAGTTCATGGGTCTCGTGGAAGCGGAAGCCCCAGTTGAGCAGGGCCTGGCTGTCCTCGGCCCGCTGCTTCTCCGAAGTGGAGCCCAGCACGACCGAGATCAGCCGCTGGTCGCCGCGCTTGGCCGAGGCCATCAGGCAGTAGCCGGCGGCGGAGGTATGCCCGGTCTTGATCCCGTCCACGCTCTTGTCCCGCCACAGCAACACGTTGCGGTTGGGCTGGGTGATCGTCCCGACGGTGTACTCCTTGATGCTGTTGTAGGAGTAAGCCTTCGGGAAGTCGCGCGCCAGGGCCCGGCCGAGCAGTGCCAGGTCACGCGCGCTGGAGACGTGGCCTTCCGCCGGCAACCCCGTGGGATTGACGAAATGGCTGCTCTTCATGCCGATCCGGGCCGCGTACTGGTTCATCAGCGCGGCGAAAGCATCGACGCTGCCGGCCACGTGCTGCGCGAGGGCGATGGCGGCGTCGTTGCCCGACTGCACCACCATGCCCTTCTCCATCTCCAGCAGCGGCGCGGTCTGGTTGACCTCGAAGCCCGAGTAGCTGCCATCCGTACCGGCGCCACCGGTGCGCCAGGCGTACTCGGTCATCATCACCTGGTCGTCCTCGGCGATCTTGCCGGCGGCCATCTCGGCTGCGATGACGTAGCTGGTCATCACCTTGGTGATGCTGGCCGGCTCCAGCGGCTCGTCGATGTTCTCGCCCGCCAGGACATTGCCACTGGCGGCATCCATCACGATCCATGCTTCGGCGACCACCTCCGGCGGGGGCGGCACCGGCATCTCGTCGCTCGCCGCGGCCGGCGCGGGCGCGGCAGCGGGCGTCGGCGACTGCGCAAAGGCCAGACCGACGGTGAAGGTGGTCAGCGCGGCAAGGCCGAACGCACGAAGGACAACGGGGGCTTTCATCTTTTCTGCTACTCCGGGGCGGCGGTAGGCGCCGTAGGCCAGTTCAGGCGGTCAATGGAAATCGAGGATGTTTCAACGCGACGGGGCCGGGGCCCTCACTCGCGCACGGGCTGCGGCGTACCGAAGCCAAGGCCGGCAATGCGGCTGGTGAACAGCGGGATGACGGCTTCGTCCACCGGGCCGACGCGCAACCGCCAGAGCGGCCGGCCGTCGGTGCCGCCGTCATGGAGGGTGGCGCCATCGATGCCGGCGTTGCGCAGCATCGCCAGCGCGCGGTCGGCGTTGGCACGGGCGGCAAAACTGGCCACCTGCAGCACGACCGAACCGGTGCCGCGGGCAACGGGCGTTGGTGCGGGCGTCACCGCCACCGGGTTGTCCGCGGAATTTCCAGCGGAGCTCTCCGCGCCCGCTTCAGCAGGCAGCGCCTCCACGAACCGGTCCAGCGTGCTTGCAGCGGCCGGCGCAGGCGCGATGACAACCGGCGCGGAGGGCGGTGACGCGGGCGACGGCTCAGGCCCGGCCGCGAGCATGGTCGCCTGCTCGCCGGGCACCAGCGCCTCCACCTCGACCCGACCGGTCCCGGCCCGGGTGATGCCGAGCTTCACTGCCGCGGCGTAGCTCAGGTCGATGATGCGGCCCTTGTGGAAGGGCCCGCGGTCGTTCACCCGGACCACGACCGAGCGACCGTTTTCCAGGTTCGTCACCCGGGCAAAGCTGGGCAGCGGCAAGGTCTTGTGGGCGGCGGTGAAGGCGTACATGTCGTACACCTCCATGTTGGAGGTGCGGCGGCCGTGGAACTTCTTGCCGTAGTACGAGGCAAGGCCCTGCTCGACGTAGCCCTCGGCGCGATCGAGCACCTTGTAGCTTTTCCCCAGGACGCTGTAGGTGGGACGGTTGCCATAGCGCGATGGCGGCTCGGCGACCACCTGCGGCTCGGGGATCAGGGAGACGTCGATGTCCTCCGCCGGCGCCGAATCCGCGATATGTGGGGCATACAGGCCGCCAGCAGTGTAGTCACCCCGCTTTCGGGGATCTTCCTGCGCCGGCGGGTAGGGCGAACGCTTGGCCACCTTGCCGCCTGGAGCGCCGACTGCCGGCGCTTCGCTGGCGTCGGGACCTGTCTTCTTCGGCGCACCGGCGCAGCCTGCGAGGGCCAGCAGGCAAGCCAGCGCCGCCAGGGCCGCCCGCGCCCGCTTCATGCGCCGGGCTTGGCGGCGCTGCCGCCACGGCTGTCGGTCCCGACGCTAGCGAGCGGGTTCTCGCGCCCGGCGATCGCCTCGGACAACTGGAACACCGCCATCGCGTAGTGCTTGGAGATGTTGTAGCGGGTGATGGCGTAGAAGTTCTGGAACCCGAGCCAGTGCTCTTTGCCGTCGACCCCATCCAGGTTCAGTAGGATGGCGTCACCCGCACCCGGCATCGGCCGTTCCGGGCGGTAGCCGCGGGCCGCCAGCTGGTCCAGGCTGTAGCGCGGCTCCAGTCCATCGGGTTCGAAGTCGGCGGCCCCGCGGTCGCGCTCGGCACGCACCGCGATCGGGCCACCACGCTCCCAGCCGCCCTTCTCCACGAAGTAGTTGGCGACCGAGGCGAACACATCGTCCAGGCTGTTGAACAGGTCGACCTTGCCGTCGCCGTTGCCGTCAACCGCGTAGTCGCGGTAGCTGGAGGGCATGAACTGGCCCCACCCCATCGCGCCGGCGTAGCTGCCCTTCAGCGTGGTGATGTCGAAACCGGTTTCCTCGCCGAGTGCGAACAGCTGCGCCAGCTCGTCGCGGAAAAACGCCTCGCGCTTGTTCTCGCGCTCGATCTTTCCCGGCTCGTTGGTGCGCGGGTAGGCGAAGGCCAGGGTGTACAGGGCGTCCACGACCGGATAGCTGCCGGTGTTGCCGCCATAGCTGGTTTCAACGCCGAGGATAGCCACGATGATCTCCGGCGGCACGCCGTATTCGGCCTCCACCTTCTCGAGCGCCTCGCGGTGCTTGGCGAGGAATGCCTTGCCACCATCGATACGCGCCTGCGAGATGAAGATCGGCCGGTAGTCACGCCAGGGTTTGGCTTCCGCCGGGCGCGACATCGCGTTGATGATGCTGTCGCGGATTTCGGCCTGGTCCAGGACCGCCTCGATGCGCTGGGCATCGACGTCGTAACGGGCCGCCGTTTCCAGCACGAACTCCGGTCGCGCCACCTGCAGCGGCTGGGCGCTGGAGACGATCGGCTCGGCCGGGCCCGGCGCCGGATCCGGCGGCGGCGCCGGCTCTTCGACGGCTTCGGCCTGGGGTGGCGGGGACGGCGGGGACTGCGTGGCGCAGGCCACCAGCACGAGCGGGAGCGCACATAGCAGGGCGCGACTGGCTGGGCGTCGGGTCATCGCGCGGAGGTTACCACGCGTTCCGCGGAGCCAGAACCGCGGGCGCGGCCCCGGTCGGCCGGGTTCAGCCAGCGTTCCGGAGCTCCGTCAGTGCCCGTGCACGGGCCGATGCGCCCGCACCGCCATGACCACGCCAAGCCCCGCTAGCAGCGACACCGCGGCGGTGCCGCCATAGCTCAGCAGCGGCATCGGCACGCCCACCACCGGCAGCATGCCCGCGATCATGCCGCCGTTGACGATCACGTACACGCAGAACGCGAGCCCCAGGGCGCCGCTCACCAGACGCGAGAATCCATCCCGCGCGGCCGCCGCGATCCACAGGCAGCGGCCGACGACGAAGAGGTACAGCGCGAGCGTGACCACCACGCCGACCCAGCCGAACTCCTCGCTTAGCACGGCGAAGATGAAGTCCGTGGTGTGCTCGGGGATGTAGTTCAGGTGCGCCTGGGTGCCGTCGCCCCAGCCCTTGCCGGTCATTCCACCGCCGCCGATGGCGATCTTGCTCTGGATGATGTTCCAGCCGGCGCCCAGCGGGTCGGATTCCGGGTCGAGGAAGGTCAGGATGCGATCCTTCTGGTACGGCCGCAGCAGCCAGAACCACGCGGCCGGCGCGGCCGCGGCGATCGCGCCCAGTGCAGCTCCGGTCCACCACCACGGCAGCCCGGCGAGGTAGAGGACGAAGGCACCACTGATGCCCACCAGCATCGCGGTACCGAAGTCCGGCTGCAGCAGGATGAGCGCGGTCGGCACCCCGATCAGGACGCCCGCCACCACGACCGTCGCGAACCGCGGGGGCAGCGCCTGCCGGTTCAGGTACCACGCCACCATCATCGGCAGGCTGAGCTTCAACAGCTCGGATGGCTGGAAATAGAAGACCCCGAGGTTGATCCAGTGCGCCCCGTGGCGGCCTTCACCGATGAACAGCACCGCCAGCAGCGGGACCAGCGAGGCACCATAGATCCACGGTGCCCAATTGCGCAGCTGGTTGGGAGGCAACCGCGAAAGCCCCCACATCGCCGCCAGCCCGACCGCGAACCGCGCACCCTGCGCGAAAACCAGCGAGGTCGACTGGCCGCCGGCGCTGTAGAGCACGGCCAGCCCGATCACCATCAGCGCCAGCAGTGCCCCGAGCAACGGCAGGTCGAGCGTCCGGGTGAAGCGGACCAGCAGGTCGAGCAGCCAGCGCAGGATGATGGTCACGGCGTCGCCTCCGGGGCCGTGGCGGCGGGCGCTTCACCCGCACCTTCGGCGTCGGCGCGGGTGTCGTCCATGCCTTCCGGCATCTTGCCCAGCAGCCAGGCATCGAAGGCGGCGCGCGCGATGGGTGCCGCGGCGGTTCCACCGTACCCACCATGCTCGACCACGACCGCGACCGCGATGGTCGGGGCCTCCGCGGGCGCGTATCCGACGAACAGCCCGGTGTGGCGAAGGTGGTACGGCAACGAGCGCGGATCGCTGCTGATGTTGCCCTTGCGGCTCGAGCGCTGCGACGTACCGGTCTTGCCCGCGATCATGTAGGGCGCCCCGGCCCCGGTGGCGCGGGCGGTGCCGCGCGGCCCGTGCACGGTGGCCACCATGCCCTCGTGCACGGCACGCAGGTGCTCGGGGTTGTCGGTGATCCGGCTGGCGGTGCGTCGGGGCAGCGGCTGCCAGGGGGCCTGGTAGCCATCGCGGCGTGCCTCCACCAGTCGCAACGGATGCAGGTCGCCACCGTTGGCGATGGCGGCGGTGGCGCGCACCAGTTGCAGCGCCGTGGCCACCCAGTAGCCTTGGCCGATGCCGGAAATGACGGTCTCGCCCGGATACCACGGCTCGGTGCTGATCGAGCGCTTGTAGTCGCGCGACGGCACCACCCCGGCGTTCTCGCCGGCCAGGTCGATGCCGGTGCGCTCGCCGAACCCGTAGCGCGCCATATAGCCGGCGAACGCATCGATGCCCATCTCCAGGGCGAGCTTGTAGTAGTAGGTGTTGACCGACTGCGCGATCGACTCGCGCAGGTCCACCATGCCGTGTCCACCGCGGTGCGAGTCGCGGTAGCCGCGGGCCTGCCCGGGGATCCGGAACTCGCCGGTCGACAGGGTGGTGTCGTCGGCATCGCGCAGGCCGCTGTCCAGGCCGGCCAGACCCACCATCGGCTTCACCGTGGAACCCGGCGGGCCACCACCGAGCACGTTGCGGTTGAACAGGGGCCGCGAAGGGTTCTCCGTCAGTGCGTTGTAGTCGGCATGGGAGATGCCGTTGACGAACAGGTTGGTGTCGTAGGAAGGCAGGCTCACCATCGCCAGCACCTGCCCGGTCCGTGGATCGACCGCCACCGCCGAGCCTTCCTTTTCCCCGAACGCCGCCACCATCGCCCGCTGCAGGTCGAGGTCGATGGACAGCCGGAGGTCGGCCCCGGGCACGGCCGGTACCCGCCCGACCACGCCCATCGGCCGGCCGTCCACGTTCGTCTCGACCTTCTCGTACCCGACCTGTCCGCGCAGCGCCTCCTCGTAGGAGCGCTCCAGCCCGGTCTTGCCGGTGTGGCTGAAGGCGGCGTTGCCCTCGCCCATCGTCTCCACGTCCTGGGCATCGACGCGGCCGACATAGCCGACCACGTGCGCGAACAGCGGCCCGTGCAGGTAGCGGCGGTTGAGGTAGGGCACGATCTCGATGCCGGGGTAGCGCCACTGGTCCACCGCGAAGCGCGATACCTCGTCCGGCTCGATGCGCATCTTCAGCGGGATCGGCTTGAACCCCGGGGTGACCCGGCGGGCCTCCAGGAAGGTTTCGACCTCCTCCGGCGACAGCTCGACCACCTCCCGCAGCGATGGCAGCCAGCGCTCTGGATCACCCGCCTCGTTCGGCGTGACCTCCAGGCGGAACGCGGGCACGTTGTCGGCGAGGATCCGGCCTTCACGGTCGTAGATCAGCCCCCGCCCGGGCACCACCGGCCGCAGCTTGATGCGGTTCTGCTCCGACCGGGTGACGTAGTCCTCGTGCTGCCACACCTGCAGCCGGAAGTACCAGAACGCCAGCCCCGCCAGCGCCACCACCACGCCCAGGAAGGCGAGCGCCGCGCGGCGACGGAACTGTTCGGCCTCGGCCGCGGAATTCTTGAGCAGGCGCCGGGTCCGCACGTCAGGACTTCCGCCAGTGTCCCAGGCGCAGGGCGTCCAGCAGCAGGAACACCGGGGCCCACAGCAGCATGCCGGCCAGCGGCGCCGCCCAGAACATCGAAGGCAGCGTCGGCATGCCCAGCGTGGTGTGGATGGCCGCGGTGACGATGCGATCGTTCAACAGCAGCGCGCCGATGGCCAGCGACTGCTGCGGCATCGGGAAGAACCGCAACCGCGCGCGGAAGCGTTCGAGGATGAAGGCCATGACCACCAGCCGCATCGCCTGCTCGCCCAACAGGCCGCCGAACGAGAGGTCTGCGACGAGGCCGACGACGAAGGCGAAGCCCAGCCCGACCCGTTCCGGTGCCTCGATCACCCAGTAGGCCAGCACCAGGGCGAGCCAGTAAGGCCGCAGGGGCTGCCACGACGGCGGCAGGGGCAGCAGGCCAAGCACCAGCGCGACGATCACGCTGGCGGGGATCAACCAGCCGGGACGCATGCGGCTCATGGCGCGCCTCCGTCTTCGGCGGTCGCGCCGGCGTCCGGGGCTTCCGCCTGTCCGGCATCGGCGGGCTCGTCGGCGCCATCCCCGGTGCCGGCATCGGGTGCCGCATCCAGCTCGGGCGGCGGCGCAGGCACGGTCCGCAGCAGCAGGACGTCGCGACCGCGGTCCAGCTGCGCCGCCGGACGGACCTCGCCGACCAGGAAGGCGCCGCTGTCGTCCGGCGCGATCGCTAGGATCTCGCCCACCGGGAAGCCGGCCGGGAATCGCCCGCCGAGCCCGGAAGTCACCAGCCGGTCGCCCACCTGCACATCGGCCGAGAGCGGGATTCCCGGCAGCCGCAGCGCATTGGTACGTCCGTCGCCGTGGGCCACCAGCCGCACGCCGCTGCGCGCCACCGCCACCGGCACCGCATGCGACGGGTCGGTCAGCACCAGCACCACGGCATGCACCGGGCGCACCTCGATCACCTGCCCGACCAGCCCGCCGGCGTCGATGACGCTCTGTCCCATCCGCACCCCACCAGTGCTGCCCGAGTCCAGCACCAGTCGCTGTCGGGTGGGGTCCAGGTCCACGTCCAGGATCGGCGCCAGCTGCACGTCGAGGTTGCCGCGCTCGGCCGCGCCCAGCAGGCCACGCAGGCGGGCATTGTCAGCGGCAAGGGTCTGCAGGCGGGCGATCCGGGCGCTGCTGACCAGCAGGTCATTGCGCAGCCGGTTGTTCTCCGCAGTCAGTTGCGACAGCGTGCCGGCATCGTCATACAGCCGCTGGGCCATGCGGCCGGGCCAGCCGGCGACCATCCACAAAGGCTGGACCAGCAGCCCCGCCTGGCTGCGCGCCTGGCTCAGCCAGCCGCCCCGGTGGTCGAGCACGATCAGCACCAGCGCGAGCGCGAGGTAGGCCAGCAACCGCAGGGTCCCGGCGACATCGCCGCCGCGGCTGGGCGTGGTGGGACCGGAGTAGGAGGGCACGGGACTGGCAGGTCGGCTTGTTTCCGGTGTTCAGCTCACTCCGGGGCGAAGAACTCGTTGCCGTGCATGTCGACCAGCTCCAGCGCGCGACCGCCACCGCGGGCGACGCAGGTCAGCGGGTCGTCATCGACCTGCACGTGCAGGCCGGTCTCCTCGCTGATCAGCCGGTCCAGGTCCGCGAGCAGGGCGCCGCCGCCGGTCAGCACGATGCCGCGCTCGGCGACGTCGGCGGAGAGCTCCGGCGGGGTCTGCTCCAGGGCGAGCTTGATTGCGCTGACGATCCCCGCCAGCGGCTCGCGCAACGCGTCCAGCACCTCGTTGGCGTGCAGCGAGATCATCTTGGGCACGCCCTCGGCCAGGTTGCGGCCGGTCACCTCGATGGTGCGCGGCTCGTCCTGCGGATACGCGCAACCGATCTCGACCTTGATGCGCTCTGCCGTGGCCTCGCCGATCAGGGTGCCGTAGGTACGCCGCACATATCCGATGATGGCCTCGTCGAAGCGGTCGCCGCCGATGCGGACGGATGCCGCGTACACGATGCCGTTGAGCGCGATGACCGCCACTTCGGTGGTGCCACCACCGATGTCGACCACCATGGAGCCACGGGCCTCGGTCACCGGCAGGCCGGCGCCGATCGCCGCGGCCATCGGCTCCTCGATCAAATAGACTTCCCGCGCGCCGGCCTCCTCGGCCGATTCCTTGATCGCGCGGCGCTCGACCTGGGTCGAACCGCAGGGCACGCAGACCAGTACGCGCGGGCTGGGCCGCAGGAAGCGGGACTTGTGCACCTTGCGGATGAAATGCTTGAGCATTTCCTCGGTGTAGGTGAAGTCGGCGATGACGCCGTCCTTCATCGGCCGGATCGTGGTGATGTGGCCCGGCGTGCGGCCCAGCATCTGCTTGGCCTCCATGCCGACCGCGGCGACGGTACGGTTGCCGCCGATCAGGCGGTCCTGCCTGACCGCGACCACCGAAGGCTCGTTGAGGACGATGCCCTGTCCGCGGACGTAGATCAGGGTATTGGCCGTGCCCAGGTCGATGGACAGGTCATTGGAGAACATGCCGCGAAACTTCTTGAACATCGTCTGGAGGGGCCGTGTGGGGGATGCCGGAGCGATCGGCTAGCCTAGCAACCACCCCCCTACCCGGCAAGGCGCAATAACGCAAATTCCCGCACCCGGGGTGGCGCCCCGGCATCATCGCGTGCCGGCTGCGACGACGGTCACGGCCCGGGGGCGTAAACGGGCCTGATCCGGTCCCGGTGCTGGCCCGGGGAGGGGGCAGCGGCTAATCTAGCGACGCCTGCGCGCCGCCCGGCGCCACCCTTCTCCAGAAATTCGACCTGTCCGGCCCGCTCGGCCGGCCCTCCCCGGGAGTGTGATTACCGATGTCTGCCCTGATCTGCGGCTCGCTGGCCTACGACTCCATCATGGTGTTCCAGGACCAGTTCAAGAACCACATCCTGCCGGACAAGGTGCACATCCTGAACGTCTCGTTCCTGGTGCCGCAGATGCGCCGCGAGTTCGGCGGCTGCGCCGGCAACATCGCCTACAACCTCAAGCTCCTCGGCGCCGACCCGATCCCGATGGCGACGGTCGGGCAGGATTTCGGCCCCTATCGCGAGTGGTTCACCGAGCGCGGCATCCGCCTCGACCAGGTACGCGAACTGCCGGAGCTGTTCACGGCCCAGGCGTTCATCACCACCGACCTGGACAACAACCAGATCATCGCCTTCCATCCCGGCGCCATGATGGAAAGCCACAAGAACCACGTGCGCGATGTCGAAGGCGTGAGCTTCGGCATCGTCGCGCCGGACGGACGCGAGGCGATGCTGCAGAACGCCACCGAGTTCGCCGAAGCCGGCATCCCCTTCATCTTCGATCCCGGGCAGGCGATGCCTTTGTTCAGCGGCGAGGAGTTCCGGCACTTCATCGAGCAGGCCGACTACGTCGTCGTCAACGATTACGAATCCAACCTGCTGCAGGAGCGGACCGGCTGGGACGAGGCCGGGATCGCATCGAGGGTCAAGGCCTACATCACCACCCGCGGCCCGCGTGGCTCGGAGATCCACACCGGCGGGGAGACGCTGCACATCCCGCCGGCCCGCGAGCGCGCGGTGGTCGACCCGACCGGCTGCGGCGATGCTTACCGCGCCGGGCTGATCTTCGGCCTGATGCGCGGCGACGACCTGGCTACCAGTGGCCGCATGGCTTCGTTGATGGGCGCGTTGAAGGTGGAGCACCCCGGGACGCAGAACCAGCGCTTCGATTTCGCCGAATTCGCCACGCAGTACAAGGACCAGTTCGGCCACGCGATCTGAGTGGCCTGCGGAAGCGTGCTTTTGTAGGAGCGGCTTCAGCCGCGATCGCAAAATCGTTGCTCGTCCGATCCGGGGTCGCGACTGACGTCGCTCCTACAGGGAGCCGGCGAGCGTTTGCCGTGCGGGTACGGGTCGCGGCTGAAGCCGCTCCTACAGGGCGGGACAAACCTTTGCTGACCGGGTACAGGTCGCGGCTGGAGCCGCTCCTACAGGGAGTCGCGGCCGCTCAGTTCCAGTCGGGCATGCGCTGGGGATCCAGGCCGCCGACTTCGAAGACGGCGGTGCGGGTGCCACCGGCCTTGACCGGGAACTCGACCGACAGCGTCTTCTCCGCCTCGCTGGCCAGCTTCCATAGCGCGGCTTCGTCCTCGATGAACATGGCGATGGCTTCGTCGGTATCGGGGCGGCTGGCCGCCATGCGCGTGGCTTCGCCATCGTCGACGGTCACGCTGACCCGGCAGCCGCCGTAACAGTCGAAGTCGCCCTTCTCCAGTACCAGGTAGCTGCTGTCGCCCCACTCGGGGTGGGCCCGGAAGATCAGCCTGACCGGCCGCGGCGTGGTGCCATCGGTCTCCAGGTTCTCCCTGGCGTAGATGGCCGCCGACAGTTGCTCCTGCTCACCCACCGGTTCGCTCTGGTACGCCCACAGCGCCGACAGGCGGTCCTGCTCGCGGCCGGCCACGACCTTGGCCGCGGCCTCTTCGTGTTGCGCACGAATGCGTTCGGCCGCCTCCGAGTCCGGATACTCGGCGAGCAGCACGTCGCCATGCGCCTTGGCCAGCTGCCAGTTCCCCGCCTCCACCTGTGCATCGAACTGCGCCGCCATCGCCTGCGCGGCCTCTTCGTCCGCGGCGGCCTGTGCAGCGCGCGCGGCCTCCGGGTCCGGTGCCGGTTGGCAGGCGGCGAGTGCAAGGCTCGAAGCGAGCAACAGGATCGTCGGTAGGCGCATGGCTGCCATCACTCCTCCTGTTCGCCCGTCTTTGCGTCTTCGATCACCGACTCCACCGAACCGGTGGTGATCGGGTGGTAGCCGGGGCGTGCGGCTTCGAGCGTACGTTCGGCCAGTGCCAGCCCTTCCTGCGTCTGCACCAGCGCCTCGTAGGTCGGCATGATCAGCTTGCGGCGACCGATGTCGGTGAGGAACGCGGCGATGGCATCGTTGGCCTTGGTATAGCCGCTGCGCACCGCCAGCGGATACCAGCGCTGCGCGATCTCGCCGTTCGGGGTACCGGTGAAACCATAGGCCGCATCGAGCGCCTCGATCTGCGCGATCTCCAGCGTCTCCGGCATGCCTTCCAGGAAGTGCACCCACTCCTGGGTGCTCCACCCGTCCGTCGTCGCCGTTGCCGGCAGCTCCCCGCCATCCAGCCACGCCTGCCGGGCCTCGTCGACCGCATCGAAGCGTGGCGACACCGTCTCCGGTGCCGAGTCCGGGATGTCCGGCTCGTAGATCCACTCTTCCAGCTCGGCTTCCGTCACCTTGCCCGGGTGGCGGGCCAAAAGGTGCTCGTTGGCGTAGTCGATGAAGGTGGTGGTCGGGATGGTCTTGAAGGCGAACTCGTCGAAGTAGCCCCGCAGGAAGGCATCGAAATCCTCGCGGCCGAAGCGCTGCTCCAGGAACATCAGGAACCATGCGCCCTTGTCGTAGGCGACGCCGGTGAGCGTCGAGTCGACGGTGACCTCCACCTCCGGCCGGATCGCCAGCTGCTGCGCCTGCGGTTCCATGTCGTCGATGCCCTCGCGCAGTGCGTTCTGGGCGATCGCCGCTTCCATGTCCGCGTGCTCCTTGCCGTACAGCTCCTCGACGATGCGGTTCTCGACGTAGCTGGTGATGCCTTCGTTGAGCCACTGGTCCTTCGGCGTGGCGAAGGTGACAAGGTTGCCCGACCAGCTGTGGGCCAGCTCATGCGCGATCAGCGAAACCAGCGACTTGTCGCCGACGATGACGGTGGGGGTGATGAAGCTCAGGCGCGGGTTCTCCATGCCGCCATAGGGGAACGACGGCGGCAGGATCAGCAGGTCGTAGCGCTCCCAGCGGTAGGGGCCGTACAGCTCCTCGGTGACCTCGATCATGCGCTCGGTGTCGGCGAATTCCTCGGTTGCCTCGTCCACCATGCCCGGCTCGGCCCAGACGCCGGCACGTTCGGAGATCGGCTTGAACACCAGGTCACCGGCGGCGATGGCGAGCAGGTACGACGGAATCGGCTGCGGCATCTCGAAGCGGTAGTCGCCATCGCGCTCCGCCTGCGGATCATTGTCGGCGCCCATCAGCACCATCACGTCTTCCGGGCTGGTGACGTGGGCGGTGAAGGTGAAGCGGATCTGCGGCGTGTCCTGCAGCGGCACCCAGGAGCGCGCATGGATCTGCTGCGACTGGCTGAACATGAAGGGCTGCTCGCCGCCCTGGGTCATCGCCGGGGTCAGCCACTGCAGGCCCGAGGCCTCGGGCGAGGTGGCATAGGTGACGCGGATGCGTTCGTTGCGCGTCGGCGATTCGATCACCAGCTTGCTGCCCAGGCGCTCGTGCGCTTCTTCGAGGTTGAACGCGAGGTCCGTCCACTTGCCGTCGGGGCGCTCGCCCACGACCTTCTGGATGTCGAGGTCGCGCGTATCCAGCACCAGCTGGGTCGCGTCGTCATCCAGCCACTCGAGGCTGTAGGTCGCGCTACCGGTGATCTGGCGCTGTTCGAAGTCGAGCGCGAGGGCCAGCGCGAGGTCCGTGGTCCGGACCTTTTCAGGCTCGGCGTATGACAGCGCATCGTGCTGGCGCGCATCGACCTGCATGGTCGTGTCCTCGCCTTCGGCGCCGGGACGGGTGTCGGAAGGAGTCGCGGCATCGCGCGAGCAGCCGGCCAGAGCGGTGGCGGCGACGAAGCAGAGGGTCAGGATCGAGGAACGCATGCAGGGCCCACGGTGACGGGTGAGCACCCGAGTGTAGCGCCGTGCCGGCGGCTCGCGAAGTGCCGTCCCGGGCGATCCGCCCCGCGGTCTGTCAGACCTTGTAGCCGGTGTGGATCGCGACGATGCCGCCCGACAGGTTGCGATAGGAGCAGCGGGCGAAGCCGGCTTCGGCCATCATCGCCTTCAGCTCATCCTGCGGCGGATGCTTGCGGATGCTCTCGGCCAGGTAGCGGTAGCTGTCGGCATCCCTGGCGAACAGCTGGCCCAGCCGCGGCAGCACCTTGAAGGAATGGAAGTCGTAGATCGGCCGGAACCATTCCGGCTTGACCTCGGAGAACTCCAGCACGCGGGCCTGCCCGCCCACCTTGAGCACCCGGTGCATTTCCCGCAGCGCGGCATCCTTGTCGGTGACGTTGCGCAGGCCGAAGGCGATGGTCACCAGGTCGAAGCTGCCATCCGGGAACGGCAGCTTCTCGGCATTCATCTGCACGTATTCGAAGCCGGCGACGCGACCCCGGTCGGTCATGCGGTCGCGGCCGACCTTCAGCATCGAACCGTTGATGTCGCCCAGCACGATCGAGCCCGAATCGCCGACCCGGTCCTTCAGCAGCAGCGCGATGTCACCGGTGCCGCCGGCGAGGTCGAGCACGCGGTCGCCACGCCTCACCTGCGAGGTGGCGACGAAGTAGCGCTTCCAGACCCGGTGGATGCCCATCGACATCAGGTCGTTCATCAGGTCGTAATTGCCGGCGACCGACGAGAACACCTCGCCGACGAGCTTCTGCTTCTCGCTGCGCGGCACGTCGCGGAAGCCGAAGTGGGTGGTGTCGGGGGCGTCGGGGCGCGGGGTCTGGTCGCTCATGGGTGGATTATCGCACTCGCCGGTGCTCTGGTCCTGTAGGAGCGGCTTCAGCCGCGATCCGGATACGGCGCGGGCAACCGGACGGCCGATCGCGGCTGAAGCCGCTCCTACAACGGAGAACCTTCCGAGCAGGGTCTGCAAGCCCCGGGGCGGCTACAGGATGTAGCGGCTCAGGTCGGGATCCTTGACCAGCTCGCCCAGGTGCTCGTCGACGTAGGCCGCATCGATCTCGACCGACTGGCCACCACGGTCCGGTGCCTCGTAACTCAGGCGGTCCAGCAGGCGCTCGAGCACCGTGTGCAGGCGGCGGGCTCCGATGTTCTCCTGGCGATCGTTGACGGTGGCCGCGATCTCCGCGATACGATCGATGGCATCGTCCGTGAATCTCATGGTCACGCCCTCGGTGGCCAGCAGCTCCACGTACTGGGTGGTCAGCGCCGCCCTGGGCTCGGTGAGGATGCGCACGAAGTCCTGCTTGGTCAGCGCGTCCAGCTCGACCCGGATTGGGAAACGGCCCTGCAGCTCCGGGATCAGGTCGCTCGGCTTGGCCAGGTGGAAGGCACCGGAGGCGATGAACAGAATGTGGTCGGTCTTGATCGAGCCGTACTTGGTGCTGACGGTCGAGCCTTCCACCAGCGGCAGCAGGTCGCGCTGCACGCCCTCGCGCGACACGTCGCCGCCGCCGACGTTCTCGCCGCGCTTGGCGACTTTGTCGATCTCGTCGATGAAGACGATGCCGTGCTGCTCGCAGGCTTCGATCGCGGCCTCGCGCACCTCGTCCTCGTTGACCAGCCGCGCCGCTTCCTCTTCGATCAGCTGCGGACGCGCGGCCTTGATCGACAACGTCTTCTTGTGGGTCTTGTTGCCGGCGACCTGGGAGAACATCTGCCGCAACTGCTGGCCCATCTCCTCCATGCCCGGCGGCGCCATGATGTCGACGCCGACGTTGACCGCGGTTTCGATCTCGATCTCACGATCGTCGAGCTCGCCCGCGCGCAACCGCCGACGCAGCTTGGTGCGGGTCTCCGATTCCTGCGCAGAAGGCTCGGCGCCGATATCCACGGTGGTGGTGTTTGGGTCGGACGCGCCGAAGCCGAAACCGGTCGGCTGCTGCTGGCGACGCGGCAGCAATGCGTCGAGGATGCGGTCCTCTGCGCGCTCCTCGGCCTGGTTGCGCACGCGCTGCTTGGCCTGCTCGCGGAACAGCTTGACCGAGGTATCGGCGAGGTCGCGGATGATCTGCTCGACGTCCTTGCCGACGTAGCCGACCTCGGTGAAGCGCGTGGCCTCGACCTTGACGAACGGCGCGTTGGCGAGCGTGGCCAGGCGGCGCGCGATCTCGGTCTTGCCGACGCCGGTCGGGCCGATCATCAGGATGTTCTTGGGCATCACCTCGTTGCGCAGCTCATCGTCCAGCTGCGAACGGCGCCAGCGATTGCGCAGGGCGATGGCTACCGCGCGCTTGGCGTCCTGCTGGCCGACGATGTGGGTGTCGAGCGCCTGCACGATCTCGCGCGGCGTCATGGTGGCGTTGGAGTTCTCGGACTTGGGCATCGGGGGGAATTCTTCTTTGTAGGAGCGGCTTCAGCCGCGATCATGGAGCGGTTCCGCGCGACCAGATTCCGATCGCGGCTGAAGCCGCTCCTACAGTTCTTCGACCACGACGTTGCGGTTGGTGTAGATGCACACGTCGCCTGCGATGTTGATCGCCTCGGTCGCGATGGTCTTCGCGTCGAGCTCGGTATGGGCCACGAGGGCGCGGGCGGCGGACAGTGCGTACATGCCACCGGAGCCGATCGCGATGATCCCGTCCTCGGGTTCGATGACATCGCCGGTGCCACTGATGATCAGCGAAGTCTCCTTGTCGGCGACCGCCAGCAGTGCCTCGAGCTTTCCGAAGCGGCGCTCGGTGCGCCAGTCCTTGGCCATCTCCACCGCGGCGCGGATCAACTGGCCGTGCTTGCCCAGCTTGGCTTCGAACAGCTCGAACAGGGTGAAGGCGTCGGCCGCGGCGCCGGCGAACCCGGCGATCACCTGCTCATCGCGGCCGAGCCGGCGGATCTTGCGCGCGTTGCCCTTCATCACCGTGTTGCCGAGCGTCACCTGGCCGTCGCCGGCGACGGCCACCCGACCGTTGCGGCGCACCGAGACGATGGTGGTGGCATGGAAGGTGTTGGGGTTCTGGCTGGGGTCCATGGAGGCCTCCGGGGGTCGAACCCCATGGATGGGGATGGCCGGCGGTGCGCGCAAGGGCGCGACCACCGCACCCTGTAGGAGCGGCTTCAGCCGCGATCGGATGGACGATCGCGCGCGCCGGTTCCACGATCGCGGCTGAAGCCGCTCCTACAGAGGCGGATGTCTCCCGCATGGCGGGCCGATCAGCTCTTGCGGCGCGCCCGCGGATGGGCGGCGTCGTACACCTTGGCCAGGTGCTGGTAGTCGAGGTGTGTGTAGATCTGGGTGGTGGCGATGTCGGCGTGGCCGAGCAGCTCCTGCACGCCGCGCAGGTCGCCGGAGGACTCCAGCACGTGGCTGGCGAAGCTGTGGCGCAACAGGTGCGGGTGGACCCGCTTGAACAGGCCTTGCCGCTGGGCGAGCAGGCGCAACCGGTACTGCACGGCGCGCGGCGAGATCGGCCCGCCGCCCCGCCCGGGGAAGACCGGCGCACCTGCGGCGGCGCCGGTCGACGCACGCCATTCGGCCAGCGCCTTGCGGGCATGCGAGCCCAAGGGAACGCTGCGCTGCTTGTTGCCCTTGCCGACCACGGTGACCAGTCCGTCATCGATGTCGATGGCCGCCCAGTGCAACGCGCACAACTCCGACAGGCGCAGCCCGGAGGAATAGAACAGCTCGAGAAGCGCCCGGTCGCGCAGCCCCAGCGGCACGTCCGTCGGCACTTCGACCAGTACCTTGGCCTCGTCGGGATCCAGGACCTGCGGCAGCTTGCGCGGCGCCTTGGGTGCGCGGATCCCGGCGGCGGGATTGGCGGCGATGCGTCCGTGCCGGAGCAGCCATCCGTAGAAGCTGCGACAGGCGGACAACCGGCGCTGCAGGCTCTTGGGCGACAGCCCGCGGCGGTGCTCGGCAGCCACGAATGCGCGCAGCTGTTCGGCCTGGATGGCCTGCAGTTCGATATTCCCCGCCCCCGCCCACTGGGCGAGCGCTTCCAGGTCCCGCCGGTAGGCGTCGATGGTGTGGCCCGACATGCGCCGCTCCACCGCAAGGTGGGACAGGAAATCGTCGACCGGCGCGGCAGTCATCACTGCCGGCCCGGGAACCTCTCGAGCGCGGCCTGCAGGGCCTCGCCCATCATGCGCAGGAACAGCGTGCCCATGCCGGGGAAGAAGCGGTTGGCGTCACGGCTGCCGACCGCAACCAACCCGAACCCCGGCAGCGCCAGCAGCGCGGTGGACTGCACTTCACCGGCGCGCCCGCCGTACAGGAGCGCGTGCTTCTCCGGCTGCAGGCGCCCGCACAGCGGCTCGCCATCGGCGAGGCAATCGCGGAACGGTGCCAGGCGGGCATCATCCTGCGGCACCACCTGCAGCCATTCGGCCTCGTCCAGGCCGGCCACCGGCTCGAACAGCACCAGCCGCACCAGGTCGCCATTGAAGTCCTCGGCCAGGCTCGCCGCCATTGCCCGCACCGTATCGGCCGGGTTGTCCTGCCGCATCAGCGCGAGCGCCAGTTGATGCGTGCGCACGGCGAGCCGTTCGTTCTCCTGCGCGTTGGCGAACAGCTCGCGCAGGCGCTTGGACAGCTCTCGGTTCTTGTCGCGCAGCACTTCCAGCTGGTAGCTCGCCAGCGAGGCGGCCGAGCCTTCTTCGCGCGGCACCACCAGACTCAGGGTGAGGTCGGGGAACTGCTGCAGGAATCGCGGGTGGCGCCGCAGCCAGGCGGCGACCTCGTGGGCGCCAAGCGTCTCGGCGGTCTCAGTCATGGAGCCATTCTCCTTCGAATACGAATGCCGCCGGGCCGGCCATCGCGACAGGCGCGTCTTCGGCGGGCCAGTCGATGTGCAGGTCGCCGCCTGGCAGGTGTACCGCCACCGCCCGGTCCACCAGCCCGCGACGCACCAGCACCGCCACCGCTGCGCAGGCGCCGCTGCCACAGGCCAGGGTCTCGCCGACACCGCGCTCGAACACGCGCAGGCGGATGCTGTCGCGCGCCTGCACCTGGGCGAAACCGATGTTGGCCGATTCGGGGAAGGCGTCCAGCGCCTGCAGTTGCGCGCCAGTACCGGCGACGTCGGCGGCATCAAGGTCCTGCACCTCCAGCACGGCATGCGGATTGCCCATGGACACCGCACCGAAACCCAGGATCGATCCGCCGGTGGCGATCACGTACGGGTCGCGCGGCCCGTCGAAGCCCAGCAAGGGGATCCGCGCGGGATCGAACTCCGGTACGCCCATCGATATCCGCCAGTTGCCGCCGTCGAGCCGCTCGACGTGGTGGCTCCGGCCGGGGCTGTCGAGCTGGAACGACCGGTCCGCGATCGCACCGTCGCGCCACAGCCAGGCCGCGACACAGCGCGCGCCGTTACCGCACTGCCCGGATGGAGAACCATCCGAGTTCCAGATCCGGTAGGCCGCCACCGAACCGGTTTCGCGCGGCGCTTCGATGGTCAGGATCTGGTCGCAGCCGACACCACGATGGCGGTCAGCCATTGCGCGGCACAGATCGGGGGATGGTGGCGCGGCACCGTGGCGCAGGTCGAGCACGATGAAATCATTGCCGGCGCCGTGCATCTTGGTGAAACGCAGCGGTCGGGACCCGTCAACCATTGCCGCCGTCGGCTTCCGGCTCGGCCGGCGGCGGGTCGACCGGATCCAGGTCCCCGGTCGGATCCGGAAGTGCCTCGTCGATCTCCGCCGGCGTCTCGTCGGGGTAGGTCTGCGGGGTCTCGACCTCTACCGGCACGCCGCCTTCCGGCGTCGTGACGTCCCCGGTCGGCTCCGAAGGCAGGACCAGTGGCCCCTTGTTGCCGCAGCCGGCCAATCCGAGCGGCAGGGCAAGCACCAGGGCGAGGGGCAAAAGCGCTTTGCATGCATTCATGCGCGCAGTGTAGCTGCGGCGGTCCGGCCTGCGAAACTCATTGCGCGGGGGGTTCAGGCCGGGTCCACAGCCATGCACCGACGATTGCCATGACGCCTGTCCCGACGGCGGCCATCCACGGCCGCGGTGCCGTCAGCACGAGCACCACCACGCAGAGCACCATCGTGCCGATGGCCAGCCACTTCGACCGGCGGGCGACCGCGCCATGATCGCGCCAGTGCACGATCATCGGGCCGAACTGCCGGTGGGCGAGCAGGCGATCGTGCAGCCGCTTCGATCCGCGGGCTGCGGCATACGCCGACAGCAGGATGAAGGGCACGGTCGGCAGCCCCGGCAGCAGTACGCCGAGGATGCCGAGCCCGAGGCTGGCGTAGGCCAGCAGCCACCACGCCCAACGCATGCGGGAAGGACGCTCGGGCGGCGGCGGATCGGTCGGCGTCATGAAGCCATTGTCCCCGATGCCGCTCCCATCGGGGGAACACGGGCTTTCGTCCGGCCGGTCGTGCTTCGGCTGTAGGAGCGGCTTCAGCCGCGATCCTGGAGTCGGCGCAGGCGAACGATTTTCGGATCGCGGCTGAAGCCGCTCCTACGGGGGCTCCCCGGGTCTTCGCGGGGAGCCGGCACCTCTAACGGCTATCGGGCGGCTTCGACGACGCCGAGGCGGTCGAGCATGAACGCGTACATCTCCGCCAGCTCGCGATAGCGGCGGAAACGGCCGGACTTGCCACCATGACCGGCATCCATGTTGGTGCGGAACAGCACCGGTTCGCTGCCGGTGTTGAGGTCGCGCAGGCGGGCGACGTACTTGGCCGGCTCCCAGTACTGCACCTGTGAATCCCACAGCCCGGTGCCGACGAAGGTCGCCGGGTAGGCCTGCGCACTCAGGTTGTCGTACGGCGAGTAGCCGAGCATGTACTCGTAGGATTCGACGCTCGCCTCGGGATTGCCCCACTCGTCGTACTCGTTGGTGGTCAGCGGGATGCTGGCGTCGAGCATGGTGGTGACGACATCGACGAACGGCACCTGCGACAGGATCACGTCGTAGGTCCGGGGCGACATGTTGGCGATGGCGCCCATCAGCAGTCCGCCGGCGCTGCCACCGTAGGCGGCGACGCGGTCGGGCGCGGCATAACCCTGCTCGACCAGGTACCTGGTGACGTCGATGAAGTCGGTGAAGGTGTTGTTCTTGTTGAGCAGCTTGCCGGCGTCGTACCACTTGCGGCCCATCTCCTGGCCGCCACGGATGTGCGCAAGGGCGTAGACCATGCCGCGGTCGAGCAGGCTCACCACCGGCAGGTTGAAGTTCGGGTCGGTCGAGCTGCCGTAGCTGCCATAGGCGTACTGCAGCATCGCCGCGCTGCCGTCCTTCTCGAAACCGTTGCGATAGACCAGCGTGACCGGCACCCGGGTGCCGTCGCGTGCGGTCGCCCACAGGCGCTCGGTGCTGTACTTCGAAGGGTCGTAGCCGATCACCGGCTGCTGCTTGAGCAGGCGGCGCTCGCCTGTCTTCGTGTTCAACTCGTAGGTGGTCGCAGGGGTGGTCAGCGAGGTGTAGCTGTAGCGCAGCCAGTCGGTGTCGGGCTCGGAATTTACCGACAGGCCCATCGAGTAGGCCGGCTCGTCCGCCTTGACGTATTCGGCGCTGTCGTCGGCCTGGCCGACCGTCCCGCGCAGCAGGCGGATGCGCTCCAGGCCGCCGGAACGCTCGGCGACGGCGGTGAAGCCGTCGAACAGCTCGAAGCCATCGATGAACACGTCCGCGTCGTGGCCGATCCACTCCTGCCACTGCGCACGCGAGGTCGCACCGGTCGGCGCGGTCATGATCTTGAAGTTCTCCGCGCCATCGGCATTGGTCCGGATCACCCAGCGGCCGCCGTGGTGTTCGGCGTCGTATTCGACATCGCGCTCGCGCGGGGCCAGCACGGTGAACTCGCGCGGGTCGGCGGCGGGAGCGCAGCGCTGCTCGCTGGACACCGTGCTCTCCACGCCGATGCAGATGTACTGGTCGTCGCGGGTGCGGCCGATGCCCATGTAGAAGCTGTCGTCGTGCTCCTCGTAGACCAGCACGTCCTCGCTGGCCGGGGTGCCGAGCACGTGCTTCTTCACGCGCACGGTCAGCAGTGTCTCGGGGTCGTTCTCGACATAGAAGATGGTGCGGTTGTCATCGGCCCAGACGATGTTGGCGGACACGCCGCTGATCCGGTCCTCGAAGACCTTCCCGGTCTCGATGTCCTTGATGCGGATGACGTACTGGCGGCGGCCGACGTCGTCCTCGGCCCAGGCCAGCAGGCGGTTGTCCTGGCTGACCTCCCAGTCGCCGATGTTGAAGTAGTCCTTGCCCTCGGCCATCACGTTGACGTCGAGCAGGACCTGCTCCGGCGCTTCCATCGATCCCTGCCGGCGCGCGTAGACGGGGTAGTCCTGGCCGGTCTCGAAGCGGCTGTAGTACCACCAGCCGCGCTCGCGGTACGGCACCGAGCTGTCGTCCTGCTTGATGCGGCCGACGATCTCCTCGTACAGGCGGTCCTCGAGTGGCTTCAGGCGCGCCATGTACGCGTCGGCGTAGGCGTTCTCCGCATTGAGGTAGGCCAGCATGTCCGGATCCTTCCGGCTGTCGTCGCGCAGCCAGTAGTACTCGTCCTGGCGCTCGGCCCCGTGCGGCGCCTTGACCACGTGCGGACGCTTCTCCACGTCGGGCGGTACGGGCAGGTCCTGGGCAAGGGTCGGGGTCGAAAGTGTCATCAGTGCGGCCAGCAGCAGGGTGGGCTTCATGGGATGGGGTCCGGGGGTGGGAAGTGCAACCGGGAGGTTCGAAGGAATGGTCTATCAGGGCTTTAATATGTCCGGGCCTTTGTAGGAGCGGCTTCAGCCGCGATCCTGGAACCGACGCGGGCGGACGGTCACTCGATCGCGGCTGAAGCCGCTCCTACAAGAGCTGACATGAAACATAACGGGCCGGCGATGTGCCGGCCCGTCGTTTGCTTCAGTCGTTCAACTGGTTCCACAGGAAGGTGTAGGCGAGCGCGCTCATGTGGGCGGCCTGCTTGTTGTTGGCCGAGCCGCCGTGGCCGCCTTCGATGTTCTCGTAGTAGCGCACGTCGGCACCGCCCTCCATCATCTTCGCCATCATCTTGCGGGCGTGGCCGGGGTGGACGCGGTCATCGCGGGTGGAGGTCATGAACAGCGTCGGCGGGTAGTCCTTGCCGGGCTCGTACAGGTGGTACGGCGAGAAGGTCTGGATGAATTCCCACTCTTCCGGCTTGTCCGGGTTGCCGTACTCGGCCATCCACGACGCGCCCGCCAGCAGCTTGTGGTAACGCTGCATGTCGAGCAGCGGCACCTGCACCACGATAGCGCCGAACAGCTCCGGATACTGCGTCAGCATGTTACCCATCAGCAGGCCGCCATTGCTGCCGCCCTGGATGCCGAGCTTCTCCGGAGAGGTGATGCCGCGCTCGACCAGGTCCTTGGCAACGGCAGCGAAATCCTCGTAGGCCTTGTGCCGGTTCGCCTTCAGCGCAGCCTGGTGCCAGCGCGGCCCGTACTCGCCACCGCCGCGGATGTTGGCCACCGCGAACACGCCACCCTTCTCCAGCCAGCCCTTGCCCACGGTCCCCGAATAGCCGGGCGTCATCGAGATCTCGAAGCCGCCGTAGCCGTACAGCAGGGTCGGCGTGCTGCCGTCCATCGGCAGGTCTTTCGGCTGCACCACGAAATACGGCACCCGGGTGCCATCGGCACTGGTGGCGAAGGCCTGTTCGACTTCATGCGTGGACGCATCAAAGAAGGTCGGCATCGTCTTGAGCACTTCGGGCGCCTGCCCGAGCGTGGCCAGCGACAGGGTCTGCGGGCTCAGGTAGCCGTCGGCCATCACCCACACCTCGTCGCTGTGGTCGCGGTCGACCGCGGAGACATCGACGCTGCCCTCCGGCTGGCCCACGAAGTCGCCCCGGCTCCACTCGCCGCTGCCGCCCTCCGGCGGCGTCAACACGCTGAGCCTGTTGTTGACGTCATCGAGCACGTTCAGCACCAGATGGTTGGCGGTGACGGTCGTGCCGGCCAACGAGGTGGTCTCGGTCGGCTCGAACAGCACGGTGAACTCGCGCTTGCCGGCCATAAAGTCGTCGAAGTTGGCGGCCACCAGGCTGCCGGCCTCGAAGCGCTTGCCGCCGGCTTCGTAAGGCTCGCGAAGCTCCAGCACCAGCCAGTCCTTGTGCACCGACTTGTTGGCGGAGTTGGGCGCATCGATGCGCACCAGTTGGCCATCATCGCGGCGCAGGTAGAGCTCGTCGTTGTAGAACGCCAGGGTGCGGCTGACGAAGTCGCGCTCGTAGCCCGGCGTGTGGTCGTGCATCGCGGCGATGTACATGTCGTCGGGCTTGCCCTCGTACACCACCTCCGCCTCTGCCATGGGAGTGCCGCGGGTCCATTGCTTGACGATGCGCGGGTAGCCGGATTCGGTCATCGAGCCGTCGCCGAAGTCGGTGTAGACATAGACGTTGTCGCGATCGATCCAGCCCAGCCCGCCCTTGGCCTCGGCGCGGAAGAAGCCGCCCTCGACCCAGTCACCGGCGACCAGATCGAACTCGCGGGTCACGTCGGCATCCGCGCCACCGCGCGACAGCGCGACCAGGCAGCGCTCGTATCCGGGCGGCAGGCAATCGGCGCCGTGCCAGACCCAGTTCTCGCCCTCGGCCTCGTTCAGCGCGTCGAGATCGATCACCGTCTCCCAGCGCGGATTGTCCTTGCGGTATTCCGCGAGCGTGGTGCGCCGCCAGATGCCGCGCTCGTGCTGCGCGTCCTTCCAGAAGTTGTAGTAGTGGTCGCCGATCTTGGTGACGTAGGGAATCTTGGCGTCGGAATCCAGGATCGAAAGCAGCTGCGACTCGAGCTGCTTGAACGCGGGGGTGGAAGCCAGCTCGGTCTCGGTGACTTCGTTGCGCGCGCGGACCCAGTCCAACGCCTTTTCGCCTTCGACGTCTTCAAGCCACAGATACGGGTCGCTCACGGCAGGCTCCTGTGCGTGGGCGGCACCGGATGCCGCGGCGAGGCCGGCGGTGAGCAGGGCGGCCTGGCAGGCCTGCGACAACTTGGACATGGGCACTCCGGTACCGGGATGGCGGGGATTCGGGAAGCCGAAAACTAGCACAGCGCCCGTGTGCGTCCGCAGCGGCGAAAGTCATGCCGCCTGCGGCACCACCGCCCGCCTGCCACGCTTGCCACGCGGGGCCGGCGAGGCGAGGCGCCGTGCCATCGGCACCCGAGACCGGCGTGCGACGGTGGCTTCCGGCTCCTGCCGGCCCATGCGCCTGGCCATCCACCACGCGCACACGGGCATGGCGAACAGCCACATCGGCAGCCAGCCGATCACCGGATGGCTGCCGCGGGCCTCCGGCACCAGCAGCAGGACCACGACGCCCACTGCCACGACGTGGCGCAGCACCACTTCGAGACGGCCGGGTTCACTACGGCCTGGTCCACTACGGGCTGGTCCGGAACGGGTGGGTTGGCAAAAGGTGGGTCGGCGGGCGTGGTCCATGGCGGGCTCCTCGATGTGGAGTCCGCAGCATCACCAGCGGTCATCTCAGGCGCTGCGACACCTTCAGGCGGGGTCGCGCTCATAGTTGGCGATGGCCAGCGCCAGCAGCGTGCGCGCCTGTTCGCGCAGGGACCGCGGCTCGACGATCTCGGCGTCGCTGCCGTAGTGCAGCACGTCCATCAGCAGCTCGCGGCCGGAGCTGTAGGGCAGTTTCAGCTCATAGCGGCCATCGGCCAGGAAGCGCCCCTGCTGCTGGGAATGCCAGTGTTCGTCCGCCACCCAGCGCGCGGCCTTGGCGCTGAACAGGATGGTGGCCCAGCCCTTCGGGGTGCCGGAGAAGATGCCGTAGCTGGAGGCGAGCTGGCGGTCGAGTTCTTCGTCGGGAACATCACGCGCGGCATCATCGAGCTGCCGGGCATGGCTGATGCGGTCGACGGCGAAGCTGCGCAGGCCATCGCGCTCGTGGTCCCAGGCGTCGAGGTACCAGTTGTCGCGATAGTGCGTCAGCCGTTGCGGCGAGACGGTCCGGCGGGTCTGCTGGTCGGTGGAGCGGGCGCGGTACTCGAATGCGAGCTGGCGACGGTCCAGCACTGCGGTGGCGACGTGCCGGAAAGCGGTTTCATCCAGCTTGCGGGTGCGGTGCGGCACCACGCGGACGCGCTCGACGGGAACCCGCCGGCCGCCGGCGTGGTCGTCGAGCAGTTTCTCGATGCGTTGCTGCAGTGGGGCCAGCGCGCTGGACAGCACGCCACCGCCGCTGCGCATCATCAGTTGCTGGGCAGCCAGCAGCGAGTGCAGCTCGTCGGAATTGAGCCACAGCCCCGGCAGCTCGAAGCGGCCGCTCTCGTCGGGGTCGTAGCGGAACCCTGCCTCGCCGTTGCCGATCACCGGCGCCATCAGCTGGTCGCGAAGGTAGGCGAGGTCGCGATAGACGGTGGCGCGCGAACACTCGAGCTCATCCTGCAGCCGCGCGACCTTCACCGGATAGCGGGCGGCGGTCAGGATGCGATGCAGGGCGTGGATGCGTTCGATGCGTTCCATGCGGTAACGGCCTCGGAGGTGTTGCGCGACGGTGGATGCGGCGGGCGCGAAACGCAAGCATCGCACCCGGTCGCGTGGCCGCGCCACTGTGCCGGCATCGCGGTCCACGTGCCGTATTCGCGTGCTGCACATCCGCCGGGGCACAATGCCGCGCATGCGACCCCCCGCCCCGGCCCCCGCCAACGTCCTTCATCCCTCGCCTGCGCGGACGGGAACGGCCTGACATGGGCATGGATCTGTGGCTGACCCTGGCCGTACTCGCGGGCGCGGTCTACCTCTTCGTCACCGAAAAGCTGCCCGCCGACGTGGTGGCCTTGCTGGTGCTCGCCAGCCTGATGGTGCTGGGCCTGGTCTCGCCGGGGGAGGCGCTGTCGGGCTTCAGCAGCCAGGCCACGATCACGGTCGCGGCGATGTTCGTGCTCAGCGCAGGACTGCAGCGCAGCGGCGCGTTGCAGGGCCTCGGCGAGCTGCTGTCGCGCATCCGCTCGGGTTGGCTGCTGGCGCTGGTGATGATGTCGCTGATCGCGCTGGTCTCCGGCTTCGTCAACAACACCGCCGCCCTGGCTGTCCTGTTGCCGTTGGTACTGGCGGCGACCGCGGCCAACCGGTTGCCGGCATCGAAGTTCCTGATCCCGTTGTCGTACGCGGCCCAGTTCGGCGGCGTCTGCACGCTGATCGGCACCTCCACCAACCTGCTGGTGCACTCGCTGGCGCAGCAGTCGGGGCGCGAAGGCTTCGGGCTGTTCGAGTTCGCGCCGCTGGGCATCATCTTCGTCGGCGTCGGGCTGGTGTACCTGATGCTGGCCCGCCGCTTCCTGCTGCCGGACCTGGGGGTCGCGGAGCTGGACACCGAGGGCCACGGCGGCCTGTACCTCACCGAGCTGGTAGTGCCGGAAAAATCGCCGGCGATCGGCAAGCAGGCCCGGGAGCTGCTGCAGCGCGAGAAGATCGAGAAAAAGCCGGACGACGACACCACGGCCGCACCTCCTGCCACGTCCGGGCCAACGGTCGTCCTGCTGGACGTGATCCGCCGCGGCGGCCGCACAGCGCCGGCATCGCGTACCGAGCTGCAACCCGGCGACCGGCTGTTGCTCCGCGGCGAGTGGAAACAGATCGAGACGCTGCGCAAGCGCTTCAAGCTGCGGCACGACCGGGTCGCCGCCGACCTGGAAGGCGATGCGGATGCCGAGCGACTGCATGCGGAAGTCATGGTGGCGCCGGGTTCCCCGCTGATCGGGCACAGCATCTCCGGCATGCGCCTTGGCCACCTGTACCGGATGCGCGTGCACGGCTTCCAGCGCCAGAGGGCCCTGCTGCGGCGTCCGATCGACCATATCCCGCTCACGGTCGGCGACATCCTGCTGGTGGACGCCTCCGAGTCTTCGCTGGACGGCCTGCGCAACGATCCGGGGCTGGTGGTGCTCGATGAGCGGCCGCAGGTCCGAGTGGACTGGCGCAACGCGATCATTTCCACCCTGGTGCTGCTGTCGGTGGTGGGTGCGGCCGCCACCGGCTGGCTGCCGATCGTCGGCGCCGCGATCCTGGGCAGCATCGCACTGGTGGTGCTGCGCTGCCTGCAGCCGGACGAGGCCTACCAGGCGGTGGACTGGCGCGTGGTGATGCTGCTGGCTGGCGTGCTGCCGATGGGCATCGCGCTGGAACGCAGCGGCGGTGCGGCGTGGGTGGCGCAGAACGGCATCGGCATGATCAGTGACTGGGGCCCGGTGGTGACCCTGTCGGTGGTGTACCTGTTGACCGCCATCATGACCGAGGTGATGAGCAACAACGCCGCCGCGGTACTGCTGGTACCGGTGGCGATCGCCGCCGCGGAGTCATTGGGCGTGGATGCGAAACCTTTCCTGGTCGCGGTCGCCTTTGCCGCCTCCACCAGTTTCGCCACCCCCGTCGGCTACCAGACCAATGCGATGGTCTACGCCGCAGGTGGCTACCGCTTCGCGGACTTCCTCAGGATCGGGTTACCGCTGAACCTCATCTTCTGGATAATGGCGACTGCGCTGATTCCGCGCTTCTTCCCGTTCTGACCGGCGATCAGAGCACTTCGGCGAGCAGGTCGCCGGCGCCACGCGCGAGCAGCGCCTGCGCCACTTCCACGCCGATGGCGACCGCGTCCTCGGCACTGCCCTGCAGCGACGCCCGCACCGCACGACCGTCCGCGGCCGAGCCGACCATGCCGTCCAGCCGCAGCGTCGCCGGTTCTCCCGGCTCCTGTCCGAGCGTCGCCAAGGCGGCCACCGGCACGTGGCAGCTGCCGTGCAGCGCGCGGTTCATCGAGCGCTCGGCGACCACGCAGGTGCGCGTATCGGCATGTTCCAGTGCCGCGCACAAGGCCAGCACGTCGGTGGCATCGTCGCGGCACTCGATCGCGATGGCGCCTTGCGCGGGCGCCGGCAACCAGCCGGGCGCGGTCATCCGGCAGCGGATGCGGCCGTCGAAGCCCAGCCGCTGCAGGCCGGCGCAGGCGAGCACGATGGCGTCGTAGTCACCGGCGTCCAGTCGGGCCAGGCGCGTGTTGACGTTGCCACGCAGGTCACGCAGCCGCAGGTCCGGCCGCAGCGCGCGCAACTGGGCCTGGCGCCGCAGCGAGGAGGTACCCACCACCGCGCCATCGGGCAGCCTGGACACATCGTCGTAAAGGTTGCTCACGAAGGCATCGGCGTGGTCGGCCCGCTCAAGCACCGCCGGCAACGCGAATCCCGGTTCCAGCTCCATCGGCACGTCCTTGAGCGAGTGCACCGCGCAATCGGCTTCGCCACGCTGCATCGCCAGCTCGAGCTCCTTCAGGAACAGGCCCTTGCCACCGATCGCCGCCAGCGAGCGGTCCAGCACCTCGTCGCCGCGCGTGCTCATCGGCACCAGCCGCACCTCCAGGCCCGGATGGGCCTCGCGCAGGGCGGCGGCGACGTGTTCGCTCTGCCACAGGGCGAGCGGGCTTTTGCGGGTGGCGATGCGCAGGAGCTGGTTCATCCAGCCATTATCGCAGCGCATCGGCGCACTTGTAGGAGCGGCTACAGCCGCGATGGTGGATCGGCGGGGCGTCCGGACATCCGATCGCGGCTGAAGCCGCTCCTACAGGTCCTACAGCCCTACAGCTGCTTGAGGATTTCGCGCAGACCGGGGACGCAGCGCCGGCTGACTTCCAGTGGCTGTTCGACGTGGCGCAGCATGGCGTGCACGTGGCCGTCCGGGTTGCGGCGCAGCTCCACCAGTTCATGGCGGGCGGCGAGGCAGTTGCGATGGATGCGGATGAAGCGCTCACCGAACTCGTCCTCGAGCGACTTGAGCGACTCCTCGATCAGGTCTTCGCCGTGCGCGTGGTGCACCACGACGTACTTCTCGTCGGCCTGCAGGTAACGCACGTCCTCGATCGGGATCAGCCGCAGGCTGCCGCGGAGCCGGGCGCACAGGTGGCTGCGCTGGGCGGCGGGCGTACCGGCACCCTGCCGCCTGCCCGCGACGAAGGTGCGCACCCGCTCCAGCGCCGCGCCCAGCCGCTCCGGCCGGACCGGCTTGACCAGGTAGTCGATGGCTTCGGCCTCGAATGCCGAGAGCGCATGGGCGTCGTAGGCGGTACAGAACACCACTGCCGGACGCGGCTCGAATGCCGCCAGGTGGCGCGCGGCCTCGAGCCCGTCGATCCCGGGCATGGCGATGTCGAGCAGGATCAGGTCCGGTTCGTGATCGGCACAGGCCTGCAGCGCCTGCCGTCCGTCGGCGGCTTCGGCCACGACCTGGATCCCGCCGATCTCGTGCAACATCGCGCGCAAGCGGTCGCGCGCCAGCGGTTCGTCATCGGCGATGACCACTTTCATCGTCCCCTCCCTTTGCGACCCCTGCCATCCAGACCCTGTCCCGGGCCCGTACGCCAGAGGATACCCGCAGGCCGGGACGTTTACCCCTTGAAGCGGGCGCCCAGCCAACCGGCCAGGTCCGCGATCTGTTCGGCGCAGACCTGGTGGGCCATCGGATAGGCGTGCCACTGTACCTGCATGCCCAACGCGCGCAGGTGGGCCGCGCTGGCCTCGCCCGCGGCGTACGGCACCACCGGATCGTGGCTGCCATGGGCCATGAACACCGGCTGCTGGCGTGCAGCCGCCGGCACCGTCTGCGGCAGCTCACGCAGCACCGCCGGCGACATCGGCAGGTAGGTCGAAAGCGCCACCAGTCCGGCGAATGGCTGCTCACGGCGCAGCCCTGCAGCAAGCGCCACCGCGCCGCCTTGCGAGAACCCGGCGAGGATGATCCGCGAGACGGGGACGCCACGCTGCGCCTCGCGCTCCACCAGTGCCTCCACCTGCTGGACCGATTGCGCCACCCCGGCCTCGTCGGCGCGGTTGGCCAGGTCCATCTCGCGGATGTCGTACCAGGCGCGCATCGACGCGCCGTTGTTGATCGTGACCGGCCGTACCGGCGCATGCGGGAACACGAAGCGCAACGCCGGCCAGTCGCGGCGCACCAGTTCGGGAATAATCGGGACGAAGTCGTTGCCGTCCGCGCCAAGCCCGTGCAGCCACAGCACGGTCCATTCCGGGGAGGGGGCGGTCTCGTGCTCGACCGTTTCGAGCAATGGGCTATCAGTATTCATCCGGCCATTGTCGCCGCTGGCCCGGCACGCCACCAGCCACGGAGCGCGCTTCAGCCACCCCGGCGCCTGCCCAGCAACAGCGCCGCCGCACCGAGCGCCGCAGCGGCCACGGTGCCGCGATGGGTAGTGAGCCAGAATTGCGCACTGTTGGCGATGGCCTGGGCATCGAACCGGCCGTGGGTACGATGGGGTTGCCGCACCGGGGTGTACAGGTTGTCGTCGCGACCTTCCGGCAGGGGCTCATCGTCTTGCTGGCCCTCGACCGCGTCGGCTGCCAGCTTGCGGTCCAACAGGCCGGGGATCACCTTGTTACCCAGCATCGCCTGCAACGCCGGCCAACCCACCACCAGCTCCCGTCGGCGGTGGGTCGCGGCCCAGTACACGCCCCGGGCGGCGAGTTCGGGCTGGAAGATCTTGCCCATCGGCCGGGGGCGGCGGTCCATCGTGGTGCGGCCCCACTCGAACTGCGGCGTGTTGAAGGCCGCCAGTTGCACCATCGTGATGTGCACGTCGCTGCGGGCGTGGATCAGTTCGGTGCGGATGGAGTCGGTGAAGCCGCGGATCGCACTCTTGGCACCACAGTAGGCCGCCTGCAGCGGAATCGACCGGTACGCCAGTGCCGAACCCACCTGCACGACGGTGCCGCGGTTGCGCGGCCGCATCCGGGTGAGCGCCGCGCGCGTCCCCCAGACCGTGCCCAGGTAGGTGACCTCGGTGGCACGGCGGAAGTCTTCGGGGGCGACGTCCATGAAGTCGGCGAAGATGGTCGCCATCGCATTGTTGACCCAGACGTCGATGGCGCCCCACTCGCGCTCCACCTGGTCGGCGGCAGCATCCACCTGCTGGTGGTCGGCGACATCGACCTCGATGATCATCGCCTCGCCGCCGGCGGCCTCGACTTCGGCCTTCGCGCCTTCGAGTCCGTCACGGCCGCGCGCGAGCAGGGCGACGCGCCAGCCATGGCGGGCGAACTCGATCGCGCTGGCGCGCCCGACGCCGGCGGAGGCTCCGGTGACCACCGCGATCCGGCTTGTTGGCTGTGTCCTGTCCATGCCGCGGACTCTACGAGCGCGGCATCGACATCGCGTGATGGGTTGCGGCCGCAAATGTCCTAGAGTCGTGCCAACCCCAGCAGTCGGAGCGGTGCGATGGAACCCACAACCCGGATGCCGGCGGCGTTCCTCGGGCACGGCAGTCCGATGAATGCGTTGGAGCGCAATCGCTACACCGATGCATGGCGGGCGTTCGGCGCATCGGTCCAGCGCCCACGCGCAATCCTGATGGTCTCGGCCCACTGGTACGTCAATGCCACCGCGGTCACGGCCATGCCGCGGCCGCGCACCATCCACGACTTCTTCGGCTTTCCCAAGCCCCTGTTCGACATCCAGTATCCCGCGCCCGGCCTGCCCGAACTCGCCGAGGAAGTCGCCGACGCGGTGGCGCCCGACCATGTCGCGCTGGATCGCGACAGCTGGGGGCTCGACCACGGCACGTGGTCGGTGCTGGTGCATGCATTCCCCGGGGCGGACGTCCCGGTGGTCCAGCTGTCGATCAACGCGGCCAAGCCTGCCGAATACCACCTACGGATGGGCGCTAAACTCGACGCCCTCAGGGACCGCGGGGTGCTGGTGATGGGCAGCGGCAACGTCGTCCACAACCTGCGCGCAATGGATCGGCACACCCCCGATCTCGGCTTCGACTGGGCGCGCCGGTTCAACCAGCGCGCGATCGAGCTGGCGAGGAGCGACCCAGGGGACGCCGCGTCGCTGGTCCGCCACCCCGACTTCGGCATGGCCGCGCCCACCCCCGAGCATTTCCTCCCGTTCCTTTACATCGCCGGTGTCGCCTCGCAGGCGGGGCACAAGCTGGATGTCCTGGTCGACGGCTACGCCTACGGCTCGCTGTCGATGACCTCGTTCACCGTGGGCGCCCGATGCGCCGGATCGGATGGGGACTCCGGGCCCGCGGCGTCGATTGATAGCACCGCGCCGGTGGAGAACACCAACATCTGAGGGCCGTCGGCACCCGCATCAGCTGCAGGTCGAGGTGGTGCCGCAACAGGCCGTTCGCGCGGTCCTCCCCACCTGCATGGCGGGACGTTCCTGCTTCGCCTCGGCAACACCTTCGACCGCTCCGGCGGCGCTTGCCAGCGCTGCGGCTGTCATGCTGCCCTTGCGCTCGCTATAGCGGTCGGTGAGGTAGTCGCTGTGTCCGCGCACCAGCAAGGTGAACTTCACCAGCTCCTCCATGACGTCGACGACGCGGTCGTAGTACGACGATGGCTTCATCCGGCCGTTATCGTCGAACTCCTGCCAGGCCTTGGGCACCGACGACTGGTTGGGGATCGTCACCATGCGCATCCAGCGACCGAGCTGGCGCAGCGCGTTGACCACGTTGAACGACTGGGAGCCTCCACAGACCTGCATCACCGCCAGCGTGCGGCCCTGGGTGGGCCGCACGCCACCTTGCTCCAGTGGCAGCCAGTCGATCTGGTTCTTGAAGACCGCGGTCATGGTGCCGTGGCGCTCCGGACTCACCCAGACCTGGCCTTCCGACCATTGCGCCCACTCCCGCAGCTCGCGGACCTTCGGATGGTCCGCGCCGACGCTGTCGAGGATGGGCAGGCCATGCGGATCGAAGACCCGGGTCTCAGCACCGAAGTGACGCAGCAGCCGCTCCGCCTCCAGCGCCAGCTTGCGGCTGAACGACTGTGGCCGGAGCGACCCGTACAGGATCAGGATGCGCGGACGATGCCCGGGCGCTCCAGGGGAGAACGCTTCGGGATCCGGCATGGCGGCGGCGCCCGGCATCAGATGGGGGAGACCGGGGAATGGTCCCGGCGTCGATTGCGAGGTTGCACGTTCGTTTTCCATTCGACTATTCTAGAAACATGGAATTGAATGATGCAACCACCGCACTCGCCGCGCTCGGGCAGCCCACCCGTCTGTCGGTGTTCCGGCTCCTGGTCGAAGCCGGCCCCGAAGGGCGGACTCCGGGAGACATCTCCGACGCGTTGTCATTGCCGGGGGCGACTTTGTCGTTCCACCTCAAGGAGCTCGCAGCCGCCGGCCTGATACAGGGCGAGCCCCGCGGCCGCAGCATCTGCTACCGCGCCGACTTCGACGCCATGCGCGGCCTGATCGAGTTCCTGACCCGGAACTGCTGCGGTGGCAACCGTGGCCAATGTGACCCTGGAGACTGCACATGACCATCCGCGTTGGCATCAACGGCTTCGGTCGCATGGGCCGCCTCACCCTTCGCGCCGCCTGGGACCAGGCGGACATCGAGTTCGTGCAGGTCAACGATCCGGCGGGTGATGCCGCCACGCTCGCGCATCTGTTGGCCTTCGACTCGGTACACGGCCGCTGGGACGCAGCGATCTCCGCCGATGGCGATGCGCTGGTCGTCGGTGAGCGGCGCATCCCGGTGACCCGCAACAAGGAGCTGGCGGACACCGACTGGTCCGGCTGCGACGTGGTGGTCGAAGCCTCCGGCAGGTTCCGCAAGCCCGAGGTGCTGCAGCCCTACCTGGACCAGGGCGTGAAGCGCGTGGTGGTGACGGCTCCCATCAAGGCCGAGGGCACGCTCGACATTGTCATGGGCGTCAACCACGGACGTTTCGATCCGGCGGTGCATCGCATCGTCTCCGCCGCCTCCTGTACCACCAACTGCCTGGCGCCGGTGGTGAAGGTGATCCACGAGGGCATCGGTATCCGCCATGGCAGCCTGACCACGATCCACAGCCTGACCAACACCCAGACCATCGTCGATGCGCCACACAAGGACCTGCGCCGCGCGCGCTCGTGCGGCAGCAGCTTGATTCCGACATCGACCGGTTCGGCCACTGCGATCGCGGAGATATTCCCGGAGCTGCGGGGCCGGCTCGATGGCCTCGCGGTGCGCGTGCCACTGACGAACGCCTCGCTCACCGACTGCGTGTTCGAGGTGGAGAGGGCGACCACGGTGGAGGAAGTGAACGGACTGCTGGAGGCCGCGGCAGGCAACGCGCTGTCGGGCATCCTCGGGTTTGAGACGCGGCCGCTGGTGTCGGTGGACTACCAGACCGATCCCCGATCGAGCATCGTCGACGCCTTGTCCACGCGGGTCATCAACGGCACCCAGGTCAAGATCTACGCCTGGTATGACAACGAGTGGGGCTACGTGAACCGCACCGCCGAGCTGGTGCGGCTGGTCGGCGGCGCGGAACTCTGAGCGATGCTCGCCCGCCTCTCTCCCGAGGTGCGCCAGTACCTGCTGGTCACCGGCAACTACTGGGCGTTCACCCTGACCGATGGCGCCCTGCGCATGCTGGTGGTGCTGCACTTCCACCAGCTGGGTTACAGCCCGCTCGAAGTGGCGATGCTGTTCCTGTTCTACGAAGTGTTCGGCGTCATCACCAACCTGGTGGGCGGGTGGCTGGGCGCGCATGTGGGGCTCAACCGCACGATGAACATCGGCCTGGCGCTGCAGGTCGTGGCGCTGTCGATGCTGCTGGTGCCAAGCACCTGGCTGGTGGTGCCGTGGGTGATGGTGGCACAGGCGCTGTCGGGCATCGCCAAGGACCTCAACAAGATGAGCGCCAAGAGCAGCATCAAGCTGCTGGTACCGGGCGACCGACAAGGCACGCTCTACCGATGGGTGGCGGCGCTGACGGGTTCCAAGAACGCGCTCAAGGGCGTCGGGTTCTTCCTCGGCGGCGCGCTACTGACCACGGTCGGATTCGCGCCGGCGATCGCGATGATGGCGGCCGGGCTGGCCATGGTCTGGCTGCTCAGCCTCGCGCTGCTGCGGAGCGATCTCGGCCGGGCGAAGGTGAAGCCCAGGTTCCGCGACATCCTCTCCAAGAGCCGCGCCATCAACCAGTTGTCGGCGGCCCGCATGTTCCTGTTCGGGGCGCGCGACGTCTGGTTCGTGGTGGCGCTGCCGGTGTTCCTCTCGGCCTCGCTGGGCTGGGACTTCTGGCAGGTCGGCGGATTCCTCGCCGCCTGGGTGATCGGCTACGGCATCGTGCAATCGGTCGCACCCTGGTTCACCCGGCGCCGGGACGGGCACGCACCCGACGGCCGCAACGCGCTCGCCTGGGCGAGCGTGTTGGCGCTGGTGCCCGCAACCATGGCGGCGCTGCTGGTGCAGGGCCAGCCACCACAGCTGGTGCTGATGGCCGGGCTCGCCGTGTTCGGCGTGCTGTTCGCGGTCAACTCCTCACTGCACAGCTACCTCATCGTCAGCTACGCCGCTGAAGACGGCGTTTCGCTGGACGTGGGCTTCTACTACATGGCCAATGCCATGGGCCGCCTTCTCGGCACGCTGCTGTCGGGCTGGGTCTTCCAGCGCTTCGGGCTGGCCGCCTGCTTGGCTGTATCGGCGGGGCTCGTGGCGGCTGCCGCATTGGCTTCGGTGGCACTGCCGCGGCACGAGGGTCCTGGGCCGGAACCGTCCCGGCTGGCCCGATGAGTCCGCGCGCGGGTCAGTGACCCGTTGCGCCTGGACCTGCTTCGAGGCGCTCGCGAACCGCGTCCTCCAGGCTCGTCAGGCCCCAGGCCTTTCCTGTTGCGATCGCATCATCAGGCGACTGACCCTCCACCCAGGCCGCGCGCAATGCCGCCATGGCACCGACCCGGTTGCCACTGCCGCAATGCACCAGCACCGGTCGCTCCGCATCACGCAGGAGTTGATCGAATGCCAGCACGTTCTCGCGGGTGAGATCGGAAGGGCCCGCCAACGGCAGGTTGGCGTATTCCAGCCCTGCTGCCTGGACTGCGGCGGCCTCGTCGAAATCCGGTGTTTCCGCGTCCGGCGTCAGGTCGATGACCTCGCGGATGCCAGCGGTACGAACCTCATCCACGTCCGCCGGCACCAGCCGGCCCGCGGAGACGATGCCCGGCGCCGGCGAGGTCGCATGGGCGACAGCGGGAAGGGCAGTCGGGACACCGGGCGTTGTGCAGCCGGCGGCCGCGAGGGCGGCGACAAGGACGGCGATGTGCAATGACTTCATGGAAGGACCCCGGGCAACGGTTGAAGATGTGGTGCGGGCGAATGCCAGCGAGCGTCGCCGGCGCCAGCCCGACTTGCATATATATTTAGCTGCGACTAAATTAGTACTGCCTACACTTTACGTCAAGTCAAGCCGAGGACTGCTGCGATGGCCATTTCCACATCCCCAACGCCGCCCGCCCCGCCGCAGCCGTCGATCGAGGACATGGCCCGGCATGCCGGCGAGGCCGCCGCCCTGCTGAAGGCGCTCGCCCATCCCGCTCGCCTGCTGGTGCTGTGCCAGCTGGTGCAAGGCGAACGCTCGGTCGGCGAGTTGCAGCCGATCACGGGGCTCAGCATGTCCGCCCTCTCCCAGCACCTCGCCGTGCTGCGCGAGATGGAGCTGGTCACCACCCGCCGGCAGTCGCAGACGATCAACTATTCGCTGGCCGATGGTCCCGCGGCCGGCGTGCTGGACGCGCTGTATACGGCGTACTGCGGTAGCGGAGCGTAGCGTCTGCGCCGCCCCCAACGACACGCGAAAGGAGTCCCCATGACAGAGATTCGACACCCACGACCCGACCTGTTCGCCGCGGGGCAACCTACCGCCGAAGAACTCGCCGGCCTGGCCGCACAAGGCGTGCGCTCGGTGATCAACCTGCGTGCACCGGATGAGGAAATGGCATTTGATGAACAGGCCGAAGTTGAGCGGTTGGGCCTGCACTACGCCTGCATCCCGGTATGCGGCCCGCAGGACCTGACGCAGGAGAACGTGCGGCGGTTCTCGCAAGAGCTGGACGCCGCGCGGCGCAGAGGCCCGGTACTCGTGCACTGCGGCACCGCCAACCGGGTCGGGGCGATGCTGGCGCTCGACGCCGGCTTCAACCGCGGCATGCCACCGGAATCCGCGCTGGCACTCGGCCGCGAAGCGGGCCTGGCCTCGCTGGAGCCCGAAGTAGAGCGTCTGCTCGCCCGCGGCCCACAACCCGGAAAGGAGGAAGGACGATGATCTTCCGACAGTTGTTCGAACCGGTGTCATCCACCTACACCTACCTGCTGGGCTGCGAGGAGACAGGCGAAGCGGCGCTCATCGATCCGGTCATGCCGGCGTGGCAGCGCGACCTCAAGGCCGTCAACGACCTTGGCCTGCGGTTGGTGATGACCATCGATACCCACATCCACGCCGACCACATCACCTCCGCCTCGATGCTGAAGCGCGAAGTCGGCAGCCGCATCGCGATCCCGGCCCTCGATGCACTGGAGTGCACCGATATCGGCATGGAGGAAGGGGTTCCGCTGCAGCTCGGCGGCGTCCGCCTGGACCCGATGCACACCCCCGGCCACACCGACAACCATTTCGCGATCGTCGGCGGGGACCGTGTCTTCACCGGCGATGCGCTTCTGATCGATGGCTGCGGCCGCACCGATTTCCAGAGTGGCGACTCGCGGCTGCTGTACCGGAGCGTGCGCGGAAAGCTGTTCGGCCTCCCGGGCGAGACGCTGGTCTACCCGGCGCACGACTACAACGGCCGCTGGGTCTCGAGCATCGCGCAGGAGAGCCAGCGCAACCCGCGGCTGGGCGGGGACCGCACGCTCGAAGACTTCGTCGAGCTGATGGCCAACCTCGACCTGCCGTATCCGAAGTTCATCGACCACGCCGTGCCGGGCAACCGCGCCTGCGGGGTCTGTCCGCCGGAGCTCCCCGACCACCTTCGGGAGTACTGCCAGGAAATGGCGGAGAGCCCGCAAGGCTGAGTACGGCCAGCACCATCCAATCGAGTACCACTGAGGAAACACGATGAAGTCCCTGCCCCACCAGTACAACGTCACCGCCACTGGCGCACCCACCGGCACCGTCACGCTGTCACATGCCGGAGTACCCGACCTGCCCACCGCCCCACCCGTGGAATTCGGCGGCCCCGGCGACAACTGGTCGCCGGAAGGGCTGCTGACCGGCGCGGTAGCCGACTGCTTCATCCTGACCTTCCGCGCGGTGGCGAGGGCGGCGAAGCTGGAGTGGTCGAAGCTCGAAGTTTCGGTCGAGGGCATCCTCGATCGCCAGGAGGGTGTCACCGCGTTCACCGCCTTCAACATCCGTGCCGAAGTGACCATCGCCGCCGAGGCCGACAGCGCGCAGGCGGAGTCGTCACTGCAGCGCGCGGAGCGGGGTTGCCTGGTGTCGAACTCGCTCAAGGCCACGATGCACCTCGAGACGGTCGTCCACCAGGCCGGGTGAACCAGGCCGCGCCGACACCTCAGCGCGGTCCGAGCACCACCGGCAGGTCCGCGGCGGCTGGCATTCCCGACCGCCGCTGGACCAGGCCATCGTCATCGCGGAAGAGGATGCCGGGGGTACCCTGGAATCCCAGCTCGAGCATCAGCAGCTCGTTCGCGTTCAGTTGCGACCGTACCTCGGCCGGCACGGTGGCAGCACCGTCGATGCCGCCACTGGCGTAGCTTCGCTCGTTGCGGGCGAGCATCTCCGACGGCGAGGGTGCCGAGAGGATCGCGGCGACCTTGTTGGCGCTGTCCTCGCGGATGACCCCGACCAGCACGTGCCGCAACTGGACCTTGCCGGATTCGACCCAGGGCCGGGCCGCCTGCCAGAAGCGGTTGCAGAACGGACAGTTCGGGTCGCTGAAGGTGTAGACGATGCGGGCCGCGTCGTCGGCCCCGTCCGCCACCCAGTGGCTGTCCTCGAGCTGTGACCAGATGCGCTTGGACACCGGCTCGGCGACAAGCCTTTGCAGGTGGGCCTGGCCGACGTCCTCGCCGTCGGCATTGATCAGCATGCCGATCACGGCGTGCCGACCATCGGGGGTGACGTAGACCGCCATGGGGCGCTGCCCCGCGATGCCGGCAAATCCGCGCATGCCACCCGGGGCATCGAACTCGCCGAGGACCTCAAGCCCCTGCGCTTCCACCGCTTCGACCACGGCGGGGCGCGGCGCGTCCGCGGGGTCAGCGGGTTCGGCCGCACGACTGCACCCTGCGGCACCGGCCACGGCGATCGAAAGGACGAGCAGGGCGGGGTTGAGTGATTTCATCGGATGACCTCATTGGATTGAACGGGAGTGGAGGCAGGAGTGCCCCCGAAACGTTTCAGTTTCTGCGCGAGCCCGGCGCGGGTGAGCTCGCCCATGTGGGTGTCGACCAGCCGGCCGTCGCCATCGAAGAACAGCGTGGTCGGCAGCCCGCGCGCACCGGTCGACTGAGAGACGCTGGAAAACGGGTCGAGCACCACGTTGCCCAGCCGCAGCCCTTCTTCGCGCAGATAGTCCTGCACCACCTCCGTGCCTTCGCCCTGGTTGACGAAAACGAAGGTCACGTCGCCATTGGCGGCCTGCCCTTCCGCCAGCACGGGCATTTCCCGCCGGCAGGGCGGACACCATGTGGCCCACAGGTTGACCACCATGGGCTGGTCGCCCATCCCATCCAGCTGGACAGTTCCACCTTCCAGGCGCGTGAGCTCGACATCGGGCAACTGCACGGTGGCCCGCTGCATCAGCAGCAGCGACCCGGCCAGCACGGCCCAGCTACCCAGGCCTGCCGCGGTGCCCCACAGCAGGGGCCGTCGCAGTTGCCGGTGTTTCCGGGCGCGCCAGAAGCCAAAAGCCACCCCGGCGGCCACGCCTGCCCAGATCGAATAGCCACCATCGCCCGGCCGGATGATCGACCACGGATCATCGAGGTAGAGGGGAAGCCACTGCAGTACGAACGCCAGCCGGGCGGCGAGCAGCCCGACCAGCAACATGTCGAAGAAGGTGCCCGCCACCGGGATCCGCGGTTGCCCCGGCTGTTTCGCCGCCCATCGCCCCACCATCGCGGCGATGGCGAGCGCCAGCAGGATCAGCACGAGCGGCATCGGGATCGGACCGAGACTGACCATCACGCCTCCCCTGCGCCGGCACGCTGGAGTCGTTCAAGGAATGCACCGGCCTCGATCTCGCCAACGGTGCGCAGCTCCCGCCGCTCGCGCCCGTCCGGGCCGATCAGCAGCAACGTCGGTGGTCCCGCCACCGCCCATTCGCGCATCAGCGCCTGGTCGGCGGCATCATTCGCGGTCACGTCGGGACGCAGCACCTGCATCCTCGCAAGCGTGGCCGCGACCTTCGGATCACCGAAGACTTCACGCTCGATCACGTGGCAGGACACGCACCAGTCCGCGTAGAAGTCCACCAGGGTCCATTCACCACGCGCACCCGCCGCGGCCAGGCGCTGCGCGACGTCCTGCCTGGTCTTGACCTGCACGTAATCGGGTACCGGCGCGCCAGCCAACGACGCCGGGGACGCTGCGGCACCACCACCCGCCCAGGATTGCAGCGGGCGCCAGGGATCCTCGGCGCCACTGGCGCCACCCAGCATCATCGCCACGCCCCAGACGGCGGAAATGGCCGCGGCGCCGCGGGGACCCCAGCGCTGCAACAGCCCCGGGCCAGCCTGCACCGCGAGCGCCATCAGCCCGGTGGCCACCGCGAGCAGCCACGCCCCCCACAGCGCCACCGCGACCGGCGCGGCGACCGCACGGCCCAGCGTCGACACCGCGAGGGCAAGCAGGACGAAGCCGAACGCCGCCTTGACCCGGACCATCCAGACACCCGGTTTGGGCAACATGCGCGCGCCGAACATCGCGATGAGCAGCAATGGCAGGCCCATGCCGAGCCCGAGGGCGAACAACGCAACGCCGCCGGTAACGGGATTGCCGGCCTGGCCGATATACAGCAGCGCGCCGGCCAGCGGCGCGGTCATGCAGGGGCCGACCAGAAGGGCCGACAGCACGCCCATGGTGGCCGCGCCCGCAACGGTGCCACCGGCACGGCCGCGGCTGGCCCGGTCCAGGCGCTCGCTCAGCCACGCCGGCAGTTGCAGCTCGAAGGCGCCGAACATCGACAACGCCAGCAACGCGAACAGGACGGCGAAGCCACCCAGCAGCCACGGGTTCTGCAAGGCGGCCTGCAGGTTGGCGCCACTGAGTCCGGCAGCCACGCCAAGCGCCGCGTAGGTCAGGGCCATCGGCAGCACGTATGCCGCCGACAACCCGAGCGCGCGGCGCGGCGTCGGACGCCCGCCCAATACGAGGCTTGAGACGATCGGCACCATCGGAAGCGTGCATGGCGTGAATGCAAGCAGCAGGCCGAGCCCGAAGAAGACGAGCGCGGTCGCTGCCAGGCCCGAATCGGAAAGGCGCTGTGCGAACGCCTGGTCCTCCGCCAGGTCCGAAGGGGCCCCGGCCGCCTGCGCCGCGGCTCCCGACGCTGCCGTACCGGCGCCCGAAGCAGGCAGCTCCAGCTCCAACCGCTGCGGCGGATAGCAGATGCCCGCATCCGCGCAACCCTGCCAGTGCAGGGTGGCCGCACCGGCCGGCGCGGCCTCGATTTCGATGTCGATGCCGTCGCGGTAGACCTCCGTGTCGCCGAAGAACTCGTCGGTCTGCGCCAGCCCCGGCGGCAACGCCATCGGCACCTCCACCCCGCCCGCCTCGAGCTTCAGGCGGTGCCGATAGAGGTAGTAGCCGGGGGCGATCACGCCACGCACGCGCGTTGCACCATCGGCCGCCTGCACGGACTCGATCGTGAACACCTCCCGGGCCTCGAGGAACTCGGGTTGCGACACGCCGCCGCTGAACGGGGACACTGTCTGGGCGACGGCGGCAAACGGAATCAACAGCAGGGCGAGCAACGCCCATCGATGGATAATTCGCATGGGCGCCACGATGAAGCAGACCGATTAAGTGGGAATTAAGAGCGCGTGCACGTGCTAGCACCGCGGCTTTGCTTTACTTTCCAGTTCCCCGGACTCACCGGCACGCACGGAGCAGGCATGCGCATCCTGGTGGTGGAAGACGACGAGCTCATCGCACGGGGCATCGTCTCGGGACTGCGGGCCTACGGCCTCACCGCGGACACGGTGCCCTCCGCGGCGCGCGCCGAACTGGCCCTGGCGCATGCCGACTGCGACGCGGTGGTACTCGATCGCGGCCTCCCCGATGGTGATGGGCTGGACTGGCTCGCACGCCTGCGCCGGGGCGGCAATCCGGTGCCGGTGTTGCTGCTGACTGCCAGGGATGCGGTGGAGGACCGCATCGCCGGGCTTCAGTCGGGGGCCGACGACTATCTGGTCAAACCGTTCGACCTGGGCGAGCTGGTGGCGCGGCTGCACGCATTGATGCGACGCAGTGGCGGCCGCAGCACCAACGTGGTCGAAGCCGGGCCGCTGCGTTTCGATCCAAGCAGCGGCCAGGCCTGGCTGGAAGGTGCGCCGGTGGAATTGTCCAGGCGTGAATCCACGCTGCTGGCCTGCCTGATGCAGGCGGAGGGACGTTGCCTGACCGCGGAGCAGATCAAGGACCGCTTGTACGGGCTTGACCAGGAGGTCGGCAGCAATGCCGTCAACGTCCATGTGCACAACCTGCGCCGCAAGCTCGGCAGCGATGCCATCGAGACCGTGCGCGGGCGTGGCTACCGGCTCGGCTGGCTTCGGCCATGAGCCTGCGGGTCCGCTTGCTGCTGGCGATCGGCATTGCGCTGGCGGTGCTGTGGAGTGGCGCCGCGCTGTGGATGGTCCGCGACCTCGATCGCAGCCTGCAGCACACCCTGGATGAGCGTCTGGCGATGTCGGCGCGCATGGTGGCCGGCCTGCTGTCACAGTCCGGCGTGGATGGTGCACCGGTCATTTCCGCGCAGGGATCGCTGACGGTCCCCGGCAGCCGGGGCATGGCCTGCCAGATCCGTTCGTTGCGCGGCGAGGTGATCGCCACCACGCGCGGCAGCGGACAGGCCCCGTTGCTCGCGAGTGTGCCCGGCTACCGCACCACGCGCGTGGGCGACCAGCAATGGCGCACCTATACCCTGCGCACGGAAGGTTTCGACATCACCACCGCCGACCGGCTCGACGAACGGGCAGCGCTGAGGACGCGCGTCGCGCTCGCCGCCGGGGTACCTTTCGTCATCGCCGCCGTCGGCGGCCTGCTCGCGCTCTGGTTCGGTGCCGGGCGCGCGCTTGCGCCGCTGTCGACGCTGCAGCGAACCCTGGCCCGGCGCGATCCCGATGCCACCGAGCCGATCGACGGCGGGCGCCTGCCAACCGAGCTCCAGCCGCTGATCGGCGCATTGAACGGTTTGCTCGACAGGGTGGCACGGGCGATTGCGCGGGAGCGCAACTTCACCAACGACGCCGCCCACGAATTGCGAACGCCCCTGACCGTGATCGACACCCACCTGCAGGTCGCCCGGTTGTCGGCGACGGGGCCGGCACGGCAGGCACTGACCGATGCCGCAACGGGTACCACGCGGATGCGCAACACCCTGGATCAGTTGTTGATGCTGGCACGGGTTGAGGGACGGGCATCGTTCGATGAAGGGTCGGGCATCACCGCGGCCACCGTGGTGGAGCGCGCGATCACCCTCGTTCGCAACGACGCGTCCGAAAGGCTCGCCGTGACCGTCACGCCCGAAGACCGCCACCTGGCGGTGCCCCCGGAACTGGCGGTCGTCGCCCTGCGCAACCTGGTCGACAACGCGCTGCGCTACTCCCCCGCCGCGTGCCTGGTGGAGCTGGAAGTCGGCACGGTGGCAGGTGGCGTGGTCTTCCGCGTACTGGATCAGGGCCCCGGCCTGGACGCGAGCGAAAGAGGGTCCGCGACCCATCGCTTCTGGCGCGGCAACACCGCCCAGGGCGGCAGCGGACTTGGCCTGGCCCTGGTGGAAGCGATCGCGCAACGCTTCGGCGGGTCGCTCAGGTTGTCACCCCGCGATCCGGTGGGGCTGGTGGCTGAGCTGGTGTTGCCTCTGGAACATCCGGACCCGCGGATGCCTACTGCTGCACCCTCCTGAACTCCATTCCTTCCAGCTCCAACGCCTGGACGCGACGGCCGTCCACGCGGAACGACATCGCGGTGCCCGAATTCGGCACCAACTCGACCCTCACGTTGTCCGGCTCTGGAAGACCCGTCGCGAACGTTGACAATCGGCCCCACTCCACCTGCATCGTCGAGTTGCTGCTGACGTTGATGCTCAGTTCGCCCAGCAGATCATTCCGGTAGATACCCGCATACGCCGAGTGCGGTAGTGACAGGTGCCATTCGCGCCCCTGGACCTCGTTGCGATGATCCCGTGCCCACGCCCTGAACTTGAGGGCATCGACCCTCAACTCCACAAACCTTTGCGCCATCTCCGGCACATTCCTCTGCTGCCCCAGGAGCACCCCGTACACGTAGTCCGCGATCAGGCTGGTCACCCGCGCCCCAAGGAAGTCATCGTTGTTGAGAACAACCAGTCCGACGCCTTCTTCCGGCAGGAACGACAGGTGGGCGTGGAAGCCTGCGAATCCACCAAAGTGGTGCAGCATCGACCGGTTCTTGTAGTCGCCGGCATACCAGCCCCAAGCGTATCCGGAGCGCTGGAAATCGAGGAAGGAATCCTCCAGCTGTACCTGGACCTCGTGCGAACGCTCCAACACGCTGGCCGGCAGCGTGGCGCCAGCACTCCCGGAGTCGACCGGCATCTGCGCCAGCACGAACTTCGCCAGATCCGGAGCGGTCGAAAGAATGCCTCCGGCCGCCTGCATCGTGTTGTCCACCTTGGCCAGGTACAGCGGTTCGCGAGGATCCTCGCTCGCGAAGGAATAGGGTTTCGCCAACGGCCACCGCAAGCCCTCCGCTTCGCTCACACGCGCGGATGTGCGCTCCATTCCCAGCGGGTTGAAGATCTGCTCGTCCAGTTGTTCCTGCCAAGGCACGCCGACGTGGTCGTCCATCCAGACGCTCAGGATGTTGTAGCCCACGTTGCTGTAGTTGAACGTTCCGCGCGGCGTGTCGCTCGCCCGGGAGTGGGCGACCAGCCGACGCCTCGACACATCGTCGTGCAGGCCGCTGTAAGCGGTTGCCCAGACCATCCCGGGATTGTCGATGCCCGAGGTGTGGACGAGCAGATCCCGTATGTCGACCACTTCGGCACCGAGCCCCGCGAACGAGGCGCCCGGGAACATGCGCTGCAGGCTCATGCGGGTATCCAGCCGCCCCTCGTGTTCCAGCAGCAGCGCGTTCAACGCGAAGAAAGGCTTCGTGGCCGAGGCGACGTAGAAGACGGTGTCGCGCGTCACCGGCGTCTCCTGCCCGATGTCGCTGAAGCCAAAGTAGCCTTCGTAGAGCACCTCTCCGTCCTTCACCACCGCAACCGCGGTGCCGAACGGGTGGCCCGTCGCAACATGGACTTCCTCGATGAAGTCATCGAGATGGTCGAAGTCGGCGGTGTTTCCGGCCGCCGTCGGGGCGGATGCGATGGTAAGAACAAGGCTGATCGCAAGCAGGTGTTTCATGTGGATCCTGGGCTGGGTGACGGGAGGACGGTGGCCCGGCATCGGGGCCCTGCCGGTGCGCTACTTCAGCTTCCGCTCGACCAGGTAGAAGCCGAGGTTCCCGATGGCTGTAGCACCCAGAAGCACGGCGACGACACCGGGGGTTACCTCGTTTGCTCCTACGAGTTCCAGCAGTCCGAACCCGATGGCCAACATGAGCAGCACCACGCCCCAGTGGAGCGAAGCCTGGCGCCGCCGGTGGGCTTCGCCGGCCAGCAGCTCCCGCACCACGTCTTCCGTACCACGCAATTCGATGATCCGCCTTCTTGTGTAGGCATCCGCCGTCGCCTTGATGGCATAGGCGATGCTGACGAACAGCGTGATCGGGATGAGGAGATCGAAGTCCATCGGTGCTGTTTTCCATGCAGGGTGGTTGGCAAAGGAGATACGGCCGGGTGCGGAAAGGTTGCGCCCTCGGATTGCGCATACCGCTTGCAACCGCCGCGGCGCGCGACGTATCCCTATAGGCGATGCCATCCCCTGCACCCACTCCAATCACAGCCCACCTCCTGCGTGCAGACCGGGAACTGGCGTCAGAAGTGGTTGCCGGTGAGGCCGGCGCGTTCGAACGCCTGGTGCGTCGATACCAGGGGCTGTGCTGGCACATCATCGACCGGATGGTTCGACACCCCGAGGACACCCGGGAGCTGTGTCAGGAGGCTTTCCTCCGCATCCACCGGTCCCTGCACCAGTACCGCGGCGAGAGTCCGCTCAAGTCATGGGTGGCGCAGGTGGCGTATTCGGTGGCGAAGCGCCACCTGGAGCGCAAGCGGATTCCCATTGTAGAAATGTCCGATGAGCTCGACGAGCGCCTGGAAGCAACGATCAGTGACGGGTTCGATCTGGAGCAGGACGTATCGGACGAGGAGATCAACATGCACCTGCATCGCGCCATCGAAGCCTTGCCTCCGCTGCAGCGCACCGTTCTTACGCTCTACCATCTGGAGGAGATGCAGATCGCGGAGATCGGGCAGATCACGGGCCTGGCGGAAGGCACGATCAAAAGCCATCTCTTCAGGACCCGCAAGCGCCTGCGGGAGATCCTGGAAGCGCGTATAGGAGCACCGGCATGAGCAAAGAAAATGCGCCCGGGGTCGAAGACGGGGAGTGGGAGCTCCAAGAAGACAACGTGCGTCGCCCGCGCGGAAACGCGGCCTTTGAACCTGGCACCAGTGCGGAAAGCTACCGCCGGGTAGGTGTGGCGCTGGACTGCATGCCCCGCGCCGAGCCGCCCCCGGATTTTGCCTCGCAGGTCGTCAAGCAGGTGGATCGCCAGGCGCCGGGGTTGGATCGCGCCTTGTATCGAAGCCTCGCGCTACTTCTTCCGACGCTATCCGTGCTTTTGATCTGGCTTCACGGCGGACATTGGTGGAGCACCACGCAGGGTGCCCTGGCGACCGAGATGGCATGGCCCGCGATATGCGCGGTATGCGTGGCGCTGTCGTGGTTGACGACCCAGCTCCGGGACCTGCGCGCCTGGAAGAGTGTTGATCCCCGGCACTGACGGTCCGTCCGTCTTCTTCAGCAACCCGTTAGCCCGCTACATGATGCGGCAATCCCCCATTCTATAGCAGTCGCCAAAAGTGAAGCTAAGCGGCAAGCGCCGGTTTCTGCATTGGGGTGACGCACACTAGTCAGCGGTGAAGGGTGCTTTGGATCTCACTGGGTGCGTACGCTACGTCGCACCTCCACCGGCCGAATCCGCCGGTCTGGTTGACCCCCTGCACCCAAGCACCCAGAGCGGCGCGCTTCGCCCTGTTCTGGTCGTCATCCACGCCTTTGATTTCGAGCACCAGCATCTCGCCGCTGGCCAGACGGATCAGGAAGTCCGGAAGAAACCGGCGCCGCGATCCATTCCACATGTAGTGAATCTGGAATCCAAGGTGGTCATTCTTGACATAGCTCGACACCTTGTTGGAGCTCTCGAAAACATTGGCTGCATAGCCTTCCCACGCGCTATCACCAACCACATGGCTGATCTGCGACTTGACCGTCGGAACATTGGGCTTGGTCGTGTACCAGGTGCGCATGCTCCGCGTCGATCCGATCGGTGCATCCTCGTCGAACACCAACTCCATTCGCTCTGTGTTGTGTTCGTACACATAACGAAGAAGATGCCCAACGATCCTGTCGATGTTGAGCGTCAACAGGATTCTCTTCCGCAGAGGCTCCTGATGGAACAAGCCCGGCACCACCAGCTTGTCGGATTCGATGAACTCCTCGACCAACCGGATCAGTTGATAGACCAGCAGATCGCGTCCACCGGCAAACGTGGTTTGTAACTGATCGAACGCTTTTCGCGCCGCCAGGAAGGTGAGCCGCTGCAACCGGAATGATTCCGGCAACTGTTCCAGATCGATGACGTGGATCTTGCTCCAGTCGGTGGCGCCACCCAGTGCCGGCGCGATCTCCGCCACCAGCGGCGTGTCTTCGGGTTTCAGCTGCAGCGGTTCGACCTCGTCCCAGCGCACAGCGAGTTGTGGCTTGACCACTGGGTCCACCCGCAGCACGTTCGGCCAACGGATCTCCAGACTGTTTCGCTCGGGTAGAGACTCGATCTGGTAGCTGGGCCTGGGCGGCGGTGGCGGATCGCCGCCGTCATCGACATCCTGAAAGATCGACAACGGCACACCAAACACATTGACGTACTCGGGAACGAACAAGCCGTTCTCGTCGGTCTCGTAACTGACCCGACGCAGGCCACGCCCGATGACCTGCTCGCACAGCAACTGGCTGGTGAAAGCACGCAGCCCCATGATGTGGGTGACATTCTTGGCGTCCCAGCCCTCCGACAACATCGCCACCGAGATCACGTTCTGCAGGTGTTGGCCGGCGGTGCCGCGCTTGCCGACGTTGTCGACGATCTCGCGCAGCAATTCCTCCTTCTTGCGCGAAAGCAGTTCGGCCTCACGGTCCGCTGGAAGGTCCGCCGCCGTGACAATCGCCTTGAGCCGCGCCTCGTAATCCTTGTCCGACGCCGCGGCTTCGCCGATCTCCGCCTTCTCCAGGACGCGCGAATCCACCCGCAGCGTTCGCTCCGGCGCGTGCAGCTCCGGCCAGAACGCGTCGCCTCGGGTGAAATACGCCTCCACCCGCGCCGCGGTTTCGGTTCGGTTGCAGACGGTCAGCATCACCGGGGGCGACACATGGCCGCCGGCCTCCCATGCGTCCCGCGCCTGGCGCCAGTCCGCACCGAGCAAGGTATAAGCGTCCTGCACCAGCTTCGGCAACGGATCCTCGGGCTTGGCGCCACGACGGTTGAGGTCCTCTGATACTTCCGGTTCGCGATACAGGTGATAGAGCTTCGGCCGCAACGTCGCGGTGTTGGGCAACGCGCCATCGCGGACGACCACGCGCGGCGTCTTCACCAACCCGCCCTCGATCGCATCGTTGAGCCCAAAGTCGGACACGATCCAGCTGAATAGCCCTTCGTCGGTGTTGGTCTTTCCCGTGGGCGCGAATGGCGTGGCCGACAGGTCAAAACAACGGTTGATCCTGCGGGTCTTGTGCAGGCGGTCCAGCCCTTCGATCCAGCGGGTCGCCTCTTCGAGGTCGATACCCCGCTCCTCGGCGTCCTTCCTGCTGATCTTGATGTCCGCCGGTTTTCGGTAAGCGTGATGCGCCTCGTCGTTGATGACGATGATGTCCTTGCAGGACGCCAGCTTGCCGAGGACGCGGCGCGTGAACGCCTCATCGCTTTCGGCGCCTTTCTTCACCACCGAGCGGTCCGCCTGCTTCAGCGGCATCAGCGTGTGCCAGTTCTCGATCAGGATCTCGGCCTGATTGAGCTTCTGTCGCAATGCTTCGGACGGGCACAGGTGGAATTCGTCATAGACGTTCGCCGGGTTGCCGGGCAACAGCACCTGCAAACGCTCGCGCACCGTGATGCCGGGCGCGACCACGAATATCGAGCGGGAGAAGTCCTTGTTCCGCTTCGGATAGGTCAACGCGTTCAGGACCTGCCAGGCGACGATCATCGCCATCACGGTGGTCTTGCCGCTGCCGGTCGCCATCTTGCTGCAGACCCGCTCCCACGGACCGCCGTCGCCTTCCAGGAAGATGCCTTGCTTGAACTCGGCTGCCCCTTCGATCCACCAGATCAGCGTTTCGATCGCCTCAACTTGGCAGAAGTAAAACGGCAGTGTCCGGGCTGTGCCATCGCGCCAGTGCTCAAGCAGGCCGCGCGTGACCTGGGTAATGCCGGGGCAGTCCGCATCGCGCCATGCGCTCACTCGTTCGCGAATGCGGTTTACCAGCTCCAGCTCTTCGACCCGACGGGTGTTGTTGCGGGTGTCGAAGACTTCATATGCGGCGGGCCGCCTGCCTTCCACCAGATTGAGGCTGGTGCCGGTCCCTTGCTGCCAGTAGCGCGCCGGCGGCAGGTACGGCGAGTTGATGATCAGCGACTTGGCGCTCATTCGTCCGTGCCTTCGCCTGCGCCCGGCTTCGTGCGGTATGCCTGGTCACGATGGCTGGGCTTATCGGGATAACGCAGATCCAGCAACCCCTCACGGAGCATCGGGGATACGTAGCTGTCCCGCAGGGTTTCCATACCGCGATTAAGGAGCGTGGACAGTTCCCGCAAACCAATAAATCGTCCCTCGCACAGCGTCAAAATGGTTGTCCGAACCAGTGCCGGGCTGGATCGTGGAGTCGAGCGTACGGGCAGCGCGATTTGCATAAGGATCGCTTTATCCGGATCTCCTGTAGTCACGGACTCGGTAGGCCCCCTGCTCTCAGCGGGCGGAAAGGCGCTACCAGGGGGGCTAGCTCCCTTATCAGGGGGGCTAAGGCCACTATCAGGGGGGCTAAGACCACTATCAGGGGGGCTATCGCCCGTATTCAGAGAGGTCGTTGACGTGGAGCCGGTCCCAAGGGAGTACGTAGTGCCTCGGCCGAAGCCGTCAGGCAGCAAATAATGATCCCGCACGAGTGCCTGCAATAACGAGGTGATATCCCGCCGGTGCAAGGTCAAAATCTCCTGGAGGCGCTGATTGGACACCGACCCTTCTACTTGTGCCGTTACGAGCGCCTGCACCGCGTCCTTGCCCAGTGAACGGAAGGACTTCCCGAAGTGATGCTGCAAGGCAACTAACGATTCTTCGGGCAACATGCTAACCATAGGCAAAGACAGCTTCACCCGATCAGGACGCTGCGTTTCCTCGAGCCGCGGTGACTGCCAATGTTGGGCGGCCCAACTGGAACGGATCTTGTCGATACCCGATCCCGCCTTGTCACCAACGCCTAACATCTGAAACATGCGTTGCAGCGACTTGTTGCGACATTCGCTGACGCTGCCCCGCAGAATCTGCTCCATCGACACCAGTAACGTGCCTGGATTGGAGAACTCGAAGCGATCGGCATATCGATCGATCACGATGCCGCCTTGTCCACTGTAGTCGGCATGAATCAAGGCGTTGACCAATGCCTCCTGTAACGCGTCATGGACAGGAGTCACCAACGGGCGCACGCCATGCGCGTCCTGCGAGAACGGTCGTTTCAATCCCGCATCCGAGGCAAAACGGGCATACACCTGCTGGTAGAACTGGAAGAGATTGGCCTCCCACGTGCCGTCGATCGTTACACGATCAGTCCACCGGGTCGCCGGGTCCTCCGACAGTCGTTCTCGGTAATCGACATGGAAGCCCGGTACAGCCTCGGCCGCCTGGATGGCCTCGGTCTTGCCGAACATCAGCAAGCCGGCAAGCGTAATGCCCTCAACACCGTCGCTTCGATCGCGACGCCATGCACCCAACTGCTCCAGCAGGGCAACATCGTCCTTGGCGAGCCAGGGATGAGCGGGAGCACGTGAAGAAAACCGGTTTCGGTACTGTCGTAGTGAGTCGAGATGCAGGTCGTCCACCGAGAAGCCCGGCATGATCCTGCTGTCCGCCGGCTCCTCTGCCTGATCGGAGAACATCCGCCGCACTTCGACATCTGTGCAGCGGTAGTCACCCTCATAGTTGCGGCGAAACGTGCCCGAAAAAGCGTCTGTGCCTACGTAAACAGGTCGCTGTTGGCGGCTGGCCCGGGGCACGTGGATGGCAACGACCTTGCATGGGGAATCTTTGATCGCCAGGAGTTCGATATCTGCGTTCTTCAGAAGGTTCCGATTGACCTTCGAACGATTATTTACCGTGTTCCACAAGTCGCCGACCAACTGCTCCGGCTTCGCCAGGCCGTGCACATCCAAGGACCCGTTCCGCTCGGCGATGCCCAGATAAATGGTTCCACCATCGGTATTCGCAAACGCGCTATACGTCTCCCACAGACTGGCAGGGAGGCCACCCTTCGCGCTCTTGTACTCGACGTCCGTACCTTCGTAGGCAGACAAGTCCGCGAACAGGTCGAGCTGGTTGACCGGGCTCATTGCAGCACCACCACCTTGAGCGATTCGATCCCGCGGTCATCGACAATCTTCACCGCGATTTTACGGTTGTCGCCCGGCTCGAACGGCAGGCTCACGGTCCCATGCAGCTTCTCCAGTAAAGACTCGTTGAGTTCCGCCTTGATCGTCTTCTTCAACTTGTTCCACCCATCCTTGGCGCCGGCCATCGGGAAGAAGACCTGGCGCGGGAACAGGCTGCGTTCGTCGTAGTCGGTGTCCAGCGCCCAGGCGGCGATCTTGCCCTTGCCGCCGGAGACCAGCTCGCCCTTGCCGGTATCGAAGTAGTCGAAGCCGTGTACCTCGACCTGGTACTGGCCGCCCTTCAGCTGGCGGACCTCGACGTCGGGCTGGCCCATCAGCCAAAAGCTCTGGTTGCTGGAGCGCGCCTTCTTGAGGTCGTCGGTCAGCAGATCGGTGTTCATCTGCGCCTTGAGCGCGGTGATGCCCTTGGTGGCGTCGATGTCCTTGGCCGCCTCCGGATCGAAGGTGAAGGCGCAGAACACGATCATCTTCGGGCGCGGGAACAGGTCGCCGGCCTCGCGCATCGCCAGTTCGACCTGGCGTTGTTCCAGCGCCGCGTGTTCGGGACCGAAGCTGACCACCACTCGCTCGCCGCTGTCGAGGTGACCGGTGCAATGCAGATGGCGGATGTCGGGCAGCGTCTCCAGTTCGGCGAAGCGGAGCATCTGCCCGCCCTTGCCGCGGATGCCGGTCTTGAGCAATTCGTCGCGCCAGGTGTGCTGGCGGGCGGATTCGCCCGAGCGCGCCACGCTGATGTCGGCCTCCATCGATGGCCGGGTTTCGTCCAGCGCCAGCACGGTCGGGAACGGCACCGCCTCGACCGTGAACGGTCCGGTGATGCGCAGCTTGTCCTTGGAGACAGTCGGTTGGTCGAACAGCGTTTCCTGATCGGCATGGGCGGCGATGGAGTCGTCCATCCGCCGCTGCATCGTTTGGCGTGCGGCGTGGAACGCATCGAAGGCGGCGCGCGCATCCGATGGCCAGTCGACGGGGTAGTCGAACGGCACCTCCCATTCCTGCAACGCATCGCCCTCGGCGAAGTCGAGGGTCGAGCCCTTGCGCCCGCCCTCGACCACCTTGAACGTCAAGTTCCCGCTTGCGGAAGAGGGCCGGGAGGGCGAGGCATGCAGCGCCGCGTTGAGCTCCGCCAGCGCCTGCTCGACCGCCGGGTGCCACTTGTCCCACAACTCATCGATCTCCGGATTGTTCGCGATCGCGCCGAGGGTGACATGCGGTACCGTCTTATAGATGAAGCCGCCACGCAGGCCTTCGTGCGGGTGCTTGAGCTCGAAGTAGTCGTAGCTCGCGGTCATCAGCCGCTGCTTGGCCAGCGTGGTTGCCACGCGAGAGGTGTCGCACGTGATCCACCGGCGACCCCATTTCTCGGCGACGACGGCGGTGGTGCCGGAGCCGCACGTGGGGTCGAGCACGAGGTCGCCGGGATCCGTGGTCATTAGAAGGCAGCGTTCGACAATCTTTTGATTGGTTTGCACAACATAGGACTTCTCTCCCGCGTCAAAGCCCCACTTCGTATCCAGCCACAGGTTATTGATCGGCTGGACTGGATAGGAATCCGCGAAGAGGTAGTAGGAGAGGCTGTTCTTTCGTGTAATCAGAAGACCTGCGTTGGCCAGCCGAGCGAGGCCCTTGGCGGTCACCTTCCAATGGTTACTCCCTGTAGGCGAAAACTCTTTGCCGAAGAATGTTGCCGGCTTAGAGCCTTCTTCGGATGCGCCAGAGGAGGTCAAAGGCCCGAATCTCCAAATGCGCGCGCCATCCGGAAGGGCTTCTCCCCCTGATGCTTCTTCGGTGGTTAAAGGCCTCGACTTTCCATTTGGCATGCGAAGCCACTTGTACTCAGCTGCTCCAACATCACCAAGCTCTTTGGGCAGGAACATCTGGTTGTACTTCATGCTTGGTGAGGACTTTCCGTACCAAACTATGTAGTCGCCCGCTCGAGACAAGGTGCTTGACGCAAATCCGCTAGTCGTGGAGTAGCTGATGATCGCGACGAAGTTTTCAGTCCCGAGAACTTCATCCATGACCTCACGCACATGGTGCAAATTCTCATCCGATATCTGCACGAACACGCTGCCCGACTCGTGCAGCAACTCCTTCGCCAGCAGCAGCCGATCCCGCAAATGGGTCAGGTAGGAGTGGATGCCCAGTTCCCAAGTATCGCGGAAAGCCTTGATCATCTCCGGCTCGACGGTCAGGTCCTCGTCACGGCGATCCTTGACGTCGCGCTTGTTGACGAACGGCTGGAAGTTGGAGCCGTACTTGATGCCGTAGGGCGGGTCGATATAGATCATCTGCACCTGCCCGGCCATGCCCTCCTTCTGCAGCAGCGAGTTCATCACCAGCAACGAATCGCCCGCTACCAGTCGGTTGGACCAGCCGCGGTCGTGCTTGTAGAACTCGATCGCCTCGCGGTACGCCAGCGGCTCCTCGAACCAGGCGCGGAACATGTCGGACTGCGAGCCGCCTTCGCCCTTGCCCTGCTTCATGCGCTTCTGCACCGCGGCCAGGATCGTCGCCGGGTCGATGCGCTCGTGGACGTGCAGCGAGACGGTGTCGATGTCGAAGCTGGTGCGTTCGGCCTTGCCGGCCCAGTCAAGATACGGCGCGGCCATGCGCTTGAGCGACTGCAGCGCATCGCGCATGGCGCCTTGGTCGCCGCTGGCGAGAGCGTCGTCGATCAGCGTCTCGATCTGCGCGCGACCGACGTCGAACTGCAGCGCGGGATCGATGTGCGGATCGTATGACCAGGTGGTTTTCGGTTGCTCCGGATCGGTCTCGGGGGTGACCACGCCGACATCGGGATTGTTGCGACGCTTCTGCTCGTGCTGGTAGGCGATGACCTTGGCGCCTGCCGGGTTCTTGCGGGCGGGCTTGGTCGGCTCGCCCGGCTTACGCTTCGGCAGCGTCAGCCCGGCCTGCTTGGGCCGAGGGACCTTGGCGTGGTCCGGAACGACCTGGGCTTCGAGTGACAGCGGCGCCGACGATTCGTCGACATCGAGTCGCCGGACCGAACCGCCGCGGCCCTGGCCCTTGGCCAGCGTGCCGCTATCCAGCAAGTCGTCGCGGGCCGCCAGATACGCCGCCTCGGAGACCTCTTGGCGCAGCGCATCGGACACTTGTTGGCGGAGCTTGATGTTGCCTATCGCAGCGCCGTCGGGCGGCAGCAGATCAAGGATGGCGGCGCGGATAGCCTCTACGGTCGGCTCTGACATCAAATTTTCCTGTAAGCGGGCATTGCTTGCACGCTCCCCCCGGATCATGGAGACGCCCGCAAAACTATAGACCACGCGACTGCTGGATGCGGCCGGGTCAATGCTGGGTGTCGGATGAGATCAGTGGCGCGGCGGCCGGATATCAGCGCGCGCTGGCTGGAGCGCGTCCACGGAGTGATGCATGTGGTGGGCCCACCAGGACTCGAACCTGGAACCGAGGGATTATGAGTCCCGCGCTCTAACCATTGAGCTATAGGCCCGCAGTGCGGAGTGCGATTGTATCCCGCAAATGACAAAGCCCCGCACTGGGCGGGGCTTCGAATGCAGGGCGCGTGCCCGGTTGTTACTCGATGTCCAGGAAGCTCCTGAGCTGCTCGGAGCGGCTCGGGTGGCGCAGCTTTCGCAACGCCTTGGCCTCTATCTGGCGTATGCGCTCGCGGGTGACATCGAACTGTTTGCCGACTTCCTCGAGGGTGTGGTCGGTGTTCATGTCGATGCCGAAGCGCATGCGCAGCACCTTGGCTTCCCGCGGGGTCAGGCCGGCGAGCACGTCGCGGACCGTTTCCGACAGGTTGATGTCGGTGGTGGCCTCGACCGGGGACATCACGTTGGTGTCCTCGATGAAGTCGCCCAGGTGCGAGTCCTCGTCGTCGCCGATCGGAGTCTCCATCGAGATGGGCTCCTTGGCGATCTTCATGACCTTGCGGATCTTGTCCTCGGGCATGTCCATCTCTTTCGCCAGCTCTTCCGGCGTGGCCTCGCGGCCGTACTGCTGGAGCATCTGGCGGGAGATGCGGTTGAGCTTGTTGATCGTCTCGATCATGTGCACCGGGATGCGGATGGTGCGTGCCTGGTCGGCGATCGAGCGGGTGATCGCCTGGCGGATCCACCAGGTGGCATAGGTCGAGAACTTGAAGCCGCGGCGGTGCTCGAACTTGTCGACCGCCTTCATCAGGCCGATGTTGCCCTCCTGGATCAGGTCCAGGAACTGCAGGCCACGATTGGTGTACTTCTTGGCGATCGAGATCACCAGGCGCAGGTTGGCCTCGACCATTTCCTTCTTGGCCTTGCGCGCCTTCGCCTCGCCGTACGCCATCGCCCGGCTGATTTCCTTCAGGTCGCCCAGGGTCACGCGCATGGCCTGCTCAGTGGCCAGGGTGGCCTCCTGCTCGGCGATGATCTGGTCCTTGACGTCACGCAGGCCGGAAGCCCACTTCTGCTTGCGCTTGAGCAGCTCGTCGACCCACTCGACGTTGGTCTGGTTGCCGTCCCAGGAGCGGATGAAGTCCTTGCGCGGCATCTTGGCGACGCGGGTGGCGAGCTCCAGGATGCGGCGCTCGTGGCGCTTCACTTCGGCCACGGTGCCGCGCAGGTTGCGCACCAGGGTGTCGGTCAGCGGCAGCGGCAGCTTGAGGGTGACGAAGATCTCCGCCATGTCCTCGCGCAGCTTGACCACCGACTTGTGGCTCGGGCCGTGCTTGGCGTAGGCCTTCTCGAACTTGGCGAACAGCGAGGTCAGGTTCTCGAAGCGCGCCTCGACCTCGGCCGGGTCGGGGCCGGTCGGGCCTTCGTCGGCGGTGCTGTCGTCGTCATCGTCGTCGCTGTCGTCGTCGCTGTCGGCGTCGTCGTCTTTGTCTTCCTTCTCGTCCTTCACCGGCGGCGCGGCGGGGACCGGGACATCGTCCTCGAGATCGTCCAGGAAGCCGACCAGCAGCTCGGCCAGGCGCTTCTTGCCCGCCTTGTGCAGCTCGTAGTCCTGCAGCACGAGCTCGATGGTGCCCGGGAACAGCGCGAGCGAGGCCTGGACCTGTGCCAGGCCCTCCTCGATGCGCTTGGCGATCGCGATCTCGCCCTCGCGGGTCAGCAGCTCGACCGTACCCATCTCGCGCATGTACATGCGCACCGGGTCGGTGGTGCGGCCACCCTCGGCGTCGAGCCCGGTCAGGGCTGCGGCGGCTTCTTCAGCGGCGGTATCATCGACATCGCGGCCACTGCCGGACTGGCCGGCCAGCAGCAGGGTCTCGGCGTCGGGCGCGACTTCGTGCACCTCGATACCCATGCCGTTGATCATGCCGATGATGTCTTCGATCTGCTCCGGGTCGACGATGTCGTCCGGGAGATGGTCGTTCACCTCGGCATAGGTCAGGTAGCCCTGCTCCAGGCCCTTGCTGATCAGTTGCTTGATGTCGGACTGGGGGGCCTGACGTTCGTTGGCCATACGGCTTTGCCACCACGGGTTGGGGTGAAAGGAACCTTCTATTATACCAGCGGCCGGGCTCCAGCACCTGAAGGACGGTCGGTGGCAGGGGCGCTCAGGCCCGCAGCAGGAAGGTCACCGGGCCGTCGTTGGCCAGGTCCACCACCATATGGGCACCGAAACGGCCCATTTCCACCCCCGGCGGGTGCAATTGGCGGCAGATCGCCACCAGATCATTGAATATCGGTTCAGCCTGCCCCGGCGGCGCAGCGGTGGAGAAGCCCGGGCGCATGCCGCTGCGAGTGTCCGCGGCGAGGGTGAACTGGCTGACCAGCAGCAGTTGCCCGCCGGCGTCGGACAGGCCGAGATTCATCCGCCCGGCATCGTCGGCGAAGACGCGGTAGCCGAGCAGTCGCCGGGCCATGCGGTCCACCTGCTGCCGCCCGTCATCGGGTTCGACGCCGACCAATGCCAGCAGCCCCGCGCCAATGGCGCCGACCACCTCTCCATCGACGCTGACGCGGGCGTGGGTGACCCGCTGGATGAGTGCAAGCATGGCGGCAAGCATAGCTTCCACCGGTGCCGACCAATCCGGGTCCAACGAATCACGTGTCGCTACACTCGCCCGATGGCCCAGTTCGCTGCCCGCATGCTCTACCTCCTCGCCGCCATCGTCGGGCGGCTACCGTGGCCGTGGCTGAGGCGAGCGGCGAATGCAATGGCGGGGTTGCTGGAACGCCGGAGCACCCGCGAGGTGCGCGTGACCGAAACCAACCTCGAGCTCGCCTATCCCGAGCTCCTGCCGGGCCAGCGGTTGCAGATGCGACAGGCGATCCTGCGCAGCACCGCCCTCCAGGTGCTGGAAATCCTGCGGTTGTGGACGCGGCCCCGGCAGGAGAATCTATCGCTGATCGTCGAGCAGCATGGCGCCCACCTGCTGGACGAGGCCATCGCCGCCGGCAAGGGCGTGATCGTCGCCGCACCGCATTACGGCAACTGGGAGCTGCTCAACCAGTGGCTGGCCTCCCGCACCCCCCTGGCAATCCTGTACGCGCCACCGGATTCGAAGGTCGGGGAAGCGTTCCTCAAACTGGTACGCGCCGACGAGGACGCTGCTCGCATCACCCAGGTGCGAGCCGATGGGACCGGTGTGCGACAGTTGCTCCGCTATGCCGCCGGCGGTGGCGTGGTGGGCATCCTGCCGGACCAGCAACCCAAGCTGGGCGAGGGCGAGTTCGCGCCGTTCTTCGGCAAGCCGGCGCTGACGATGACGCTCATCGGCCGGCTCGCCGCGCGCAGCGGCGCGACCGTGCTGATGGGGTACTGCGAACGCATCGACAGCCGCCGTTCGCCCCGCTTTGCCCTGCACCTGGAGGCCGCGCCACCGGAGGCCGCCGACCGCGATCCCGCCGTCAGCGTCGCAGCCCTGAACGCGGCGATCGAACGCATCGCCCGGCGGGATCCGACCCAGTACCAGTGGACCTACAAGCGGTACTCGCTGCGGCCGCCCGGCAGCGGCGAGAAGAATCCGTATTGGCCGTATTGCTATCGAGGACGCCGATGATCCCAGCCCCCGAACCGCCCGTCGCGGGCGCCGAGACAGACGATGTTGCCTGGCAGCCGCTGCCGCCACGGTCACGGCTGCTGTTCCTGATCGGGCTGGTACCGCCGCCGGCATTGGGGGGCGCGATCGCCGGGTTCTTCCTGGCCAGCGCGCTGGATTCGCGATGGTCGGGGGCCGTGGCGGGGCTGCTGCTCGGCGGTGCCTTCGGCCTCTGGTTGGCGCTCAAGCAATATCGCCACACCACCTGGAGACTGGATCCCCACGGACTCGCCCTGCGGCGCGGACGCCTGTGGCAACGAGAGACCCGGGTGCCCACGACCCGCGTCCAGCACCTGGACATCAAGCGCGGGCCGCTGCAGCGCAGGCGCGGCCTGTCCACGCTCGTCGTCCACACCGCCGGCACCCGCCACAGCGCGGTGACCGTACCCCATCTCGATGCCGACGACGCCGAGCGCCTGCGCGACACGCTCGGGCGGCAGATCGACGATGACGATGACGACTGAGCACGAGCCCGGCGAGACAGCCGGTTCGGTCTCCGCCAGCGACACCCCGGTCGCCGCCGACGCCGAGCACCGCCTGCACCCGATGTCCTGGCTGTTCGTGCTGCTGGCCTCGCTCAAGCAGTTCATCCTGCCGCTGCTCGCACTGTTGGTGTTCGGGCAGGGCGATCGCAACGCGCTGTGGCCGCTGATCGGTGTCGGCGTCCTGGCACTGGTCTCGGTGTGGCAGTACTTCACCTACCGCTATGGGGTGGCGGACGACGCGCTGGTCGTACGACAGGGCCTGCTCGAACGCAGCATGCGGGTGATTCCGTTCGCGCGGATCCACAACGTCGCGCTGCAACAGTCGATGCTCCACCGGGTGTTCGGGGTGGCAGAAGTGCGGCTGGAATCGGCCGGTGGGCAGAAGCCCGAAGCGGAGATGCGCGTACTCAAGCTGGAGGACGCACTGGCACTGGAGGCCCTGGTACGCCGACTTGGCGCGGCGGCCATGGAGGCCGCGCCGGCCACCGCGGGCGCTGCTTTGCTCGAACTCCCGACGGGCGAGGTGCTGCGTCTGGGCCTGGTATCCAATCGCGGCCTCGTGCTGCTGGGCGCCGCGTTCGCCGCGGTGTCGCAGGTCGACCGCAGGGTCATCCCCAACCTCTTCGAGCGATGGGGCGAGACACTGTTCGGTTGGGCGGGCGAACGCCAGTTCGAGGCGACGGAATACGTAGTGGCAGCGATCACGTTCGTGGTGCTGGTGGTACTGCTGTTGCGGCTGCTGTCGGTGGCCCTGGCGCTGCTGCAGTACCACGGTTTCCGCCTGACCGAACACGGCCGCCGGCTGACGGTGGAGCGCGGGTTGCTGGGCCGCTGGCGTACCAGCGTCTCCCGCCGGCGCATCCAGGCGTGGACGCTGCGCGAAGGGCTGCTGCACCGCATGCTCGGGCGCCGCTCGCTGGAGATCGATACCGCCGTGTCCGAACAGGGCGGCCAGCAACGCACCCTGCGTGAGGTGGCGCCGATCGCCACCCCCCACACATGCGCCGGCCTGGTGGACCACCTGCTTCCCAGGGCGCAGTGGGACCAGTTGGCGTGGAACCCTCTGCCTGCCGCGAGCTGGTGGCGGCTGTGGTTGCCAACGCTGCCGTGGGTGGCCATCGGCACGGCAGCGTTGACCTGGCGCTTTGGGGCCTGGGGCCTGCTCCTGCTGGCCTGGCTGCCATGGGCGGCCTTCAAGGCGAGGCAACGGGCGCTTCGTGCGGGCTGGGCGCTTGGACCGGAGCTGGTGGCGGTCCGCGAAGGCTGGCTGGACCGGCACTGGCGGTTCGCCGAGATCGACAAGCTGCAAGCAACACAGCTGGTGCAGTCGCCCCTGGACCGCCGTTGCGGCACCGCCACCGTGTGGCTGGATACTGCCGGCGCCGGTGCGATGTCGCCGCCGTTGCGGATCCGTTTCCTGCCACTGGCGCAGGCACGTGGGCTGCACGAGGCACTGACCCGGGAATTGGCCCGGCGACCGCTGCGCTGGTGACGCTTTTCAGGCGCCGGTCGCGGCCTTGCCGGACTCATCGCCGGGCTTGCGGATCCCCGCGTCGGTCCACGTGCGCCTGCTGGAACGCGTCTCCGCACGCAGGGCTCGGTTGAAGGCGATGCTTTCTTCGGTGGCATAGCCACGCTTGTGGTCGAGGTGGACCACGATGGCGCGGTAGCGGATGCGCTTGCCGCGGATGCCGGCATTCTCCAGGCGCTCACCGAACTCGCGGTCCTGCCCGCCATAGCGCATGCGCTCGTCGAAGCCGTTGATGGCCAGCATGTCCTTCTTCCAGCCCGATGCGTTGTGCCCGTTCCAGCTCGCCCGCGCGGGGCTCAGGGTGTCGAGCATCCGCCGCAGCACCGGTCCGGCCGTCAGCTTCACGTCGCGATGCGATCGGGGCATGCCGTGCGCGCGCAGCCACGCGGCATCGAAGCAGCGCTGGCTGCGGATGTCGTCGGCGGTGATCGCCTTGCTCGTCGCCATCGGCAGCTTGTGGTAACCGCCCGACAGGAACCGGCCGGGCTCGCGCAACCGCAGATGGGTGGAGACGAAATCGGCACGGGGAATGCAGTCGCCATCGGTGAACAGGAGATAGTCGGCGGCCGCCTCGCTGATTGCGGCGTTCATTGCCTCGCACTTGCGGAACCCGTCGTCGGGCTGCCACAGGTGCCGCACCGGGACCGGCAGCTGGCCACGCAGGGCATCGATGCGTTCACGGGTGTCGTCCCGACTGCCATCGTCGGCCACCAGGATCTCGAAATCGGTGCGGTCCTGGGCGCCGAAACCGATCAGCACCTTCTCCAGCCAGTCCGGCTGGTTGTAGGTGGTGAAGACGACGCTGGCGGCGGGATTGGACAAGGGCCGGGACCTGTTGTGGCAGTGGCGGCAAGGTTAACCTGTCGACCCTTGCACCGCAGGCCCCGGCCGACATGCCAGCCCCCGCCGACGCACGCACCCCAGGTCCGCTGCCCAAGCTCTCGGCGACGATCATCAGCTTCAACGAGGCCGACCGCATCGGCCGCTGCCTGGCGTCGCTGGCCTTCTGCGACGAGATCGTCGTGGTCGACTCCGGCTCCACCGATGGCACCCGCGAGCTCGCGAGCGCAGCAGGCGCCCGGGTGGTCGAGCGCCCGTTCGACGGCTTCCGAAGCCAGAAACAGTTCGCGGTCGAACAGGCCAGCCACGACTGGATCCTCAGCCTGGACGCCGACGAGGCGCTGAGTCCCGAGCTGCAGGCTTCGATCAGGGCAGAACAGCAGCGCGGTTTCGATCGCGCCGCCGGGTATCGCTTCGCACGCTGCTCGGAGTATTTCGGGCGCTTCCTGCGCCACGGCAACGCCTATCCGGACCGGAAGCTCCGGCTGTTCGACCGGCGCCGCGGCGGCTGGCGCGGCGAGCGCGAGATCCACGAGACGGCTACGGTGGACGGGGCGGTGGCCACGCTCGATGGGGACCTGCTGCACTGGCCGTTCCGCTCGTTCGAGCACCAGCTCGCAAAGGGTCGCCAGTACGCGCAGATGATGGCCGAACATGCCCACGCCCGTGGCAAGCGCGCCAGTCTTTCGAAGCTGGTCCTGGCACCCGCCTGGCGCTTCTGGCGGGGCTACCTGTTCCGCGGTGGCTTCCTCGATGGCTGGGCCGGGCTGGTCTACGCGTACGTGACCAGCTACACCGCGCGGCAGAAGACCATCAGGTTGTGGCTGCTGCAGCGGGAGCAGGAATGAAGCAGCGGACTGTGAAGCCGCGAGACGCCAGCGTCATCGTGACCACCTACAACTGGCCGCAGGCGCTGGAGCTGGTGCTCGAGGCGTTGGCGCGGCAGCGTACGCTTCCGCGCGAGGTGGTGGTGGCGGACGATGGTTCCGCGGCGGATACCGCCGCGGTGATCCAGGCCGCCGCGCGGCACTACCCGGTGCCGGTCCGCCACAGCTGGGTGGAAGACCGCGGCTTCCGCGTCGCCCTTTGCCGCAACCGGGCCATCGCCGCGGCCTCCGGCGACTACATCCTGCTGCTCGACGGCGACATGCTGCCCCACCCCCGCTTCGTCGGGGACCATCTCGATGCTGCGGAACCGGGCACCTTCGTGCAAGGAATGCGGGTACTGACCGACGAGACGGGGCGCGAGCAGTTGTTGTCGCGTCGGGTCCAGTCGCTGGGCCTGTTCTCCAAGGGACTCGCCCGCCGCCGGCACACCCTCCGGATGCCGGCACTGGCCGCGCTCTCGCTGCGCCTCAGCCGTGGCACGAATCCAAGGGCGATCAAGACCTGCAACCAGGGCTGGTGGCGGGAAGACCTGCTCGCGCTGAACGGTTTCGACGAGCGCTTCGAAGGATGGGGCCGCGAAGACAGCGACCTCGCCGCGCGCGCGTTCCACGCAGGACTCGATCGACGCTCCCTGCGCTTCGCCGGCCTGGCCACGCACCTCTACCACCCGGAACGGCACGAGTCGGGCGAAAGCCGCAACGATGCATTGCTCGCCGATACCCGCGCATCGGGCCGGATACGCAGCGAGCTGGGTATCGACCGGCATCTGGCGGAGTTCGCGCAGCGCCCGCTACCGGACCTGCGCGAGGACCCTCAGGCCTTGCGCAAACGCGCGTAGAAGAAGCCATCCATCCCGTCTTCACCCGGCAGACGCTGTCGGCCCGGGCCTGCCGCCCGTCCGAAACGTTCATCCAGCGGCTCCGCCGTTGCCCCAGGGGTGCGGGCGAGGAAGGCTTCGACCTGTCCCTGGTTCTCCGCCTTCAGGATCGAGCACGTTGAATAGAGGAGAACGCCACCAGGGGCGACGGTCTTCCACAGGGCGTCGAGCAGGCGCGCCTGCAGGACGCACAGCGCGGCCACGTCCGAGTCCCGGCGGTGCAGCAGGACGTCGGGCTGCCGCCGGATGATTCCGGTGGCCGAGCATGGCGCGTCCAGCAGCACGGCATCGAAAGGCTCGCCGTCCCACCAGCTGTCGACATCGGCCGCGTCGGCGGCGAGCAAACTGGCGCGGTCCCCCAGCCCCAGCCGTTCCAAGGTCTGCCGTACCTGCTGGAGCCGCGCCGGATCGATGTCGATCGCGGCCAGCCGCAGCGAAGGGTCGCGCTCGAGCAGGTGGGCCGCCTTGCCGCCCGGCGCCGAGCAGGCATCGAGCAGGCGAATTCCGGGAGGCGGCCCAAGCGCATCGGCGACGAGCTGGGCGGCGCCGTCCTGCACCGATGCATCGCCCTCGGTGAACCCCGGCAATTGCGCCACCGGCACACCCGACGCCAACCGCGCCGCATCCGGAAGGCCATCGAACGGTTCGGCCGCGAGCCCGGCGTCGGCGAGGCGCTGGAGGTACGCGTCCCGTCCCGCCCGGGTACGGTTCACCCGCAGCCAGAGCGGGGGCGCCAGTTCACTGGCGGACATGATCGCGGACGCGTCGACAGGCCAGTCCTCGGCAATGCGCGACTTCAGCCAGCCGGGCCATTGCGCGTGCGCCTCCCCTGCCGGCAGCCCGTCCCGCAACGCACGACGCAGCAGCGCGTTCACCAGTCCGGCCTGGTGCGAACGCCCCAGCACCCGGGTGGCCTCGACGGTTGCCGCCACGGCGGCGTGCGGAGCCAATCCGAGGGGATCGACCTGGGCGAAGCCGGCCATCAGCAGAGCCCTCAGCTGCCGGTCGCGCCGGCCCAGCGGCCGGGGCAACCAGCTTGCCAACGCTGCGTCGTAACGTGCCGGCTGCCGCAGTACGGCGTAGCAGATCGCCTCCACCAGCGCGCGGTCGCGCGAGTCGGACAGATCGCCCAGGGATGCCGCGAGTTCGGCCTTGAGCGACCGGCCTTCATGCAGCACGGCATCCAGCACCCGTGCCGCGACCACGCGGGGCGCGGCGCCGGGGGAGGTGCGAACAGGCCTTGCGTGCTTCACGGAGCGGCCAGGAGCTCGCGCCGCCCGTTGAGATAATCGGCAGCAGTGATGGCGCGGCCACCGGCACGCTGCAGCACACGGATACGCAGGGCACCCTCGCCACACGCCACGTCGATGCCCTCCCGCCCCGTGGCGAGGATGGTGCCGGGCGTGCTGCCGGCCACTGCATCCACCGCGATGGCCCCGTGCACCCGCACCCGTTCACCGGCGAGCGTCGCCTCGGCGATCGGCCAGGGATTGAACGCGCGAACCTTGTTGGCCAGCTCGGGCGCGGGGCGCGACCAGTCCAGCGCCGCCTCCGCCTTGTCGAGCTTGTGCGCGTAGGTAACGCCGTCATCCGGCTGCGGCTTGGCCACCGGCAGGATGCCCGCCCTCAACAGCCCGAGGCCGTCGGCGAGCACCTGCGCGCCAAGGTCGGCCAGGCGGTCGTGCAGCTGGCCGCCGGTCTCGTGCACGGCGATCGGGATCGACTGCGACAGCAGCACCGGGCCGGTGTCCAGGCCCTTTTCCATCTGCATCAGGCACACGCCCGTCTCGCGGTCGCCGGTCTGGATCGCGCGCTGCACCGGCGCCGCGCCGCGCCAACGCGGCAGCAACGAGGCGTGCACGTTCCAGCAGCCATGCGCCGGAATGTCGAGCACCGACTGCGGCAGGATCAAGCCGTAGGCCACCACCACCATCACGTCCGGTTCGAGCGCCGCCAGTGCTTCGCGGGCCTCCCGGGAGCGGAAGTTCTCCGGCTGGCGCACCTCGAAGCCCTGCTTCAGCGCTTCCCGCTTGACCGGTGAGGGCGCGAGACCGCGCCCGCGGCCGGCGGGCCGGTCGGGCTGGGTGTAGACGGCGACGATCTCGCCACGCATGGCGGCCGCGCGCAGCGAGGGCACGGCGAATTCCGGGGTTCCGGCGAATACGATTCTCATGCCGCCATCTTACAAGGCGGCATCGGCGGCTCAGGCGGCGTTGCGGCGCGCCTTGGCGAGCTTCTTGCGCACCATCTCGCGCTTCAGCGGCGACAGGTAGTCGACGAACAGCTTGCCCAGCAGGTGGTCCATCTCGTGCTGCACGCAGACCGCCAGCAGGCCGTCCGCCTGCAGCTCGAACGGCTTGCCGTCGCGCCCGAGCGCCTTGACGATGATGCTGTCGGCTCGTTCGACGTCGGCGAAGATGCCCGGCACCGAGAGGCAGCCCTCCTGGCACACCTGGCTGCCGGTGCGCTCGGTGATTTCCGGATTGATGAACACCATCGGCGCGTCGTGCTCTTCCGACACGTCAATGACCATGAAGCGCTGGTGCACGTCCACCTGGCTGGCCGCCAGGCCGATGCCGGGGGCGTCGTACATGGTCTCGAACATGTCGTCGAGCAACTGCTGGAACTGCGGGGACGCCACCTGCGCCGGGTCGACCGCGGCGGCGACGGTGCGCAGGCGGGGGTCGGGAAACTCGAGGATCGGTAACAGGGCCATGGCTCGGAAAATGGGGGTGTGGGTCACATACACAAGCTGCGGGGCCATTGTAACGCCGATATACCGGCGGCAGGCTTGCAATGCCGCGGTTCTTCTGGGCTATAGTGCCGACGGCCCCGGTCAGATATTGACCCGTGGGTGCACCTGCTAGGGGAATCAGGTAAAGCCGCCATGTTGAAACCGATCCGCACGGCAATGACCGCTGCGCTGTTGACGATTGCCACCTTTGCGATGGCCGCCGAAATCCGTGGCGACCATCCGGACACCTATGTGGTGAAGAAGGGTGACACCTTGTGGGATATCGCCGGGCGCTTCCTAGAGAAGCCGTGGCTGTGGCCGGAGATCTGGCAGGCCAATCCGCAGGTCGAGAATCCCCACCTCATCTACCCGGGCGACGTGCTGTCGCTGGCGTACCTGAACCGCGTGACTGCCGATCCGGGTCCGCGCCAGGCCGAGCCGGTGACCGGCGTGCCGCTGTCGGAAGTGGAACCGTTCCTGAAGGACCTGCGGGTGGTCGACCAGTTCGAACACCTGCCGCACGTGGTCGCCCTCGAGGAAGGCCGCCTGCGTACCACCCAGGGACAGGTCGCCTACGTGAAGGGCCTGCCCGAGGCCCAGCCGGGCCAGCGCTACCAGGTGGTGCGCCCGACCCAGCGCTACACGCGGCTGGACCGGGAAGCCTGCTGCGACATCTTCCACAAGGACGACCTGGACTTCCGCGGTCGCCGCACGGTCGATTTCGAGCAGTTCTGGACCAACGCAGTGGTGTCCGACAACGGCCACGAGCTGCTGGGCTACGAGCTGATGCAGCAGAACACCGGCACCGTGACCCGGGGCGAGGTGGGCGGCATCGAGGTCACCACGCTGCTGCTGGACGACAGCGGGCGGGAAGTACGCGTCGGCGACCGGCTGATCCCGGTCGAGGCACAGCCCTACGACCTGCAGTTCTTCCCGCACGCCCCGAGCCAGCAGCTGGAATACGGCCGGGCCCGCGTGCTGGCGGTGGCGGACATGCTCAGCACCGGCGGCAACCGCGACGTGGTCGCGCTGTCGGTCGGTGCGCGCGATGGCGTCGACAACGGCACCGTGTTCTCGAGCTGGGAAGTGGGTGATGTCGAGCCTGACCGCCTCACCAGCGCCTGGGACCGCAGCCCCGACAGCTATGGCCGCGCATCCGAGGTCCGGCTGCCGGACGAGTTCGCTGGCCACATGATGGTGTTCCGGACCTTCGACAAGGTCAGCTATGCGCTGGTGATGGACGGCATCCGCCCGATCCGCGTCGGTCACGAGCTCAAGCACCCGGACGCGCCCTACTGATATCGCTCGCGGCGTTTTCCTACCGCAGCACGCGACGGCGCCCCAGGGCGCCGTCGTCGTTTCCGGCGGACGCTGGTCGGATGCCGACATCCCAGCAAGCGCCCTTCCCATTCACATCCCCGGTCCCGCCCGACCGGCTGCCTGCCGACGGCGACAGCCGGCTCGCCGACGACGACGCGCTGCTCCGCCTGGTCGCCTGCGGGGGCGCGCTGGAGCCCCGTAGGCGCCTGCTCTCGAATGCCGCTCCATCGCTGGCGCTGGAGCGCGGAGAACCCTTCTGGCGCGCCTGCGGCCTGGAGCGGAACCAGATCGCAGTCCTGAGATCGCCACCATCGGATGCGCTGGTACGCGCCCGGGAGTGGCTGGCGCGGCCGGGACACCACCTGATCGGCTGGAACGGCAGCGACTATCCGACGCTTCTGGCCAACAGCCCGAATCCTCCACTGGCGCTGTTCGTGGCGGGGGATCCGTCGCTCCTGTGGCGGCCAGGCATCGCGGTGGTCGGCAGCCGGTCGCCCTCGCCCGGCGGGCGCGACAACGCCGCCCGGTTCGCCCGTGCCCTCTCCGGTAGCGGCTTGCTGGTGGCGAGTGGGCTGGCGGCCGGTGTCGACACCGCCGCCCACCAGGCCGTCCTCGACGCCGGCGCGCCTACGGTGGCGGTATTGGGCACGGGGCCGGACGTGCCCTATCCGCGAAGCAACGCCCGGCTGCACGAGGCCGTCATCGCGCATGGGGCCGTCGTCAGCGAGTACCTGCCGGGGACGCAGGCGCGCAAGGCGCACTTTCCGAGTCGCAACCGCATCCTCGCGGGCCTCACGCTGGGCATCTTGGTGGTCGAGGCGGCGATGCGCTCGGGCGCGCTGATCACCGCGAGGCTGGCCGGCGAGTGCGGGCGGGAAGTCATGGCGCTGCCCGGCTCCATCCACAATCCCGTCGCACGCGGCTGCCACCGGTTGATCCGGGAGGGCGCGGCGCTGGTCGAGACCCCTGAAGAAGTGCTGCAGCTGCTCCTGCCCGCCAGCCAGCACTTGGCCTCGGACTTGCGTCGGACCCTGTCGATCCCCACATCCCTTCCAG
>Ga0114898_1000072_pt1 | contig 107862 bp, 106 predicted proteins | sample Malvired_Geostar_FD_83496 | JGI IMG/M metagenome (GOLD analysis project Ga0114898, IMG submission 83496) | Marine viral communities from the Global Malaspina Expedition - Malaspina viral metaG DeepMed_Geostar | ecosystem: Environmental > Aquatic > Marine > Oceanic | place: Mediterranean Sea...
CCGGCGGCCCGGTCCAGCGCCTGGGTGATCGCCTGCCGGTCGTCGGGCAGGATGCCGAGATCGGTGACGGCGCAGCCCATGCCGTCCAGCAAGGCCGCCAGGGTGAAGCGGTTGGAATCGTAGATGCCGCCGGCGGGCAGCGGAGCGGGCGGGTCGCGCACCTCGTCGCCGGTGGAGAAGATCGCCACGCGCAGCGGCACGTGTACCGGCAATTCGGTCAGCCCTTGCGCGGCGGCCAGGCCGATATCCTGCGGCCGCAGCTTCTGGCCCTGGCGCAGGAGGCTGTCGCCCTGCCGCACATCCTCGCCGGCCGCGCGCCGGTTGGCGCCGCGCTTGATGCCGGCGGGGATGACCACATGCCCATCCTCCTCCCGGCAATCCTCCTGCATCATCACCGTGTCGGGGCCGCTGTTGCCTTCGCCGGAGGGCATCGGCGCGCCGGTGAAGATGCGGATGGCGGTGCCGCGCCGGGCCGGACCATCCAGCGTGTGGCCGGCGGCGACGCGCCCGGCCAGCGGCAGCCGGACCTCGCCCTCGGCGGGCAGATCGTCGAAATAGACGGCATAGCCATCGACGGCGGAATTATCGTGCGGCGGCACGTTCAGCCGCGCCGTCAGCGGTTCTGCGAGGCAGCGCCCCAGCGCGGCGCGTAGCGGCACACTCTCCATCGCCGTCAGCGGCGCTAGCCGGCCGCGCAGTTCGGCAAGCGCCTCCGCGACCGGAATCAGCCGGCCGCCAAAAGCGAAGCAATCGTCGGTAAGCTGTGCCATGGGAAGATACTGGTCAGCGTTGCGACAGACCGCAATGGGTCAAAATGAACCGGACGATAGCGTCCGGATCGCTGATCGGCAGCACCGGCACTTTTGCATCCTCCAGTACCGCGTCGCTGGCGATGGCGACAACCTTCGGATCGTCGCGGTAGAGCGGCGGTTTGCCGACCGAGGGGCGATAGACTTCCAGCTTGTCATGGCCTTCATGCTTGAAGCCCTCGACCAGCAGCAGATCGACCGGCGTCATGTTGCGGGTAAGGTCGGTCAGCGTCGGTTCCGGCGCGCCGCGATGCTCGTGCATCAGCGCCCAGCGCGCGGCGGAGCTGATCATCACCTCAGTCGCGCCGGCCTCGCGGTGCTGGTAGGAATCCTTGCCGGGCTGGTCCACATCGAAGGCGTGATGCGCGTGCTTCACCGTGGAAACCGTGATGCCGGTGCGCACCAGCAGCGGAATCAGGCTGGTCAGCAGGGTGGTCTTGCCGCTGCCGCTCCAGCCGGCGACGCCGAAAATCTTCATTGCGGGTCTGTCTGTCTGCGGAACATCATTCGGCGGGTGGCGACGATTGCGCCGGCTTCAGCGGTTGCTGTGCCGGCGTCTGGCGCGCATCTTCCGCCCGCATGTGGCGGATGCCGGCGCGCAGATAGTCATAGCCGGTGATCAGCGTCAGCCCGGCGGCGCCCCACAGCAGCACCTCGCCAATCACCGTGATCGGCAGGGTCAGCTTCAGCAGCGGGTTCAGCACCCCGTTCCCGGCATCGCCGACAATCAGCACGGCGATGGCGACCATCTGCAGGCCGGTCTTCCATTTGGCGAGCCAGGTGACCGGCAGGCTGATTGCGGTGCCGGCGAGGAATTCGCGCAGACCGGAAACCAGGATTTCCCGGCACAATATGACCAGCACGGCCAGCACGCTCAGCTCGCTGACCCGTTCCGCATGCACCAGCATCAGCAGGGCTGCGGCGACGAACAGCTTGTCGGCGATGGGGTCTAGGAACCGGCCGAAGGCGGAAATCTGCCCCATGGTGCGCGCGAAATAGCCATCGAAATAATCGGTGACGGCGGCCAGCACGAACAGGCCGCAGGCCAGCCAGCGATACAGCGGCGCGTCGAAAAACAGCAAGGCCACGAGACCTGGAATCGCGAGGATTCGCGACAGGGTCAACAGGTTCGGCAGGCTGGTCAGCATGGGTGCCCCGATTCTCTTCGCTTCGGGAGGCGTTTCAGGACTTTACCCTTCCTCATGGAAATGGGCATAGATTTTTTTCGCCGTTGCCCGGCTTATTCCCTCCACCGCCTCCAGATCGGCGAGGCCGGCACGCTCGACCGCGCGGGCGGAACCGAAATGCATCAGCAGCGCCTTCTTGCGCTTGCCGCCGATGCCGGGGATATCGTCCAGGCTGGAGCGGTGCAGCGCCTTTGCCCGTTTGGCGCGGTGCGTCTCGATGGCGAAACGGTGCGCCTCGTCGCGCAGCCGCTGCAGGAAATACAGCACCGGGTCGCGCAGTTCCATGCTGAAGGGTTCGCGGCCCGGCATGAAGAAGCGCTCGCGCCCGGCATTGCGGTCCGGTCCCTTGGCGATGGCAACCAGCGGCACATCGTCGATGCCTAGTTCCGCCAGCACCTCGACGGCGATGCCAAGCTGGCCCAGCCCGCCATCGATCAGCACCAGATCGGGCCAGGCACTGGTCTCGCGGTCCGGGTCTTCCTTCAGCGCACGGGCGAAGCGGCGGGTCAGGACCTCGCGCATCATGCCGTAATCGTCGCCGGCCACCTCGGTCGCGCGGATGTTGAACTTGCGGTAGGCGTTCTTCATCAGCCCGTCCGGCCCGGCAACAATCATCGCGCCGATGGCGCTGGTGCCCTGGACATGGGAATTGTCATACACCTCCACCCGCTCCAGCGGCCCGTCCAGCCCGAAGGCAGCAGCCACCCCGTCCAGCAGCTTGCGCTGCGAGCTGCTTTCGGCCAGCCGCCGGCCCAGCGCCTCGCGCGCATTATTGACCGCCTGATCGATCACCTTGCGCTTGGCGCCGCGCTGCGGCACCACCAGCTCGACCCGGTGGCCGGCGCTGAGCGCCAGCGCCTCGGCCAGCAGCTCCTGCTCATCCGGCGCATGGCTCAGCAGGATCGCGCGCGGCGGCTCCTTATTGTCGTAGAACTGGCCGATAAAGGAGGCGAGCACCGCCGGCAGCTCCAGATTCTTCTCATGGCTGGGGAAATAGGCGCGGTTGCCGTAGTTCCGCCCGCCGCGGAAGAAGAACACCTGGATGCAGGTGCTGCCGCCTTCCTGATGCGCGGCGATCACATCGGCATCCTCCAGCCCGGCCACATTCACATCCTGATGCGCATGGATGTGCGACAGGCCGCGAATACGGTCGCGGAACAGGGCGGCGGCCTCGAAATCCAGCGCCTCGCTGGCCTGCTGCATGCGCCGGGCGAGCATTTCCTGGATCTGCCGGCTCTTGCCGCTGAAGAAGTCGCGCGCCTCGCGCACCTGCTCCGCATATTGCTCCTTCGTCACATAGCCGACGCAGGGCGCGGTGCAGCGCTTGATCTGATATTGCAGGCAGGGCCGGGTGCGGCTGGCGAACATGCTGTCGGTGCAGTTGCGCAGCAGGAAGGCGCGCTGCAAGGCGGTCAGCGTCAGTTTCACGGCGCCGGCGGAGGCGAAGGGGCCGAAATAGTCGCCGGCCCCGGTGCGTGCGCCGCGATGCTTCAGGATCTGCGGGAAATCATGGTCACCGCTGATCCGGATATAGGGGAAGGATTTGTCGTCGCGCAGCAGCACATTGTAGCGCGGCATGAAGCGCTTGATGTAATTGCTCTCGAGCAGCAGCGCCTCGACCTCAGTGTGGGTGACCACCACCTCCAGCGTCACCGTCTCGGCCACCATGCGCTGCAGCCGGTAAGGCAGGCGTTCCGGCTGGGTATAGGCAACGACGCGCTTCTTCAGGCTGCGTGCCTTGCCGACATAAAGCGCGTCGCCGCGCTTATCCAGCATGCGATAGACGCCGGGCGCATTCGGCAGGGTGCGCAGCTTCGCCTTCAGCACGGCGACGCCGCGTTCCAGCGACACGGCTGGCGCGGGCTCCTGGGTCGGTTCGTGCGGGGGCTCCCGGCCCGGCGCCGGTTTGAAAGGATGAGTGTCGCGTGCTGCCTTGGCCATGTGTCGAACTTATTACCCTTGTCGGGCATTTCTGTGTAGGGGGCCTGTGTAGGGCCTGTATGGCGGCCAGCTCTTGGTTAACGTTGGAACTCTTCCGGCTATCCACGATTCCTGTGGATAACTTTGTGTGCAACCGAAATGACGTGGTGCGCCAGCAACGGGCTTCCTAGGCTTTGCCGTTATTGCCCAAAAAATAGGCAAACAATTAATTCGTTGATTTTATTACGTGTTTTTATGTCAATCCGAGAAAATAGGGACTCTGGAGTTTTTCCCGTTGACAGTCACGGGCGTTCCTCGTCCATGGTTTTTGCTGTGCACAACTTTCATCTAATGCGGTCTATCCGAAACCGGAATAGCGTCATTTTTGAAGCGCTTACAGCGTCATATTAACGCCCTATTTAACCATTCCTTCATATTCGGCATCCGGGCTGCGGCTGCGGCAGTCCGGCATCACTCGCCAGGAAAGATACTGGTCAGGAAAGATGCTGGCCGCCATCCAGCGCGATCATCTGTCCGGTCATCGACCGCGCCGACAGGATGAAGCCGATGGCCCGGCAGATTTCCGAAAGATCGGTCTGCCGTTGCAGGGGCACGCTGGCCACTTCCGCCGCGAATGCCGCTTCCGTCTGGTGGATGCTGCGCAGCACCGGGCCGGGGCCGATGGCATTCACGCGGATGCGCGGCGCCAGCGCCAGCGCCAGGGTGCGCGTCAGGGTCCACAGGCCGGATTTGCTCAGCGTATAGGACAGGAAGTCCGGCCCGGGATGCAGCACGCGCTGGTCGATGATGTTGATGACAACACCCTCGGCGTCGGCCGGTAGTGCGGCCGCGAAATCCTGTATCAGCAGCGCCGGCGCGCGCAGATTGGCCTCCATATGGCGGTCCCAGCCCGCCCGGTCCATGCAGGATATATCGTCCTGTTCGAAGATCGAGGCGTTGTTGACCAGCAGGCCGACCGGTCCCAGCGCGGCGGCGGCGGCCGGCAGCAGGGCGGAGACCTCGGCTTCCTTCGTCAGCTCGGCGCGCAGCACGACAACCCGCCGGCCGAGTGCCACGATCTCCTGTGCCAGACTGTCGGCCTCGTCCCGGGAATTATTGGCATGCACCGCCACATCCCAGCCCTGGCGGGCGAGGTCGAGCGCGATGGCGCGCCCGATGCGGCGGGCGGCACCCGTCACGAGCGCCACCCGGGGAAGGGGGCGGGGTAAGGTGTCGGGCAGGGAGGTGTCGCTGTCGGCCATGCGCAGCAAGCTACGTGGACCGCCGGCAAGGTCAAGCTGCTTGATGGGCGGCTTCGGATGGAGTGCTTCGACGGATGCTGACAGCCGGGGCCGCTTGGTCTTACTGTTGGGCCTTACTGTTGGCGCACCATCTTTGCCAGGACGGGACCGAGCCATTGGACGATATCGCGAAGCTGCTCTGGAATCCCGACGCGATGCATGGCACGGGAACGGCCGATGTTCTCGTCTTCCTGATCGCCGCCGTGATGTTCGCGCCGCTGTTCCGGCGGCTCAGATTCAGCCAGGTGCTGGGATATCTTGCCGCCGGCGCGTTGATCGGCCCGTTCGGGCTTGGCCTTGTCGCCGATGTCGAGGGCACGCGGCATCTGGCGGAATTCGGCGTCGTCTTCCTGCTGTTCGCCATCGGTCTGGAACTCAGCTTCGAGCGTCTGCGGATCATGCGGCGCCTGGTGTTCGGCCTGGGCACGGCGCAGGTGCTGGTGACCGGCATCGCGTTGGCCGGCATTGCCGTTGCCGTCGGATTGGACCTGCCGGCCGCCATCGTCATTGGCGGCACGCTGGCGCTGTCCTCCACCGCCTTCGTGGTGCAGCTGCTGCAGGAACGCGGCGAGTTCGCCACGCATCACGGCCGCGCCGCCTTCGCCACACTGCTGTTCCAGGATCTGGCGGTGGTGCCGCTGCTGGTCATCGTGCCGCTGCTGAACGCGCCGTCGGAGGGGGCGATCGCGTTCAGCCTCGTCATCGCCGTGCTGAAGGCGATCGTCGCCCTGGTGGTCATCGTGCTGATCGGCCGGCTGCTGCTGCGCCCGCTCTACCGGCTGATGGCGTCGGTCGGCTCGCGCGAGATTTTCACCGCGCTTACCCTGCTTGTCGTGCTGGGCATCGGCTCGGCGACACAGATGGCGGGCCTGTCGATGGCGCTGGGCGCCTTCCTCGCCGGTCTGCTGATTTCGGAATCGGAATTCCGCCATCAGGTCGAGGCGGATATCGAGCCGTTCCGTGCCATCCTGCTCGGCCTGTTCTTCATGACCGTCGGCATGTCGGTCAATCTTGGACTGGCGTTCGATCATTTCGATACGGTGCTGCTGCTGATCGGCGGGCTGATCGCGGTGAAGATGCTGGTTCTGTTCGGCCTGTCGATGTTGTTCCGGCAGGGCGTTCTGGCCTCGCTGCGCATCGCGGCGCTGCTGTGCCAGGGCGGCGAGTTCGCCTTCGTCATCTTCGGTGTGGCGATCGGGGCCGGCGTGCTGGACACGCTGACCGTGCAGGTACTGTTCCTTGTCGTCTCTGTCAGCATGGCGCTGACACCCGTGGTCATGCTGATCGTGGACCGGCTGACCCGGCGCATGGATAACAGCCATCTGGAGGAGCTCGGGCCGGACGAGTGCGGCACGCTGGAGAATCACGTCATCATCGCCGGTTATGGCCGCTTCGGGCGGATCATCGCGCGGCTGCTGGAGGCGCAGGGCGTCACCGTGGTGATGCTCGACATGGACGCCGCCAATGTGGCGGAGAACCGCGCCAATGGCCGCCCGGTCTATTATGGCGATGCCGCCCGGCCCGATATCCTGAGGCTGGTCGGGGCGGAGAAGGCCACCGGCATCGTGCTGACCCTTGACCGCCACAAGCATCTGACCGGGCTGGTAGGCCAGATCCGCGAGGACTTCCCCAACCTGACCATCTTCGCGCGCTCGCCTGACGCACAGACGACACGCGAGCTGGAGGCGGCGGGCGCCTATGTCGCCGTGCCGGAGCTGCTGGAGGCCAGCCTGCAGCTGGGCGCGGAAGTGCTGGCGAAGATCGGCGTGCCGGAAACCGAGATCGAATCGCTGGTCGATGCCTTCCGCCATGTCGATAGCGGCCGCCGGCGCACGGCCCGGTCCGATGCCCAGTCCGATGCCGGCGAGGCACTGGAGCCGGAATCCGAACGGCCTGTCGATCCTGTCGTCGCGGCCTGCGAGGCGCTGGACCGGGTGGATGAGTTGCGGCTGGTGGAACCGCCCGCCGATGATGAGAAGCGCGCCGTCGCCTGATGGCCATCGCCTGATGCCCGATGCCCGCTTTATGAACGAACAGCGGCTGGCCTACATCCTGCTGGCCATCGCCCCGGCCCTGTTCGCCAGCAACATGCTGACGGCGCGGCTGGTGCATGATCTGGTGCCGCCGGTGGGCCTCGCCTTCTGGCGCTGGGCGGTGACCTTCCTGCTGCTGCTGCCGCTGGTCGGGCCGCAGCTCTGGCGGCAGCGGCGCGACGCGCTGGCGGAATGGAAGGATTTGCTGGTGCTGGGCGCGCTCGGCATGGGGGTGTGCGGCGCCTTCGTCTATATCGGCGCGCAGACCACGCCAGCCAGCAATATCGGCCTGATCTACAGCGCCTCGCCGATCCTGATCGTGCTGATCGCCGGGCTGTTCTATGGCGAGCGGGTGACGCCGCGGCAGGGCGGCGGCATCGTGCTGTCGCTGGCCGGTGTGCTGGCGATCATCGCCAAGGGCGACCCGGCGGTCCTGATCGGCCTGTCCTTCACCATCGGTGATCTGTGGATCGCGGCGGCGATGGCCGGCTGGGCGCTCTATGCCATCCTGTTGAAATACCGGCCGAGCCGGCTGGGCCTGATGACCCGCTTTGCCGCCATCATACTGGGCGGGCTGATCGTCATCCTGCCCTTCTATCTGTGGGAGAGCCTGTCGGGCCAGCCGATGCCGATGAGCCGCGAGGGCGTGCTGGCGGTACTGTTCCTGGCCTGCTTCGCCTCCTTCGGCGCCTATCAGGCCTATGCGAAGATCCAGAACGTACTGGGCGCCGGCCGCACCGGGCTGCTGATGTATCTGGTGCCGCTCTATACCAGCGGGCTTGGCTATCTTCTGCTGGACGAGCCGGTACGCGGCTACCATCTGCTGGGGGCGGCGCTGATTCTGCCCGGCCTTTATCTGGCCACGGTAAGGCGGCAATAAGGGCCGGCACTATTCACCGGACGAGGAAAGCAGGTTCGACGATGGCTGACAGTTCGATCTTCTCCCGGATTGGCGACTGGATCGCCCGGCGCCGTGCGCCGCTGGTGCCGGTGGTCCGGCTGGCCGGCGTGATCGGGCAGGTCGGGCCGTTCCGCACCGGCCTGACGCTGACCGGCCTTGCCCCGGTGCTGGAGCGCGCCTTTTCCATGCGCCATGCCAGGGCGGTGGCGCTGGTGGTGAATTCGCCCGGCGGCTCGCCCGTGCAGTCGGCGCTGATCCACAAGCGCATCCGCGACCTGGCGACGGAGAAGAAGCTGCCGGTGCTGGTGTTCGTGGAGGATGTGGCGGCCTCGGGCGGCTACTGGCTGGCCTGCGCCGGCGACGAAATCTTCGCCGACGAGAACTCGATCCTGGGCTCCATCGGTGTGATCACGGCGGGCTTCGGCTTTCCGGACCTGCTGGAGAAGATCGGCGTCGAGCGCCGGGTCTATACGGCGGGCAAGTCGAAATCCATGCTCGATCCGTTCAAGCCGGAGAATCCGGAGGATGTCGCCCGGCTGCGCGCGATCCAGGAGGAAATGCACGCCAGTTTCCGCGCGCTGGTGGAAAGCCGGCGCGGCGAACGGCTGCATCCCGGCGAGACTGAATTGTTCGATGGCAGCTTCTGGACCGGCCGCACGGCGGTTTCCCTTGGCCTTGCCGATGGCCTGGGCGATCTTCGGGGCTTGTTGCGCGCCCGTTTCGGCGACAAGGTGAGGCTGCGCCCGGTCGGCATGCGCCGGCCGCTGCTGTCCTTCCGGGCCGGCGGGGCGGCGCGCGCCGGGGGCTGGGCCGCGGCACTGCCGGAAGCGGCCATGGGTGCGGCGGAGGAACGGGCGCTGTGGGCGCGTTACGGCTTATAAGGAAGATGGGGCAGGGATGTTCGGTTTGAGTTTCAGCAAGCTTCTGGTTCTGGCGGCGGTGATCGCCGGGGTGATCTTCTTCTTCAAGATGGTGACCAAGCTGGAAAAGGCGCGCCGCGACGTCGCCCGGGGCGAGATGCGGAGCGAGGCCAGGAAGGCGGCGCCGCGCAAGGAAGATGGCGGCCTCGGCGGCATGTTCCGGCGCGCTAGGGGAGACAAACAGGCGGCCGCCACCGAGGATACCCACGAGATGCGGGCCTGCCCGACCTGCGGCACCTATGTGCCGGCCAGGGGTGCCCGCGATTGCGGCCGGGAGCTGTGCCCCTACGGGACGTAAAAGACGGGCCGTAAAAACAGCGGTGTTTCCCCGCATGACCGTTTCTTGACCCTGCCGGGTGAGGTCGCTATGTTGCGGCGCACCGAAAAACCGGTTCCATCCTAGCGCGAGAGAAGCAATGTCCGCCGGTAGGCCAGCCGCCGCCACCAGCTTCCAGTCAATTATCCTGACGCTCCAGCAATACTGGGCCGCACAGGGCTGCGTGATCCTGCAGCCTTACGATCTGGAGGTGGGTGCAGGCACCTTCCATCCGGCGACGACGCTGCGCGCGCTGGGGCCCGATCATCACTGGAACTGTGCCTATGTGCAGCCGTCGCGCCGTCCGACCGATGGCCGCTATGGCAACAACCCGAACCGGTTGCAGCATTATTACCAGTTCCAGGTGCTGATGAAGCCCTCGCCGGACAATATCCAGGAGCTGTATCTGGGCAGTCTGGCGGCCATCGGCATCCATGCCCACGAACACGATATCCGCTTCGTCGAGGATGATTGGGAAAGCCCGACGCTGGGCGCCTGGGGACTTGGCTGGGAAGTCTGGTGCGACGGCATGGAGGTGACGCAGTTCACCTATTTCCAGCAGGTCGGCGGCATCGAGTGCAAGCCGGTGCCGGTCGAGCTGACCTACGGGCTGGAGCGCCTCATCATGTACGTCCAGGACGTCGAGAACGTCTATGATCTGGACTATGACGGCGTGCCCAAGGACAAGGGCGGCAAGACCTATGGCGATGTCTTCCTGCAGTCCGAGCGGGAATTCAGCGCCTTCAATTTCGAACATGCCGATACCGACACCCTGTTCCAGCATTTCAAGGATGCCGAGACGGAATGCCAGCATCTGCTGGGTCTGGCGCAGCCGCTGGCGCTGCCGGCCTATGACAAGTGCATGAAGGCCAGCCATCTGTTCAACCTGCTGGATGCGCGCGGCGTCATCAGCGTGCAGGAACGCGCCTCCTATATCGGCCGGGTGCGCGCGCTGGCGAAGGGCTGCTGCGAGGCGTGGGTGGCTTCTCATGGGGTTGCCTCCCATAAGGTTGAGGCGTAAGCGATGGCCGATCTGCTGCTGGAGATTTTCTCCGAGGAAATCCCCGCGCGCATGCAGGCGCGGGCATCCGAGGATCTGAAGCGCCTGGTCTGCGACGCCCTGACCGCTGCCGGACTGAGCTTCGACAGCGCCGCCGCCTATGTCACGCCGCGCCGGCTGGCGCTGTCGGTCGAGGGGCTGCCGCTGACCCAGCCGGATGTGACGGAAGAACGCCGCGGCCCGCGCGTGGGATCGCCGGAACAGGCGCTGGCCGGCTTCCTGAAGGCCAACAACCTGGCCTCCATCGATGCCTGCGAGCAGCGCGATACCGGCAAGGGCGTGTTCTATTTCCTGACTGTCGAGAAGCAGGGCGCGGCCACGCAGGATGTGCTGCCCGGCCTGCTGGTCGAGGCGATCCGCAAGCTGCCCTGGCCGAAATCGATGATCTGGGGCGAGACCGATTTCCGCTGGGTCCGCCCGATGCACTCCATCCTGTGCCTGTTCAACGGCCAGGAACTGCCGGGCCGGCTCGATCTCGGCGGTGGGCGGGAAATCCTGTTCGGCGACCGCACCCATGGTCACCGCTTCCTGGCCCCGGCTGCGCTGGCGGTCGATAATGTCGAGGATTACAAGGCCAAGCTGCTGGCCGCGAAGGTGATCCTCGATCCGGCGGAGCGCCGGGCCTCAATCCTGCAGCAGGCCGAGGCTCTGGCCGCCAATGCCGGGTTGGTGCTGAAGCAGGATGACGGCCTGCTGGACGAAGTCACTGGGCTGGTCGAATGGCCGGTGGCTTTGATGGGCCGCATCGACGAGGCCTTCATGGATGTGCCGCCGGAGGTGCTGACCACCTCAATGCGGGCGCACCAGAAATATTTCGCGGTGGAGACCAAGAGCGGCGATCTCGCCCCGCATTTCATCGTCATCTCCAACATGCAGCCATCGGATGGCGGAGCGGTCATCGTCGGCGGCAATGAGCGCGTGCTGCGCGCCCGGCTGTCGGATGCCAAATTCTTCTGGGACCAGGACCGCAAGCACACGCTGGCCTCCCGCCTGCCGGCGCTGGCCAACATCACCTTCCATGCGAAGCTGGGTACGCTGGCCGACAAGGTGGGCCGGGTGCGCAAGCTGGCTTCCTATCTGGCGGCGCTGATCCCCGGTGCGGATGCCAAACGTGCGGACCGCGCGGCGGAGCTTGCCAAGGCCGACCTCGTCACCGGCATGGTCGGCGAGTTCCCCGAATTGCAGGGCATCATGGGCCGCTATTACGCCCGCCATGATGGCGAGGACGAGGCCGTGGCCCAGGCGATTGCCGATCATTATTCGCCGCTGGGGCCGTCCGACCGCTGCCCGACCGCGCCGAACGCCGTGGCCGTGGCGCTGGCCGACAAGCTGGACACGCTGGTGGGCTTCTTTGCCATCGACGAGAAGCCGACCGGCTCGAAAGACCCCTATGCGCTGCGCCGCGCCGCGCTGGGCATCATCCGGCTGATTGTGGAGAATGGCCTGCGGCTGTCGCTGGAGGCGGTGTTTGCCAAGGCCGGCGCGAAATCCGATGTCGTCGCCGACCTGATGGGCTTCTTCGCCGACCGGCTGAAGGTGGCGATGCGCGAGCAGGGCGTGCGGCACGATCTGGTCACCTCGGTCTTCGCGCTGGGCGATGAGGATGATCTGGTGCGCCTGCTGAAGCGGGTGGACGCGCTGGCGGCTTTCCTCGCCAGCGAGGATGGCGCCAACCTGCTGACCGCCTATCGCCGCGCCGCCAACATCGTCGCCATCGAGGAGAAGAAGGACGGTTGCGCCTATGAGGGCCGCGCCGACCTGAAGCTCATCAAGGCGCGGGGCGAGGTGGCCGAGGCGGAACTGCACGGCACGCTGGGCGTTATCGAGGTGAAGATCGCCGACGCGCTGAAGGTGGAGGATTTCGCGGCCGCCATGGCCTCGCTGGCCTCCTTGCGCGCGCCGGTGGACCGGTTCTTCGAGAGTGTGACGGTGAATGCCGAGGATCCGGCCTTGCGCGAGAACCGGCTGAAGCTGCTGACGAAGATTCGCGATACGATGAACCAGCTTGCCGACTTCTCGAAGGTCGAGGGTTAGCCTCTCCCCCAAGGGGAAAGGCGGAGGCCGCCTTTAGGGCGGCGCTATAGCGAGCCGGCCACCATGCGGGTGCCGGCAGATGTCCAACGCCAAGGCGGAACGACGATGACGAAATGGGTGTACAGCTTCGGAGACGGCAAGGCCGATGGCAGTGCCGCGATGCGCAATCTTCTGGGCGGCAAGGGCGCCAATCTGGCTGAGATGAGCAGCCTGGGCCTGCCGGTGCCGCCGGGATTCACCATCTCGACCGAGGTCTGCACCTATTTCTATGACCATGGCAAGCAGTACCCGGACGAGCTGAAGGCGCAGGCCGATGCCGCGCTGGCGATCCTGGAAAAGGCACTGGGCATGAAGTTCGGCGATCCGGCGGACCCGCTGCTGGTCTCCGTGCGCTCCGGCGCGCGCGCTTCGATGCCGGGCATGATGGACACGGTGCTCAATCTCGGCCTGAACGACACCACGGTCGAAGGTCTGGCGAAGAAATCGGGCGATCCGCGCTTCGCCTATGACAGCTATCGCCGCTTCATCCAGATGTACAGCGACGTGGTGCTGGAGGTCGATCATGGCCATTTCGAGGAAATCCTCGAGAATGCCAAGGACGAGAAGGGCTACCGCCTGGATACCGAGCTGACCGCCGAGGACTGGAAGGCGGTCGTCGCCGGCTACAAGGCAAAGGTGGAGGAGGAGCTGGGCCGCCCCTTCCCGCAGGACCCGCAGGAGCAGCTCTGGGGCGCCATCGGCGCGGTGTTCAGCTCCTGGATGAACCAGCGCGCCATCGTCTATCGCCGGCTGCACGAGATTCCGGCCAGCTGGGGCACGGCGGTGAATGTGCAGGCCATGGTGTTCGGCAATATGGGCAATGACTGCGCCACCGGCGTGGCCTTCACCCGCGACCCTTCGACCGGCGACAACCTGTTCTACGGCGAGTTCCTGGTGAACGCGCAGGGCGAGGATGTCGTGGCCGGCATCCGCACGCCGCAGCCGCTGACCATTGCCGGCAAGGCGACTTCCGACGACGGGCTGCCGGCGATGGAAGAAGTCATGCCGGAGGTGTTCGGCCAGCTGATGGATGTGCGCGAGAAGCTGGAAACGCATTATCGCGACATGCAGGACATCGAGTTCACGGTGCAGCAGAACAAGCTGTGGATGCTGCAGACCCGTACCGGCAAGCGCACTGCCGCGGCGGCGCTGAAGATCGCCGTCGATATGGTGCGTGAGAAGCTGATCACCGAACAGGAAGCCGTGCAGCGCGTCGATCCGTCGGCACTGGACCAGCTTCTGCATCCGACGCTTGATCCGAAGGCCGAACGCATTGTCATCGGTCGCGGCCTTCCGGCCTCGCCGGGGGCGGCTTCCGGCAAGGTGGTGTTCACCGCCGATGCCGCCGAGGCACAGGCCGGCAAGGGCGAGGCCGTGATGCTGGTGCGCATCGAGACCAGCCCCGAGGATATCCACGGCATGCACGCGGCGCGCGGCATCCTGACGACGCGCGGCGGCATGACCAGCCACGCCGCCGTGGTGGCGCGCGGCATGGGCCGCCCTTGCGTGTCCGGCGCTGGCGAGCTGCGCATCGACTATGCCAAGAAGCAGATGTTTGCCGGCGACAAGGTGGTGAAGGAAGGCGACATCCTGACCATCGATGGTGGCACCGGCGAGGTGATGCTGGGCGAGGTGCCGACCATCCAGCCGCAGCTTTCCGGCGAATTCGCCGAGCTGATGGGGTGGGCCGACCGATTTCGCACGATGAAGGTGCGCACCAACGCCGAAACCCCGGCGGATGCCCGCGCGGCCCGCAAGTTCGGGGCAGAGGGCATTGGCCTGTGCCGGACCGAGCACATGTTCTTCGATGCCGAGCGCATCGTCGCCGTGCGCGAGATGATCATGGCCTCGACCGAGAAGGGCCGCCGCCAGGCGCTGGCCAAGATCCTGCCGATGCAGCGTCAGGATTTCGTCGAGCTGTTCCAGATCATGAAGGGGCTGCCGGTCACCATCCGGCTGCTTGACCCGCCGCTGCACGAATTTCTGCCGCATACTGACGAGGAGCTCGCCTCCGTCGCCAAGGCGGCCGGTGTGGATGCCGAAGCATTGCGCCAGCGCGCCGTGCAGCTGAAGGAATCCAACCCGATGCTCGGCCATCGCGGCTGCCGCCTTGGCATCTCCTACCCGGAGATCTACGAGATGCAGGCGCGCGCCATCTTCGAGGCGGTTGCCGAGGTCCTGAAGCAGGATGGCGATACGGTCACGCCGGAAGTGATGGTTCCGCTGGTCGCCACTCGCAAGGAACTGGACATACTGAAGCTCATCATCGACCGCACCGCCAAGGCGGTGATGGAGGAAAGCGGCCACAAGATCGACTATCTGGTGGGCACCATGATCGAGCTGCCGCGCGCCGCGCTGAAGGCCGCCGAGATCGCCGAGAGTGCCGAATTCTTCAGCTTCGGCACCAACGACCTGACGCAGACCACCTTCGGCCTGTCGCGCGACGATTCCGGCTCCTTCCTGAAGGATTATCAGGATCAGGGGATACTGGAGAGCGACCCCTTCCAGTCGCTGGATACGGAAGGCGTTGGCGAGCTGATCGCCATCGCCGCCGAGCGCGGCCGCTCGACGCGACCGGACATCAAGCTGGGCATCTGCGGCGAGCATGGCGGCGATCCCGCCTCGATCCAGTTCTGCCAGCAGGTCGGGCTGGATTATGTCTCCTGCTCGCCCTTCCGTGTGCCGATTGCCCGGCTGGCCGCTGCCCAGGCGGCGATTGCCGGCGGCGAGGCGGCCATGCGCAAGACCGAGAATGCCTAGCTCGAACGCCCAGTGGAGAACGCCCAGGGCGAACGCCTGACGGCCAAAGCGATCTATGGGAAATGGAAAGGGGGGCCAGCGGCCCCCTTTTCTTTTCGGTAATGTTAAATATGCGGCTGGCCGACAAAATGCTTTCTTCTATTTCTTTCCTGTTCGAATAGATTTCTTAAACGACGCTGCGCCGTTTGAGGCACAGCAACAGCAATGGCAGAACGCCAGCGCCGGACAAGAAGGTCAGCATGATCGATATTATCGCCGCCACCGAGATTCAGGATTCCCGTTTGCTCGCCCTCGCGAGCCAGTGGCAGGACGCGCTGAGCGATACCGGCAGTCCGCCCGCCTTCGAGCGCCTGCAGCCGGTGATGGGGCCGCAACTGCTGGATATCCACTGGCTGGTCGAGGAGCAGGGACACCCGCGCCGGTTCCGCTATCTCAGCATTGGCGATCATGTGAAGATTGCCTATGGCGGCAGCATTGTGGGGCGTTATCTCGACGAGATCGTGAAGCGGTCCGCACAGCAGCGCGTCATGGGGTATTTCGATATCGCGATTTCGCGCCCCGCCGTCGTTCACATCGCGGGCCGCGTCTATTCTGAGGCGACCCGGCCGGCCAGCGGCGAACGCCTGCTGCTGCCGGTAGCCGATGACAAGACCGGGCGCGTCAACCGAATCCTGGGGGCGACCACCCATTCCTGGGTCGCGCCGAACAACCCGTCCGGGCCGGTTCCGATCCGCCAGGTGCGGACCTATATCCCGCTCGACGGGGCCGCCCCCTGGAGCGAGACCAGCCTGTAGCCGCTGTCAGCCGCCGCCCAGCGTCTTCTCCGCCAGATAGCGGATTTCGGCATCCAGTTCGCGTGGCGTGGTATCGATTCCCTGGCCCAGCCTGTCGGCGATAATTCCGAAGGCGGCGAGCCGCGAGAAGGGCTTGTCGTTCGATGGGATGATGTGCCAGGGCGCGGCCTCGGTCGAGGTGCGCTCCACCATGTCCTCGATGGCGGTCTGGTAGCCGTCCCACAGCGCGTGATTGCGGAAATCCTCGTAGCTCAGCTTCCAGCGCTTCAGCGGGTTTTCCATGCGGTCGCGGAACCGCTGTGCCTGTTCCTCATGGCTGATGTGCAAGAACAGCTTCACCAGCCGCACGCCATCATCGACCAGCATGCGCTCGAAGCTGTCGATCTCCGCATAGGCGCGCTGCCAGTCGGGTTCCGGCGTCAGGTTCTCGACCCGCTCCACCAGCACCCTGCCATACCAGGACCGGTCGAACACGGTGATCTGGCCGTACTGCGGCAGTCTTTCCCAGAAACGCTGCAGATAATGCTGGCGCGCCTCGATGCTGTTCGGCGCGGCGATGGAATGGACCCGGAAGCTGCGCGGGTCGAAGGTCCAGCCCAGCCGGCGCACCAGCCCGCCCTTGCCGGCGGTATCCCAGCCTTCCAGCACAATGACGGCGCGTTCGCGGCTGCCCAGATAGGCCTGCTGGATGCGCTGGAGCGATTCCTGCAATGGCTTGATGCGCTTGTCGAAAACGCTGTCGCTGATGTCATGGTCGTTCGCCAGCCGGTCCAGTTGCGGCCGGCCCTGTACCAGAAAACTCTCGGCTTGCGGTTGTTTCTTCTTGCTGGCCATCGGTCTTTCTCCTCCCCCCGCAGGACATCCGGTGATGCTACCGCGTCCACCACATCTTGTGTGAATCTTTGGTGAAGCCGCAATTTGATGCGGACAGGGCTGCTGCAGCGCGGTATGATTTTCTTGGAAACGGACTGAAGGATGGTTGGCCCATGCTTCCCTTGCCGGCATCAGCAGGCTGCCCTACGCCCCTCATGCTACCGAGGCGGAACAGGCCGGTTTTGCTATCGCCCGCAAGCCCGCTCGCCAGCCTCTTCAGAATGATCGATCGCGCATGCCTCCCATTGGGAGGCATTTTCGTTTCCGGCGTTCCCCGTACATTTCCGTCTCTTACCTGAGGAGCTTGCAGTATGGCCAAGCGTTCCACCCGTCAGGCGCAGGTCCGCGAATCCCGATCCCGTGAAGCGAATGTGAGGGCGCTGTTTCCCGGCGCTCCAGGCTGGCATCCGCTGGATGAGGGCTTTGACGAGGCCGGCCGGGAGCAGCGTTACGTGAAATCCGTGCGCCCTATGGGCGAGAACCAGAACGCGCTGCTGACCGCGATGGAGACGAAACACATGGTGGTCGCGGTCGGGCCGGCCGGCACCGGCAAGACCTACCTGGCCATCGCCAAGGCGGTGGAGGCGTTCGAGGCCGGCAAGGTGGCGCGCATCCTGCTGACCCGTCCGGCGGTCGAGGCGGGCGAGAGCCTGGGCTATCTGCCGGGCAGCCTGGAAGACAAGCTGGCCCCCTATCTGCGTCCGCTCTATGACGCGCTGAACGAGCGGCTGGGCGGCAAGCGGCTGAAGACGCTGATGACCGACGGCTCCATCGAGATCGCCCCGGTTGCCTATATGCGCGGGCGCACGCTGAACAACGCCTTCATCGTCATCGACGAGGCGCAGAACTGCACTTACGGCCAGATCAAGATGCTGCTGACCCGGCTGGGCTGGAACTCCACCATGGTGCTGACCGGCGACCCGGACCAGACCGACCTGCTGCCGGAATTGTCCGGCCTCGCCGAGATTTCCCGCCGGCTGGAGGCGCTGGAGGATGTCGCCGTGGTGCGTCTGCGCGAGCAGGACATCGTTCGCCACCCGCTGGTCGCCAGCATGCTGACGGTGCTGTAACCCCTTTACTTGCCGACCTGATCCGCCTCGCCTAGTCTTCGCGTCCGATCATTTGGACAGGAGATGGGGCGATGGCGGAGAAGGTGGCGCTGGTCACGGCGGCGGGGCGCGGCATCGGGGCGGCGATTGCAACGGAACTGGCGGCGCAGGGCTATAGGCCCGTGCTGCTGTCGCCCGGCGAAGCGGTGCTCGACCTGGCCGAAAAGCTGGGCGGCAAGGCGATCCGCGGCAGCGTGACCGAACCCGCCGACCTTGAGGCGCTGGTCGCGCTGGCGATGGACAGCTATGGCCGCATCGACGCGCTGGTGAACAATACCGGCCATGCGCCGAAGGGGCCGCTGCTCGAGATCAGCGATGCCGACTGGCACAAGGGCCTCGACATGGTGCTGCTGAACGTCATCCGCATGGCGCGGTTGGTGACGCCGATCATGCAGAAGCAGGGCAAGGGCGCCATCGTCAACATTTCCTCCTATGCCGCGCTGGAGCCGGAAGCGGACTTCCCGATGAGCACGCTGCGCGCCGCGCTGAGCGCCTGGAGCAAGCTCTACGCCGACGAGCATGCCGCGCTGGGCATCCGCATGAACTGCGTGCTGCCGGGCTTCGTGGACAGCTTGCCGGAGAAGGAGGCGCGCCGTGCCCGCATCCCGATGCAGCGCTACGCCCATGCCTCGGAGATCGCTACGGCGACCGCCTTCCTGTTGTCGGATGGTGCGAGCTACATCACCGGCCAGAGCCTGCGCGTCGATGGCGGCGTGACCCGCTTCGTCTGAGGCCGGGTCAGCGCAGCGCGCCGAACAGCAGCAGGCAGATTGTCACGGCGGCGATGATGCCGGCCAGATCAGCCGACAGCGCGGCAAACAGCGTGTGGCGCAGCCGGCGGATGTTCACCGCGCCGAAATAGACCGCCAGCACGTAGAAGGTGGTCTCGGTCGAGCCCTGCAGGGTGGAGACCAGATAGCCGGTATAGCTGTCCGGCCCGATGGCGGGGTCGTTGATGATCGAGGCCATGATGCCATAGGCGCCGGAGCCGGAGAGCGGTCGCAGCAGCGCCATCGGCAGCGCTTCCGGCGGTAGCCCGACCAGGTTGGTGACGGCGCCCAGCGGCACGATCAGCATCTCCAGCGCGCCGCTGGCCCGGAACATGGCGACCGCGACCAGGATCGCCACCAGATAGGGGATGATCCGCACCGCGACCTGGAAGCCGTCCTTGGCGCCCTCGACGAACACCTCGTAGATCTTCACCCGCTTGATGGCGCCGAAGCCCAGCAGCAGCACCATCAGGCCGGGAATGATCCAGGGCGCGATGGTCCGGCCATAGACGATGGTGACCGGCACCATGGCGAGGATGGTGCCCAGCGCCAGCATCGACACCCAGGCGGGATAGCCCTCTCCGGTCGGGTAGGATTCGGCTTCCGGCAATGGCACCGAAACCGGCTCACCCTCGGGCTTTTCCGCGGCAACCGGCAGGCCGCCGGGAAGATCGGCAGGGCTGGCGCTCCAATAGCGCTGCAACAGCTTCGCCATCACAATTGCCACTGTGGTCGAGCAGATGGTGGCGAACAGGGTGGTCGGCAGGATGCCGGCGGGATCGGCCGATCCGGCTGCCGCGCGGATGGCGATGACGCCGGTCGGCAGCAGCGTGATGGAGGAGGTGTTGATCGCCAGGAACAGCGCCATCGCATTGGTCGCCGTGCCCTTGTGCGGGTTCAGCTTGTCCAGCTCCTGCATGGCGCGGATGCCGAACGGCGTGGCGGCATTGCCGAGGCCCAGCACATTGGCCGAGAAATTCATGATCATCGCGCCCATCGCCGGATGATCCGCCGGCACCTCGGGGAACAGCCGTACCATCAGCGGGCGCAGCAGCCGCGCCACGATGGTCAGCAGGCCGCCGGCCTCCGCCACCTTCATCAGGCCGAGGAACAGCGCCATCACGCCAATCAGGCCGATGGCCAGCGTCACCGAGCCCTCGGCGGCCTTGATCATGCCCGCACCCAGCAGCTCCATCGGCGACTGATCTATCCCCTCCCAGGCGATCTGCCGGATGGCGGCGACAAGGAAGGCGATCAGAACGATGGCGAGGAAGATGATGTTCACGGGTGGGCGCGTCCTGGTTTTGCCAAAGCCGGGTCCAATCTATAGGCTGGCGGGCAATATGGAACAGGCTCTTAAGGGCAGGAGCGAGGCAGGCATGAAGTTCGCGGATCAGATGGCGATTAAGCTGCTGGCCCATGCGGTCAATCAGCTGGGTACGGCGACGACGGAGGCGCTGTGCGCCACGCCCGACCGCCGCATGGTGCGCCTGATGGTCGAGCGCGTGAAAGGCGACCTCGACAGCTTCCTGGAGCATTACGAAGCGGTCGAACCGGCGGACGAGAAGCAGGGTTAGGCGCGGACAGATTTTCCTCGATATGTCATTCCCGGCCCCATGTCCCATTGGGTGCCGGGAATCCAGGGTTCAGCTTACTCAGTCGATGCTCCAGCAGGCGGAAGCCTGGACCCCCGCAACAAGTGCGGGGGTGACGGTTAGGGTGGATGGGCAGGGGGTGCGAGACCTGCCACAAGAGCCATCACCGCTTCAGATACGCCCCATTCACGCAGTTGCGCAGTTCGCCGTCGCGGAGGTAGGCAATCGCCGTTTCCACCGCCTTGCGGCGGGCGTCCGTCTGGCTCTCGACGCTGTACCAGGCAGCGTGCGGGGTGACGACGAGGCGGCCTTTGATCCAGTCCGGCTGATCGTGGAAGTCGCGCATCAGCGGATGGTTGGCTTCTGGCGGCTCCTTTGGCAGCACGTCGAGGCCGGCGGCGGCGATGCGGTTGTCTTTCAGCGCCGCGTGCAGGGCGTCAAGGTCGATCAGCGCGCCCCGCGCCGTGTTCACCAGCACGGCTTCCGGTTTCATCGCGGCCAGCGCGGCGGCGTCGATGATGTGCCGCGTCTCTTCGGTCAGCGGGGCATGCAGGCTGACAATGTCGGCCTCGCCCAGCATCGTATGCAGGTCGGCCATCCTTGTGACGCCCAGCGCGATCTCCTGCCCCCAGGCGAGATAGGGGTCGTAGGCCAGCACATCGAGTCCGAAGGCCTTGGCGCGCAACGCCGCCGCTGTGCCGATGCGGCCCAGCCCGACGATGCCCAGCTTCTGGCCCCGGATGCGGCGGATGGTGGTCGCCGGGCCGCTCCAGTCGAAGCCGGCCACCGGATCAGTGCGGATGCGGTCATTATACTGCACGATGTTGCGGCGCAGCGTCAGCATCAGGGCGATGGCGTGGTCTGCCACCTCGCTGGTGCCATAATCCGGCACGTTGCAGACCGGGATGCCGGCTTCCCCCGTCGCCTTCAGCTCGACATGGTCGAAGCCCGCACCGCAGCGCACGATGATGCGGCATTTCTTCAGCTTCGGCACCAGTGCGGGCGTGATCGGGCATTCGTGCCACAGCAGGATGGCCTCGGCCTGCTCCCATTCGGCATCGGGGATGGCGTCGCTGCCGCGCTCGCGCAGGGTGACCAGATTCAGCAGGCCGGCGGCGGCTTCGCGCTCGACCAGCGCATCGTCATGGTACTGCGCGTCCGGGGTCAGGGTGCGGAAGGGGGCGGTCATGGCGTTATCCTGAAATAAGGGGTCAGACGAGATATTCGGTGCCGGCATCGACATTCAGGCTCTGCCCGGTGACGTGCCGTCCGGCATCGGAGCAGAGATAGAGCGCCATGTTGGCCACATCGGTTGCGGTCACGAATTCCTTCAGCGAGATCGGCGCCAGCATCTCGGCGCGCATCTCCTCCTCGCCGATGCCGCGCGCCTTGGCCTTGGCCGACAGCACCGTCTCGATGCGCGGGCCGGCGACCGAGCCGGGCAGGATGGCGTTCACCCGGATTCCGTACTCCCCAAGCTCGACAGACAGGGTGCGGGTGACGCCGACCACGCCCCATTTCGTCGCCGAATAGGGGCTGCGCATCGGGAAGGCAAAGCGCCCTGCGGCAGAGGCCAGGTTCACGATGCATCCGCCACCCGCCTGTTTCAGGGCCGGCACGGCGCGGCGGGTGCAGTAGAACAGCCCGTTCAAATTCACATCCAGGGTGCGCTGCCACTCATCCGGGTCGATCTCCTCGATCGGGCCGGTGGGGCCGGCGATACCGGCATTGTTGACCAGAATGTCGAGGCCGTTCAGCTCCTTCAGCGCCCTGTCCATGAAGCGGTCCACCTGCGCCCGGTCAGCGACATCCACCACCATGCCGAAGCTGCCGGGCAGGGCGGCGATGATCTCGTCCAGCGCCTTCTCGTCAATGTCGCAGAGGAACAGCCGGGCGCCGGCCTGGTGGAACAGTTCGGCAATCCGCCTGCCAATGCCGCCGCCGGCCGCCGTGACGATGGCGTTGCGCCCGTTGAGGCTGAGCTGCATGGGGGACCCTCCGCTGTGCTTCTTGATTGGATCAAGATGTATCAGGCGAGGCGGATAGGGGGGAAGGGGAGCGTACTTACTGACGCAAATATTTACAGCCGGTCGGGGTCGATCTGGTCCTTCGGGTCGCCATCGCGGCTGCCGACCATCAGCCCGCCGGCGATGAAGGCGCCGGTCAGCAGCAGGGCGGTGATTGTCGCCAGCGTGCTCCAGGCGGCGCCGAATTCCTGGCCGATCCAGACCACGCCGAACCAGAAGGCGAAGAAGGAGGCGACGGCGGCCAGGAGCATGAAGCCGACCCTGAGCACCAGATTGCCGATGCGCCGGGCCGACATCACCTCGCCCACAGCGGCACGCAGCGCGGTGTCGCGCAGTGCTTCGGCGATTTCCTGCTGCGCCAGCTTGCGCCAGTCGCGGTAGGACATGCCGCCGCCGGTCTTGTCGCTGACTTCCTTGCGGCTCTCGATGACGTCGCGCAGATGATCGACGATCTCTGCCGCGCGCTCGTCATGTGTCATGTCGGAACGCCGCTTCTTCGGTCCCGGTGTTTCGCGGGAAGGCGCGATCTTCAGCGGCGGCATGGAGACATGCCTGGGGGCAGGACGGGGCGGCCGGCCAGCCTGTCCGCCATTTCGATAGGAACTTTGCGACATCTTCGCCCTGGCATCTGTTGCGTATCGGCTCATGCTGCGAGCCAAGCAAGGATTGCGCCAGACAATAGCGGCTGCGGGCTGCGGCGTCGATCCTGATGCTGTTTCAGCACCCCACCTCAGCGTACCATCCTAGCGTACCACCTCTAGGCGGCGGTCGAAGGCTTCAAGCACCTCCTCCAGCGTCGAGCCGCGCTTCAGCTGCTGCTTGCCGCTGACCAGGTAATATTCAACCGGGCGCTGCGGCCCCTTGTTGCATTTCTGGATGGCGAAAATTGGCCGTTCATGCGTGTGGCGGAAGATCGAGAAGGAAGCAACCTGCCCGTCATGGTCGATGGCGTAGTCGCGCCATTCGCCCGAGGCCACGCGGCGGCTGTACACATCCAGTATCCTGCCCAGCTCATGCCGGCTGAAATAGGTGCTGCGGCGTTGCTTCTGATAATCGGCCAGGCGGACGAACTGGTTCATAAGGCGGTCTCGGCACCTATTCCGGTTAGGGTTGCTGTAACAGTTTTGCCAAAATTGCCGGCAGCGTAAAGCCCGAAGGAAGCGAACTCGTCTCTGCGGCACCGCTTCGCATTGCATTGCCGGGGCGTGGAGGCTACCTTACGCCGCTTTCGGACCGATCCGGTCCTCCCGTTAGCGAGAAGCTTGCCCGTGGCCGATATTTTTCGCGAAATCGACGAGGAACTTCGTCAGGACAATCTGAAGCGCATCTGGACGCGCTATCGATACCTGATTGTGGGTGGTGTGGCGGCGCTGCTGCTGGGCACCGCCGGCTATGTCGGCTGGAAGGAATACCAGTCGCGCCAGCAGGCGGCGACCGCGGAAAGCTATTCGGCGGCGCTGGCCCTCGTCGGCGAACAGAATGCCGAGGCGACCGACCGTTTCGCCGATCTGGCGCAGTCGGGCAGTACCGGCTATGCCGCCCTCGCGCGGCTGGAGCAGGCAGCCCTGCTGTGGCAGGACGACAAGCGGGCTGAGGCCATCGCCGCCCTGGATGCGCTGGCTGGCGATTCCGCCGCCCCCACGGCGCTGCGCGAACTGGCGACGGTGCTGGGTGCCCAGCGCCGGCTGGAGGCGGGCGAGAGTGCCGGCGTGAAGACGCATCTGGCCACCCTAATCGACAGCGACAGCGCCTGGCGGCATCTGGCGCGCGAGCTGGCAGCCCTGGCCGCCGAGGCCGAGGGCAACCGGGCGGAAGCGCGCGAGCTGCTGCGCAAACTGACCGACGATCTGGAAGCCCCGCAGGGTGCCCGCGCCCGCGCGGCCGAACTGCTCCAGGCATTGCCGGAATAGACCCCAAATGACCAGATTTCGTGCCCTGCTTCGCTGGACCCTGGCGGCTTCCGTCAGCTTTGCCTTTACCGGTGCCCTTGCCGGCTGCGGCTGGTTCGGCGCCAAGGAAGCGCCGCCGCTGCCGGGCGAGCGCATGGCGGTGCTGCTGTTCGACAGCGAGCTGAAGGCCGATCCCCAGGTGGCCGAGCTGGCGGTCAGGCTACCGCGCCCGGTCGTCAATCCGGACTGGGCAATGGCCGGCGGCCGTCCGAGCCATGCCATGCATCATCTGGCGCTGGGCGATATGCCAAAAATCGCCTGGCGCGCCGATGCCGGGGAAGGTTCCGGCGACAACGCGGTGCTGACCGCCCCGCCCATCGTCGTCGGCGGTAAGGTCTTCACCATCGATGCCGAAGGCATGGTCAGCGCCTTCGACGCCGCTAACGGCAGCCGTCTCTGGCAGGTCGAGACCGCCCCCGAGGATGAGGACAGCGCCGTGGTCGGCGGCGGGCTCGGGTACGACAAGGGCCGGATTTTTGTCGGCAGCGGTTATGCCCAGGTGCTGGCGCTTTCGGCGGAAACGGGCGAGCAGGTCTGGCGCGCCAACATGCCGGCCCCGGTGCGTGCCGCGCCGACCGTCTCCGACGGGCGCGTCTTCATCGTCACGCTGGACAATCAGGCGATTGCGCTGAACGCGGAGACCGGCGAACGCCTGTGGGGCCATGCCGGTATCTCCGAAGTGGCGGGTCTTGTCGGCGGTGCCAGCCCGGCGGTGGAGCGCGATGTGGTGGTCGTGCCATTCTCCTCCGGCGAGATTTTCGCGCTGCGGGCGGAGAATGGCCGCCTGCTGTGGACCGACAATTTGACCGCCGTGCGCCGCGTCGATGCGATCTCCAGCCTGGCCGATATCCGCGGCCTGCCGGTGATCGACCGCGAGATCGTGCTGGCGGTCAGCCATAGTGGCCGCATGGCCGCGGTGGACCGCCGGATCGGCGCCCGCCTGTGGGAAAAGGATATCGGCGGCACGCAGATGCCGTGGGTCGCCGGCGATTACGTGTTCGTCGTGACCAATGATGCCGAACTGGTGGCGCTGACCCGCAAGGAAGGGTATATCCGCTGGATCGCACGGCTGCCGCGCTTCGAGGATGAGGAGGATCGCGAAGACCCGATCTTCTGGTCCGGCCCGGTGCTGGCGGGGGACCGGCTGATCGTCGCCGGCTCGCATGGCGAGGCGATGTCGGTCTCGCCCTATACCGGCGAAGTGCTCGGTCGCTTCGAACTGCCGGATGGCGTCTCGATATCGCCGGTGGTGGCCGACAACACGCTTTACATCCTCACCGACGCCGCCGAATTGCTGGCGTTGCGCTGAGCCCGACACACATCAGGTTGGGACAGGTCACTTGACCGACATGACTCGCTTTACCATCGCCATCGTCGGCCGGCCGAACGTCGGTAAATCGACGCTGTTCAACCGGCTGGCCGGCAAGCAGCTGGCCATCGTCGAGGATACGCCGGGCGTCACCCGCGACTGGCGCGAGGCGGCGGGCCGGCTCGGGCCGCTGCGCTTCCGGCTGATCGATACTGCCGGTTACGAGGAAAGCTACGATGACAGCCTGCCAGCGCGGATGCGCCAGCAGACGGAGCGGGCCATCCAGGAGGCCGACCTCACCCTGATGGTGGTGGATGCGCGCGCCGGGCTGACGCCGCTGGACGAGACCTTCTCGCGGCTGTTGCGCAAGGGCAGCCGGCCGGTCGTGCTTGTCGCCAACAAATGCGAGGGCAGGGCGGGCGAGCCCGGCTTGCTGGAGGCATATTCCCTGGGGCTGGGCGATCCGATCCCGTTTTCGGCGCAGCATGGCATCGGCCTGTCCGATCTGTATGACGCCATCGTCGCCCATATGCCGGAGGAGCCGGAAGAGCCGGCGGAAGAGGATGAGCCGTTGCCGGTGCCAGCGGTGGCCGGTGTAGCGGTCGTGGACGCGGATGGCGTGGAGGTGCTGGATGGCGATTTGCTGCCAGACGATGCGCCCCGCATCATCCAGATGGCCATTGTCGGCCGGCCGAATGCCGGAAAATCGACGCTGGTGAACCAGCTGCTGGGCGTGGAGCGCATGCTGACCGGCCCGGAAGCCGGCATCACCCGCGACGCCATCGCCACCGACTGGGAATATGGCGGCCGGCCGGTGCGGCTGGTCGATACCGCCGGCATGCGCCGCAAGGCGCGCATCGACGAGAAGCTGGAGCAGCTTTCCGTACAGGATACGCTGCGCTCGATCCGCTACGCCCATGTCGTGGTGCTGATGCTGGATGCCGAGCTTGGCATGGACAAGCAGGACCTCACCATCGCCCGCATGGTGGAGGAGGAGGGGCGCGCGCTCGTCATCGCCTTCAACAAGTGGGACGCCGTCACCGACAAGGAAACCGCGCTGGCCGATCTGCGCGACCGGCTGGAAGTCTCCCTCAGCCAGGTCAAGGGCGTGCCGGTGGTGACGTTGTCGGCGCTGAAGGGCCGCAATCTCGACAAGCTGATGGGGGCCGTCTTCCAGGTCTATGACACCTGGAACCGCCGCGTCTCCACGGCGCAGCTCAATCGCTGGCTGGCCGGCCTTACCGAGATGCATCCGCCGCCGCTGGTCGCAGGCCGCCGGCTGAAGCTGCGCTACATGACCCAGATCAAGACAAGGCCGCCGACCTTCGCGATCTGGGCCAGCCGGCCGGACGAGCTGCCGGGCAGCTACCAGCGCTATCTGGTGAACGGGCTGCGGCAGGATTTCGATTTGCCGGGGGTACCGGTCAGGCTCTATCTGCGCAAGGGCCGCAACCCCTATGCCAGCAAGAAGAAGTAAGGTTACGCCCTACTGACGCTGCTCGCGCTGGAACTGGCGCCAGCGCCGGACATTGGCATTGTGCTCGTCCAGCGTGCGGGCGAAGGCATGGCCGCCGCTGCCATCGGCCACGAAATAATACTCGTCGCTGGAAATCGGATTCAGCACGGCGCGCAGCGAATCGCGGCCGGGATTGCAGATCGGCGCCGGCGGCAGCCCATCGCGCGTGTAGGTGTTGTAGGGGTGGTCCTTCTGCAGATCGACGCGCAGCAGGGGCCGGTCCAGCGTGCCGAGGCCGTCGCTGAGGCCATAGATCACCGTCGGGTCGGATTGCAGCCGCATGCCCTTGCGCAGCCGGTTCACGAACACGGCGGCGACGCGCGGGCGCTCTGACGGGATCGCGGTCTCGCGTTCGACGATGGAGGCCAGCACCAGCGCCTCCTCCCTGGTATCGAAGGGCAGGTTCGGCGCGCGGCTTTCCCACAGCCGGTCCAGCGTTTCGCGCATGGCGTGCTGCATGCGCCGCAGGATATCCGCGCGCTCGTCACCATAGGAGAAATGATAGGTCTCGGGCAGCAGGGCGCCTTCCGGCGGCAGCGGGGCGGGGTCGCCGTCCAGCCCCTCGACGGCGGCGAGCTGGGCAGCGATCTGCCGTACCGTCAGCCCTTCGGCGATGGTCAGGCGGCGCACCACGGTCTCGCCGCTTTGCAGCAGCGCCATCACCTCACGCGGGCTGATGCCGGGCTTGAAGGCATATTCCCCGGCCTTCAGCGCGCCGGAGACGCCCTTCAGCTTTACCGCGGCCATGAACAGTTCGGGATAACGCAGGATGCCGGCCTGCTCCAGCCGGCGGGCGATGCCCTCGACACCGCTGCCGCGCGGGATGACCAGCGCGGTCTCGGTCAGCAGCGGGCCGGGCCGGGTAAACTGGGCATAGCCCCAGACCAGCAGGCCGCCGCCGGCCAGCATGGCCAGCAGCAGGAAGGTCAGAAAGCCGGAAAGCAGGCGTCCCATCGGACGCCCGCTCAGGCAATCGCCGTGAAGATCAGCGAGGCGTTGGTGCCGCCGAATCCGAAGGAGTTGGAGAGCGCCGCCCGGACTTTCCGCTCCTTCGCCTTGTGCGGCACGAGGTCGATGCCCGTGCAGCTCTCGGACGGATTGTCCAGGTTCAGCGTCGGCGGCACGAGGCTGTTGCGCATCGCCTGGATGCAGAAGATCGCCTCGACGCTGCCGGCGGCCCCCAGCAGGTGGCCGATGGCCGATTTGGTGGAGGACATGGAAATCGACTTGGTGGCATCGCCGAACAGCCGCTTCACCGCGCCCAGCTCGATCTCGTCGCCCAGCGGCGTCGAGGTGCCGTGCGCGTTCACATAGTCGATATCCTCGGGCGACAGGCCGGCATCGCGCAGCGCGTTGCGCATGGAGCGGAAGCCGCCATTGCCATCATCCGCCGGGGCGGTGATGTGGTGCGCATCGCCCGACATGCCATAGCCGACCAGCTCGGCATAGATCGTCGCACCGCGCCGCTTGGCGCGCTCATACTCTTCCAGCACGACGATGCCGGCGCCTTCGCCCATGACGAATCCGTCGCGGTCCTTGTCCCAGGGGCGGGAGGCCTTTTCCGGCGTGTCGTTGTAGTTGGTGGAGAGCGCACGGGCCGCCGAAAAACCGGCGATGCCGATGCGGCTGACCGCTGCTTCCGCGCCGCCGGCGACCATCACGTCGCAATCGCCATGCATGATCAGCCGGGCCGCATCGCCGATGGCGTGCGCGCCGGTCGAGCAGGCGGTGACGGGAGCATGGTTCGGTCCACGAAAGCCGTATTTGATCGAGACATGGCCGGAGGCCAGGTTGATCAGCGCGGCCGGGATGAAGAACGGCGTGACCCGGCGCGGGCCCTGTTCCTTCAGCGTGATGGAGCCATTATAGATGGTCTCCAGCCCGCCGATGCCCGAACCGATCATGACGCCGACGCGCTCGCTCTCCTCATCGGTTTGCGGCGCAACCCCGGAATCCGCTACCGCCTGGTCGGCCGCAGCCACCGCATAGATGATGAAGCGGTCCATCTTGCGCTGGTCTTTGGTCGATATCCATTCGTCGGCGTTGAACTTGCCCTCCGACGCCGAACCAGACGGTACCTGACCGGCGATCTTCGCCGGCAGGTCCGAGACATCGAAATGCTGTACGCCGGTAATTCCGGACTGTCCGGCAACGAGGCGATCCCAGGTGGCACTGACACCGCATCCCAGCGGTGTGACCAGACCCATCCCGGTGACGACGACACGTCTCATGCTCTGTACCGCTGTTCGTTACGTGAATCCGTGCATCCTGCGTACAGCACCGACAGGACAGCGACGCTCAGGCAGAGTTCTTTTCGATGAAGCTGATCGCGTCCTTGACGGTCTGGATCTTCTCCGCCGCATCGTCCGGGATCTCGCAACCGAATTCTTCTTCGAACGCCATCACCAGCTCGACGGTGTCCAGGCTGTCGGCGCCCAGATCGTCAATGAAGCTGGCATCTTCGGTAACCTTCGCCTCATCGACACCCAAGTGCTCGACGACGATTTTCTTCACCCGCTCGGCGACATCGCTCATGATTAGCAGTCCCTTGATTTGTATTGAAAAATACCTGTTTACCGAAGGCGCCGCCAATGGCCGATACTTCCCTCGGGCGGCAAGGTGGGGTTGTCTATCACACTTTGTTTTTTCAGGCCAGCCTTCGACAAATGCAACATGAAACCGCTTTTGCGCTGGTTTCGTGTCGCATTCAAGCCGTTACAGCATCGCCATTCCGCCATTCACATGTAACGTATGGCCGGTCACATAGGATGCCTCGTCGCTGGCGAGATAGAGCACGGCGGCGGCCACATCCTCGGGCGTGCCCAGCCGGCCGGCCGGGATACGCTCGGACAGTTTCGCGTGCTGCTCTTCCGACAGGGCGTCGGTCATCGGCGTGGCGATGAAGCCGGGGGCGACCAGATTGACCGTGATGTTGCGCGCCGCGACCTCGGCGGCCAGCGCCTTGGAGAAACCGATCATGCCGGCCTTGGATGCGGCGTAGTTGGTCTGCCCCGGATTGCCGGTAGCGCCGACCACGGAGGAAATGCCGACAATCCGGCCCCAGCGCTTCTTCATCATCCCGCGCAGGGCCGCGCGCGCAAGGCGCATGCCAGCGGTCAGATTGACGTCCAGCACGGTCTGCCAGTCCTCGTCCTTCATGCGCAGCAGCAGGCCGTCGCGGGTCAGGCCGGCATTGTTCACCAGAATATCCAGGCCGCCCGCCTGCTCCTCGACAGTCTTGATCAGCGCCTCGGTGGCGGCGGTGTCGGTCAGGTTGGCCGGGGTGACGATGGCGCGCTCGCCGAGAGCAGCGGCCAGCTCCTCCAGCGGCCCGGTGCGGGTGCCGCTTAACGCCAGTGTGGCGCCCTGGGCGTGCAGGGCGCGCGCGATGGCGCCGCCGATGCCGCCCGACGCGCCGGTGACCAGCGCGACCTTACCCGTCAAATCGAACATGCGGTACTCCCTGTTCTTATAAAGCCGGTCCGAGTCGGCCAGCCCAAACTCTTCAGCCCAGCGTCGCGGCGAAAGCCTCGATGGCCGCCGGCGTGCCGATGGCGGCGCCTTCCAGGCGCGGGTCGATGCGCTTGGCGAGACCGGTCAGCACCTTGCCGGCGCCCAGTTCGACCAGCTGGGTCACCCCCTGGTCGGCGGCGTAGGTCATCGATTCGCGCCAGCGTACCATGCCGGTCACCTGTTGCACGAGGAGCTGGCGCAGATTGGCCGGGTCGGTCTCGGCCTGGGCGGAAACGTTGGCGATCACCGGGATGGACGGCTTCTGCAGGCTGATCTCTGCCAGCGCCTGGCCCATCACATCGGCGGCGGGGGCCATCAGCGTGCAGTGGAACGGCGCGCTGACCGGCAGCATGATGCTGCGCTTGACGCCCTTGGCGGTGGCGATGGCGACGGCGCGCTCTACCGCTTCTTTGTCGCCGCTCAGCACGATCTGGCCGCCGCCATTATCGTTGGCGATATCACAGACCTGATCGCCAGCACCCCCTGCGGCAGCCTCTGAAGCGATCTCGCGGGCCAGCTCGATCTCGACACCCAGCATGGCGCACATGGCGCCGGCGCCGACCGGCACGGCCTGCTGCATGGAACGCCCGCGCAGGCGCAGCAGGCGGGCGGCGTCCTCCAGCTCCAGCGCACGGGACGCGGCCAGCGCCGAATATTCGCCCAGCGAATGGCCGGCGGCGAAGTGCCCCATCTCGGCCAGCTGCTTGCCGGTGACGCTTTCCAGCGCGCGAGCGGCGGCAACGGACACGGCCATCAGCGCCGGCTGGGCGTTCTCGGTCAGCGTCAGGGTTTCCAGCGGCCCGTCGAAGATCAGCGCGGACAGCTTCTCGCCCAGCGCCTCGTCCACCATATCGAAGACCTCGCGGGCGACGGGGTAGGCCTCGGCCAGCTCCTTGCCCATGCCGACAGCCTGCGATCCCTGCCCGGGAAATACGAATGCGCGTTTCATCATGTTCTTTCCGACTCGCCGCGAAATGGCGGCAAGTGATAGCCTGCCAGACTCACCTGTCAAGCCCTGCCGCACCTGTCTTGCGTCCGGGCCTGCGCCCGCACCCGCATCCGGTTTGGCCAAATCTGTGCTTGAACGCGGCGCGGCATGGTGTATAAGCGGCGCTTCGTTTTTCCCTTGCCGGCAATGGGGCCGGCTATGCCTGTGTCCGATTTTCCGATGCTCGGAAGGTCCGGCGGGGGCCGATATAGCCAGAAGGGGTTATAAATGGCTTTGTATGAAAGCGTGTGGATCGCACGCCAGGACATTTCCACCACGCAGGTGGAAGCCCTGACCGAGCAATTCTCGGAGATCATCAAGAATAATGGCGGCGAAGTGAAGTCCAACGAACAGTGGGGACTGCGCAGCCTTGCCTACAAGATCAAGAAGAACCGCAAGGGCCACTATGTGATGTTCAACATCGAAGCACCGGCGTCCGCCGTTGCCGAGATGGAGCGCAATATGCGCCTGAACGAGGACGTCCTGCGCTGCCTGACCCTGCGGGTCGATGCGCTGCAGGAAGGCCAGTCGGTCATGCTGCAGCAGCGCGGCGAGCGTAGCGACCGCCCGGATCGCGGTGATCGCGGCGACCGTCCGGATCGTGGCGATCGCGGTGACCGGGGTCCGCGCGGCGACCGTCCGGATCGCGGTCCGCGCAGCTTCGACCGTGCCGAGTCGAATGAGAGCCGAAGCGAAGGAGACGCCGCATGAGCATGCGTCCTGGTGGTGGTGGTGGTCGCCGGCCGTTTACGCGCCGTCGCAAGTCCTGTCCGTTTTCCGGCCCGAATGCGCCGGTGATCGACTATAAGGACGTCCGCCTGCTCGGCCGTTTCATTTCCGAGCGCGGCAAGATCGTGCCGAGCCGTATCACGGCGGTGTCGAACAAGAAGCAGCGCGAGCTGGCCCAGGCCATCAAGCGTGCGCGCTTCCTGGCGCTGCTGCCGTACGTGCTGGACTAGGTCCAACCGGTTAAGGGCTATCCCGGCGGCATTGGCCTGATGGGCGGATGTTACCGGGCAGCGGTGGGAGGACGATGACAGGCTATTGGGGATGGGCCGGTGCGGCCGGGCTGACAAGCGCGGCATTGTATCTGTCCGTGGTGTTGGGGTCTCCCGGCGCCTTCCTTCTGGCCTATCTGGCGCCGTTGCCGCTGTTCCTGGCCGGTCTCGCCCTAGGGCTTAGTGCCCTGATGGCGGCTGGTATCGCAGCCTGCGTTATCGTGGCCTTGGCCAGCGGTAGCGTGATTGCGGCGGGGCTGTATCTCGGGATCGAGGTGCTGCCCATCGCGGTTCTGGTGCGCCAGGCCTTGCTGTCCCGGCCCGTTGTGGGCGGTGTGGCGGACGGTGCGGGCGCCGGTGCCCTCGAATGGTATCCGGTGGGCCGTCTGACGGGTTTGCTGGTCGCCATGGCTGCAGCGGTGCTGGTGGTCATCTGGCTGGTCTTCGCGGGCAGCGAGGGCGGGCTGGAAGGCACGGTTCAGATGTTCCTGAACGCCGGCTTGCAGGGAATGTTGCAGGCAGGCGGCGCGGAAGCCGAGGAAATGACGCCCGCCATCGCGTTGATGGCGGCGCTGTTTCCAGGGATCGCGGCGGCCTCCTGGGTCGTGATGATCGCGGTCAATGGCGCGCTGGCCCAAGGGCTGGCATCGCGTTTCGGGCGCAATCTCCGTCCGTCGCCGGATATGGCGACGCTGGAATTGCCCCGGGTGCTGCTGGGGGCGCTGGTCGTGGCGGCGGTGGTTGGTCTGGTGGCGCCCGACGGTTTGGGCTATATCGGGCGCAACCTGCTGGTCGTGCTGGGTATGGCGTATTTGTTCGCCGGTCTGGCGGTGGTGCATGGCTTCATTCTGAGGCTGACCGCAAGACAGGTGTTGTTGGTTGTCGTGTATGTGACGATGGTGCTGTTCGGCTGGCCGGTTCTACTGGTGATGCTGCTCGGTATCCTCGATCAGCTTTTCGGGCTGCGGCGTCGCTTCGCCGGTCCGACCCAAGGCGAGGAGTGAAGAATATGGAAGTCATCCTGCTCGAGCGTGTCGAGAAGCTCGGCCAGATGGGCGACGTGGTCAATGTTCGGCCCGGCTTCGCCCGTAATTTTCTGCTGCCGCAGAGCAAGGCGCTGCGCGCGACCAAGGGGAATCTGGAGCAGTTCCAGACCCGCAAGACGCAGCTTGAGGCGGATAATCTGCAGCGCAAGCAGGAGGCCGAGCAGGTCTCCGGCAAGCTGGACGGTCTGACGGTGGTTCTGGTGCGCCAGGCCAGCGAGATGGGCAACCTGTTCGGTTCCGTAACGGCGCGCGACGTCGCCGAGGCGGTCACCGAGGCGGGCGTCACCATCGAGCGCCGCCAGGTCATCATCGACCGGCCGATCAAGACGCTGGGCCTGTTCGGGGTGCGCGTCGTGCTGCATCCGGAAGTCGCGGTCAGCATCAAGGTGAACATCGCCCGTTCGCTGGAAGAGGCCGAGACCCAGGCGAAGACCGGCGAGGCCTTCATGAGCAACGAACCGGTGGACGAGATCGAGGAATTGATCCAGGCCGCCGAGGATGCTGCCGCCGAAGGCTACGAGATGTCTTCGCGCGATTAATCCCCGCGCATCCGGTTTTTTTTACGGCGGAACGGCGCCCCCTGCGGGGCGCCGTTTTTCTTTGCTCGACCCTGCTTATCCACGCAGTTAACAGGCTGTGGATAAAAACCATCCCCGACATCCTTGGCGGCGGGCATCTTCCGATGTCGCGCCTGCGGGGATAGAGTGCAGTCATGACCGACGGAAATCAGACCAGCGCGACGATCACCAGCCTGCCAGAACGGGCGCCGGAACGCACGAGCGAAGGGCAGCCGCTCTCCCCGGCGGACCCCAAGGGCCCTGCCTATCGCATCCCGCCGCATAACCTGGAAGCCGAGCAGGCGCTGCTGGGCGCCATCCTGGTGAATAACGGCGCCTATGAAAGGGTTTCCGAGTTCCTGCAGAAGGATCATTTCGCCGATCCGGTGAATGGCCGCATCTATGAGGCCTGCGGCAAGCTGATCGAGCGCGGCCAGATGGCCAATCCGATCACCCTGAAGAATTTCTTCGACCAGGACGGATCGCTGGCCGATGTCGGCGGCGCGCAGTATCTGGTGAAGCTGGCGGCCTCGGTCGTCACCGTGGTGAATGCCGAGGATTACGGCCGCACCGTCTATGACCTCTATCTGCGCCGCCAGCTGATCGATTTCGGCGAGACCGTGGTGAACGAGGCGTTCAAGCACGATCTCGATGCCACCGCCGAAAGCCAGATCGAGGCGGCGGAAGGCCGGCTGTTCGGCCTGGCGGAGACCGGGCGCAGCGAACGCGGCTTCCAGACCTTCTCCAAGGCGATGGCCGATTCCATCGAGATGGCGGCCAGCGCCTATCGCCGCGAGGGCGGGCTGGCCGGCGTGCCGTCCGGTTTCTCCGAACTCGACAAGATGCTGGGCGGCCTGCATTACTCCGACCTGCTGATCCTGGCGGGCCGCCCCGCCATGGGCAAGACGGCGCTGGCCACCAACGTCGCCTTCTACGCCGCCACGCGGACGCTGGAGCAGGATGACCGCTACGTCGTCGCCTTCTTTTCGCTGGAAATGTCGGCGGAACAGCTGGCCACCCGTATCCTCGCCGAGCAGACCGGGATTCCCTCCGAGAAGATCCGCAAGGGCGAGCTGAACGACCAGGATTTCCAGAAGCTGGTGCAGGCGACCCAGCGGCTGGAGCGCACACCCCTGTTCATCGACGATACCCCGGCCCTGCCGGTGTCCAGCTTGCGGACCCGCGCCCGGCGGCTGAAGCGCCAGCACGGGCTGCATCTGATCGTGGTGGATTATCTGCAGCTGCTGCAGGGGCCCGTCGGCGGGCGGGCCGAGAACCGGGTGAACGAGATTTCCGAGATCACCCGGAACCTGAAGGCCATCGCGAAGGAACTGCATGTGCCGGTGATCGCCCTGTCGCAGCTGTCGCGTGCCGTCGAGCAGCGCGAGGACAAGCGCCCGCAGCTGGCTGACCTGCGCGAATCCGGCTCGATCGAGCAGGACGCGGACGTCGTGATGTTCGTGTTCCGCGAGGAATATTATCTTGGCCGGGCCGAACCTGTGCGCCGTCCCGAGGAGGGTGACGAGAAATTCCACGACCGGCATGCGCAGTGGCAGGCGCTGTGCGAGTCTGCCTACGGCAAGGCGGAAGTCATCATCGGCAAGCAGCGCCATGGCCCGACCGGCAAGATCACGCTGCGCTTCGATGGCAACACCACGAAATTCTCGAACTACGTCGCGGACGATCACCTGCCCGATACGTATTGACCCCCGGCACCGGATGGGCGATGACCACGCCATGCAAACCGAGGCCGCCTGTTCCATCCTGACCATCGACCTTACCGCCGTGACCGACAATTGGCGGCTGCTGCGTGACCGCGCGGCGCCGGCCGCCTGTGCCGCCGTGGTGAAGGCGGATGCCTACGGGCTGGGCATCGAACAGGTCGCGCCCGCCCTGGCCGATGCCGGCTGCACGCTGTTCTTCGTGGCCACGCTGGATGAGGGGCTGCGCTTGCGCAGCCTGCTGCCGCAGGTCGAGGTTGCGGTGCTGGGCGGGCTGCTGCCGGGCACGGCGACGATTTTCCTGCGCGACCGGCTGATCCCGGTGCTGAACGATCTGGGGCAGGCCGCGCGCTGGCGCGAGGAAACCGCGAAGGCCGGCCGCCGCGCGCCGGCGATCCTGCATGTCGATACCGGCATGAACCGGCTGGGCCTTGACCCTGCGGAAACCGCGTTGCTGACCGCCGATCCCGCGCTGCTGGACGGGATCGATCTATCCTATGTCATGACCCATATGGCCTGTCCCGACGAGCCTGCGCATCCGCTGAACGCGCTGCAGCTTGCCCGTTTCCGCGCAGCGCTGGCGGCGCTGCCGGGGGCGAAGGGCAGCCTTGCCGCCTCCTCGGCGATCTTCCTTGGCCCCGATCATCATTTCGATCTGGTGCGGCCGGGAGCGGCCCTCTATGGCGTGAATCCCACACCGGGCGCGCCTAATCCGATGCGCCAGGCGGTGCGGCTGGACGGGCGGGTGCTGCAGGTCCGTCACGTTGACAGGGGGGAGGGGGTTGGCTACGGTGCCTCCCGCACATGCGATAAACCCTCGAAAATTGCAACTGTGGCAACAGGTTACGCGGATGGTTACCTGCGGGCTCTCAGCAATCGGGGAAGCGCCCGGATCGCGGGCCATGACGTACCGATGATCGGGCGGGTATCGATGGATTTGCTGACTTTCGACGTCACCGGCCTGCCCGAAGGGCTGGTGCATCCTGGCGGGCTCGTGGAGCTTCTGGGAGAGGGCTATACGACGGACGACGCGGCACGCGATGCCGGCACCATCGGCTATGAAATCCTGACCTCGCTGGGCGGCCGCTATGCCCGGCGCTATATCGGCGCCGGAGAATAGAGCCGCATGATCCGCGTTCTTCGCACCATCGGCGCCGGTTTCCTGGAGTTCCTCGCCAGTGTCGGGCGCATCATGCTGTTTGCGCTGACGGCGGTGACGCATTGTTTCCGCCCGCCCTTCTATTTCCGGCTGATCGGCCGGCAGATGATCGATATCGGCTATTACTCCCTGCCGGTCGTCGGCATGACCACGCTGTTCAGCGGCATGGTGCTGGCGCTGCAGAGCTATAGCGGCTTCGCCCGTTTCTCGGCCGAGGGCGCGGTGGCCACCGTGGTGGTGCTGTCGATCACCCGCGAGCTGGCGCCGGTGCTGGCCGGGCTGATGGTGGCCGGGCGCGTGGGCGCGGCGATGGCGGCCGAGATCGGCACCATGCGGGTGACCGAGCAGATCGACGCGCTGACCACGCTGTCCACCAACCCGTTCAAATATCTGATCGTGCCGCGCGTGCTGGCGGCGACGCTGATGCTGCCGGTGCTGGTGGCGGTCGGTGATGTCATCGGGGTGTTCGGCGGTTATGTCGTGTCGATCTACAATCTGGGTTTCAACCCGGCGGCCTATATCAAGAGCACCATCGAGTATCTGGAGTTCGTGGATGTGTTCTCCGGTCTCGTGAAAGCGGCGGCCTTCGGCTTCCTGATTGCCCTGATGGGCTGCTATCACGGCTTCAAGTCACGCGGCGGCGCCCAGGGCGTGGGCGCGGCCACCACCAACGCCGTGGTGTCGGCCTCGATCCTGATCCTGATTTCCAATTACATCATCACCACATTGTTTTTTGCCAAATGAGCCAGCCGCCGAAAATCCGCATCCGGGGCCTGAAAAAGCACTTCGGTCCGAAGCATGTGCTGAACGGCATCGACCTCGATGTGGCGGAGGGCGAATCGCTGGTCATCATCGGCGGCTCCGGCTCGGGCAAGTCGGTGCTGCTGAAGTGCATTCTCGGGCTGATCACGCCCGATGCAGGCTCCATCGAGATCGATGGCGAGGAAACCGTCGGCCTGTCGGGCGGCGAGCGCGACCGGGTGATGAAGAAATTCGGCATGCTGTTCCAGGGCGGGGCGCTGTTCGATTCGCTGCCGGTCTGGGAGAATGTCGCCTTCGGGCTGATCCAGGGATCGGGCACGCCGCGTGCGGCGGCGCACGAGACCGCCATCGCCAAGCTGGCGCAGGTCGGCCTCGGCGAGGCGGTCGCCGGCCTCTCGCCGTCGGAGCTGTCGGGCGGCATGCAGAAGCGCGTGGCGCTGGCCCGCGCCATCGCGACCGAGCCGGAGATCATCTTCTTCGACGAGCCGACCACCGGCCTTGATCCGATCATGGCCGATGTCATCAATGACCTGATCGTCGCCTGCGTGAAGGATCTGGGCGCGACTACACTGTCGATCACCCATGACATGGCGAGCGCCCGCAAGATCGCCCACCGTATCGCGATGATCTATGAAGGGCGTATCATCTGGGACGGCCCGGTCGGCGAGATCGATCGTTCCGGCAACGACCATGTCGATCAGTTCATTCATGGCCGGGCCGAGGGGCCGATCCAGATGCAGGTGATGCGGCCATGATGGCAAGGGAAGGCTGACAGGCGTGGCGAAACCCAAATCCCGCTTTGTGTGCCAGTCCTGCGGCGCGGTGACATCGCGCTGGAGCGGCAAATGCGATTCCTGCGGGGAATGGAACAGCATCGTCGAGGAATCGGTGGAGCCCGCCCTGCCGAAAGGCCAGAGCCGCGCTGGCGGCAGGCGCATCGAGTTTGTCGGCCTGACCGGCGCCAGCGCACCGCCGCCGCGCCGCACCACCGGCATTGCCGAACTGGACCGCGTGACCGGCGGTGGCCTGGTTCCCGGCTCCGCCATCCTGATCGGCGGCGATCCCGGCATCGGCAAATCGACACTGCTGCTGCAGGCCACGGCCAGCCTCGCACGGGGCGGGCTGGCGGCCTATATCTCCGGCGAGGAATCGGTCGATCAGATCCGCCTGCGCGCGCAGCGGCTGAATGTCGGCGACGCGCCGGTGATGCTGGCCTCGGCGACGGCGATGCGCGACATCCTGGCCTCGCTGGATGGCGCCGACGCGCCGGACGTCGTGGTCATCGATTCGATCCAGACCATGTATGTCGATTCGCTGGAATCGGCGCCCGGCACGGTTGCCCAGGTGCGCGCCGCCGCGCAGGAACTGATCCGGCTGGCCAAGCGCCGGGGGTTCACCGTCATCCTGGTCGGCCATGTCACCAAGGAAGGCGCCATCGCCGGACCGAAGGTGCTGGAGCACATGGTCGATACGGTGCTGTATTTCGAGGGCGAGCGCGGCCACCAGTTCCGCATCCTGCGCGCGGTGAAGAACCGTTTCGGGGCAACCGACGAGATCGGCGTGTTCGAGATGACCGATGGCGGGCTGGTCGAGGTCGCCAACCCGTCCGAGCTGTTCCTGGCCGACCGCAAGCAGGATGTCTCCGGCGCCGCCGTGTTCGCCGGCATGGAGGGCAGCCGCCCGGTGCTGGTCGAGGTACAGGCGCTGGTGGCGCCATCGCCGTTTTCCACCCCGCGCCGCACCGTGGTCGGCTGGGACAGCGGACGGCTTGCCATGGTGATGGCGGTGCTGGAAGCGCGATGCGGCGTCGAGGTGGCGGGCGCGGACGTGTTCCTGAATGTTGCCGGCGGGCTGAAGATTGCCGAGCCGGCGATGGATCTGGCCGTCGCGGCGGCGCTGGTCTCCTCGCTGACCGGCGTGCCGGTGCCGAAGGAGGCGGTGGTGTTCGGCGAGATCGGCCTGTCCGGCGAGGTGCGTGCGGTCAGCCAGATGGACACCAGACTGAAGGAGGCGGCGAAGCTGGGCTTCGCCAAGGCGCTGATGCCGGCCCGGCGTAAGCGGGGTGGCAAGGGAGAAGGACGGGGAGAGACCATCGAGATGATCGAATTGTCGCGTCTCGGCGATCTGACCCTGCTGTTCGACGATGGCAGCCATGCGCGTCGGTTGCCCCGACCGGCCGCCCGCGGCCAGGGTTAGGAGAGGTTCATGGACAATCTCCCCATCAACGCCACCGACATTCTGGTCTTCGCGATCCTGCTGATCTCCGGTTTGCTGGCGTTTTTCCGCGGTTTCGTGCGTGAGGTGCTGTCGGTCGGTGCCTGGGTCGGCGCCGCCTTCGCGACGCTCTACGGCTTCGCGCATGTGCGGCCCTATGCCCGCGATCTGATCGGCATCGACATGATCGCCGACATCATCGCCGGGGCTGGCCTCTTCATAATCGCGCTGATCATCCTATCTGTGGTGAGCAATATGCTGGCCGGGCTGGTGAAGGGCAGTGCACTGAATGCGGTGGACCGCTCGCTGGGCTTCCTGTTCGGGCTTGTGCGCGGTGCCGTGCTGGTCTGCCTCGCCTTCCTGGTACTGGACTGGGCGGTCACCGAACAGGACCGGCCGGACTGGATAACCGGGGCCAAGACCATGCCGCTGGTCGAGCGCGGGGCCGGCTTCATCATGACGCTTGTCCCCTCGGAGGCGCGCGAGGATGCCGCCGCCAAGGCGGAAGCGGCGCGGCGCGAGAGCGAGCAGCGGGTGCGCCGGGAAATTTACAACCAACTCGTCAATCCGCCGGCAACGCCCGGAGAACGGAAAGACGGGGAACGGAAAGACGATGCACAGTCCCCGTCATCGGGGTATAAGACCGACGAACGGCAGGACATGGATCGGTTGATCCAGAAAACGCAGTAGCGGTCCGATGGCAATACTCGACCGTACCGGGCGCCCGCGACGGCGCGCAGCGAAGGCCAGGCAGGATACGATGATCACCACCCACCCGTTCCACATGCCCGAAACGCCTGAAACCGAAGATGACGATCACCTGCGCGAGGAATGCGCGATCTTCGGCATCTTCGGCACGCAGGATGCCGCCGCGCATGCGGCCCTGGGGCTGCACGCGCTGCAGCATCGGGGACAGGAGGCCAGCGGGATCGTTGCCTTCGACGGCAAGCGCTTCAATGCCCATCGCGGGCTTGGCCATGTGTCGGAAATCTTCGTCTCGCCCAATGTGATGGCGCGGCTGGAAGGCCATGCCGCCATCGGCCACAATCGTTATGCCACCACAGGTGAGACGCTGCTGCGCAACGTGCAGCCGCTGTTCGCGGATTTCGAGTTCGGCGGGCTGGCCATCGGCCATAACGGCAATTTGACCAACGCGCTGAAGCTGCGCCGCCAGCTGGTGAAGCGCGGCTGCCTGTTCCAGTCCACCACCGATACCGAGGTCATCATCCATCTGATCGCCACCTCGCAGGGGGCGACCGTGCTGGACCGGCTGATCGATGCGCTGCGGCAGGTCGAGGGCGCCTATTCGCTGGTTGCCCTCACTGCCCAGGGGGTGATCGGCGTGCGCGATCCCAACGGCGTGCGGCCGCTGGTGCTCGGCAAGCTGGGCGACGCCCATATCCTGGCCTCGGAAACCTGTGCTTTCGACATTATCGGCGCGGAATTCGTGCGCGATGTGGAGCCGGGCGAGATCATCGTGCTGAATGGCGAGGGGGTGACCAGCCACCGGCCCTTTCCGCCCGGCCGCAAGCGTTTCTGCGTGTTCGAGTACATCTATTTCGCGCGGCCCGACAGCAATGTTGAAGGCCAGTCGGTCTATGAGGCGCGCAAGAATATCGGCATGGAGCTGGCGCGCGAGAGCCATGTTGATGCCGATGTCATCGTGCCGGTGCCGGATTCCGGCGTGCCGGCCGCCATCGGCTATGCCGCGGAATCGGGCCTGCCCTTCGAGCTGGGGATCATCCGCAACCATTATGTCGGCCGTACCTTCATCCAGCCGACCGACCAGATTCGCCACTATGACGTGAAGCGCAAGCACAACGCTAACCGCATGCAGATCGAGGGCAAGCGCGTGGTGCTGGTGGATGATTCCATCGTGCGCGGTACCACCTCGAAGAAGATCGTCGAGATGGTGCGCAATGCCGGGGCGACCGAGGTGCATATGCGCATCGCCAGCCCGCCGACCACCAATGCCTGCTTCTATGGTGTCGATACGCCGCAGAAGGAAAAGCTGCTGGCGCATAATTACGACCTTGAGGGCATGGCCAAGGTGATCGGCGTTGACAGCCTCGCCTTCATCTCCATCGACGGGCTGTACCGGGCGATGGGCCTGCCGGCGCGCAACGACGCCATGCCGCAATATTGCGATGCCTGCTTCACCGGCGATTATCCGATCTCGCTGACCGATTTCGACAATGGCGGCGAGTCGACGCAACTCTCCCTGCTGACCGAACAGCCGGCGGCGTAATTTTCCCGTTTCTATCTGACAGGACATCATGACCCAGACCGGACGGCTTTCCGGCCGCATCGCCCTGATTACCGGCGCCAGCCGCGGCATTGGCGCCGCCATCGCCCAGCGCTACGCCGCCGAAGGGGCGCATCTGGTGCTGACCGCCCGCACCGAGGGCGCGCTGGAGGAGATTGACGATGTGGTGCGCGCCGCCGGCGGTACGGCGACGCTGGTGCCGCTGGATCTGCGGCAGCTCGACCAGATCGACCAGCTGGGCGCAGCAATTGCCGAACGCTTCGGCCGGCTCGACGTGCTGGTCGGCAATGCCGGCCTGCTGGGCGACCTGACGCCGGTGCCGCATATCGCGCAGCGCCAGTGGGACCAGGTGATGACGGTGAATGTGACGGCGAATTACCGGCTGATCCGCTCGATGGACCCGCTGCTGCGCCGCTCGGAGTCTGGGCGGGCGATCTTCGTCAGCTCCGGCGCTTCCAAGGGTAAGGCCTTCTGGGGTTTGTACGGCGCCACCAAGGCGGCGCTGAACACGCTGGTGCTGTCCTATGCCGATGAGATGGAGAACACGCCGCTGCGCGTCAATCTGGTCAATCCGGGGCCGATCCGCACCGCGATGCGTGCCCAGGCGATGCCGGGCGAGGATCCGATGACCCTGCGCACGCCGGAACAGATCACCGATTGCTTCGTCGATCTGGCCGCCGCCGACTGCACCCGCAATGGCGAGCTTGTGCAGGCCTACTGAAGCCGGAACTTACTGAAGCAGGTCCATCAGCGCCTTCGCGACGCCGATCAACCCGGTTACCAGCAGTACGCCCAGCACGATCCGGCGGAACAGGTTTGGATTCACGCGGCTGAAGGCTGTCTGTCCGAGGACCGAGCCGATCAGCATGGCCGGCGTGAGCCACAGTGCCCAGCGCAGCGTGTCCCAGGTGAACAGCCCGTTCCAGGCGGCGACGCCGATGCCCATGATGTCGGTCACAGTGAAATAGGCGATCAGCGTGGCGCGGCTGACCGAATCGGCGGCGGGCGTCGCCAGATAGAACAGCACCACCGGCGGGCCGGGGATGCCGGCCGCACCGTTCAGCGTTCCCGAAACAAGGCCGGTGCCGAAGCTGGCGGCTGGCCCCGGCCGGTTGCGGAAGCGCAGGCCGCGCGCCATCAGCAGGGCGGCCATGACCACCACCAGGCCGATGGCGAGGCGCAGCGCCTCCGCCGAGGCGATCAGCAGCACATAACCGCCGATGGGGGTGGCCAGCAGCGCGCCGGGCAGCAGCCAGCGCAGGCCGCTGAAATCCACCTCGTGCCACAGGCGCGGCAATAACGTGACGCTGATCACCAGCTCCAGCAGGAAGATGAAGGGGATCACCTGCGCCGGCGGCAGGATCAGCACCAGCACCGGAATCGCCAGCAGCGCGAAGCCGAAGCCGGTAAAGGCGCGGATCACGGCGGCCACGACCACCACCGCGAAGATCGCGGCGAAGGCAAGCGGGCCCAGGGCGTCGGGCAGAAGGGCGGCGGGCAGGAACGCGGACATGGCGGAAACTCAGAAGGAGGAGGCGATGCCGGCGGCACCGGTGACGAACAGCAGGCCGACGGCGACGCTGCGGAACAGTGCCGGGTCGGCGCGGCGGAAGCCGGCGCTGCCCAGCCAGGAGCCCAGCAGCATGGCCGGGCCAAGGGCGGCCGCCCAGGCGATGGCATGCAGGTCGAACGCGCCCTTCAGCGCCAGCGTGCCGACCGCCAGGATGTTCAGGATCAGGAAGAAACCGTTCAGCGAGGCGCGGGTCGAGGCGTGGTTGCCGGGGGCGGACAGGTAGAACAGGATCACCGGCGGACCGGGGATCGCTGCCAGCCCGCCCAGAAAGCCGGCGCTGGCCCCGGCGAGGAAGCTACCGAGAGGGCCCGGCGCGCGCTTCAGGCGGAAGCCGCGCCACAGCGCCAGCGCAATCAGCATGACGATGATGCAGATCGCCAGCTTCAGCAGCGTCGGATCGACGACCGCCAGCAGCAACGCGCCGACCGGCGTCAGCAGCACCCCGCCCGGCAGCAGCAGGCGCAGGGATCGCCAGTCCATCTCCTTCCGGGTCGAGGGCACCATCGCGGCGGCGGCGCCAAGCTGCAGCAGCATGGCGATCGGCACGGCGGCAACCGGTGGCATCAGCAGCATCAGGCCGGGTACGGCCAGCAGCGCGAAGCCGAACCCGGTGAAGGCGCGCAGGAAAGACGCTGCCAGGATCAGGACGAAGGAGAAGCCATAGGCTGCGACGGTCAGATCGTCGGGGATAGGCACGGCGGGGATCCCGATACGGAAAGCTTATGTTTCCGCACTCTAGGCAGTGCCTTTAACCGGCGTCGATGCTTTTCGAGGGCAGCCGGCGCATGAGGGGGTCGATCAAACCGGGGGACAGCGCCTGCAGCAGCCACACCGCCGCCAGTATCGGCAGCGGGAAGGCAATACGGGCCTTGTTGCGGGTCAGCCCGTCGCGGATGATCCGCGCCGCCTTGCTGGCTTCCATCAGGAACGGCATGGGGAAGCCGTTGCGGTCGGTCATCGGCGTGCGGACATAGCCGGGGCAGACCACCGACACTTCGACGCCGCTGCCGGCCAGCATGCCGCGCAGCCCCTCGCCATAGATTTTCACGGCGGCCTTGCTGCCGCAATAGGCCGGCGCGCCGGGGAAGCCCCGGAACCCGGCCATTGACGCCATCAGCGCGATCTGCCCGCGCCGCCGCGCCTGCATGCGCGGGATCAGCGGCAGCACCGTGTTCATCACCCCATCGACATTCACTGCGAAGATGCGGCGCACCTGCTCGACCGGTTCGGTGTCGCCGCCGGTGCCGGCCGAGATGCCGGCATTGGCGATAGCCAGGTCGATGGGCAGCACATCGTCGCGCGCCAGCATCCAGTCTTTCAGGGCCGCCGCGTCGGTCACGTCCAGCACCGCTGCCTCGACGGCAGCGCCGCTGGCGCGGCAATGCTCCGCCACCGCTCCCAGCCGGGCCGCATCGCGCCCGGTCAGTGCCAGCGTCACACCGGGGGCGGCATAGGTGCGGGCGAGTTCCGCGCCGAGGCCGCTGCTGGCCCCGGTGATGAGGATATGCTTCGGGTCGCGCATGTGCCTGTCCGGTTGCTGGTGCGGTATTGCGGGGATATAGTGCCGCCTCCCGCTGCTACCCTACAAGATACAGAGGCAAAACGCTGTGAAACCTGGTTCCGCGCCCCTATCCAGCATGACCGGGTTCGCCCGCGCCGAGGGCCAGCATGACGGGCTCGGCTGGGCCTGGGAGCTGAAATCCGTGAATGGGCGCGGCCTCGATATCCGCACCCGCGCGCCGCAAGGCTTCGAGAGCCTGGAGCCGCTGGCCCGGCAGAAGCTGGGCGAGGTGCTGAAGCGCGGCAATGTGAATGTCTCGCTGGTGGTGGAACGGCGCGCCGGCGAGGCCGGCATCCGCATCAACCGCGCGGTGCTGGATCAGGTGCTGGCCTTGCAGGCGGAACTGGCCGGCAAGGTCGATGCTGCCCCGCCCCGGCTGGACTCGCTGCTCGCCGTGCGTGGCGTGGTCGAGGCCAGCGAGGAGGAGGCGGGCGAGGAAGCCCGCGCCGCCCGCGATGCCGATGTCCTGGCCGGGCTGGAACAGGCGGTGAAGGCGCTGGTCGCCTCGCGGCTGGAGGAGGGGGCAAGGCTGGCCGCCATGCTGACCGGCCATCTCGACCGTATCGAGGAACTGACCACGCAGGCCAAGGCACTGGGGTCGGTGCAGCCGGAGGCGCTGAAGGCACGGTTGCGCCAGCAGGTGCTGGAGCTGCTGGAGGCTTCCCCGGCGCTGAACGAGGACCGGCTGGCGCAGGAGGCCGCGCTGCTCGCCACCAAGGCCGACATCCGCGAGGAGCTGGACCGGCTGGCCGCCCATATCGCCGCCGCGCGCGAGCTGATGCAGGCCGGCAGCCAGATCGGCCGGCGCTTCGACTTCTTGTGCCAGGAATTCAACCGCGAGGCCAACACGCTTTGTTCCAAGTCCGGCGATACCGAGCTGACGCGCATCGGGCTGGAGCTGAAGGCGGTGATCGATCAGCTGAAGGAACAGGTGCAGAATGTCGAGTGAGGCATCTCTCGGCGCCGGCAGCCAGGGATCGGATATCCACCGGCGCGGCCTGATGCTGGTTCTGTCCTCGCCTTCCGGTGCCGGCAAGACCAGCATTTCCCGCCGGCTGCTGCAGGAGGAAAGCCGGCTCGCCATGTCGGTTTCGGTCACGACCCGGCCGCCGCGTCCGGGCGAGGTGGACGGCAAGGATTATCACTTCATCGACCTGCCGCGCTTCGACGCGATGGTGGCGGCGGACGAGTTGCTGGAGCATGCAAGGGTGTTCGGCAATTGCTACGGCACGCCGCGCGCGGCGGTGGAAACCGCGCTGTCCGCCGGCAACGACATCCTGTTCGACGTCGATTGGCAGGGCACGCAGCAACTGAACGAGAAGGTGCCGCAGGATGTGGTCAGCGTCTTCATCCTGCCGCCCTCGCAGGAGGAGCTTGAGCGCCGGCTGCGCAGCCGCGCGCAGGATTCCGAGGAAGTGGTGACCGGCCGCATGCGCAAGGCAGCGGATGAGATCAGCCACTGGTCAGAATATGATTATGTCATCGTGAACGAGGATCTGGAGCGCAGCGTCGCCGATGTGCGCGCCATCCTGCGCGGCGAGCGGCTGAAGCGCGAGCGCCAGACTGGAATCGGCGATTTCGTGCGCCGGATCATTGCCTCCGCGCCGAACTGAGGGTCTTTCCATGCCTGTGCTTCTGCCGGTTTCCCGCCGCACCCTGCTGATCGGCTCGGCGGCCGGCGCCGCCCTGCTGGCGCGCCCGGCGATCCTGCGTGCCGCCGAGGTGCGGTTCGAGGATGATCCCTTTACGCTGGGCGTGGCCTCGGGCTGCCCGCGTCCCGACAGCGTGGTGCTGTGGACCCGCCTCGTGCCCAAGGCGGAGGAGGCGGGCGGTAGCCTGTTCGCCGCCGCGCCGCCGGCGCTGGAAGGGCCGGTCGAGGTGGACTGGGAACTGGCGCATGACGAGGGCTTTCAACGCATCGCCGCCAAAGGCACCGCGCTGGCGACCGACGACTGGGGCCATTCCGTCCATGTCGAGGTGACCGGTCTGGAGCCGGGGCGCTGGTATTTCTACCGCTTCATTGCCGGCGGGCAGCAGAGCCCGGCGGGCCGCACCCGCACCGCGCCGGCCCTGGGGGCGGCGACGGACAGGCTGCGCCTCGCCTTCGCCTCCTGCCAGCAATATGAGCATGGCTATTTCACCGCCTTCCGCCATATGGCCGCGCAGGATTTCGACCTGATCGTGCATCTTGGCGACTACATCTACGAGATGTCCTGGGGCAAGAAATATGTCCGCCAGCATGGCACCGGTATTCCCACGCAGCTCTGGGAGTTCCGTGACCGCTACGCCCTTTACAAGTCCGACCCGGACCTGATGGCAGCCCATGCGGCGGCCCCCTGGCTGGCGATCTGGGACGATCACGAGGTTGCCAATAATTACGCCGACGATCACTCGCCGAAGACGAAGCAGCCGGGCCAGTTTCTCGATATCCGCGCCGCCGCCTATCAGGCCTGGTACGAGCATATGCCGGTGCCGCCTTCGATGGCGCCCCAAGGGCCGTCCCTGCGGATTTATGACCGCTACCGCTTCGGCGATCTCCTGGATATGACGCTGCTGGACGACCGGCAGTACCGCTCGCCGCATCCCTGCGGCATCAACAAATCCGGCGGGGCCAGTTGCGATGAGCGCTTCGATCCGGCGCGCAGCCTGCTGGGGCGGGAGCAGGAAGCCTGGCTGGATGGCGCGCTGCAGGATGCGCAGGGGCGCTGGACGCTGGTCGCGCAGCAGACGCTGGTGTCGGAGCTGGACCGCGAGCCGGGGCCGGGCAGGGCCTATGCGCTGGATGGCTGGGACGGCTATGTCGCCAGCCGTGACCGGCTGCTGTCCGCCATCGAGACGCACAAGCCGGCCAATCCGCTGGTGATCGGCGGCGATGTACACGCCTTCTGGGTGTCCGACCTGAAGAAGGATTTCCAGAATCCTTCCTCGCCGACGCTGGCGACCGAGGTGGTCTGTACCTCGGTCAGCTCGCAGGGGCCGAGTGCCAAGACCATGCAGGCCGGCCGCGAGGACAATCCGCATATCCGCTACGGGCGCGGCGACAAGCGCGGCTATGCCAGCCTCGATCTCACGCCGAAACAGGCGCTGTTCGGGCTGGAGGCGGTGGATAGCGTGGAGCGACCGGACGGCACCGTCTCGCGGCTCGCCAGCTTCGCGGTCGAGGCCGGCAAGGCCGGCGCGCAGCCGGCCTAGACCATCTCCCGCACGAAGGCGGTTATCGCATCCAGCACGGCATCGCGCTGCTGGCGGTGCGGCTGGTGTGCGCAATCGGGGATCAGCAGCGGCGTCGCCGGACCGCCGGCACCGCGGCAGATGGCCTGCACCTGCGCCGGGGTGGCGTATTCGTCCTCCGCACCCTGAATGACCAGCAGCGGGCAGCTTATGCGCGGCAGACAGTCCTCGATGTTCCAGGGGCGGAATTCATCCGAGGTCCAGGTCTCCGCCCAGGCGCGATAGAGTGCTTCCGTGTTCGACCCGTGATATTTCGCCAGCTTGTCGGGCAAATCGGTGGTGCGCCACGCTGCCATCGCCTCATGCACGCCGGCCACGGTGACTTCCTCGACGAAGACATGCGCGGCCAGGGTCACGGCGGCCATTATCCGTTCCGGGAAGGCGGCGGCATGCAGCAGCGCGATGGAGCCGCCATCGCTGTGTCCGATCAGGATGGCGCGCCCGATGCCGGCCTGCTCCAGCACGGCAGGCAGCACCTGCTCGGCCTCGACATGCAGATAATCCAGCCCGCGCGGCAGGGTCAGCGGACCGGCGCCGCCATGACCCAGCCGTTCATAGACCAGCGCCGGCAGGCCGGTCATGGCAACGACGGCATCCGGAAAATCGCGCCACAGCCGGATCGAGCCCAGCGCCTCATGCAGGAAGACGAGGCAGGGGGCGTCCGCCGGCGGCACTGCGGGCGGGTCGAGCCTAAGGCCGGGCAGGCTTTTGCCCTGCCAGCGGAACCACGTCTCGGTACGGCAGATTGTCATGGGATCGGTGTCGCTCATGCCAGGAGGACAGAGGAAAATGCGACGCGCCGCAAGCGCGGAGTACAAAGCCGCACTGCCTAATATGACGATAATATGCACGCCATGCGCTTGCCGCGTGGGTGCCATGCGCACTGCTTGACCCTGAACGGCGCATGGATTACTGCTAGTAGCACAAGAACAAAGCGCGCTGGCTAATCAGTCTGGCACAAGACCGGCAAAAAAAGCGCGCAAGACAGGGAGAAGATCAGTGCTCGGTATGCCCTTTGCCGATTACGGGATTAGTCCGCCCGCCCCGCTGAAAAACGGGAGGGCACGGTGACGGCGACGTATCCGGATGCCGCCCGTTTCGATACCTGCCCGAAATTGCTGGTCCACAACGCCCAGACCCACCCCGATGCGGTGGCGATGCGCGAGAAGGATTTCGGCATCTGGCGGGAAATGACCTGGCGCGATTACGCCGAGACCGTGAAGCTGATGGCGCTCGGCCTCGAAACGCTGGGCATCGGGCGCGGCGACGTGGTGGCGCTGATCGGCGACAACGACACCAACTGGGTGTGCGGCGAGCTGGCAACCCATTGCCTCAGGGCGATGAGCCTCGGCATCTATCGCGACGCGCTGGATGAGGAGGTCTTCTACCTTGCCGATTATGCCGGCGTGAAGGCGGTGCTCGCCGAGGATCAGGAGCAGGTGGACAAGTTCCTGAATCTGGGCGAGCGGCTGCCGGATTTGCAGCACATCGTCTATTGCGATACCCGCGGCATGAGCACGGTCACCGACCCGCGCGTACTCTCGCTGGATGCGCTGAAGGAGCTGGGCCGCAAGGCCGAGGCGCGCGAGCCGGCCCGCTTCAAGGCGTTGGTCGATGCGACGGAGGGTGACGATGTCGCCATCCTGTGCACGACCTCTGGCACCACCTCGAACCCGAAGCTGGCGATGCTGCAGTCGGGCGCCATGGTCCGCCATGTGCACCGCTACCTGGCGGTCGATCCGAAGGACAGCACGGACGAATATGTCTCCGTCCTGCCGCTGCCCTGGATCATGGAACAGATTTACTGCATCGGCTTTTCGCTGGTCGCGGGCATGAAGGTGAACTACCCGGAAAGCCAGGACACCATGATGCACGATCTGCGCGAGATCGGGCCGACCTTCTTCCTGATGGCGCCGCGCCTGTGGGAGCAGCTGGCCGCCGACATGCGCGCCCGCGTCATGGACGCCTCGGCGCTGAACCGCTGGATCTTCGACAAGGGCGTGAAGCTGGGGATCGAGGCGCTGGACCGCGGCGGCCGCTCCACGCTGGCGGATACCATGCTGTTCTCGGCGCTGCGCGACCGGCTGGGTTTCAGCCGCGTGCGCTCTGCCGCCACCGGCGGCTCGGCGCTGGGACCGGACACCTTCAAGCTGTTCCTCGCCATGGGCGTGCCGCTGCGCCAGCTGTACGGCCAGACCGAACTGATGGGCGCCTATACGCTGCAGGACGGCAAGGAGGTCGATTGCGACACGGTCGGGCCGCCCTTCCCGGGGACCGATGTGCGCATCGCCGATCCGGATGCCAGCGGCGTCGGCGAGATCGTCACCCGGCACGACAACATGTTCCTCGGTTACTACAAGAACGAGGAGGCGACCCGCGCCGACATGCGCGATGGCTGGATGTACACCGGCGATGCCGGCTATTTCGATGACAAGGGAAGGCTGATCGTCATCGACCGGCTGAAGGATATCGCGACCACGGCCCAGGGGTTGCGTTTCTCGCCGCAATATATCGAGAACAAGCTGAAATTCTCACCCTACATCGCCGAAGCGGTGATCCTGGGGGCGGGCCATGATTATCTGACGGCGATCATCTGCGTGCGCTATTCCATCGTCTCGAAATGGGCGGAGAAGAAGCGTATCGCCTTTTCCTCCTACACCGATCTGTCGAACCAGCAGCAGATCTACGATCTGATCGCCGGCGAGGTGGAGCAGGTGAATGCCAGCCTGCCCGAGGCCCAGCGCATCCGCAAATTCCTGCTGCTCTACAAGGAGCTGGATGCCGATGATGGCGAGCTGACCCGCACGCGCAAGGTGCGGCGCGGTGTCATCGGCGAGCGCTATGGCGGCCTGATCGACGCGCTCTACACCGATGCCACCACCGCGCATCTCGACGCCGAAGTCACCTACGAGGACGGGCGCAAGAGCAAGGTGAAGGCCGATATGCGCATCATGACGGTGGGCACGCCGCATGAGTCCGCAACGATGAAGAAGGCGAGCTGAGCGATGGCGGAAGCGGATTCGGCGATGGTGCAGGGCACAGCGGCACCGGAGGCCGCAAGGGGTGGCGCGCCGGTATTGCGGCTGACCGATATCGAGCTTCGCTTCGGCGGCGTGAAGGCGATCAACAAGGTCAGCTTCGAGGTCCGCAAGGGCGAGATCCTGGCAATCATCGGCCCGAACGGCGCCGGCAAGTCCTCGATGCTGAATGTCATTAACGGCTTCTACAAGCCGCAGTCCGGGACCATTGAGTTCATGGGGCGCAGCCTGCGGGCGATGGACCCCAATACCGCCGCCAAGAACGGCATCGCCCGGACCTTCCAGAACATCGCCCTGTTCAAGGGCATGAGCACGCTGGACAATCTGATGACCGGGCGGATGCTGAAGATGAAGCGCGGCATGTTCTGGCAGGCGCTGTATTGGGGGCCGGCGCAGAAGGAAGAGCTGGAGCACCGCGCGGCGGTCGAGAAGATCATCGACTTCCTGGAAATCCAGGCGGTCCGCCGCACGCCGGTCGGCCGGCTGCCCTATGGCCTGCAAAAGCGCGTGGAGCTGGGCCGGGCGCTGGCGATGGAGCCGGACATCCTGCTGCTCGACGAGCCGATGGCCGGCATGAATGTCGAGGAGAAGGAGGATATGTGCCGCTTCATCCTGGAGGTGAATCAGGAGTTCGGCACCACCATCGTGCTGATCGAGCACGATATGGGCGTCGTCATGGATATTTCCGACCGTGTCGTGGTGCTGGATTACGGCGTGAAGATCGCCGACGGCACGCCGGACGAAGTCCGCGCCAACCAGCGCGTCATCGATGCCTATCTCGGCGTCAGCCACTGATCTCCAAGGGGTAACGAGGCATGTTCTTTTCCTGGCCGTTCTTCTTCGAGGTCCTGATCGGCGGCTTGCTGTCCGGCGTCATGTATTCGCTGGTGGCGCTCGGTTTCGTGCTGATCTTCAAGGCATCGGGCGTGTTCAACTTCGCGCAGGGCGCGATGGTGCTGTTCGCCGCGCTGACGCTGGTTGGCTTCATCAATATGGGCGTGCCGATCCCGCTGGCGATCATGATCGCCATCGCCGTCATGATATTGCTGGCCTATGCGGTGGAGCGCGCGGTGTTGCGGCCGCTGGTGAACCAGCCGCCGATCATTCTGTTCATGGCGACCATCGGCATCACCTTCTTCATCGACGGGTTCGGTCAGACGTTGTGGGGGTCGGACGTTCACACGCTGGATATCGGCATTCCGACCCAGCCTCTGTTCTTCGGCGATATCCTGGTGAACAGCTTCGATCTGGTCGCCGCGGTGGTGGCGGGCGCGCTGGTCGGGGTGCTGGCGGTGTTCTTCCAGAAGACCCGCATTGGCCGCGCCCTGCGCGCCGTCGCCGACGATCATCAGGCGGCGATGTCGGTCGGCATTCCGCTACGCGTCATCTGGGTCATCGTCTGGTCGGTGGCCGGGCTGGTGGCGCTGGTCGCCGGCATCATGTGGGGCTCCAAGCTGGGGGTGCAGTTCTCGCTGGCGCTGATCGCGCTGAAGGCGCTGCCGGTGCTGATCCTGGGCGGCTTCACCTCAATCCCCGGCGCCATCATCGGCGGGCTGATCATCGGCGCGGGCGAGAAGCTGGCCGAAGTGTTCGTCGGGCCGTTCCTGGCCGGCGCCATCGAGGACTGGTTCGCCTACATGCTGGCCATGCTGGTGCTGCTGTTCCGGCCGCAGGGCCTGTTCGGCGAAAAGATCATCGAAAGGGTATGACGCCGTGATTTATCGCGAGGCTGGACAATTCAAGACGTCGTACGCAGCGGATCAGGGCATCTTTCCGATCCGCCTGGACCGCATGGGGATGGTGGCCCTTCTGCTGATCGCCTATCTGGCGATTCCGTCGGTGGCCAATGATTACTGGCTGGTATCCATCCTGGTGCCGTTCCTGGTGTTCTCGATGGCGGCGATCGGGCTGAACATCCTGACCGGCTATGCCGGGCAGCTCAGCCTCGGCACCGGCGGCTTCATGGCCTGCGGCGCCTTTGCCGCCTACAAGCTGGCGACGGCCTTCCCCGATCTGCACATCGTCATCGTGCTGCTGCTCTCGGGCACCATCACGGCGGCGGTCGGTGTGCTGTTCGGCCTGCCGTCCCTGCGCATCAAGGGCTTTTATCTGGCAGTGGCGACGCTGGCCGCGCAGTTCTTCCTGATCTGGATGTTCAACAAGTTCGGCTGGTTCAACAATTACAGCCCGTCCGGCGTGATCTCGGCCCCGCCGATGCATCTGTTCGGCGACGTCTATATCACCGGGCCGCAATCTAGCCCACTGGTGAAGTATCTGTTCCTGTTGACCTTCGTCGCGATCATGGCGCTGGCGGCGAAGAACCTGACGCGCTGCAAGATCGGCCGGTCCTGGATGGCGATCCGAGATATGGATATCGCCGCTGAGATCATCGGCATCCGGCCGCTGATGGCCAAGCTGTCGGCCTTCGCCATCTCTTCCTTCTATATCGGCATCGCCGGGGCGGCCTGGGCCTTCATCTATACCGGCTCGGTCGAGGCGCTGGCCTTTGACATCAACCGCTCCTTCCAGGTGCTGTTCATGATCATCATTGGCGGGCTGGGCAGCATCCTGGGGTCGTTCCTGGGGGCGGCCTTCATCGTGCTGCTGCCGATCCTGCTGAACAATGTGCCGGGACTGATCGGCTGGCATATCCCGGTCGATGTGATCGCGCATCTCGAATTCATGATCTTCGGGGCGCTCATCATCTTCTTCCTGATCGTCGAGCCGCACGGGCTTGCCCGGCTGTGGACACTGGCGAAGGAGAAGATGCGGCTGTGGCCGTTCCCCTACTGACCGGGTGAACCGGACGGGCGAGAGGTGAAGGGGGCTTTGGACAAGGGACCGCAGAGTCCCGGAAAACAGGGAAAACTGAACAAACAGGGAGTGAAAAGCAATGAATATGAAGAAGATGCTTTTGTCGGCGGCCGCAGCGGCGGTCGTTGCAACCCCGCTGCTGGCGATGCCGGCGGCGGCGCAGAACGAGCAGTTCATGCCGCTGCTGGTCTATCGCACCGGCCCGTATGCGCCGAGTGGGATTCCGCTGGCCAATGGGTTCGTCGATTATTTCGAACTCATCAATGCCCGCGACGGCGGCATCAACGGCGTGAAGATCACCTGGGAAGAGTGCGAGACCAACTACAATAACGACCGCGGCGTGGAGTGCTACGAGCGCTTGAAGAAGCAGGGGCCGACCGGCGCGACGGTCTTCAACCCCTACGCCACGGGCATCACCTACGCGCTGATCGAGCGGGCCACCGCCGACAAGATCCCGGTCTTCTCCATGGGCTATGGCCGCGCGGACGCCACCATCGGCTCGGTCTTCCCCTATGTCTTCACCGCGCCGGCGACCTATTGGGCGGGGGCGGACGCCATCATCCAGTACATCCAGGCGCAGGAGAAGGGCAGCCTCAAGGGCAAGAAGATCGCCCTGGTCTACCATGACAGCGCCTATGGCAAGGAACCGATCGCCACCCTGCAGGCGTTGGCCAAGCAGGAAGGCTATACCCTGAACCTGTTCCCGGTCGCCCATCCGGGGCTGGAGCAGAAGGCGACCTGGCTGCAGATTGGCCGCCAGCTGCGGCCGGACTGGGTGATCATGTGGGGCTGGGGCGTGATGAACTCCACGGCGATCAAGGAGGCCGCGGCCGTCGGCTACCCGATGAACAAGTTCGTCGGCGTCTGGTGGTCTGGCTCCGAGGCCGATGTGCGGCCTGCCGGTGCTGCCGCGAAGGGCTATATGTCGGCCTCCTTCACCGGGGTCGGCACGGGCGCCAAGGTGCATTCGGAAATCCGCGACATCGTGTTCGCCAAGGGCAAGGGCATCGGCAAGGATACGTTCGGCGAGGCGCTGTATAATCGCGGCGTCGTCAATGCGGCGATCATGATCGAGGCGGTGCGCACCGCGCAGGGCAAGTTCGGCAACAAGCCGCTGACCGGCGAACAGGTGCAGTGGGGCTTCGAGAATCTGAACATCACCCAGGAGGTCATCGACAAGCTGGGCCTGACCGGCCTGATGTCGCCGATCAAGCTGTCCTGCAACGATCATGAGGGCGGCGGCTCCGTCGTCATCCAGCAATGGGACGGCAAGCAGTGGAACTTCGTCTCGGACTTCATCAAGCCGCGCCGCGAGATGCTGACCAAGATGTATGAGGCTTCCGCCATGCAGTACGCGAAGGAGAAGGGCATCACCCCGCGCGACTGCAAGATGTAACGATCTATGGGGCCTGCCTTTCGTGGGCGGGCCCCGTTTTTCTTTCACGGGATCACGGAAGACGCCATGACCAGCGCCGCCGCACAGAAACTGGAAGCCGAGTCGCCCGGTACCGCCTCCGGCGCCGCCGAAGCCTTGCTGAAGGTGAACAATATCGAGGTCATCTACGACCATGTGATCCTGGTGCTGAAAGGCGTTTCTCTCGATGTGCCGGATGGCGGCATCGTGGCCTTGCTGGGCGCCAACGGGGCCGGCAAGAGCACGACGCTGAAATCGATTTCCAACCTGCTGCGCGCCGAGCGCGGCGAGGTGACCAAGGGCTCGGTACATTTCGCCGGCCAGCGCATCGACGGCATGACACCGGACGCGCTGGTGCGCATGGGCGTCATCCAGGTGATGGAAGGGCGACATTGCTTCGAGCATCTGACGGTCGAGGAAAACCTGCTGACCGGCGCCTATACCCGCAAGGATGGTCGGCAGGCCATCGCCGACGATCTGGAGCTGGTTTATCATTATTTTCCGCGCCTGAAGGAGCGGCGGACCAGCCTTGCCGGCTATACCTCCGGCGGCGAGCAGCAGATGTGCGCCATCGGCCGCGCGCTGATGAGCCGGCCAAAGATCATCCTGCTGGACGAACCCTCGATGGGGCTGGCGCCGCAGCTGGTCGAACAGATTTTCGAGATCGTGAAGCAGCTGAACGAGAAGGAGGGCGTGTCCTTCCTGCTGGCCGAGCAGAACACCAATGTGGCGCTGCGCTATGCGCATTTCGGCTACATCCTCGAAAATGGCCGCATCGTGCTGGATGGCGCCGCCGATGCGTTGCGTAACAATGAGGATGTGAAGGAATTCTATCTCGGCCTGTCCGGCACCGGCCGCAAGAGCTTCCGCGATGTGAAGCAGTACCGCCGCCGCAAGCGCTGGCTCGGCTGAAGCCGGGCCAAGAAAGGCGAGGAAAGTGCCCTATTTCGACATATTGGAAACCCGCGACCCGGCGGTGCGCGAGGCGCAGCTGCTGGACCGCCTGCCGGCGCTGGTCGCGCATGCGAAGGGCCAGACCGACTATTTCGGCAAGCTGCTGGCTAAAATCGACCCGGCCGCGGTGACCAGCCGGGAGGCGCTGGCGACGCTGCCGGTTACCCGCAAGGGCGATCTGATCGAGTTACAGAAGGAAAACCCGCCCTTTGGCGGGCTGAACGCCAAGCGGCCCAGCGCGCTGGCGCGCATCTTCATGTCGCCAGGGCCGATCTACGATCCCGAAGGGCAGGGACGCGACTATTGGCGCTTCGCCCGCGCGCTCTATGCCGCCGGATTCCGGCCCTGCGACATCCTGCACAACAGCTTCTCCTACCATCTGACACCGGCCGGATCGATGCTGGAAACGGCGGCGCATGCGCTGGGCTGCGCCGTGGTGCCGGCGGGGACCGGCCAGACCGAACTGCAGCTGCGCGCGATATCCGATATCCGCCCGTCCGGCTATGCCGGCACGCCCTCCTTCCTGAAGATCCTGTTCGAGAAGGCGGCGGAAACCGGCGCCGATATGTCGTGCCTGACGAAGGCGCTGGTCTCGGGCGAGGCGCTGCCGCCCTCGCTGCGTACCGAACTCGCGGGCTATGGCTGCAGCGTCCTGCAGTGCTACGCGACGGCCGATCTGGGGCTGATCGCCTACGAATCCGAGGCCCAGGAGGGCATGATCGTGGATGAGGGGGTGATCGTCGAGATCGTGCGCCCCGGCACCGGCGATCCGGTGCCCGACGGTGAGGTGGGGGAGGTTGTCGTCACCACCCTGACGCCGGACTATCCGCTGATCCGCTTCGGCACCGGCGACATGTCCGCCATCCTGCCGGGGCAGAGTCCCTGCGGACGCACCAACTGGCGCATCAAGGGCTGGATGGGCCGGGCCGATCAGACCACCAAGGTGAAGGGCATGTTCGTCCATCCGGGGCAGGTGGCCGATGCCGCAAAGCGCCATCCCGAAATCGCCCGCTTCCGGCTGGTGGTTGGCGGTACCGCCGGCCGCGACGAGATGGTACTGCGCTGCGAGGTACAAAAGCAGGATACGGCGCTGGCCGCCCGCATCGCCGAGAGCCTGCAGGCCACGACCAAGCTGAAGGGAACGGTCGAGCTGGTGGCGCCCGGCAGCCTGCCGAATGACGGCAAGGTGATCGAGGACACCCGCAGCTACACGTAGGTGCTATGCTGCTGGTATGACAGCGCGCGCGAACAGCCGGCAGCAAGAGCAGAAGAGGCGGCAGCGCCGTGCCTATCGGCTGCTGGGGCTGCTCAGTGCCGTCTGGATCGTCGGCGTCGCCACAGTCTGGCTTTTTACCTGGCCGCCGACAACACAGGTTTATGACGCAACCTATTATGCCGGGCAGCGCGATTGCCGGGCGCGCTATGCCGGGAATTACGAGCGGGTGGAGCGCTGCATCAACCTGTTCAACCTGCAATATCTGCGCAGCCGCAACGGCCACGCCATCAGCGGGTTTCTGGTGGCGCTGTTCCCGCCGCTGCTGGGATTCTTCATACTTCACATCCGTGACCGCATGCGGCGCTGATCGCGCGATCGTGCCGGTTGCGACCCCGTGTCTGCTGGACCGCAGCCGCATCAAAGACTAAGAAGGGGCATGGACGATTTCAGTGGCAATGGCCTTTCCTGCCGGCGCGGCGACAAGCTGGTCTTCACCGGTGTCGATTTTGCGCTGCCGGCTGGCGGGGCGTTGCTGTTGCGCGGGCCGAATGGTAGCGGCAAGTCGAGCCTGCTGCGCATCATGGCGGGATTGCTGCCGGCGGCGGCGGGCAGCTTGATGCGGGGCGGGGAGCCGGTCGCGGCGGAGCCGGACGCGCACCGCGCCGATCTCTGTTATGTGGGGCATCTGGATGCGGTGAAACCGACGCTGACCGTGCTGGAGAATCTCAGCTTCTGGGCCGGCCTGCACGATGAAGACAGCGGGGAGCGCGTGCGCGCCGCGCTGCGCCGGTTCGGCATCGCGCATCTGACCGATGCGCCGGGGCGCTGGCTGTCCGCCGGGCAGAAGCGCCGGCTGGCCCTGTCGCGTCTGCTGGCGGCACAGACCGGCCTGTGGCTGCTGGACGAGCCGACGGTGGCGCTGGATATCGCCTCCATCAAGGTGCTGGAAGAAATCATGGCGGAACACCGCGCTGAGGGCGGCATGGTCGTGCTGTCCACGCATGCCGAAATAGACCTGCCGGGCGCTGCCGTGCTGGCCATGGACGCTTTCGCCCCGGACCGGCGGGAGGCGGCATGAGCGCGCTGGGACTCGGCGGTTTCGGCGCGCTGCTGGGCCGGGATTTGCGGCTGGCCGGGCGGCAGGGCTCCGACGTGCTGCTGGTTGTCGGCTTCTTCGTGCTGGGCGCGGTGCTGTTCCCTTTTGCCGTGGGGCCTGACGCCGCGGTGCTGGCGCGCATATCCGGCGGTGTCATCTGGGTGATGGCACTGCTGGCCGCCATGCTGTCGCTGGACCGGCTGTTCCAGGCGGATTACGAGGATGGCTCGCTGGAGTTGCTGGTGCTATCGCCGCTGCCGCTGGGCTTTCTGGTGCTGGCAAAATGCCTGGCGCACTGGCTGACCACCGGCCTGCCGCTGCTGGTCGCGGCACCGGTGCTGGCGATCCTGCTGAACCTGCCGCTGGACGGGTTCACGGCGCTGGTGCTGGCGATGGCGCTGGGCACCCCGACCTTGAGCCTGCTGGGTGCGGTCGGTGCAGCACTGTCGCTGGGCGCGCGCCGGTCCGGCGTGCTGGTGTCGCTGTTGGTCTTGCCTTTAACGGTGCCGGTGCTGATCTTCGGAGTGGCGGCGGTCGATGCGGCGGTCGGCGGTTATCCGACGGCACCGCACCTGATGCTGCTGGCGGCGCTGTTCCTCGCGGCGCTGCCGCTCTGTCCCTGGGCGGCGTCGGCCGCCCTGCGCCATGCAGTGGAATAAAGAGATGTCGAAACTGCACTATCTCGCGAATCCAGCTCGCTTTTCCCGGCTCAGTGCGCTTGTACTGCCCTGGCTGACGCTGGCGACCGTGCTGCTGATCGGCAGCGGCCTCTATCTTGGCCTGCTCGACTCGCCGCCGGATTATCAGCAGGGCGAGACGGTACGCATCATGTATGTGCATGTGCCGGCCGCCTGGATGGCGATGGGCTGCTACAGCTCCATGGCCATCGCCAGCGCCATGGCGCTGATCTGGCGGCACCCGCTGGCCGATCTGATCGCGCAGGAGAGTGCGCCCATCGGCGCCTGTTTTACCGCCATCGCCCTTATGACCGGCGCGCTGTGGGGGCAGCCGATGTGGGGCACCTGGTGGGTGTGGGATGCGCGCCTGACCTCGGTGCTGGTTCTGCTGTTCCTGTATCTCGGCTATATCGCGCTGGTGAACGCCTTCGACGATCCGCAGCGCGGCGCGCGCGCCGGCGCCGTGCTGGCGCTGGTCGGATGGATCAACATCCCGATCATCAAGTTCTCGGTCGATTGGTGGAACACACTGCACCAGCCGGCCAGCGTCTCGCGGCTCGATGCGCCGGCGATCCATCCGGCGATGCTGACGCCGCTGCTGCTGATGGGGCTGGCCTTCCTGCTGCTCTATCTCGTATTGCTGTTGTTGCGCGTGCGCGGCAGGCTCGTCGAGCGCCGCATCCAGGTGCTGCGCCAGCGCCAGATGGAGGGATGGGGGGCCTAGGAAACGCCAGGAGGACGAGATGCCGCAGCATCTTGTGCCGCTTGCATCTGGTAACACCGCGCGGAACCCCTATTCTTATAATTAGAATGACGAGGCCAGAGGATCGGGTGTCGATTTGAACGATCTTTCCAGCTACTTCGCCATGGGTGGCCATGGCATCTATGTCTGGTCGTCCTATGTGGTGACGGCCGTCGTGCTGGTCGTGCTGCTGGCGGCCACCCTGGCCGGCCTGCGCCGCCGCGAATCCGAGCTGCGCCGGCTGGAGGAGTCCCATGAGTAAGGGCCCCACCGGCAAGGGGCGGGTGAAGGCTGGCGCGCGCAAGAAGCGGCGGCTCTATATCGTCGGCCTCGGCATGCTGGCGCTGGCCTCGGCGACGGCGCTGGTGCTGAACGCCTTCGAGGATAATCTGGTGTTCTTCTTCAGCCCCAGCGATCTGCAGGCCAAGCCGATGGAGGATGGCCGACCGTTCCGGCTGGGCGGCTTGGTCGAGGAGGGCAGCGTGCAGCGTCCGGAGAGCCTGACCATCACCTTCCGCGTGACCGATACGGTGAATGTGATGCCGGTCACCTATACCGGCGTGCTGCCCGACCTGTTCCGCGAGGGGCAGGGGGTGGTCGCCGAGGGCGAGCTGAAAGAGGGTGTGTTCGTCGCCCGCGAGGTACTGGCGAAGCACGACGAAACCTACATGCCGCCGGAGGTGGCCGAAGCGCTGAAGCGGGCCGAGCACTGGCGCGAAGACGCATCGCAGAGCGTCCGAAAGTGAGTATTCCTCAATGATCGCCGAGATCGGCCATTTCGCCCTGGTGCTGGCGCTGCTCGTCGCAGCGGCCCAGTCGCTGCTGCCGATGCTGGGGGCGTCGCGCGGATCGGCGGCGCTGATGGCGACCGGGCCGGTGGCAGCTACGGCGCAGTTCGCGCTGGTGCTGGCGTCCTTCGGGGCGCTGACCTGGGCATTCGTCCCCTCCGACTTCTCGGTTGCGAATGTGATGCAGAATTCGCATTCCGCCAAGCCGATGCTCTACAAGGTGACCGGCGTGTGGGGCAATCACGAGGGCTCCATGCTGCTATGGTCGCTGATCCTGGCGCTGTTCGGCGCCATGGTCGGGCTGTTCGGGCGCAATCTGCCGCCCAGCCTGAAGGCCCGCGTGCTGTCGGTGCAGGGTATGATCGGCGTCGGTTTCCTGCTGTTCATCCTGCTGACCTCCAACCCGTTCGAGCGCGTCTTCCCGCCGCCGCTGGACGGCAACGACCTGAACCCGCTGCTGCAGGATCCGGGCCTCGCCTTCCATCCGCCCTTCCTCTATCTCGGCTATGTCGGCTTCTCGGTCGCCTTCTCCTTCGCCGTGGCGGCGCTGATCGAGGGCCGTGTCGATCCCGCCTGGGCGCGTTGGGTCCGGCCCTGGACGCTGGCCGCCTGGACCGCGCTGACGCTGGGCATCGCGCTGGGCAGCTGGTGGGCCTATTACGAGCTGGGCTGGGGCGGCTGGTGGTTCTGGGATCCGGTGGAGAATGCCTCCTTCCTGCCCTGGCTGGCCGGCACGGCGCTGCTGCATTCCGCCATCGTGGTGGAGAAGCGCGACGCGCTGAAAAGCTGGACCATCCTGCTGGCGATCCTCACCTTCGGCCTCAGCCTGATGGGCACCTTCCTGGTGCGTTCGGGCGTTCTCACCTCGGTGCATGCCTTCGCCGTCGATCCTGACCGCGGCGCCTTCATCCTGGCGCTGCTGGTGATCGCGCTGGGCGGTTCGCTGGTGCTCTATGCGCTGCGTGCGCCGGCCCTGCAGCCGGGCGGGCTGTTCCAGCCGGTCAGCCGCGAGGGCGGGCTGGTGCTGAACAATCTGCTGCTGGCGACGGCCACGGCGACGGTGCTGCTGGGCACGCTTTATCCGCTGCTGCTGGATGCGATGACCGGGGAGCGTGTCTCGGTCGGTCCGCCCTTCTTCAACGCCACCTTCATTCCGCTGATGGTGCCGCTGGTCATGCTGATGGCGGTCGGGCCGATGCTGGCCTGGAAGCGTGCTGATCTGGCCGGCGTGTTGGGCCGGCTATGGGCCGGTATCGGCATGACCGCCATAGTCGCGCTGGTGGTGTTCTATTTCGCCACGCGTTCGCCGGTGCTCTCGGCCTTCGGCTTCGCGCTGGCGACCTGGCTGCTGATGGGGGTGCTGACCGACTGGGCGGAGCGCACGAAACTGTTCCGCGTGCCGCTGGCCGATGCGCTGCGCCGTGCCGTCGGGCTGCCGCGCTCCTCCTATGGCATGTGGATCGCCCATGCCGGCATGGCGGTGGTGATCTATGGCATGACCGGCGACATTCTATGGAAGACCGAGTCGGTAACTGCCGCGCGTCCGGGCGAGACGCTGTCGATTGCTGGCTACGATCTGAAGTTCGACGCAGCGCGCCGGGTGCAGGGGCCCAACTACATTGCCGAACAGGGGCAGTTCACGGTGCGCCGGAATGGCGATTTCGTTGCCGAGCTGTTTCCGGAACGCCGGGTCTATCCGGTGACCCGCATGCCGACGACCGAGGCGGCGATCCGCAGCAATGGCCTGTCCGACCTCTATGTGGTGATCGGCGAGAGCAATGCGGACGGTCTCTGGACGGTCAGGCTCTATCACAACCCGCTGGTGCCCTGGATCTGGTTCGGCGCGGTTATCATGTCTGTGGGCGGGCTGGTCTCGCTGGCCGACCGGCGGCTGCGCGTCGGCGCCCCGGCGCGGCAGTCGCGCGATGCCGCACTGCCGGCTGCGGCGGAGTAAAGGGTTTTCATGCGGCGTCTTCCCTATCTGCTGCCGGTGCTGCTGTTCATCGCCGTTGCCGGCTATTTCGCGGTCGGCCTGACGCGCGATCCGCAGAAGCTGCCCTCGGCGATGATCGACAAGCCGGCCCCGGCCTTCGCGCTATCGCCCGCCATCGCGGATGTGCCCGGCCTGTCCGATGCCGACCTGAAAGGGCAGGTGGCGCTGGTCAATGTCTTCGCTTCCTGGTGCGCGCCCTGCCGCATCGAGCATCCGCTGCTGACCGGCCTTGCCCGCGAGGGGGTGACGATCTTCGGCATCAACCAGAAGGACAAGCCGCAGGCCGTGGCGAAGTTCCTTGCCGATCTGGGCAATCCCTATGCGCGGATCGGCGCTGACACCGATGGCCGCGTCTCCATCGACTGGGGCGTCTATGGCGTGCCGGAAACCTATGTCGTGGACCGCGACGGCCATATCCGCTACCGCCATGTCGGCGTGCTGACGGCGAAGGATGTCGAACAGACGATCCGCCCGCTGCTGCGGGAAGTATCGCGATGAGGCGGCTGGCCTTTGCTCTGCTTCTCACTCTCCTGCTGCCGTTCTCGGCGGGGGCTGTGCAGCCGGACGAGATGCTGGCCGATCCGGCGCTGGAGGCGCGGGCGCGGGAGATCGGCAAGGAGCTGCGCTGCCTGGTCTGCCAGAATGAATCCATCGACGAATCGAATGCCGAGCTGGCTCGCGATCTGCGCCTGCTGGTGCGCGAACGGATCAAGCAGGGTGAGAGCAATGATGAGGTCCGGGCGTTCGTCGTGCAGCGCTATGGCGATTTCGTGCTGCTGAACCCGCCGGTGAAACCGTCCACCTGGATTCTCTGGTACGGGCCGGCGGGTATCCTGCTGCTGGGCGGCGTCGGCGTGCTGCTGTATCTGCGCGGGCGCCGCAAGGCTGCCGCCGCGATGCCGGCGGAGGCCGTGCCGCTCGATCCCGAGGAGCGGAAGCGGCTGGATGCGCTGATGGCCGAGGGCGACTCCAAATGATGGTCTGGCCGAAATGATGGTCTGGATTGCCATAGGGCTGCTGACGGCATTGACCGTTGCCGCGCTGGCCTGGCCGCTGCTGCGCGCATCGGGCCGCGCCACCGACCGCCGCGATTACGGGCTGACGGTCTATCGTGCGCAGCTGAAGGAGATCGAGCGCGATCTTGCCTCCGGCGTGCTGAGCGCGGATCAGGCGGCGGCGGCGCGTGTCGAAATCCAGCGCCGCATGCTGGCCGAGGACAGGCAGGACGGCGTTGCCGGGCAGGGCACCGTGCCGCCCTATTACCGCGCCTTCGCGCTGGCGCTCGCCGCCGGTATCGTGCCGCTGGGTGCCATTCTGATCTATCTGACGCTGGGCAGCCCCGGCGCGCCGGACATGCCGCTGGCCTCCCGCCAGGCGGAAATTCAGGCGATCGCGGAAGGCAGCGCCGCGCTGACCGGCGAGGTCGAGGCGTTGCGCGGGCGACTTGCGGATAATCCCGCCGACCGGGAATCCTGGCTGCGGCTGGGTGACGTGCTGCGCCAGATGGAACGTTTCGAGGAGAGTGCGGAGGCATACCGCCGCGCTGCCCATCTGGAGGCCGATCCGGAGAGTTTCGGCCTCTATGCAGAGATGCTGGTTCTGGCGCAGCAAGGTACCGTTCCGGTCGAGGCGCGCAGCGTGTTCGAGCATGTGCTGGCATCAAGCCCGGGCGATCCGCGGTCGCTCTATTATCTGGGGCTGGCAGCGGAGCAGGCGGGCCAGCCGCGCGCGGCCCTGGAACGGTGGGTCAGGCTGCAGGCGATTTCCCCGCCAGATGCGCCCTGGATGGGCATGCTGACAGCGCGGATGGAATCGCTGGCGGCGGAGAATGGCATCGCCCTGGCACCGCTGCGGGAGGCGGCGCGGCAGGAGATGGGCCAGGGGGCGTCCCGGGGGGCGTCCCGGGGGGCTGCTGAAGCGCCGGCACGCGGGCCTGGCCGTGCCGATATCGAGGCGGCGCAGCAGATGAGTGCCGAGGAGCGCGCGGCCTTCGTGCAAAGCATGGTGGACCGGCTGGCCGACCGGCTGAAGGAACAGCCACAGGATGAGGAAGGCTGGCTGCGGCTGGCCCGCGCCTATGGCGTGCAGGGCGAGCCGGAAAAGGCGCTGGCGGCCTATGAGGAGGCACTGCTCCATCTGCCTGACAGCGTGCCGCTGCTGACCGGCTATGCAACGACGCTGTTCCCGCCCGGTACGCCCGAGGCGGAGATGCCGGAAGCCTTCATGGCGGTGATGCGCCGGCTCCATGCGTTGGATGAGACCAACCCGCAGGCGCTGTTCTTCCTGGGCAACGAGGCCGCGCGGAAGGGCGATACCGCAACCGCACGCCGCCTGTGGGGGCAGCTGCGCGCGCTGGCACCCGAGGATTCGCCGCTGCGGGAACAGATCGACCGCCGCATCGAGGCGCTGCCGAACTGACCCTGCCGCTTGCCGCTGCTGCCGGGCTCTGCGAGACTTCCCGAAAATATAAGAAGTTCGGGAGGATTCATGAATCTGGCAGGCATGCTGATGCGCGCGGCGCATCGGCTGGGCGACCATCCGGCGCTGGCGCATGGGCCACGCACGGTGATGGGCTTCCGCGATCTGGCGCGGTCCGTTGCCTGTGTGGCCGGTGCCTTGCAGGCGATTGGGCTGAAGCCCGGCGACCGGGTCGCGCTGGCGATGAAGAACTGCCCGGACTATGTGACGCTGCTCTACGGCATCTGGCATGCCGGTCTTGCCGCCGTGCCGATCAACGGCAAGCTGCATGCCCGCGAGTTCCAGTACATCCTCGAGCATAGCGGCGCGCGGCTGTGCTTCGTGACCTCCGACCTGGAGCCGGTGATCGCCGGGCTGGCGGGCGAGCTGCCGGCGCTGGAGCGCATCGTCTGCGCCGGTACGCCTGACCACCGTCGGATGCTGCAGGCCGATCCTGCCCCGATGGCGGCGGTGGGAGACGATGACCTCGCCTGGCTGTTCTACACCAGCGGCACCACCGGCCGGCCCAAGGGCGCGATGCTGAGCCACCGCAATCTGCGCGCCATGAGCCTCAGCTATTTCGTCGATATCGATGCCATCGCGCCGGGCGATTCCATCCTGCACGCGGCCCCTCTGTCGCACGGCTCTGGCCTCTACATGCTGCCGCACATGATGATGGGGGCGACGCAGGTGATCCCCGAGTCGGGCGGTTTCGACCCGTCGGAGATGGCGGACCTCATCCCGCACCACAAGGGGCTGACCTTCTTTGCCGCACCGACCATGGTGAAGCGTTTCGTGAATCATCCGGGCATCGGCGGGGCGGACCTCGGTAATCTGAAGACCATCGTCTATGGCGGCGCGCCGATGTATGTGGCCGACCTGAAACAGGCGCTCAATGTGCTGGGCAACAAGCTGGCGCAGCTTTACGGGCAGGGCGAAAGTCCGATGACGATCACCGGCATGACCAAGGCGCAATATGCAATGCGCGATCATCCGCGCTGGGAGCAGCGCATCGCCTCGGCCGGGCAGGCGCAGAGCGTGGTCGAGGTGCGCGTGGTCGATGCGCAGGACAAGCCGCTGCCGCCGGGCGAAGTGGGGGAGATCATCTGCCGCGGCGATTCCGTCATGCTGGGCTACTGGAATAACCCGGAGGCGACAGCGAAGACGCTGGCCGGCGGCTGGCTGCATACCGGCGACATGGGCTCGTTCGACGAGGACGGCTATCTCAGCCTGCATGACCGCTCCAAGGACGTTATCATCTCTGGCGGATCCAACATCTATCCGCGCGAGGTGGAGGAGGTGCTGCTGACCCACCCACAGGTGGCCGAGGTCTCGGTGGTGGGCGCGCCGCATGCCGACTGGGGCGAGGAGGTGGTGGCCTTCGTCGTGGCGCGCGAGGGCGCAAAGGTGCCGGAGGCCGAGCTGGATGCGCTGTGCCTGGACAACATCGCCCGCTTCAAACGGCCGAAGCGCTACCGCTTCATTGCGGCGCTGCCGAAGAACAATTACGGCAAGATCCTGAAGACCGAGTTGCGCACCCTGCTGGAAAAGGAGGGGGTGTGAGTGGGGGGCATTAGGCATTCTCCCTTGTCATGCCCGGACTTGATCCGGGCATCCAGGGGCGGTGCCATGCCTGTGTCCTTCGGGACTGTTGCCCTGGATTGCCGGGTCAAGCCCGGCGATGACAGACCATAACAAGAACCACAAACAGGGAGGAAACCATGGCCGGCAGGCTGAAGGACAAGGTGGCCATCGTCACCGGGGCAGGCTCGGTCGGGCCGGGCTGGGGCAATGGCAAGGCGGCGGCGGCGCTGTTCGCGCGCGAGGGCGCGCAGATCTTCGCCATCGACCGCAACAGCCAGGCGGTGGAGGAAACCCGCGCCATTGTTGCCGCTGAGGGCGGGACCATCGCCGCCCATACCTGCGACGTGACCGACAGCGCGCAGGTGAAGGCGATGGTGGATGCCTGCATGGACCGGTTCGGGCGCATCGACATATTGCACAACAATGTCGGCATCATGGGGCTGGGCGGCCCGGTTGAGTTGGACGAGGCCGAGTGGGACAAGGTGCTGCAGGTGAACCTCACCTCCATGTACCTGACCTGCCGGCATGTGCTGCCGGTGATGGAGCGCCAGGGCGGCGGCGCCATCGTGAATATCGGCTCGATCGCCGGCAACCGCTGGCTGGGCGTGCCCTATATCGTCTATTCCACGACCAAGGGTGCCATCGTGCCGTTTACCCGGTCGGTGGCGCTGCAATATGCGGCGAAGGGCATCCGCGCCAACACCATCCTGCCCGGCCTGATGAACACGCCGATGGTGCGCGAGGGGCTGACCGGCGCCTATGGCAAGGAAGGCGACGTCGATGCGATGATCCGCGCCCGCGATGCGCAATGCCCGATGGGTCGAATGGGCGATGCCTGGGATGTGGCGCATGCCGCGCTGTTCCTGGCCTCCGACGAGGCGCGCTACATCACCGGCACGGAACTGGTGGTGGATGGCGGCCTCACCGCGACATGCGTGTGAGGCCGGCTTTTATCAATCGTCGGCCTGCCCCGGTCTGGTGAGGAGCGCCGAGCGCCGGACGAACAGCCGGAATACCAGCGGCGCCAGCAGCACCACCACAATGATACGCAATATGTGGTGGCTGGATACGAAGGCGGTGTCGCCGCCGACGGCCAGTGCCACCAGGCTCATCTCGGCGAGGCCGCCAGGCGAGAAGGCCAGCACGATATCCAGCGTCGGCAGGTCGGTCAGCAGATGCAGGCCGACCGAGAAGATCAGCGTGACCGCCAGCAGGATCGCGGTTGAGATCATGGTGACCCCGACGGTACGGCGCACCAGCGCGACCTTTGTGCCGGCGAAGCGGCAGCCGATGGCGCTGCCGATCACCACCTGGGCGACGGTCACCAGCTCGAAGGGCGGCGCGTGCGATGTCAGCCCGGCCAGGTGAATGGCGGCGCTGCACAGCATCGGCCCGACCAGCAGCGAGGCCGGTAGCCGCGCCAGCTTGGCGAGGAAGGCGCCGATGACCGCGCACAGGCCGAGCAGCATCAGGTCATAGTACGGCATATCCAGGATCGAGATGCCGGTCACGCCGCGCGGTGGCGGCTCGTATCCCAGGAAATAGCGGAAGAACAGCGGCACGGTCAGCACCACCAGCAGGATGCGCGCGCCATGCGTCAGCGAGATGATGCGCTCGTCACCGCCCATCGCCGTGCCCATCATGATCATTTCCGACAGGCCGCCGGGCGAGGCGGCGAAATAGGCGGTCGCCTGGTCGTAGCCGCTGAACCGCCGGTAATAGAGATAGACCAGCCAGCCGGCGAGGCTGACATAGGCGACGATGCCGACGGCGCTGACGATCCATTGCCCCAGCTGGTCGATGATGTCGGGCCGGAAAGCACTGCCCAGCATGACGCCGAGGATGGCAAGGAAAGTGGTGCGCAGCTTCATCGCCATGCGGATCGGCACCCCGGCGATGGCGGCGGCAGTGGTGAACACCATCGCCCCCATCATCCAGGCCAGCGGCAGGCGCAGCTGCAGGAAGATGTAGCCGCCGATGGCGCCGATGGTGAGCGCCAGGGCAATCTGCCAGAGCTTCGCCGGTCCCTTGCCGCCTATGGCATCTTTTGGGCTGCCGCTGCCGTCCTTTGGCGCTGCCTCAGTCAAGGAAGCGCCCCAGCCGGACGGCGGTCTGGCCCTTGGTCAGCCGCCGCGACGGCATGATCAGCACGCAGCGGTCGTGCGGCGTGTAGACCGGCTCATCGCCGTCATGGCCGAGCAGCGAGCCCTTCTTCTCGATCACTTCCAGCCCCTTATAGTCCGCGGCGAAACGGAAGCTGTCGCTCTTCACCGTGACCGGGTCGGTGACCTGGATCACCTGCTGCGGTGGCAGGGTCTGCGTGGAGAGGTGGCTGTCCATCGTCTCCCGGTCGATCATGCCGTAATGGCCCAGGAAGCGTAGCGCGTTGTCCAGGGCGACGGTCTCACTGGATTTTTCCCAGTGCTGACCGCACTCGATCAGCAGCGCGTTGCGCGGATCGGCGGGGTCGGCGAAGAAGCGGTAGTCGCGCAGCCGCTTGCCGGCGGCATGACCCTTGTCGGACACCACGATTTCCGGGTGCTTAAGCGCGCGGGCCAGCGCGATCCCCTTCTCCAGCGGGCCGCACAGCATCAGCGGCGCGGTCGGGTGCTGCATCGAATGGATGTCGAGCAGATAGTCCACGCTGTCGATCAGCGGCCGCATCTGCCGGGCGCGGCGCAGCTCGACGCTGTCGCGCGGGCCGTCGAGGACTTCCTCCGACCAGAGCCGGTTGAAATCCTCCTCGACGAAGCGCGAGGCGGTGGGGTTGGCCGGATCGAAGCTGAGATAGGCCTCCACATTGGCGAAGCTGAGCGTCAGCTTGCCGTGCAGCGGGCGGATGTCGTTGCGGAACAGGTAATCGACGGCGATGGCGCCGCACAGTTCGTTGCCGTGGGTGACGGCGTTCACCATGACATGCGGGCCGGGCTTGCCGCTGTCGAAGGTGGTGGCATAGTCGATGCCGGTATTGCCGGCCCGGTAGGGGGCGATGTCGGGTGCGCTGAGATCGACCCTGTATTCTGCGGTGCTCACGATTTACGCCGTCCGTGCTGCGGAATGGGGCTGCGGAATGGGTCTGACGAAATTAGGCGCGTTCGGCGGTTTCATCCAGAGTCTTGCGCGTATGACAGGACTGCAAGGAACGGGACAGCCCGGAACTGGCGCTGCGGTCAGAAGCCGTGCCAGCCCTGCAGCGATCGGCTGATCGCCGTCGCCGCCTGCTGCACGATGGGTGACAGTTTCTCGCGCGCATCATCCATCGTCCAATAGGCCGTCGAGGTGGTGATGCCCAGCGCGGCGATGGGTTTGCGGTCGCCATCGAGGATCGGCGCGGCAACGGCCAGTTCGCCGAGATCGGCTTCTTCCTCGACACCGGCGAAACCGTCCTGCCGGATGCGGTCCAGCTCCGCTTCCAGGGCTGCGCGGTCGGTGATGGTGTGTGAGGTCAGCCTGACGAAGTCGGTGCGGTCCAGGATGGCGGCGCGCTCCTCCGGCGGCAGCCAGGCCAGCATGGCCCGGCCGGTGGACACGCAGAAGGCCGGCATGCGGCGGCCGATGGCGGTGTTGGAATTGATGCGCCGCTGGCTCGGCATGCGGATCGCGACCACCGCGTCGGTATCGTCCATGACCGAGACATTCACCGTCTCCTGCCACTCGTCGCGCACCGAAATGACGATGGGGATGGCGACATCGTAGAGCGGGTTCGCGCGCAGGTAGGAATAGGCGAAGTTCAGCATGCGCGGCCCCAGGCGGTAGCGCCGCGTCTTCTCATCCTTCTTCAGATAGCCAAGCTGGGTCAGCGTGTGGGTGAAGCGCTGGGCGGCGCTGGTGTTCAGGCCGGTACGCTGGGCGATCTCGCGCAGCCCCAGCGCGTCCCAGTCGCTGCCGAAAGCCTGCAGGACCGCGAGCCCCTTGCCGAGTGAGTTCACGAACAGCGGATCGTTGCGCTCTTCCTCCCGCCGTTGCGCGTCAGCGGTAAATTCTGGCGCTTCCGTATGCGTCTCCAGGGGCGTCTCCAAGGGCTTCCGGCGCATCGGCTTTACCTTTCTGGCGAGGGCCTTTCATGGCAGGCTGGAAGGCGCGTTGACAAAGCTGTAGGCTTGTCACACGATCACCGTCGTTTGTCACAGTTTTATCGCATTCCGATAGCTTTGTCACTAATAGCGATTGGACCTAACGGAATGTCGAGTGGCGGACATTGGAGGCTAGTCAGGGTTCAGAACAAATAGGAGGGTCCTTAATGAGACCTTTGATGTACACAGTCGCCGGCATGTTTACGGCGCTATCGGTCTTGGCCGCGCCGTCATCGGCAGCCGAGCTGAAGATCGCTCTTTCGACGGAACCGACATCGATCGATCCGCACTATCACAATCTGTCGCCGAACAATGCGTTGGCGACGCACATCTTCGGGGCACTGATCGAGCAGGACGAGACCCAGCAGCTGAAGCCGGGTCTGGCGCTGTCCTGGAAGCCGATCAACGACACCACCTGGGAATTCAAGCTGCGTGAGGGCGTGAAGTTCCATGACGGCTCGCCCTTCACGGCCGAGGATGTCGCCTTCACCATGAAGCGTGCCGGCAATGTGCCGGACAGCCCGTCCAGCTTCGGCATCTACACGAAGCCGATCAAGGAAGTGAAGGTCGTGGACCCGCATACGGTCCATTTCATCACCGAGAAGCCCTATCCGCTGATGCCGAACGACGTCAGCACCGTGCGCATCGTCAGCAAGAAGCACGGCGAGGGTGCCACCACCTCGGACTACAACAGCGGCAAGGCCGCCATTGGCGCCGGTCCGTACAAGCTGGTCAGCTTCACGCCGGGCCAGGCCATCGAACTGGAAGCGAACCCCAATTACTGGGGCGAGAAGCCGGCCTTCGACAAGGTGACTTTCCGGCCGGTGACCAACGCGGCCTCGCGCGTCGCGGCGCTGCTGTCGGGTGACGTCGATCTGGTCGATGGCGTGCCGACGGCCGACATCGCGCAGCTGAAGAAGAACGAGAATGTCGTCATCTCGAACGCCGTCTCGAATCGTGTCATCTATCTGCACATCGACAGCGACCGTGACGTCACCCCGCATGTGACGGGCAAGGACGGCAAGGAGATCAAGAACCCGTTCAAGGACGTGCGCGTCCGCCGGGCGATCTCCATGGCGATCAACCGCCAGGCCATTGTCGATCGGGTGATGGAAGGCGTCGCCATTCCGGCCGGCCAGCTGCTGCCGAAGGGTTTCTTCGGTGTCAGCCCGAACATCCAGGTGCCGACCTACAACCCGCAGGGTGCCAAGAAGCTGCTGGCCGAGGCCGGTTATCCGGACGGCTTCAAGCTGACCATTCATGGCCCGAACGACCGCTACATCAATGATGCGCAGATCGTTCAGGCGGTGGCGCAGATGCTGAGCCGTATCGGCATCGAGGCTGCGGTCGATACCATGCCGCGCTCGACCTTCTTCGGCCGCGCTTCCAAGCTGGAATTCAGCCTGCTGCTGGTTGGCTGGGGCTCCGGCACCGGTGAGGCTTCCTCGCCGCTGAAGTCGCTGCTGGCGACCTATAACAAGGAAACCGGCATGGGCCCGTCCAACCGTGGCCGCTACTCGAACAAGGAGTTCGACGAGACCCTCGCCAAGGCGCTGGTCACCGTCGATGACGCCGCGCGTGAGAAGCTGCTGCAGAAGGCGACTGAGATCGCAATGGCCGATGTCGGGCTGATCCCGCTGCACTATGAGGTGTCCACCTGGGCGACCCGGAAGGGCCTGACCTATGTCGGCCGTTCCGACCAGGGCACCCTCGCCACCTATGTGAAGATGGGCAACTAAAGCCCTGTACTCGCCGATGGGGGAGGGGCCTGCGGCCCTTCCCCCGCTGGCTTGATGGACGCAGGCATGACGCCTGCACTGTTTTTACCCAGGTCACGCGCGCCGCAAGGGAGCTGCCCAAGGCATGAGCGTCTTCATTCTGCGACGGCTGATGCAGAGCGTCCTGCTGATCGCCGTCATGACGGTGATCGTCTTCGCCGGGGTCTATGCCATCGGCAACCCCATCGACATTCTGATTTCCGCCGATGCCTCCCAGGAAGAATATGACCGCGCGGTTCGCGCGCTGGGCCTCGACCGGCCCTTGTGGGAGCAGTATTTCGTCTTCCTCGGCAATCTGCTGCAGGGCGACCTCGGCAAATCCTTCGTCTTCAACGAGCCGGCGCTGAGCCTGGTGTTCGCGCGCCTTCCGGCGACGCTTGAACTGGCCTTTGCCGCGATGCTGCTGTCGATCACGGTCGGCATTCCGCTCGGCATGTGGGCCGGTCTGCGGCCCGAGAGCGTTGCCGGCCGGTCGATCATGGCCGGCTCTATCCTCGGCTTCTCCCTGCCGAATTTCTGGCAGGGGCTAATGCTGATCATGATCTTCGCGGTGTTCCTGCAATGGCTGCCCGCCGGCGGCCGTGGGGAGACCGCCAGCTTCCTCGGCATGGAATCCACGCTGTTCTCGCTGGAGGGGTGGAGCCATCTGCTGCTGCCCGCCCTCAACCTGGCGCTGTTCAAGATGTCGCTGGTGATCCGCCTGACCCGTGCGGGCATGCGCGAGACGCTGCTGCTGGACTATGTGAAGTTCGCGCGTGCCAAGGGCCTGTCCACCGGGCGGGTTATCTTCGTGCATGTGCTGAAGAACATCCTGATCCCGCTGGTCACTGTCATCGGCCTGGAGCTGGGCTCGGTGATCGCCTTCGCGGTCGTCACCGAGACGATCTTCGCCTGGCCCGGCATCGGCAAGCTGATCATCGATTCGATCTTCGTGCTCGACCGGCCGGTGATCGTCTCCTACCTGATCGTCATCGTGCTGATGTTCATCACCATCAATCTGGTGGTCGATATCCTCTATTCGATCCTCGATCCCCGCGTTCGCCTGTCGGATATGAAATCATGAGCGCCGAGTCGACCGACATCATTGCCGGTGCACCCGGCCCCGAACTGGTTCCGGAGGCTGCCAAGGCCAAGGCGATCCCGCCATGGCGCCGGCTTTTCTCCAGCTTCTGCGAGAGCAAGCTGGCGGTCGTCGGCCTGATCACGCTGGTCGCGATCATTCTTGTTGCGCTGTTCGCGCCCTGGATATCGCCGCAGGATCCGTTCGACCTGTCACAGATCGACATCATGGATTCGAAGATGCCGCCGGGCTCGGAAAGCTATACCGGTCAGGTGTACTGGCTGGGCACGGACGGGCAGGGCCGCGACATGCTGAGCGGCATCTTCTACGGCCTGCGCATCAGCCTGACCGTCGGTATTCTCAGCGGCTTCTTCGCGCTTATCATCGGCACCTCGCTGGGCCTGACGGCGGCCTATTTCGGCGGCAAGATCGAAACGCTGATCATGCGCATCGTCGATCTGCAGCTCAGCTTCCCGGCCATTCTGGTGGCGCTGATGCTGCTGGCGATCCTGGGGCGCGGCGTCGATAAGGTGATCCTGGCGCTGATCATTGTGCAGTGGGCCTATTACGCCCGCACCGCGCGCAGCGCGGCACTGGTGGAACGCCGCAAGGAATATATCGAATCGGCGCGCAGCCTGGCGCTGTCCACGCCGCGCATCATCTTCCGGCACCTGCTGCCGAACTGCCTGCCGCCGGTCATCGTCATCGGCACGGTGCAGGTGGCGAACGCGATTGCGCTGGAAGCCACACTCAGCTTCCTCGGCATCGGCCTGCCGGTCACCGAGCCGTCGCTGGGCCTGCTGATCTCCAACGGCTTCAACTATCTGTTGTCTGGCCGCTACTGGATCAGCTTCTTTCCTGGCGTGGCGCTGCTTGTCACCATTGTCGCCATCAACCTGGTCGGCGACCAGCTTCGCGACATTCTCAACCCGAGGCTTCAGCGATGACCGAGTCGGTTCTGAAGGTCGAAAACCTGCAAACCCACTTCTTCACCAAGGCGGGCGTGGTCAAGTCGGTGGACGATGTGTCCTTCGAGATCGGCCGCGGCAAGGTCATGGGGCTGGTGGGTGAAAGCGGCTCCGGCAAGTCGGTCTCCGGCTTCTCGATCATGGGGCTGGTCGATCCGCCCGGCCGCGTGGTCAGCGGGCGCATCCTCTATCGCGGGCGCAACCTTGTCGGCCTGCCGGAAGCCGAGATGCGCAAGATCCGCGGGCGCCACATCGCGATGATCTTCCAGGATCCGATGATGACGCTGAACCCGGTGCTGCGCATCGACACGCAGATGATCGAGACCATCCTGGCGCATGAGGATGTGGACCGGGAAACCGCCCGGCAGCGTTCCCGCGATGCGCTGGGGCAGGTTGGCATCCCCTCGCCGGATGAGCGGCTGCAGGCCTATCCGCATCAGTTCTCCGGCGGCATGCGCCAGCGTGTGGCGATTGCCATCGCGCTGCTGAACAAGCCGGACCTGATCATCGCGGACGAGCCGACGACGGCGCTGGACGTGACGATCCAGGCGCAGATTCTCTATGAGATGCAGAAGCTGGTGCGCGAGCAGGATATGGGGCTGCTGTGGGTTACCCATGATTTGTCCGTGGTCGCCGGCCTGGCCGACGAGCTGTGCGTCATGTATGCCGGCCGTATCGTCGAACGCGGCGCGGTGGACGATGTTATAGAGACATCGGTGCATCCCTATACCCGCGGGCTGATCGGCTCGGTGCCGTCGCGCAACCCGCGCGGCCAGCCGCTCCGGCAGATTCCCGGCATGGCGCCGCCGCCCTTCGCCCTGCCGCAGGGCTGCCCGTTCCGGCCGCGCTGCCCGCGCGCCGACGATGCCTGTCTCGCGGTGCCCGAGATGGTCGAACACATGCCCGGGCGTTTCGCCCGTTGCCAGCACCCGCATCTGGAGGACGCGGCATGACCGCCGAAGCCCCCATCATCGAACTGACGGATGTTAGCAAGCGCTTCACGAAGCGCCTGGACATAGCAGCCAAGATCGTGAACCGGCTGGGCGGCAGCATGCGCGAGGAGGTGGTGCATGCGGTCGATCGCGTCAACCTGTCGGTAAAGCAGGGCGAAGTGGTTGGCCTGGTCGGCGAATCCGGTTGCGGCAAGTCCACGCTGGGCCGGGTCGTGGCGGGTATCCACGATGCGACCGAGGGAAAGGTCTTCTATCGTGGGCAGGAGGTGAACGGCCTGAGCGCTGCGGAGGCGAAGAGCGTCCAGCTGAAGGTGCAGATGATCTTCCAGGACCCGATGAGCTCGCTCAATCCGCGCCTGCGGGTGGAGGAAATCGTCGGCGAGGCGCCCAGGGTGCACGGCATCGTTCCGCGCAAGGAAATGGGCGGCTTTATCGACGATCTGCTGCTGCGCGTCGGCCTCGACCCCAGCTACAAGAAGCGCTATCCGCATCAGTTCTCCGGCGGTCAGCGTCAGCGCATCGGTATCGCCCGCGCGCTGGCGGTGAACCCGGAATTCCTGGTGTGCGACGAGGCGGTGGCCGCACTCGACGTGTCGATCCAGGCGCAGGTGCTGAACCTGTTCATGAAGCTGCGCGAGGAATTCGACCTCACCTACCTGTTCATCAGCCATGATCTGGGCGTGGTCGAGCATCTGAGCGACCGCGTGGTCATCATGTATCTCGGCCGGGTGGTGGAGAGCGCGCCGACAGACGATCTGTTCAAGGCGCCAAACCATCCCTACACCCAGGCACTGCTGGCCGAGGTGCCGAGGCTGGAGCCGGGGCGCCGTATCTTCGAGCCGATCAAGGGCGAGATTCCCTCACCGCTGGATCCGCCGCCGGGCTGTCACTTCCATCCGCGCTGCCCGCATGCCCATGCGCGTTGCAAGGCGGAGGTACCGGTGCTGAAGGAAATCGCCCCCAACCGCTTCTCCGCCTGTCATCTGAACGACCAGCAATAGAGCCGGGAGGCCCTGATGTTCCGACCCGACGCCGCGATTGCGGCCCTGCTGGAGGCGCGGCGCAGCCGCACGCGGCTGACGGCGTTGCCGGAGGGGGCACGACCCGGCTCGGTGGCCGATTCCTATGCGGTTCAGGACGGTGTGACGCAGGCGCTGGGGCGGGTGGGTGCATGGAAGATCGGCGCGAAATCGCCGGCCGATAATCCGCTGTCAGCCCCGATCCAGCAGAGCGATGTGATCGACAGCGGGGCGAGCCTGCCGCGCGACCGGTTCAACATCGTCATCATCGAGGCGGAGGTCGCTTTCCGCTTTGGCCGTGACCTGCCGGCATCTGGCGCGCCCTATGACGATGCGGCGATCCTGGCAGCCATCGAGAGCGCGCATCCGGCCATCGAGATCGTCGATAGCCGCTTCGCCGACATCGAGAATCTCGACCCGCTCAGCAAGCTGGCCGACTTCCAGCTCAATGGCGGGCTGGTTGTGGGGGTGGCGCTGCGCGACTGGCAGGGGCTGGACCTGAAGGGCATCACCGCCAGCGTCACCATCGACGGCAAGACCGTGATCGAGAAGACCGGCGGCAACCCGGCGGGCGATCCGCGCTGGCTGGCGCTCTGGGCGGCCAACAATTTGATCGCGCGCGGCCATCCGATCCGCGCCGGGCAGGTGGTCACCACCGGCTCCTATGTCGGCATGCTGCCGGCACCGCAGGGCGGCGAGATTGTCGCCACCCTGTCAGGCGTCGGCAGCGTTTCCGTCAAGATCAGCTAGTTATTCGGCGGCCTCATTCCGCCGCCTGGCGGGTACTGGCCAGAAGCGCGCCGCGGAGCGCCTCGCCCAGCCGCTTCGCGGAAGCCGGGTTCTGACCGGTGATGAGGTTGCCGTCGCGCACCACATGCGTCTCGAACAGTCCGGCATTCTCGAATTCCGCGCCCAGTTCCCTGAGCTTTGTTTCCAGCAGGAACGGGACGACGTCCTCCAGCTCCACCTTGCGCTCCTCGGCATCGGTGAAGGCGTTCACGCGGCGGCCTTTAACCACCGGCGTGCCGTCCGGACGCTTGGCCTCGACGAGGCCCGCCGGGCCATGGCAGACGGCGGCAACCGGCTTGCCGGCGGCATCGAGTTCCCCGACCAGCTTGGCCAGCGCCGTATCCTTCGGCAGATCCCACATGGTGCCGTGGCCGCCCGGCAAGTAGATGCCGGAAACCTCGGCCGCCTTGATCGAATCCGTGCGGGCGGTGCTCTTCAGCGCCTGCATGGCCTTCTCGTCATCCAGGAAGCGGTCGACGGAATTGACGTTTTCGCCGTGCGGCTTCAGCGAACCGGGATCGGCTTTCACCTCGCCGCCGGCGGGCGAGGCGAATATCACCTCAAAGCCCGCATCGCGCAGGATGTAGTAGGGGGTGCTCAGCTCCTCGAAATGGAAGCCGGTCTGCCGCCCGGTATCGCCGAGTTCGGTATGGCCGGTGACGACGAACAGGAAGGGATTGGTCATGGGAAACCTCCTTGGGGTTCCGGAAACATGACTCCCAGATAAGAGGCTTCGCCGCGATTGTAAGGGGTGGGCGTCAGCTTGTCGCGGTGGCGATTGCCGCACCGCTGTCCAGCATTTCCTTGATTTCCGCGTCGCTGTAGCCGGCCTCGCGCAGCACTTCGGCGGTGTGTTCGCCATAGACCGGCGCACCCGATTGCGGCCCGCCCGGCGTACCGGAAAAGGCGATGGGCAGGCCGATGGTCTTCACCGGACCCAGTGTCGAATGTTCGACCTCGGTGATGACGCCGCGCGCCAGCGCCTGCGGGTCGCGGTGCATTTCCGGAATGGTCAGGACCGGGCCGGCGGGCAGGCCAACGGCTTCCAGCCGGGCGAGCCAGTCGGACGTGGTGCGGGTCTGGAAGATCGGGTTCAGGATCTCGACCAGCGCCGGCAGGTTGGTCATCCGGCTGGCATTGCTGGAAAACCGCGGATCGTCGTTCAGCTGCGGCGCCTCGATGGCCTTCAGCAGGCGTTCCCAGTTGGCCTGATTGGCGGCGCCGATATTGATCCAGCCATCCTGCGTCGGGAAGGCCTGATAGGGCGCGTTCAGCGGATGGGCGGAGCCGATCGGCTGCGGCGTCTCGCCCGTGGCGAAGCAGATCGCCGATTGCCAGTAGGTGTGCACGATGCCGGCTTCGAACAGCGAGGTATCGACCTTCTGGCCTTCGCCGGTCTTCAGCCGGCTGGTATAGGCGGCCAGCACGCCCATCGCGGCGATGATGCCCGCCGTGATGTCGGTGACCGGCGCGCCGACCTTCACCGGCGGGCGGCCCTCGCCCTCCCCGGTGATACTCATCAGGCCGCTCATGCCCTGGGCGATCAGGTCGAAGCCGCCACGATCCGCATAGGGGCCGGTGCGGCCGAAGCCGGAAATCTCGCAATAGATCAGGCCGGGATTGATCTTGCGCAGCTCCTCATAACCGAGGCCCAGCTTCTCCATCGTGCCCATGCGGTAATTCTCGATCACCACATCGGCGCCCTCCAGCAGCCGGTGCACCGCCTGCTTGCCGGATTCGGTCTTCAGGTCGAGTGCGATGCCCCGCTTGTTGCGGTTCATCATCATATAGGCGGCGGGCTGATCCTCGATCAGCGGGGGCACGAAGCGGCGGGCATCGTCGCCGCCCGGCACCTTCTCCACCTTCACCACATCGGCGCCCATATCGGCCAGCATCAGGCCGCAGACCGGCCCGGCCATGATGTGCGCCAGTTCGATGACTTTCAGGCCGGAAAGCGGCCCCTTTTGCCGTGCGGGCATGATTTCCTAATCACTCACTCTCAACGGTAGAACAGTTCGACCAGCGCCATCGGCACGGCCGGCACATAGGTTACAAGCATCAGCACGGCGAACAGAACCCCGATGAAGGGCAGGTTGACCCGCGTCACCGCCCACATATCCGCTTTGGCGATGGAGCAGGAGGTCATCAGCACGCTGGCGACCGGCGGGGTCTGCTGGCCGATGCCGAGATTCAGCGTGACCACCAGGCCGAAATGCACCGGGTCGATGCCGACCGCATTCACCAGCGGCATGACGATGGGCACCACCAGGATGATCGCCGCAGCCGAGTGCAGGAACAGGCCGATCACCAGGAAGAACACGTTCAGGATCGCCAGCACCGCGTATTTGTCGCTGGTGATGGAGGACAGCCAGAGTGCCAGCTTCTGCGGAATCTGCTGTTCGGTCAGATAGACGCCGAGCAGGGCGGAGGTCGCCACCAGCAGCATGACCACGGCGGTCTGGATCGCGCCTTCCATCATCGAGTTGTAGAGATGGGTCAGGTCCAGTTCGCGATAGATCACGCCGCCGATGAACAGCGCGGCCACCACGGCGAGGCCGGCGCCCTCGGTTGCCGTGACCCAGCCGCCGAAGATGCCGCCCAGGATGATCAGCGGCAACAGGAAGGCCCAGGCGGCTTCCTTGAAGGTCTCCTTCAGGCGGGCCAGGCTGAACACTTCCTCGACCGGATAGTTGTAGCGGCGGGCATACCAGTAGGCCAAACCCATCATGCCGCCGCCGCCCAGGATGCCGGGCACGATGCCGGCGACGAAGATCTGCACCACCGAGGCATCCGCCATGACGGCGTAGAGGATCATCGGGATCGAGGGCGGGATGATGACCGCCAGCGTCGCCGAGGAGGAGGTGATGGCGGCCGCGAATTCCTTCGGGTAGCCCTTCTTCTTCATCGCCGGGATCAGGATCGAGCCCATCGCCGCGACATCCGCCACGGCGGAGCCGGAGATTTCCGCGAAGAACATTGAGGTGCCGATATTCACCATCGCCAGGCCGCCCTTCACGAAGCCGAACAGCGCCGAGGCGAAGGCGATCAGCCGGCGTGACAGGCTGGAGGAATTCATGATGGCGCCGGCCAGGATGAACAGCGGGATTGCCAGCAGCGGGAAGCTGGTGGCGCCGTTGAACAGCACCAGCGCCGCGTTCAGCATCGATTCCATGCCCGACGAGTAGATCATCGCCGCCATGGCGACGATGCCGAGCGAGATTGCAATGGGAACGTTCAGCAGGATGAGGGCGACCAGCGCCACGAACATGACCGCGACGATCATCGCAGCGCCTCCTCAAGCTGCTTTTGCTCGTGATCGAGAATGCCCCCGCCGCGCGCCTGCGCCAGCACTTCGGGCAGGCTGAACAGCTGCGCCAGGATGAACAGCACACTGCCGATCGGGATGACCGACTGGGTGAGGGTGGTGGTGACGTTCGGCAGGCTAACCAGCGTGTCGCCCTGCAGGATCTGCAGCACCTCCCAGCCGAACCAGCCGAGGATGGCGAAGAAGCCGATGACGCAGGCCTCGGCGAACAGCACTGCAGCCACACGCATCTGCGGCGCCATTGCATTCACCAGACCGGGAAAGCCGATATGGGCGCGCTTCAGGGCGGCCAGCGAGGCGCCGTAATAGGTCAGCCAGGCCAGCATGATCGAGGCGACCTCGTCGTACCAGACCAGCGACCAGCCCATTTTCCGGTAGGTGACGCCCATGATGATGATCACCGTCAGGCTGGCGAGCAGGAAGATGACGAAAGCCGTCAGGGTCTTTTCGAAAACGGTCCTCAAGGCGGCGAACACTGTGGGCGATCCTTGGCTAGCGGAAACGAGGCTTGGGGTGGGCAAAAAAAAGCCCTGCCGGCGGCAGCCGACAGGGCGTCATGGCAGTGTGGTTACATTCCGGTGCCGAGGGCGATGGCCTGATCGACCAGCTTGCCGCCGGCCGGCACATCCTTGCCGAACTCCGCATAGACTTCCTTGCTGGCGGCGATGAAGGCGTCCTTGTCGGCCTCGTTCACCGCGACGCCGGCAGCCTTGATCTTGGCCAGCAGATCGTCCTCCAGCTTCACCGCCTGCTCATAGACGTAGGGCTGGGTTTCCCTGGCGGCTTCGCTCAGCGCCTTGCGGACATCCTCCGGCAGAGAGTCCCACTTGCGCGCACCCGCCACGATATAGGCCGGGGTATAGACATGGCCGGTCATCGACAGGTACTTCTGCACTTCCTGGAACTTGGTGGAGTAGATCTGCGTCAGCGGGTTCTCCTGCCCGTCCATCACGCCGGTCTGCAGCGCCACGAACACTTCCGACAGGGCCATCGGCGACGGGTTGGCGCCATAGCTCTGGAACATCTTCACGCGCCATTTGCCCTTCGGCGTGCGCAGCTTGATGCCCTTCAGGTCTTCCGGCTTCACGATGGGGCGGACATTGTTGGTGATGTGGCGGAAGCCGTTTTCCCACACCGCCAGAACCTTGTAGCCCTTGGCCTCGGCCATCGGCGCGAGGGAGGGCCACACCACCTCCTTCTCGATCTTCTTCATATGCTCGCGGTTCTTCACGAGATACGGCATCTCGAACATGCCGAAGGCATCGACCTCGGATGACATGACGGTCGAGGGCAGGGCGAACTCGACGGTACCGAGCCGCAGCTTCTGCAGCAGCTCCTTGTCGCCGCCAAGCTGGCTGGAGCCGAAGGTGACGACCTTGGCCTTGCCGCCCAGCTTCTCGTTGGCGCGGCGCGCGAACTCGTTGGCCGACAGTTCGAACAGTGAGCCCGGGCCGCCGACATGGCCGAATTTCAGCTCCATCTGCGCCTGGGCCGGCATGGCCAGCCCGCCGGCCAGCAGCACGGCGCTTGCGATAAACAGTTTCCTCATGACGTTTCCTCCATCTCCTGTTGATGTATGGGGCCGGTCTTGGTGCCGGCTCTTCCATCGGATTATGCTTGTATTTCGGTGTGCCTCGCCATCATTAGTTGTCGCGCATTTTATCTAGTCCAGTGGCCTCAGGCGGCGGCGCTTTTCGCCCCGGTGTTGGCCTCGCCCAGATAGGCCAGCGCTTCCGCCACGCCGCTTGCCTTGATCGGCACGCCGGCCAGCTTCAGCCCCATCTCGACGCCGGACAGCGTGCCGGCCAGCGCCAGATCGTTGAAATCGCCCAGATGGCCGATGCGGAATACCTTGCCGGCAACCTTGCCGAGGCCGGCGCCCAGCGACATGTCGAACTTGTCCAGGATGATCTTGCGCAGCGCATCGGCATTGTGGCCGTCCGGCATCAGCACGGCGGTCAGCGCGCTGGAATATTCCTCCGGGTTCTTCGCCAGGATTTCCAGACCCCAGCCGCGCACCGCGCGCCGGGTCGCCTCGGCATGCCGGTCATGACGGGCGAACACATTGTCCAGCCCTTCCTCCAGCAGCATGTCGAGGGCTTCCTTCAGCCCGTAGAGCAGGTTGGTCGCCGGGGTGTAGGGGAAATAGCCCTTCTCGTTGGCCGCCAGCATCGGCGCCCAGTCCCAGTAGGATTTCTGCAGGCCGGCTTTCTTCGACGCGGCAATCGCCTTGTCGCTGATTGCGTTGAAGGACAGGCCCGGCGGCAGCATCAGCCCCTTCTGCGAGCCGGCGACGGTGACATCCACGCCCCACTCGTCATGGCGGTAGTCGATGGAGCCGAGCGACGAAATCGTATCGACCAGGAACAGCGCGGGATGGCCGGCGGCGTCGATCGCCTTGCGGATCAGCCCGATGCGGCTGGTCACGCCGGTCGAGGTCTCGTTATGCACGGCGCACACCGCCTTGATGGTGTGGGTCTTGTCTTCGGTCAGTTTGGCCTCGATCAGCGCCGGATCGACGCCACCGCGCCAGTCGCCGGGCACAAAATCGACGGTCAGGCCCAGCCGGCCCGCCATCTCCTGCCACAGGCTGGCGAAGTGGCCGGTCTCGACCATCAGCACCTTGTCACCGGGCGACAATGTGTTGACCAGCGCGGCTTCCCACGCGCCAGTACCCGAGGCCGGGAAGATGATGACCGGATTCTTCGTCTTGAATACCGGCTTCAGTCCGTCCAGCACATATTTGCCCAGCACGCCGAATTCCGGCCCGCGATGATCCATGGTCGGCGCGTCGATGGCGCGCAACACCCGGTCGGGAACGTTGGTCGGACCAGGAATCTGCAGGAAATGGCGGCCGGCACGGTAGGTCATGATCGATATCTTCTTTGTCTGAGTTGGCGCCCAGAGGGGGTGTCCAAGGGCAGCCCGATTGCGGTTGATTTGCATAGTGCATGCAATTTGCCGGGGTATGTCAAGCTGCCATTACCGGCGCGTCACTGTTCTGCAATGCAGCATTTTCAACGAAATCGCCGATATTGCAGGATTCGCATCAGGTGGTTCAGGGCGTGCGTTGAATTTTGCATGCAAAATGCTAGGCTTTCCTGCAATCGCTTGCGTTCGCCCGTGAAGCGCGCAACTCTCGCATCCTCCGCCTGTAACTGGCCCCTATAACTGGAAAGCCCGATCCCGTGTCCGCCATCCAGCCAGCCGCCAAGCCGGTATCCAAGCCTGCCTCTTCTTCCCGCAAGGCCCGCATCGCGCCGGGCGATAGCGACCTCGCCGCGCGCCTGCGCCGGGAGATGGAAGGCGATGTGCTGTTCGACGGTTTCAGCCGCGGGCGCTATTCCACCGACGCCTCGATCTATCAGATCGAGCCGCTGGGCGTCGTCGTGCCGCACAGCGAAGCGGATGTGCTGCGCGCGCTGGACATTGCGCGCGATGAGGGCGTGCCCGTGCTGCCGCGCGGCGGCGGCACCTCGCAATGCGGGCAGACGGTGAACGAGGCGCTGGTCATCGACCACAGCCGGTTCCTGAATGACGTGATCTCGGTCGATCCGGAGGCGCGGACGGCCTGGGTGCATCCCGGCATCACGCTGGACAAGCTGAACAAGCAGCTGAAGGGCACCGGCCTGTTCTTCCCGGTCGATATCTCGACCGGCAGCCGGGCCACCATCGGCGGCATGGCCGGCAATAATTCCTGCGGCTCGCGGTCCCTGCGTTATGGCAACATGGTGCATAATGTCCGCGCCATCGAGGCGATTCTGGCGGACGGTACCGAGGCGTTTTTCGGTCCGGTGCCGGGCAATCTGGACGGGCTGGAGGGCAATCCGCGCTATCTGGAAATCGTACAGAGGATGCGTGCGCTCGGCCTGCGCGAGGCCGACGAGATCAGGGCCCGTATCCCGGATATCCTGCGCAAGATCGGCGGTTACAACATCGAGACGATCAAGCCGGAGGGGCACAACATGTCCCATCTGCTGGTCGGCTCCGAGGGCACGCTGGGCTGGTTCCAGCGGATCCAGCTGGATTTGCAGCCGATCCCGCCGCACAAGGCGCTGGGCGTCTGCCATTTCCCGACCTTCCGCAAGGCGATGGAAGCCACCCAGCACATTGTGAAGCTGGGGCCGACGGCGGTGGAGCTGGTCGACCGCACGATGATCGACCTGGCGCGCGACATCCCGGCCTTCCGCGAGACGGTGGACAAATTCGTCGTCGGCGAGCCGGAGGCACTGCTGCTGGTCGAATTCGCCGGCGAGGACAGGGACGAGCAGCTGCGCGGCCTGGCCAGTCTGGTCGAGCTTATGGGCGATCTGGGCTTCCCCGGCGCCGTGGTCGAGGCGGCCGATCCGAAATTCCAGAGCGAGATCTGGGAGATCCGCAAGCAGGGGCTGAACATCATGATGTCGATGAAGGGCGACGGCAAACCCGTTTCCTTCATCGAGGATTGCGCCGTACCGCTGGAGGATCTGGCCGATTACACCGAGCGGCTGACCGACATCTTCACCAAATACGGCACCAAGGGCACCTGGTACGCCCATGCCTCGGTCGGCACGCTGCATGTGCGCCCGATCCTGAACATGAAGACCGAGGAGGGTGCCAAAAACATGCGCGCCATCGCCGAGGAAGCCTTCGCCATGGTCCGCGAGTACAAGGGTTGCCATTCCGGCGAGCATGGCGACGGCATCGTGCGCTCGGAATTCCACGAGCCGATGTATGGCAGCCGCATCGTCCGCGCCTTCGAAGAGGTGAAGGACGAGTTCGACCCTGAGGGGATGATGAATCCCGGCAAGATCGTCCGTGCGCCGAAGATGGATGACCGCAGCCTGTTCCGCTTCAAGCCCGGCTATGCCATCCAGCCGCTCACGACGGCGCTGGACTGGAGCGAGTGGGGCGGCATCTCGGGTGCGGTCGAGATGTGCAACAACAATGGCGCCTGCCGCAAGGCCGATCCCGGCGTCATGTGCCCCAGCTACCGCGCTACCGGCGAGGAGAAGGACGTGACGCGTGGCCGGGCCAATTCCCTGCGGCTCGCCTTGTCCGGCCAGCTCGGCCCCGACGCGCTACTGTCGGACGATATGTACCAGACCATGGATCTGTGCGTCGGCTGCAAGGGCTGCAAGCGCGAATGCCCGACCGGCGTCGATATGGCGAAGATGAAGATCGAGTTCCTGCATCATTACCGCAGGAAGCACGGGCTGCGCCTGAAGGACCGGCTGGTCGCCTATCTGCCGCGCTATGCCGGTTTGGCCTCGAAGCTGGCGCCGCTGCTCAATCTGCGTGACCGGATTCCGGGCCTGCCGTTCCTGACCGAAAAGCTGCTGGGCCTGTCCGCAAAGCGTAGCCTGCCGCAATGGCGCCGGGACGCGTTCCGCGCGCCGGGCCTGTCCACCGGGCCGGCGGACGGCAATGCGGTCGTGCTGTTCGTCGATAGCTTCAACCGCTATTTCGATGTGGAGAATGCCCGCGCCGCTGTCGCCGTGCTGACCGCCGCCGGCTACCGCGTGCATTTCGCCACCCCGCCGGAGGACCGGCCGCTGTGCTGCGGCCGTACCTTCCTCGCTGCCGGGCTGGTCGATGAGGCGAAGGCCGAATCGCGGCGCATGCTGGACACGCTGAAACCCTATATCGAGGCCGGCGTGCCGGTGCTAGGGCTGGAGCCGTCCTGCCTGTTCACATTGCGCGACGAGTTCCGCTCGATGCATCCGGGGGCCGAATCCGATGCGCTGGCGGAGCGCGCCATGCTGCTGGAGGAATTCCTCGCCGCCGAGGCGAAGGCCGGTCGCCTGAAATTGGATTTGAAGCCCATCGCCGCCAGCAAGGCGCTGCTGCATGGCCATTGCCACCAGAAGGCCTTCGCCGCCATGCCGGCGGTCCAGCAGGTGCTGAAGCTGGTGCCGGGTCTGAATGTCGAGACCATCGAGAGTTCCTGTTGTGGCATGGCCGGCGCTTTCGGCTATGAGGCGGAGCATTACGAGGTGTCGATGAAGATGGCCGAGGCCGCCCTGCTGCCCGCCATCCGCAAGGCCGACGCAAACGCGATCCTGGTTGCCGACGGCACGTCGTGCCGGCATCAGATTCACGATGGCGCGGCCCGCGAGGCGGTGCATGTCGTCCGCGTGCTCGAAATGGCGCTGGCGAAGGCATAGGATAGGCCATGGCCCTCGTCATCCCCGATAGCGCACCCAATGGCGTAACGGAACAGCGCATCTCCCGCCGCTCGCTGCATGACGAGGTGGTGGAGCGGCTGCGTGACCTGATCGTCGAGGGCGAGCTGGAACCCGGCAAGCGCGTGCCGGAGCGCGTGCTTTGCGAGCGTTTCGGCATCTCCCGCACGCCGCTGCGCGAGGCGCTGAAGGTGCTGGCCTCGGAAGGGCTGGTCGAACTGCTGCCAAATCGCGGTGCGGTCGTAGCCCCGCTGACCGCGGTGGAGCTGGACGAGATCGTCGAGGTGATGGTGGCCCTGGAAGGGCTGGCGGGATCGCTGGCGGCCAGCCGCATGACCGATGCGGCGATCGCCGAGGTAAAGGCGCTGCATTACGAGATGCTGGCCTGCCACGCGCGCGCCGACCTGCATCTCTATTTCAAGCTGAACCAGGCAATCCACCTGGCGATCATCGAAGGGGCGGGCAACGCCACACTGGCGCAGACCTATGGCGCGCTGAACGGGCGCATCCGGCGGTTCCGCTATATGGCCAACCTGTCCGGCGAGCGCTGGGATCATGCGGTGGCCGAGCATGACCTGATTCTGGACGCGCTGGTGAAGCGCGATTCAGCGCTGCTGTCGCGGCTGCTGGCCGATCACCTGAGGAACAAGTACCAGCATCTGAAGCAGGCCTATGAGGCCGCTTCGGAGACCAGCCAGGCGGCCGAGTAGCCGGGTTTCCTACTTTTCGTGCTGGCGGACGAAGCTGGCGATGCGCGGCATGATCTGCTCGCGCCAGCGCCTGCCGTTGAAGATGCCGTAATGGCCGACGCCCTTCTGCAGGTAATGCTCCTGCATGGATTTCGGCAGCTTCTTCACCAGATCATGCGCCGCCAGCGTCTGGCCGGGGGCGGAGATGTCGTCCAGCTCGCCCTCGATGGTCATCAGCGCGGTCTTGGTGATGGCGGCGGGATCGACCCGCTCGGTGCGCCAGCGCAGCGTGCCCTTCGGCAGCGAGTGCAGCTTGAACACCCGCTCTACCGTGTCGAGGTAGAAGTCGGCCGCGATGTCCTGCACGGTCAGATACTCATCATAGAAGCGGCGGTGCCCGTCGGCCGACTCGCCATCGCCGCGGACCAGATGCTTGAACTGGTCGATATGGGCATGGAAGTGCCGGCTCGGATTCATCGAAATGAACGCGCCGACCTGCATGAAGCCCGGATAGACCCGCCGGCCAGCACCCGGATAGTGCAGCGGCACGGTGGTCACCACATGACGCTCGAACCAGTCGAGCGGCCGGTTTTCGGCAAAGCGGGTGACGATGGTGGGGTTGGCGCGCGTATCGACCGGGCCGCCCATCAGCACCATGCTGCGGGGCTGCGCCGTGTCGCCGGCGGCGGCCATCAGCGAGACGGCGGCCAGCACCATGGGGGCCGGCTGGCAGACCGCGATCAGGTGAATGTCGCGGCCCAGATGCCGCATGAACTGCATCAGGTAGTCGATATAGGAGTCGAGGTCGAAACTGCCTTCCGAGGCGGGGATTCCCCGCGCATCGTGCCAGTCGGTCACATAGACGTCGTGCCCCGGCAGTAATGCCTGGACCGTGCCGCGCAGCAATGTCGCGAAATGGCCGGACATCGGCGCGACCACCAATACCTGCGGATCGTTCAGCGCCTTGGCATCGCGCTTGAAATGCAGCAGGTCGCAGAAGGGCAGGCTGAGGACGACTTCCTGGGTCACGGGCACGGGTTTGCCGTCGATCTGCGTCGTATGCAGGCGCCATTCCGGCTTGTGGCGCTGCTTGATGACGCCCTCCAGCACTTCCGCGCCGGCGGCCAGCGACTGGCCCCACTGCGTGTAGCTGAGCGGCATCCAGGGGTTGCGCATCAGCGCCTGGGTCGCGTCGGTCATGATACGCACAGGGGCGAGCGCCGCCTGCTGCATCTCATAGAGATGGTAGAGCATATTCATTTGTGCCTTTCCGCCTGGTGACCCTAGCCTTGCCGGTATCGGCGGCCGGGTATCCTGAACCGGTGGTGCGTTCCTCGTTTTTGATTATGGGCTCCAATCCCTTCGGATTGGTTAAGGCCGATTCTAGGTTCGAATCGATATGTTTGCCTATAATATCTAATACTCGTGGCAAATACAGTGACCGCAACCAAATCTTGCGTCAAGCCGGCACGCGTTCGCGCTGCCGCTCCTTAGCTGGCATTTTATATTGTTGCTTTATGCGCAACGGCCATGGACGGACGGCGCGGATGTCCTATGTGCAAGGGGCATGACGCCTCGTCGCGAAGACGCCCGTCCCCGATAAGCCCGTCCCGAAACAGCCGGCATTGGCTTTGCGTTTGGGGGAGGGTAGGGTTCGTGCCGTTTCCGTGTTTCCGTCTAGAATTTCTTAGCCCGTCAGGTTTTCCATGATCGCAATCAGCAGCGCCTTCGATGGCGGCAACATCGAGGTTGTCTCTCTGCAGGACGCCACCGCCCGCCTGCGCATCCGCAAGGATAATGCGGCGGACTTCTCGCAATGGTTCTATTTCCGCGTCACCGGGACACGAGGGCGGGCGCTGACCCTGGTCATCGAGAATGCCGGCGATGTGTCCTATCCGGGCGGCTTCGAGAATTATCACGCCGTCGCCTCCTATGACCGGCAGGACTGGTTCCGCGTGCCGACCCGGTTCGACGGCAAGATCATGACCATCGAGCATGTGCCGACCTCGGATGCGGTCTATTACGCCTATTTCGCACCCTATTCGATGGAACGGCACGCCGATCTGGTGGCCGATGCGCTGACCTCACCGCTGGTCGCGCTGGAGGTGCCGGGCAGGACGCTGGACGGGCAGGATATCGACATCCTTGAGATTGGCGAGCCGGGTGAGGGCAAGCCGGCCCTTTGGGTGATCGCGCGCCAGCATCCCGGCGAGACCATGGCCGAATGGTGGGTCGAGGGCTTCCTCGACCGGCTGCTCGACCCGGCGGACGCGGCATCCCGCGCGCTGCTGGAACGCGCCGTGCTCTATGTCGTTCCCAACATGAACCCGGATGGCAGCCGGCGCGGCAACCTGCGGACCAACGCAACGGGCGCCAATCTGAACCGCGAATGGAAGGACCCCAGCCTGGAGCGCAGCCCGGAAGTGTTCCATGTCCGCCAGCGCATGATCGAGACCGGCATCAAACTCTGCCTCGACGTGCATGGCGACGAGGTGCTGCCGTATAATTTCATCGCCGGTTTCGAGGGCGTGCCCTCGGTGACGCCGGCGCGGCTTGCGCTGCTGGAGGAATTCAAGGATCGCTATGCCGCGCTCAACCCGGACTTCCAGACCGCGCATGGCTATCCGCCATCGGCGCCGGGCAAGGGCAACCTCACCACTTCCACCGGCTATCTGGCGGAATTCCAGGGCGTGCTGGCGATGACGCTGGAACAGCCCTTCAAGGACACCGCCGACACGCCGCGCCCGGAGGAGGGCTGGTCGCCGGAGCGCGCCATGCGGCTGGGCGCGTCGGTCATCGACGTGCTGCTGCCGATGGCGTCGAAGCTGTAGGGGCGGCGGCGCTGTAGGATCAAGAGAGGGAAGAGAAGATGATTACGCTCTATGGCATTCCGAACTGCGGCACGGTGAAGAAGGCGCGTGTCTGGCTGGAGGAAAAGGGCGTGGACTATCAGTTCCACGACTTCAAGAAGCAGGGGCTGGACGCCGGAACCGCCGAGGCCTGGGTGAAGGAACTGGGCACCGACAAGCTTGTGAACCGCAAGGGCACCACCTGGCGCAAGCTCGACGACGCCACCCAGGCGCTGCTGCAGGGCCAGAATCCGGTACCGTCAATCCTGGAAAACCTGTCGGTCATCAAGCGCCCGGTCATCGATCTGGGCGACCGCCGGCTGGTCGGCTTCGGGCCGGAGCAGGTATCCGCCCTGGAAAGCCGGCTCTGAGATGGCGATCCGCCGGCTTGGCCTGATCGGCTATGGCGCCATCGGCAAGGCGGTCTGCACCGCCTTCGCCGGCGACGATCTGGTGAAGATTCCGGCTGTTCTGGCGCGCCGTGTACGCGATCTGGGGCCGGACGGGCCGATCGTCCTGACCGAGCCGGAGCAGTTCTTTCAGCAGCAGTTCGACGCCGTGCTGGAAGTGGCCGGCCATCAGGCGCTGCGCGACTATGGCGAGCGCGTGCTGCTGAGCGGCGCCGATCTGGTCGTCACCTCCATCGGTGCCTTCGCCACCGACCCCGAGCTGCTGGAGCGGCTGACCGACGCGGCGGCGCGGTTCGGCCGCCGCCTGATCATTGCTTCGGCCGGTATCGGTGCGCTGGACATCTTGTCCGCCGCCGCCGTCGGCGGGCTGGACAGCGTACGGATGGTGGTGCGCAAGGATCCCACCGCCTGGGTCGGGACCATCGCGGAGGAAAAGTTCGACCTCGACGCGATGACGGAGCCGACCGTGCTGTTCGAAGGCTCGGCGCGCGAAGGGGCAAGGCTCTTCCCGCAGAATGTGAACATCTCGGCGGCGGTGGCGCTGGCCGGGCTTGGCCTCGACAAGACGCACCTCACCATCATCGCTGACACCACGATCACCACCCATATCATCGAGGTGGAGGCGCACGGCGTATTCGGCAGCTTCCGCTTCGTCGAGGATGTCGTCCCGACCGAGGACAATCCGAAGACCGGGAAGATTGTCGCCATGGCGGTTGTGAAGACCGTCCGTCAGCTTGCCTCACCCATGGTCGTCGGCCTCTGACAAGACCTTGCGAATCGCTCGCAAGCGCTTGTGACGCTTGAATTCTTCTTGACCGGTGCTAATTATATCGTACTAATCCGGTCCAGTTTTATGAATGACCGGTTTTGGCGCCGCAAGAAGGCAGAAACATGATTCGGCTCAACCGATTGACGGATTACGCGATTGTCGTGCTCGGGCAGCTCGCCCAGCTGCGGGAACCTTCCGAGTCTTCCGGCGCGAAGGCGGGCGACCCGACCGGTTCCAGGACGGCGGCGCAGCTCGCCCAGGATACCGGCGTTCCGCTGCCGACTGTCTCCAAGGTGCTGAAGATGCTGGCGCACGGCAAGATCATCGCCTCGCAGCGCGGCGTGGCCGGCGGATACACGCTGAGCCGCGATCCCAGGGCGATTACCGTGGCCGATATCATCACCGCGATGGAAGGGCCGATTGCGCTGACGGCCTGTGTCGATGGCGCTGTCGGCAGCTGCGATGTGGAGGCGTTGTGCGCCATGCGCGGCAACTGGGACAAGGTGAACCGGGCGATCCGCGCGGCGCTGTCGGCGGTGACGCTGCAGGAAATGTTGTCGACACCGTCGGCTTTCGAGATGTTCCCGCCTCTGGCGGCGCGGCGCGACGACGTCCGCGCGCAGTGAGGCATAGGAGATAGGCAAGAAATCATGGTTGGCACGGCTGAAACTCTCGAGCACGTCAAGGCGGTAGAAGACCAGAAGTACAAGTATGGCTTCATCACCGATATTGAGATGGAGCGCGCGCCGCGTGGGCTGAGCGAGGACATCGTTCGCTTCATCTCGGCCAAGAAGGGCGAGCCGGAGTGGATGCTGGAATGGCGCCTGAAGGCCTATCGCCACTGGCTGACCATGGAGGAGCCGGACTGGGCGAAGGTCGGCTATCCGCCGATCGACTATCAGGACGCCTATTATTACGCCGCGCCGAAGTCGAAGGATGACAAGCCGAAGAGCCTGGACGAGGTCGATCCCGAACTTCTGGCAACCTACGAGAAGCTGGGCATTCCGCTGCAGGAGCAGAAATGGCTGGCCGGCGTGGCTGTCGATGCCGTGTTCGACAGCGTGTCGGTGGCCACCACCTATAAGAAGAAGCTGGAGGAGAAGGGCATCATCTTCTGCTCGATCTCCGAGGCGCTGCGCGACCATGGCGAGCTGGTGCGCCAGTATATCGGCTCGGTCGTGCCCTACAGCGACAATTTCTTCGCCACGCTGAATTCGGCGGTCTTCACCGACGGCTCCTTCGTCTATATCCCCAAGGGCGTGCGCTGCCCGATGGAGCTGTCCACCTATTTCCGCATCAACGCGTCGGAAACCGGCCAGTTCGAGCGTACCCTGATCATCGCCGACGAAGGCTCCCACGTCTCCTATCTGGAGGGCTGCACGGCACCGCAGCGCGACGAGAACCAGCTGCATGCCGCGGTGGTCGAACTGGTCGCGCTGGACGATGCCGAGATCAAATACTCGACGGTGCAGAACTGGTATCCGGGCGACGAGAACGGCAAGGGCGGTATCTATAACTTCGTCACCAAGCGCGCCGCCTGCCGGGGCCGCAACTCGAAGGTCTCCTGGACCCAGGTCGAGACCGGTTCGGCGATCACCTGGAAATATCCCAGCTGTATCCTGCAGGGCGAGAATTCGGTCGGTGAATTCTATTCCGTCGCCATCACCAACAACATGCAGCAGGCCGATACCGGCACCAAGATGATCCATATCGGCAAGAACACGCGCTCGACGATCATCTCCAAGGGCATCTCGGCCGGCCGCGCCAACAACACCTATCGCGGGCTGGTGAAGATCCTGCCGAAGGCGGAGAACGCGCGGAACTACACTCAGTGCGACAGTCTGCTGATCGGCGACAAATGCGGCGCACACACCGTGCCCTATATCGAGCAGCGCAACCCGACCGCCAAGATCGAGCATGAGGCGACCACCGCGAAGATCAGCGAGGACCAGCTGTTCTATTGCAAGCAGCGCGGGTTGTCGGAGGAGGATGCCGTCTCGATCATCGTGAACGGCTTCTGCAAGGAAGTGATGAAGGAACTGCCGATGGAGTTCGCCGTCGAGGCGCAGAAGCTCATCGGTATCAGCCTGGAAGGCAGCGTCGGCTAAGGTGCCGCCGCAACTGAACGGATAAAGCCATGTCTTTGATTGAAATTAAGAATCTGCACGCCACCGTTGACGGGAAGCCGATCCTGAAGGGGATTGACCTGACCATCGATGCGGGCGAGGTGCACGCCATCATGGGGCCGAACGGCTCCGGCAAATCGACGCTGTCCTATGTCATCGCCGGCCGTGAGGGCTATGAGGTGACCGAGGGCGATGTGCTGTTCGATGGCCAGAGCATCCTGGAGATGGAGACGGACGAGCGCGCCGTCGCCGGCATCTTCCTCGCCTTCCAGTATCCGGTTGAAATTCCGGGCGTCGCCAACACCACCTTCCTGAAGGCCGCCGTGAACGCGCGCCGCAAGGCCGCCGGCGAGCCGGAAGTCGATGCGATGCAGTTCCTGAAGATGCTGCGCGAGAAGACCAAGCTGCTGGGCGTCACCGACGAGATGCTGAAGCGCGCGGTCAATGTCGGCTTTTCCGGCGGCGAGAAGAAGCGCAACGAGATCCTGCAGATGGCGGTGCTGGAGCCGCGCTTCGCGGTGCTGGACGAGACCGATTCCGGCCTCGATATTGATGCGCTGCGCATCGTCGCCGACGGGGTGAATGCGCTGCGCGGGCCGGAACGCTCGATGCTGGTCATCACCCATTACCAGCGGCTGCTGGACTATATCGTGCCGGACAAGGTGCATGTGCTGTCCGCTGGCCGCATCGTGGCGTCGGGCGGCAAGGAGCTGGCGCAGGAGCTGGAAGCCACCGGCTATGCCGGCTATGTCGATACCGAAGCGGCCTGAGGCGATCATGGCGGTTGTCCCCTCTTTCCCGGCCCCCTTCGCCGACCGCCATGCCGATCTGGCGCCGTCGCTGTCCGGCGCGGGCATCGGCTGGCTGGCGGCGCTGCGTGCCGACAGTGCCGCGCGCTGCCGGCAGAACGGCCTGCCGACCACCAAAACCGAGGCCTGGCGCTTCACCAATCTGAAGGATCTTGCCGCGGCCGATTTCGCGCCAGCGCAAGGTGCGGCGCCGGTGGCGCTGGACAGCCTGCCGCGCTCCGGCCTGCTGGCGGTGAACGGCCATGTGCTGGCCTTCGTGAATGGCCGCTTCCGCGCCGATCTCTCCACCCTCGAGGCGCTGCCGGCGGGGGTGACCCTGCTGCCGCTCTCCGAGGCGATCCGCGAGGACGAACAGTCGCTTTCCGTGCATCTCGGCCGGCTGGCGGAGGAGGAGGAGAACGCCTTCGCCGATCTGAACACGGCTTTCCTTGACGATGGGCTGGTGCTGCGGCTGGAGCCGGGCGCCGTGCTCGACCGCCCGGTGCATCTGGTGTCGGTCGGTGCGGTGGCGGATCGCCCGCTGGCTTTCTTCCCGCGCCTGCTGGTGGTTCTGGGCAAGGGCGCGAAAGCGACGCTGTTCGAGAGCCATGCCGGCCTCGGCGGCACCTACTTCTCCAATTCTGTCATGGAGGCGATGTTGGGCGAGGGCGCGCATCTGGAGCATTACAAGCTGCAGAACGAGTCGCATGAGGCCTTCCACATCGCCAACACCCGCGTCAGCGTTGCGGCGGGCGGCTTCTATGACGGCTTCGTGCTGCAGACCGGCAGCCGGCTGGCCCGCAACGAGGTTCAGGTGACGCTGAATGGCGAGAATGCCCGCTGCCATCTGAATGGCGCCTATCTGGGTGCCGGGCGGCAGCATCTGGACAGCACCACCTTCATCGACCATGCGGTGCCGGATTGCGCCTCGCGCGAGGTCTATAAGGGCGTGCTTGACGAGCGCGCGCATGGCGTGTTCCAGGGCAAGATCCTGGTGCGGCGCGATGCGCAGCGCACCGACGGCCACCAGCTGAACCGGGCGCTGCTGCTGTCCCGCGAGGCCGAGGTGAACGCCAAGCCGGAACTGGAAATCTACGCCGACGACGTGAAGTGCAGCCATGGCGCCACCGTGGGCGAGCTGGCGGAAGAGCAGCTGTTCTATCTGCAGGCCCGTGGCATCGACCGCGCTGCGGCGCGTGCCCTGCTGATCGAGGCCTATGTGCAGGAAACGCTGGACGAGATGGGCAATGCCGAGGCGCGGCTGCCGTTTCAGCGCGTGGTCGGGGCCTGGCTGAAGGCAAGGAAGGAACGGTCATGACGGCGATGACACAGAATGTCCTGGCCGACGCGCCCTATGATGTGGAGGCGGCGCGCCGCGACTTCCCGGTTTTCCGGACCGATATTCGCGGCAAGCCGCTTGCCTTCCTCGACAGCGGCGCCTCGGCGCAGAAGCCGCAGGCGGTGCTGGACGCGATGAACGCGGTCTATACCTCCGGCTACGCCAATGTGCATCGTGGCGCCTATCTGTTGAGCGAGCGGGCGACCGCCGCCTATGAAGGCTCGCGCGAGATCGTGCGGCGCTTCCTGAATGCCCGCTCGGTGAAGGAGATCGTCTATACCCGCAATGCCACCGAGGGCATTAACCTGGTCGCCTCCAGCTATGGCCGGAAGTTCCTGAAGGCGGGCGACGCGGTGCTGATCTCCGAGATGGAGCATCACGCCAATATCGTGCCCTGGCAGATGCTGCGCGACGAGATCGGCATCGAGCTGCGTATCGTGCCCATCGCCGATGACGGTTCCTGGCTGATGGCGGAGTACGAGAAGCGGCTGGACGGCGTAAAGCTGGTGGCGCTGACCCATACCTCCAACGTGCTGGGCACGGTGACGCCGGCGAAGCAGATCACGGCGCTGGCCCATGCGGCGGGTGCCAAGGTGCTGCTGGACGGCAGCCAGGCGGTCGTGCACCGCAAGGTGGATGTGCAGGATATCGGCTGCGACTTCTATGTCTTCACCGGCCACAAGCTCTATGGCCCGACCGGCATCGGCGTGCTCTACGGGCGGGAGGAGCTGCTGGCCGCCATGCCGCCCTATCAGGGCGGCGGCGACATGATCCGCACCGTCACTTTCGCGAAATCGACCTGGGCCGATGTGCCGCAGAAGTTCGAGGCCGGCACCCCGGCCATCGTCGAGGCGGTCGGGCTGGGCGCCGCGATCCAGTATGTCGAAGGGCTGGGGATCGAGCGTATCGCCCGGCACGAGACACAGCTGCTGAATTACGCCACCCAGCGCCTGTCGGCGGTGAAGGGGCTGAATATCCAGGGTACGGCGGCTGGCAAGGCGGGGGTGATCTCCTTCACCATCGATTGCGCGCACCCGCACGATATCAGCACCATCGTGGACCGCGCCGGTGTGGCGATCCGCGCCGGGCATCATTGCGCGCAGCCGCTGATGGAACGGCTGGGCGTGCCGGCGACGGCGCGCGCCTCGCTCGGCCTCTACAGCACCAAGGCCGAGGTGGACCAGCTCGCTGAGGCGCTGGATCTGGTAGTGGAGATGTTCGACTGATGTCCGACGATTTGCGTGACCTTTACCAGGAAGTGATCCTGGACCACGGCAAGCGGCCGCGGAATTTCCGGCAGATCGACAATGCCAGCCACCATGCGCATGGCCATAACCCGCTGTGCGGCGACCAGCTTGTCGTCTATCTTGCAATGGACGAGAAGGGCATCGTGCAGGATGTCAGCTTCATCGGCAAAGGTTGTGCGATTTCAACGGCTTCTGCGTCTCTGATGACGGAAGTTATGAAGGGTAAGACCGAGGCGCAGGCGAAGCAGCTGTTCGAGCATTTCCATGCCATGTGCACCGGCGAGGCGGTCCAGCCGGCGCCGGGCCTTGAAGATGACCTCGAACGGCTGGAAGTGCTGTCGGGCGTGCGCGAATTCCCCAGCCGGGTGAAATGCGCGACGCTGGCCTGGCACACCATGACCGCCGCCATTGAAGGCAAGGACCAGATTTCCACGGAGGATTGATCGATGAACCCCTATGCAGTCGATCTGGAACCGTTCTTTGGCAAGCCGGTCGATGAAGGCACCACCGCCTATGCGGGCGCACCGCTGGCGCCCGGCGTCGCCGCTGCCTCGGAAGAAGCCATCATCGAGGCGCTGCGCACCGTGCATGACCCGGAAATTCCGGTGAACATCTACGAGCTTGGCCTGATCTACGCCATCGACCGGCAGGAGGGCGGCAACGTCCATATCATGATGACGCTGACCGCGCCGGCTTGCCCCGTCGCTGGCGAGATGCCGGTGCAGGTCGCCAACGCAGTGGCGGCGGTCGAAGGGGTGGGCGAAGTCGAGGTGGAACTGACCTGGGAGCCGCCCTGGACCACCGACCGCATGTCCGAGGATGCCAAGCTGGCCCTGGATATCGGTTAATCCTGGATATCGGCTGATTGCTGCTTATCTGTCAGTTGGTGTTATACTGTTACCCGAGTTTAGAGTTTCGGAGGTCGCGACCATGGCCCATCAAGTGATTACCCTGACCGATGCCGCCGCCGAGCGAGCGCGCGCCCTGATGTCGCGCAGCGAGCAGCCGGTCGCGGCCCTGCGCGTCGGCGTGAAGGCGCGCGGCTGTTCCGGCATGTCCTATGTCATCGAATATGCCGACGAGAAGAAGAAGTTCGAGGAAGTGGTCGAGGACAAGGGTGTCAGGATCTTCATCGATCCTGCCGCCGTCATGTTCCTGATCGGCAGCGAGATGGACTATCAGGAAGACAGGTTCACCTCCGGCTTCACCTTCACCAATCCGAACGAGAAGGGCCGCTGCGGCTGCGGCGAGAGCTTCCACGTCTGATCGTTTTGACGTCTGATTGTTTTGACGTCTGGCCGCTTTAACGTCTGATCGGCCTCGCGTAACCTGATCCTGCCGCCCCGATGAGGCTCCATGGCAGGACAGGCAATGCAACCCATTGAAAACCCAATTGAAACTGTTGAAATGCACACGGCGGGTGAACCGGTCCGGATCATCGTATCCGGCTGGCCGGCCCTGACCGGCGCCAGGCTGCTCGACAAGCGCCGCGAGGCGCGGGAGAAGCACGACTCCCTTCGCCGCATGTTGATGGAGGAGCCGCGCGGCCACCCTGACATGTATGGCGCGCTGCTGGTCGAGCCGGACCATTCCGAAGCGCATCTCGCCGTGCTGTTCATGCACAATGAGGGCTATTCCACCATGTGCGGCCATGCGGTCATCGCGCTGGGCCGCTATGCCGTCGATAACGGGCTGGTGCCGGCGACCGAGCCGGAAACGCTGGTGAACATCCAGTGCCCCTGCGGCCTGGTGCGCGCCCATGTCGCGGTGACGGACGGCAGGCCGGGCGCGGTGCACTTCGACAGCGTGCCGGCCTTCGCCTTCGCCCGCGACCGCATGGTGGAGACGCGCGACTGGGGGCCGGTCATGGTCGATATCGGCTATGGCGGCGCCTTCTATGCCGTGCTGCCGGCGGACAGCATCGGGCTGGATGTCGAGCGCTCCTCCGTACGCGATCTCACCGATGCCGGCGAGGCCATTACCGAGGCCGCCGCCGCGCAGATCGCGCTCGAACACCCGGATTCGCCCGATCTCTCCTTTCTCTATGGCACCATCCTGACCGATGGCCGCGATGCCTGGGAGGAGGCGCCCACCCGCAATGTCTGCATCTTCGCCGGGCGGCAGGTGGACCGCAGCCCGACCGGCTCCGGCGTCACCGCACGGCTGGCCCTGCAGCACGCGCGCGGGTTGATCCGCCCCGGCCAGCAGCGCTTGTTCCGCAGCGTCACCGGGCAGGATTTCACCGGCGCGGTGATGGAGACGACACAAGCCGGCCGGCACAGGGCGATTATCGCCCGCGTTGGCGGGGAGGCCTTCTACACCGGCCGCGCGCAATTCGACGCGGAACCGGATGACCCCTTGCGGGAAGGCTTCCTGCTGCGCTAGCGTCTTTACACAAGAGTCAGTTTCATGAGGGGGAAGAAGCCATGCAGGTCAACTGGCGAGGTGTGTTTCCGGCGGTCACGACGCAGTTCAACGCCGATGAGAGCCTGAATGTCGAATCGACGCAGCGCACCATGCAGCGGCTGATCGATGATGGCGTGAACGGTTTCATCATGCTGGGCACGGTGGGCGAGAACTGTTCGCTCAGGCCCGAGGAGAAGCTGACCATGCTGCGCGCCGCCAAGGAAGTGGCGGGCGGCAAGGTGCCGATCCTCTCCGGCGTCGCCGAATTCACCACGGCGCAGGCGGCGGACTACGCCCGCGCGGCGGAAAAGGCCGGCATCGACGGCCTCATGGTGCTGCCGGGCATGGTCTATAATTCCGATGCGCGCGAGACCGTGCAGCATTTCCGCACCGTGGCGCGGGCCAGCGGCCTGCCGATCATGATCTACAACAACCCGATGGTGTACCGGGTTGACCTGAAGACCGAGAGCCTGGCGCAACTGGCCGACGAGAAGACCATCGTGGCCCTGAAGGATTCCTCGGAGGATGTGCGCCGGCTGAACGACGTGCACAACATCCTGGGCGACCGTTTCGTGCTGTTCGCCGGGGTGGATGATCTGGTGATCGAGAGCGTGCTGCTGGGCGCGGTCGGCTGGGTTTCCGGCCTGACCAACGCCTTCCCGCGCGAGAGCGTGCGGATGATGGAGCTGGCGCTGGCCGGCCGTTATGAGGAGGCGCTGCCGATCTACCGCTGGCTGATGCCGAGCCTGCATCTCGATACCTTCCCGAAGCTGGTGCAGTACATCAAGCTGGCCGAGCAGATCGTCGGCCGCGGCAGCGAGATGGTGCGCAGCCCCCGCCTGGTGCTGGAGGGCGAGGAGCGTGCCCGCGTGACGAAGATCATTGAGGAGGCGGTGCGCACCCGCCCTGACCTCGACAAGCTGCCCTCCGTCGCCTGATCGCGGGTACGCCATGGCCAGCCACAGTTTCTTCTGCGTCGATGCCCATACCTGCGGCAACCCGGTCCGGGTTGTCGTGGGCGGCGGCCCGACCCTCAGGGGCGCGTCGATGAGCGACTACCGGCAGGATTTCCTGGCGCGATTCGACTGGGTGCGCCACGCCCTGATGTTTGAGCCGCGCGGCCACGACATGATGTCGGGTTCGATCCTCTACAAGCCGCTGCGCGAGGATTGCGACATCGGCTGGGTCTTCATCGAGACCTCCGGCTGCCTGCCGATGTGCGGGCACGGCACCATCGGCACGGTGACGGTGGCGCTGGAGCAGGGGCTGGTGACACCGCGCGTGGAAGGCAAGCTGTCGCTCGACGTGCCGGCCGGCAAGGTCGATGTCGAGTACGAGATGGATGGCCGCTTCGTGGAGAAGGTGCGGCTGTTCAACGTCGCCTCCTTCCTGGAGGCATCGGATATCACCATCGATGTGCCGGGACTGGGCGAGCTGGTGGTCGATGTATCCTATGGCGGCAATTACTACGCCATTGTCGAGCCGCAGAAGAATTATGCCGGGCTGGAAAGCCTGTCGGCGGGTGAGGTGCTGCACTATTCGCCCATCGTGCGCCGGCTGATGCAGGAGAAGCTGCAGCCGGTGCATCCGGAAAACCCGACGATCAACGGCGTTTCCCATGTCATGTGGACCGGCAAGCCGCGCGATCCGAAGGCGCATGGCCGCAACGCCGTGTTCTACGGCGACAGGGCCATCGACCGCTCGCCCTGCGGCACCGGCACCTCGGCCCGCATGGCGCATCTGGCGGCGAAGGGCAAGCTGCGCCCCGGCGACGAATTCGTGCATGAGAGCATCATCGGCAGTCTCTTTGAGGGAAGGGTTGAGTCCGCGACCAGCCTCGCCGGCCGCGACGCCATCCTGCCCTCGGTCGCCGGCTGGGCGCGCATCACCGGCCTCAACACCATCTTCGTGGACGACCGCGATCCCTACGCCCACGGCTTCCAGGTGGTTTAGCCGGGCGGCCTACACCCCCAGCATGGGCCGCAGGCTGACGATCAGCTTCTCCGCCTCGCCCGCCGCGTAGGGGCGGGGCGGCACCTTGCCCCAGACCGGCCCCGGCCAGGCTGGGTCGGTGGCGAAGCGGGCGATCACATGCACATGCAGCTGCGGCACCATGTTGCCAAGCGCTGCGACATTCAGCTTGGTCGGGCTGAAGCGCGCTTGTAGCGCTTCCGTGGTGCGCACGATCTCCTCCATCAGCACCGCGCGGTCCTCCGGCGGCAGCTCGTGGATTTCGCGGATATCCCGGCGCTCCGGCACCAGCACCAGCCAGGGGTATGTCGCATCCATCATCAGCAGCACGCGGCACAGCGTATAGCGCCCGACCGTCAGCGTGTCGGCGGCGAGCTGCGGATGCAGGGTGAAATCCGTCATGGCGCTGTCATTCTTTCCTGTCATTCATGGCACAGGTGACGGGATGGCCTCTTGGAGCCGCCGTCCACTGCCTCTACCTTGGGCCAGAATACCTATTCGTCTGTCCAAGGAAAGGACCGCGACATGATCGATCTCTACACCTGGCCAACACCGAACGGCTTCAAGGTCTCCATCCTGCTGGAGGAGTTGAGTCTGCCCTACAATGTCATCCCGGTTGATATCGGCAAGGGCGCGCAGTTCGAGCCTGAGTATCTGAAGCTGAATCCGAACAACAAGATGCCGACCATCGTCGATAATGAGGGGCCGGACGGCAGGCCCTACACGGTGATGGAGAGCGGCGCCATCCTGATCTACCTCGCCGACAAGCATGGCAAGTTCCTGCCCAAGGGCGGGGAGGCGCGCTATGACGTGCTGCAATGGCTGATGTGGCAGATGGGCGGCCTCGGGCCGATGCTGGGCCAGGCGCACCATTTCCTGCAATACGCGCCGGAGAAGATCGAATACGCCATGAACCGCTATTCGAACGAGGCGAACCGGCTCTATGGCGTGCTGAACAAGCGCCTTACGGGCCGCGACTATGTCGCCGGCGACTATTCCATCGCCGACATGGCGATCATGCCCTGGCTGCGCTATCCCGACCGGCAGGGCGTGGATATCGAACAGTACCCGGAGGTGAAGCGCTGGCGCGAGAGCCTGGAAGCCCGGCCTGCCGTGCAGAAGGGCCTTGGCGTGCTGGCGGAGCATCGCCGCACCGGCCCGATCACCGACGAGCAGCGCGAGGTCATGTTCGGCAAGAAGCAGTACGAGAAGCGGTGAGGGGAGGGGGCGAAAGCCCCCTTTTTCTTGCGATGGACGTTATCCTCATCGTCGATATGCAGGCCGGGATGCTGGATGGTGCGCCGAATCATGATCTGGCCGGCGTGGTCGCGCGCATCAACGCGCTGACGGCGATGGTGCGCGGCAGCGGCGGCCGGGCGGTGTGGATACGCCATTGCGGCCGGCCGGGCGACGGGTTCGAGGCGAGGTCGCCGGGCTGGGAATTCCTGCCGGCGCTGGTACGCGCGCCCGAGGATATCGAGGTCGGGAAGACCCTGAACGATGCCTATGCCGGCACCGGCCTCGCGGCGATATTGCGGGACCTGACTCCGTTGCGCGTGCTGGTCTGCGGCTGGGCCACCGATTTCTGCGTCGATTCGACGGTGCGCTCCACCGTCTCGCACGGTTTCCCCGCTGTGGTGGCGGCGGACGCCCATACGCTCAGCGACCGGCCGCATCTGGAAGCGCCTGCGGTCATCCGCCACCATAACTGGCTGTGGAGTGAACTGATCGCCGATCCGCCGGTGCGTGTGCTGCCAACCGCCGATCTGCTGGCGGAGGCGTCACCCCCGCACCAAGTGCGGGGGTGAGGTCAGGGGAGCACCTCAGCCGAGGCGGCCGGCCTTGATGTAGTCCACCATCTGGGTGGCCACGGTGCCCCAGCCATCGTGGAAGCCCATCTCTTCGTGATTCTTGCGGGTTTCCTCGTCGCCATGGATGGCGATGGCCTTGTAGCGCGTACCGCTGCCGAGGCGCGACAGTTCCAGCACGCCGGTGAAGAAGGGCTTCGGTGCGGGGCGATAGCCCGGCAGCAGCGTGTCGGTGAAGATCAGCCGTTCCAGCGGTGTCACCTCCAGGAAACAGCCGGCATTGGGGAATTCCTCGCCCTCGGGCGAACGCATGGTGGTGCTGAAGATTCCCCCGGGGCGCAGGTCCAGCTCGCAGGCGGTGATGCTCCAGGGCTTCGGTACGAACCATTCCTTCAGATGCTCCGGCGTCGTCCAGGCTTTCCAGACGAGTTCCACCGGCACGTCGATCTCGCGTTCCAGCACGAGGTCCAGCGTCGGGTCGATCTTGATGATGGGCGATGTCATTCGGAATTTTCCTCTTTCATTTTCATGAGATAGCTGTCCAGCCGGTCAAGTCTGCGCTCCCACATGCTGCGCTGCCGTTCCAGCCAATCCTCCGCGAGCTTCAGCTGTTGCGGCTCGATGCTGTAGGTCCGTACCCGGCCAGCCTTCCGCGAGCGCACCAGCCCGCTCTTCTCCAGCACTTTCAGGTGCTGCAGGAAGGAAGGCAGGGCCATGTCGTAAGGGGCGGCCAGTTCACTGACGGAGGCCGGACGGGCGCTCAGCCGTTCCAGCACCTGGCGGCGCGTCGGGTCGGACAGGGCACGGAAGATGCCATCCACGATGGCTGCTTCCGCCAATTTTCCACCGGCGTTTTCTGTAGCGGCTCCGGGTGTCGCCATGCAGCCTCCGTTGCTGTCGGTGCAGCAGCCATAGCGTGCCTTTATAGTTAGGTCAATACCTAACTGTTGATATCAACAATATGCCGGGTGGAGCCCTGTGACACTCCCGTGTATAAGCGGGACGAGGGGGCGCCCGCCGAGGGGCGGGGTGCCCGGGCTGTCTTTGGGGCTTTCTTTCAGGCTTTCTTTTGGGGGAACACACGGAATGCTCGAGCAGTATTTCAAGCTCAGCGCGCATGGCACGACCGTGCGCACGGAGATCCTGGCGGGGATCACCACCTTTCTGACCATGGCCTACATCATCTTCGTCAATCCGGCGATCCTGTCGGATGCGGGGATGGATTTCGGCGCGGTCTTCGTCGCCACCTGCCTTGCCGCCGCCATCGGCACGGCGATCATGGGGCTGTACGCCAACTATCCCATCGCCCTGGCGCCGGGCATGGGGCTGAACGCCTATTTCACCTATGGCGTGGTGCTGGGCATGGGGCACACATGGCAGGTCGCGCTGGGCGCGGTGTTCCTGTCCGGCGTGCTGTTCATCATCCTCACCATCCTGCCGGTGCGCGAATGGGTCATCAACGCCATCCCGCGTAGCCTGAAGATGGCGATCTCGGCCGGCATCGGCCTGTTCCTCGGCATCATCGCGCTGAAGAATGCCGGCATCGTGGTCGCCCATCCGGCGACGCTGGTAACGCTGGGCGCGCTGACCGCGCCGTCGGTCATCCTGGCGGTATGCGGCTTCATCGTCATGGTGGCGCTGGACGCCAAGCGCGTGCCTGGCGCCATCATCATCGCCATCCTGGCGACCACAATGGCCGGCATCCTGCTGGGCGTCAGCGAGTTCAAGGGCATCGCCAGCCTGCCGCCCGACCCCAGCCCGACCTTCCTGCAGCTCGATATCGCGGGCGCCCTGCAGGTGGGATTGCTGGCGGTGGTGTTCGCCTTCTTCTTCGTCGATCTGTTTGATACCGCCGGCACGCTGGTGGGCGTGGCGCACCGCGCCGGCCTGCTGGACGCCGAGGGCCGCCTGCCGCGGCTGAAGCGGGCGCTGATGGCCGATAGCGTGGCGACGGTGGCGGGCTCGGCGCTCGGCACCTCGACCACGACCTCCTATATCGAGAGTGCCGCCGGCATCAAGGCGGGCGGGCGCACCGGCCTGACCGCCGTGGTGGTGGCCGTGCTGTTCCTCGCCTGCCTGTTCCTGTCTCCGCTGGCCGGCACCGTGCCGGCCTATGCGACGGCGCCGGCGCTGCTGTTCGTCGCCTGCCTGATGACGCGCGGCCTCGCCGAACTCGACTGGGAGGATGTGACGGAATATGTGCCGGGCGTGGTGGCCGCACTCAGCATGCCGCTGACCTTCTCCATCGCCCATGGCATCGCCTTCGGCTTCATCACCTATGCGGCGATCAAGCTGCTGTCCGGCCGGGCCGGCGAGGCCAGCCCCGTGGTCTATGTGCTGGCGGTGCTGTTCGTGGTGAAGTTCATCGTGATCTGAGGCGCGCCCTTCCTCTTGCTGTCATTCCCGGGCTTGTCCCGGGAATCCAGGGTTCAGCTTCCTCGGGCGATATCCAGCAAGCTGAGGCCTGGACCCCCGCAACAAGTGCGGGGGTGACGGACGGAGTGTGGGGAGACGGTTGGAGTAGGGGGGCGCTACTCAGTTGTCGCCCATCTTCAGGGCGGCGATGAAGGCCGATTGCGGGATTTCGACGGAGCCGAACTGCCGCATCCGCTTCTTGCCTTCCTTCTGCTTGTCGAGAAGCTTGCGCTTGCGGCTAACGTCACCGCCATAGCACTTCGCGGTCACGTCCTTGCGCATCGCGGCGACCGTCTCGCGGGCGATGACCCGGCCGCCGATGGCAGCCTGGATGGCGATCTTGAACAGCTGGCGCGGGATCAGATCCTTCAGCCGTTCGCAGATCGAGCGGCCGCGATATTCCGCCTGGCTGCGATGGACCAGCATGGACAGCGCATCGACCGGCTCCTGGTTCACCAGGATGGAGACCTTCACCAGCTCGCCCTCGATATAGGAATCGAGCTGATAGTCGAAGCTGGCATAGCCGCGGCTGATCGATTTCAGGCGGTCGTAGAAATCGAACACCACCTCGTTCAGCGGCAGGCGATAGACCACCATGGCGCGGTTGCCGACATAGGTCAGCTCGATCTGCTCGCCGCGCCGTTCGGTGCACAGCGTCAGGATCGGGCCGAGATACTCGTCGGGCACGAAGATGGTCGCCTTGATCCACGGCTCCTCGATATGATCGATCTTCACCACATCCGGGAAATCGGCCGGGTTGTGCAGCTCGATCATCGAGCCGTCGGTCATGTGAATCTTGTAGACCACGCTGGGCGCGGTGGTGATGAGGTCGAGGTCGAATTCGCGCTCCAGCCGCTCCTGGATGATCTCCAGATGCAGCAGCCCCAGGAATCCGCAGCGGAAGCCGAAGCCCAGCGCCGCCGAGCTTTCGGCCTCGTAATGGAAGCTGGAATCGTTCAGCGCCAGCTTGCCCAGGCTGTCGCGCAGATGCTCGTAATCGGCGGCATCGACCGGGAACAAGCCACAGAACACGACCGGGATGGACGGCTTGAAGCCGGGCAGCATCTTGGTCGCCGGGCGGCGTTCCTCGGTCAGCGTGTCGCCGACGCGGCAGTCCGCCACGGTCTTGATGCCGGCCGTGATATAGCCCAGCTCACCCGGCCCGAGGGAGGCAACCTCGATGCGCTTCGGGTTGAACACGCCGACACGGTCCACCGGATGCGCGGCGCCGGTCGCCATCATGCGGATCTTGGTGCCATGCTTCAGCGTGCCATCGACGACGCGCACCAGGATGATGACGCCGAGATAGGCGTCGTACCAGCTGTCCAGCAG